>WNFZ01000338.1_pt1 | contig 45962 bp, 37 predicted proteins | sample 5400081 | NCBI WGS metagenome assembly WNFZ01 (sample SAMN13153365, study PRJNA577476) | soil metagenome | isolation source: 80 cm soil or saprolite under grassland replicate 1 | place: USA:California | collected 2016-06-15
CTCCTCGCGGTCGTCGGCGAGCCTGCTCAGGTAGTAGTCCTCGCGGTCGGGCGTCAGCTTGGCCACGTCCAGCACCACCCCGCGCCCCTCCTCCCACGCCGCGCTGCGCCAGCGAACGCACCCCTGGTGCATTGCTCTCCTGCTTGAAAATGATCTGGTGGTGAGTGTAGCGCAGGGTGACGAATTGACGAGGCTTGAGTGCGTATCAGGATAGGGCTTTGGTGAGTGAAAGCTATCAGCATGATTGAGTTAGAGCAGTGGTGAGAAGATGCAGCTCAGAGGTGCAGCAGCGACACTCGTGGTCGTTGCATCGGTCACCTGGAGGCCTCGAACTCACACCCTAATTCGCGGTTTTCCGCTCGCTCGCGAGCAGCATCGATGCAGGTTAGCACAGCGCAAAACGTGAGCTGCTTTGCAAGCAGGGGGTCGTGGGTTCGAGTCCCATCATCTCCACCGACCCCGTACGTTGTCCGAACCATGGGCTGGCTGGTTGGCGCCCGGAACACAGGCATGATGATCGCGTGGCGGCCCTGGACTTGGATCTCGTCGACCAGGGTGGAGCACCACCTTCTTGAGCATCACCCAACGCCTCATGATCCGCCCCGCCAGTGCCGGGCAACAATCACACAGGCAAGTTGGGGTCCACATAACCCCTCCGCACCCACGAGCCGGGAGGCCACGGCCGGCCTGACCTGCGGCGGAACAGGGGAATCCCCCCGATTTTCTAAGGGTGGAGCTGGCCGCCGCGCCCAAGCGTCGGGTGACGCCGGCCACGGCGGCCTGGGACCTGATCAGGCCCGCCCTGTACGGGCGGTGCAGCGCGGGTCGCTGCGTCGCGCGAGGTCGAGATCCAGTCGGAGCTTGTGGCTCTGGTGATGGGCGGGGAGCTGGGCAGCACGTAGTGCCAGTAGCCGGGGTCCACGTTGTCAGGCGACCTGTCCTCGAACTTGAGGGTGCCGGCCTCGTACAGACGGACGTTGACGTTGCTGTGGTCGCCGAGGCGAATCCCGTCGAGCCGGTACTGGAACTGGGTCCACTGGTAGAACCCGGGGGCGCCGGGAACGGTTCGGTACACGGCCTTGGCGGTGACGGTGAAGGTGTAGGGAGGGGAGAAGATGCTGCCGCCGCTGCTGCGTGTGCAGCTCCCCTCCGGGGTGAACCAGTAGCTGGTGGTGGCAACCCTGGTGAAGGTGGCGTTGCGGGGCACGGTGAGGCGATCGTCCTGGCTGGCGTTGGCGGGTGCGACCAGCCCGGCCAGGAGCGCACCTGCCACCAGCGCCATGGCCAGCGTGGTACGCCGAAGCATCCTGAGCTCCTTTCGCGGTGGCCTGTCGGTCAGGGCGGCTGACCGGTCAGCCGCGCCCACGAATACGGACCGGCACCTCGTGGTAGTTCATGCGCCCGGCTGCACCTATGCCGTGCGGCACGCCCGCCACCTATCCGCGCTGGTGGTCCACTCGGCGGACAATGCTCGAGGTGGGCGCCAGGGCCGTGCCGCCATCAATGGGATGGTGCTCGGGGCCGAGCTTGAACGGGTCACAGCCAGCCGGCGCACGCTGACGACCCGCGGGCTCTGGGTACGTATGCCGTCGCGTGTAGCGGACGCGTAGCTTCCCGTGTAGCTCGGCGGCCTATGGTTGCCTCCACGAGGTGATCTCCCTGTGGAGGGCTGGAAGAGTGGTCAAGGTGCTGGAGACATGGGGCGACCGGCTACTCAGCCGAGTGGCTCCCAAGATGCATGCAGCGGCGGACAGTTGCTGGTGGGAGACCTGCCCGGGGCCCTGCGCCAACAAGCGGTACTGCTGTCTGAGCGGAACCGGGCAGATCTACTGCTACAACAGTTGCTCGGGTCAGCGCCCACTCTGCTGACCGGAGCAGCAGGCTGGCGCCACTTCCGGGCGAGGTTATCGGTGAGGCCGACATCGTCGTGAGCGGGCCTGGTCGATACGACCGGCCACCACGATCCTTGCCGCCTCCCGGGGGTGCCGAGTGACGTACGTCCTCATAGGTTGCCGCTGCCTCATCGGCGTGGTGTTCCTCGCCTCGGCGATGAGCAAGCTCCGGAGCCGTGCCGCACTGGTCGCCTTTGCCGGCTCGGTGCGGGCGATGCGGCTGCTGCCACGGCGCTGGGAGCGTCCGGTCGTGACCGCGGTGGTCGCGGTCGAGCTGGCGATCCCAGCCTTGTTGGCGCTGCCGTGGGGGGTGCTTCCGGGATTCGGCCTCGCGCTCAGCCTGCTCGGCGCGTTCACCGTGGCGATCGTGCTCGCGGTTCGGCGAGGGGTCCGGGCGCCGTGCAGGTGCTTCGGCGCTTCGGCCGCGCCGCTGGGCATCACCCACCTCGTACGCAACACCCTGCTCTGTGTGGTGGTGGTCGCCGGGGCGCTTGGCGCGCTCCTCGAGCGGCCCGCCGCCTCGCACCCGGCAGGCGTCGTGGTCGCCGTCGCCTCGGGAGCGCTCGCAGCCGTCCTGGTCGTCGCCTACGACGATCTCACCTACCTGTGGCACGCCACGCCGGTCGCGCCGCTTCCCGGCTCCGGCGTGGGCGTTCGTCGAGGGATTCGCTGAGGAAGGGGAGCCATGCGGTACCTGGCCGCGGCCGTGGTCCTGGTCGGGCTGCTGTGCTCGATCGACCTGATCCTGACCTTGGGCGTCATCAAGCGCCTGCGCGAGCACGGCGAGGTGCTCAGCCGACGCGGACCTTGGATGTCCGCGATCCTTCCGGCTGGCAGCATGGTCAGCCCGTTCACGGCGGTCACGACGGACGGCGGCCGGGTGTCCCGCGACCTGCTCGTCGCAGGGACCCTGGTGGGGTTCTTCACCCCCGGGTGCACCTCCTGCGAGCGGCAACTCTCCGGCTTCGTCGGCTCCGCGGGGCTGTTGCCGGACGGTCGCCGGCGGGCGCTCGCGGTGGTGGTGGCGGACGACGAAGCGGCGGCGGCGATGGTCAGGCTGTTGTCCCAGGCCGCTCACGTGGTGGTGGAGGCTCCGTTCGGACCAGTCGCCGCGGCGTTCCAGGTCGCCACGTTTCCAGCCTTCTGCCTCCTCGACGAGCACCATGCGGTGGTCGCAAGCGGAGCCGACCTGGAGGCGATCCCGGCCGCGACCCCGGCATGATCGCCTCGGAAGGGAACCACGCCGCGGCAAGTGGGCAGCCGCGGGCCACGATCACAGGTGCCGTCCATGCGGTCGCGCTCACCTGGCGAGCGGCTCGGGTCACGCTGCTGCTCTACCTGCTGCTCACCCTCATGAGCGCGGCCGTTCCGGTCGCCGCGGCCTGGCTGACCAAGCTCATCCTCGACCAACTTGTCAGCCCCGCCACGGCCGGGCCTGCCCCCGTGGTGCTGCTCGGCGGTGCGCTCGCGGCAGCGGGTGTCGCCGCCGTCGTGGTGCCCCAGACGATCCGATACCTGCGCGGCGAGATGGAGCGGTCCGTCGGCCTGCTCGCCCAGGACGAGCTGTTCGCGGCCGTGGAACGGTTCCAAGGCCTGTCCAGGTTCGAGGACCCCACCTTCCTCGACCGCCTGCAGCTCGCCCAGCAGTCCGCCGGCATCGCCCCGAACCAGGTGGTCGACGGCGGCTTCAGCGTGGCCCGCGGCGCGCTCGTGCTCTCCGGGTTCATCGGCTCGCTCGCGCTGCTGAGCCCGACCATGACCGGCGCGGTGCTGGTGGCCGGGGTGCCCGCGCTGATCGCCGAGCTCGCGCTCGGCCGCCGCCGAGCACGCATGCTCTGGAGCATCGGCCCGGCGCAGCGACGGGAGCTGTTCTACGCCCGCTTGCTCGGCACCGCTGAGGCCGCCAAGGAGATCCGGTTGTTCGCGAGCGGCGCGTTCCTGCGCGCCCGCATGATCGTGGAGCGACGCACGGCCAACGCGGCCAAGCGGGCAATGGACCGACGCGAGCTGGCCATTCAGGGCGGCCTGGGCCTGCTCGCCGCCGGGACCACCGGCGCCGGCCTGATCTGGACGGTCCAGGCCGCCCGCGCCGGACGGCTCACGGTCGGCGACGTGTCGCTGTTCGTCGCCGCCGTCGCCGGCGTGCAGGGCGCGCTCTCGAGCATGGTGGGCGAGCTGGCACAGGCTCATCAAGCGCTGCTGATGTTCGACCACTACCTGGCGGTTGGGCGATCCGAGCCGGACCTGCCCGTCCCCGGCCGACCGCGACCGGTGCCGCCGCTCCAGCGGGGCATCGAGCTGCGGGACGTCTGGTTCCGGTACAGCGACGAGCACGCCTGGGTGCTTCGAGGGCTGAACCTGACCATACCGAGCGGGTGCACGGTCGCGCTGGTCGGACGGAACGGGGCCGGCAAGAGCACGCTGGTCAAGCTGCTGTGCCGGTTCTACGACCCGACCAGAGGGTCCATCCTCTGGGATGGCGTGGACCTGCGCGACGTCGCACCGGACGAGCTGCGCGCGCGGATCGGGGCGGTGTTCCAGGACTACATGTGCTACGACCTCACCGGGGCCGAGAACATCGCCCTCGGCGACCTCGGTGAGGCCGGCCGCCGGGACCGTATCGAAGCGGCGGCCACCCGCGCCGGTGTGCACGGCACACTGGCTGCGCTGCCACAGGGCTACGACACGCTGCTCAGCCGCATGTTCTTCACGGAGGGGGACAAGGACGACCCGGCGACCGGGGTGGTGCTGTCCGGCGGGCAGTGGCAGCGGCTCTCCCTGGCTCGTGCGTTCCTCCGGGACCGGCGCGACTTCATGATCCTCGACGAGCCGAGCAGCGGTCTCGACGCGGAGGCCGAACACGAGGTCAACGCCCGCCTACGTACCTGCCGCGCCGGCCTGACCAGCCTGCTCATCTCCCACCGGCTCGGTGCCGTGCGTGACGCCGACCTGGTCGTCGTGCTGGACGACGGCAGCATCGTCGAGCAGGGCGACCACGCCTGGCTGATGGCCGCGAGAGGGGTCTATGCACGGCTGTTCGCCTTGCAGGCGGAGGGGTACCGCGCCGACCCGGTCCCGGCGGTGCCGGCAGGCCCGCGCGAGGGACGCTGATGCCCGGCGCCTTGGCGGCCGGGGCCGGCATCGCGCTCGTGACCATGGCGGCGCTTGCGCTGGTGGTGGTGCGGCGACGCTTCGTGGTGGTCACCGTCGAGGGTGCCAGCATGGAGCCCGCCTACCGTGCAGGCGATCGGGTGCTGGTACGCCGAGCCCGCCTCTCCGCGGTTCGCCGCGATCAGGTGGTGGTCGTGGCGAACCCGGCGGTGCCACCGGACCGGCCGTCACCGCAGGTCCCAGCCTGGGCTGCTCGACGGCTCTGGGTGATCAAGCGGGCTGTGGCGATACCCGGCGATCCCGTGCCGCCGGAGCTCGCGTGGGCCCGCGACGCGGGCCCTGCCGCGGCCGTCCCCGCCGGTCGGCTCGTCGTGCTCGGGGACAACGCCAAGGCCAGCGTCGACTCCCGTCGGTTCGGCTACGTCACGGCGGACCGCGTCGTCGGCGTGGTGGTACGCCGACTCCCTTCGGCCCGCGAGCCGGCGCGTGGCGGTGGGCAACACGACTCGGCCACTGCGGCCTCCTCGAAGCGGGCCTGCTCGGCGGCGAACAGCCGGAGCAGCGCTTCGATGCGGTAGCGCCCGGGGGCCGGGTTCTCCAGGAGGCGAACGTCGGTCAGCCGTTCCAGGGCGGATTCGGCGAGCGGGAAGGGTATGCCGAGCCGCGCGGCCATCTCGGAGGGGCACGCCTCTGTGTCGCGCAACCGGCCCAGCAGCCTGAACACTCGCGCGGCCACTGGATCTGTCGCCCGCACCGGGTCGTAGCTCGACCTGATGGACTGCCGCACGGAGAGGTCGCCGTACTGCAACTCGTCGAGCCGACGAAGCTCGTCGGCGAGCCGCTCCGCAAGCCGGCGCAGCGGCCAGTCGGGCCGGCTGGCCAGCCGGGCGCCCGCGATCCGCAACGCCAGCGGCAGGAAGCCGCACGCCAGGGCGATCTGGGCCGCGGACTCCGGCTCCGCGGCGACCCTGTCCGCCCCGACCAGCCGACCGAGCAAGGCCGTCGAGTCGGCCATGGGCAGCACACCGAGCTGCACATGGGTCACGTCGTCCAGGGCACCCAGCATGCGGCGGCTGCTGATCAAGGTCGCGCAGGCGCCGCCGGCGGGCAGCAGCGGGCGCAGCCCTCGCTCGTCGACGGCGTTGTCGAGCAGGACGAGCATGCGGCGACCGGCAAGGATCGACCTGAACCTGGCCGCGGCCTGGTCGCAGGAGGATGGGACGTCGCTCTGGGAAACGCCCAGCGCACCAAGGAGCCAGGCGAGCGCCGCGGTCGCTGTGGGCGAGGCTCCGGTGAGTCGGTCGGCCGCCGCCAGGTCGACGTAGAGTTGGCCGTCGGGGAACCGGCCTGATTCCGCATGTGCGGCACGCAGGACGAGCGCCGACTTGCCGACCCCGGCGGCCCCGTGCACGGCGACGGTCATGCCTCGAGCTCCGTCGGCTGCGAGTCCTGCGCGCACCGCTGACAACGCCCGGCCGCGTCCAGCGAGGTGGGCTGGACCTGGTGGAAGCTGGCGGGGTATCGCGATGGCCTCGCCACGAGGAGACGCGTTCGCCGAACGGACGGCGCGCCGGAAGCCGTCGTGGCGGGATTCCGTAGGAGCGATCGCAGGATCGTTGGTGAGGATCGCCTGTTGCATCTTCCGCAGCTCGACGCCCGGCTCCATGCCGAGCTGGTCCACCATGGTCGCGCGTGCTGTGACGAAGGCGTCGAGCGCCGCCGCGGGATCGCCGGACTGGTACAGCGCGAGCATCAACCGGCTCCACGCCCGCTCCCGGAACGGGTGCTCGGCGACCAGCCCGCGGAGCACGGCGACCGCCGCGGCATGCTCACCGCGTGCCAGCCACGCTTCGGCGAGGTCCTCGGCGGCGGTCAGCCGCTGATCCTCGAGCGATGCCAGGTGGCCCGCAAGGATTCGCGGGCACGACAGACCCGCCGCGGCCGGTCCGCGCCACAGTCCGAGCGCCTGGTCGAGTGCGCCGACCGTGACCTCGAGATCCCCCTTGGAAAGCGCCTCCCGGCCCTGCGCCACCCGGCGCGAGAAGACGGCGGCGTCGACCGCGTCCGGAGGCACCTGCAGCCGGTAGCCCCTACGCTCGGCAACCAGGCGCACGTCGTCCGCTCCCGCCAGTGCCCGGCGAAGCGCCGACGCATGGGTCCGAAGGTTCGCCACGGCCGAGGCCGGAGGCTCGTCCTCCCAGAGTGCCTGGACGAGCCAGTCCAGAAGGACTGGCTGGTTGGCGCGCAGCAGCAGAGCGACCAGGAACACCTGCTGCTTGGGCCCACCCAGGGGAACGACGCGGCCTTCCCGTCGCAACTCGACGGCGCCCAGGACGCGAAACTCGACCGCCACTGCGCTCCCAACCAGCAGAGGGCGGTGCCTTGCGCCCCCGCACCTCCATCGTTCGACAGGCGAGCCCACTCTCCCTTTGCCTCGGTACGGCTGTCATGTCACCTCTTTCCAGGACAGAGGCTTCCGTCCGGGCGCTGCAGGCGGGTCAAATGGTTCGAGGGCGGGAAAGGCCGGCACGTACACTGCGGGTCGGGTGACCACCGATCCATCCCGCGGGGTGAAGCGCCTTGGGTGTCCTGACCGCCGACAAGCTGCGCACGATGTACCTCTCGTTCTTCGCCGAGCGAGGGCACGCCGTCATCCCGAGTGCCTCGCTGGTGCCGAGCGACGACCCTTCGGTGCTGTTCACCACGGCCGGGATGCACCCGCTCGTGCCCTACCTCCTGGGACAGCCGCATCCGAGCGGGGACAGGCTGGTCGACTACCAGAAATGCGTCCGCACCGACGACATCGACGAGGTCGGGGACGCGACCCACGTGACCTTCTTCGAGATGCTCGGCAACTGGTCGCTCGGCGCCTACTTCAAGCAGGAGTCGATCACCTGGAGCTACGAGTTCCTCACCGGCGCCGAGCACCTGAACATCCCGCACGACCAGCTCTGGGTGACGGTGTTCGAAGGTGACGAGAACGCACCCCGCGACGAGGAGGCCGCCGCGGTCTGGCGCTCCCTCGGGATCGAGCGGCGCCGCATCGTCTACCTCGGTGCCGAGCACAACTGGTGGGCGGTCGGCCCCGAGGGCCCGTGCGGGCCGGACACCGAGATCTTCGTCGACACCCGCGGCGCGCCCTGCCCGGACGAGGACCCGGAGACCGAGTGCCTGCCTGGGCTGTGCAAACACGAGCGCTTCTTCGAGATCTGGAACAACGTCTTCATGACCTTCGAGCGCCGCGGCGACGAGCTGCGCGACCTGCCCAAGCGCAACGTCGACACCGGGATGGGCCTGGAGCGCACCCTGGCCGCGCTCAACCGCGTCGACAGCGTCTACGAGACGCACCCGCTGGTCGAGGTCAAGCAGGCGCTGACCGACCGCCGCAGCGCCTCGGCGAGCGCCCTGCCGCCGGAGCGCGCCGAGCGGATGCTCCGCATCCTCACCGACCACCTGCGCACCTGTGTGTTCATCCTCGGCGACCAGAACCCGGTCGAGCCCTCCAACCAGGGCCGCGGCTACGTGCTGCGCCGCCTGATCCGCCGCGCGGCGCGCGTCTGCCATCAGGCCGGATTCGAGCCGTCGGCCTGGGCGGACGTGTCCAAGGAGGTCGTGCGCCTGTACGGCACGACCTACCCCGAGCTCGAGAAGCGCTCGGCCGAGATCACCGAGCAGCTCGTCGCCGAGCTCGGCCGCTTCCAACGGACGCTCGCGCGCGGCAGCGCCCGCATCGAGAAGGAGCTGGCGCGGCTCCGCCAGGGCGGGCGGCGCGTGCTGCCCGGCGACCTCGCCTTCCAGCTCTACGAGACCTACGGGTTCCCGGTTGAGCTGACCCAGGAGCTGGCCGCCGAGGAAGGCGTCGAGGTCGACCTCGAGGGCTATCGGCGCAGCGAGGAGCGGCACCGGGAGGCGTCCAAGAGCGTCGTGCAGGCGGCCGGCGGACTGACGGACGACAGCGACGAGAGCATCCGCTACCACACCGCGACGCACCTGCTCCACGCCGCGCTCCGCAAGGTGCTCGGCGAGCACGTCTTCCAGCGGGGCTCCAACATCACCAGGGAGCGGCTGCGCTTCGACTTCTCCCACCCGGCGCCGATGACCAAGGAGCAGGTCGCGGCCGTCGAGGCGCTGGTGCAGCAGTGGATCGACGCCGGCGTGCCGGTGGAGCGAGAGGTCATGTCCCAGGAGGAGGCGCGGCGGCAGGGCGCGATCGGCCTGTTCGACGAGCACTACTCCGGCCTGGTCTCGGTCTACCGCATCGGGGACAAGTCGCTGGAGTTCTGCGGTGGCCCGCACGTGCTCAACACCGGCGAGCTGGGCCGCTTCCACATCGTCAAGGAGCAGTCGGTCGGGGCCGGCCTGCGCCGGATCCGGGCCGTCCTCACCCCGGAATAGGCCGCCGGCGCCGCCGCACTCACCTCGCAACTGGCTGACCGTACCCGCTCTGGGCGGATCTCACAGCGACCTCTCAGTGTGCTCAGAGGGTGCTCCAAGGTTCGGCGGGCAGACTGCCGCCCATCGTCACGCGAGCCAAGGAGCGAGCGCGCATGGAGCAGCGGTTCCCTCTCGCCTGCCCGCCGTCGGAGCCACCGGCGGTCGGCGCGTCGCGGCCGTCCGGGTGGCGGCCGCGGCGCGCCAACGGGGCGAAGGGGCGTGGCCGATGACCGTCCCCTCCGACTGGTCGCCGGCGGGCCGCGTGGCGGTCGCGGGTCCGCCGGTGGTGCGGACCAGGGCGATCGCCCGCACCTACCACCGTGGAATGATCGCCGTGCCGGTGCTGAGCGCGATCGATATCGAGCTCGCGGCCGGCGAGTGGGTGGCGATCCTGGGTCCGTCCGGGTCGGGCAAGTCCACCCTGCTCAACATTCTGGGGCTGCTCGACCGGCCCGACGCGGGCATCTACGAGCTGGCCGGCGAGGACGTCTCCGACTTGGGCGACACCCGCAGGGCGGCGATCCGCAACCAGCGCATCGGCTTCGTCTTCCAGAGCTTCAACCTGCTCCCACGCACCAGCGCGCTCGAGAACGTGGCCACGCCGCTGCTGTACCGGGGGCTGCGCCGCGCCGCCCGGCTGGCCAGGGCGCGGGCCACGCTCGAAGGGGTCGGCCTCGGCGAGCAGCTCGACTACGACCCGACGCAGCTCTCCGGCGGCCAGTTGCAACGGGTCGCGATCGCCAGGGCGCTGGTCGGCGAGCCGGCGTTGCTGCTGGCGGACGAGCCGACCGGGAACCTCGACACCCAGTCCGGCTCCGAGGTCCTCGACCTGTTCGCCGAGCTCCACCGGGCCGGCAGCACCGTCCTGATGATCACCCACGACCCCGTGGTGGCCGCCCGGGCCGAGCGGCGCCTGCTGCTCGACGGCGGCCGGCTGACGCCGGCCTGACTGAGGAGCGAATCGATGTGGGCCGCCGCCGCGCGCCGGTTTGCCGTTAGGGAGGTGGCCCACCGACCGTTTGAGCAAAGGAGCGAAGCGTGCAGCACGAACCCATCACCCCGACCGGCGACCAGGTCCCGGTCTACGACCGCTCCACCTCAGGGTCGCGCTGGCGCGACCGGCTCCTGGCCGGGGCGGTCTGCCTGGTGGTCGGGCTGGGAGGCGGCTTCGCCCTCGGGCGGGGCACCGCCCCGAGCGGCCCGAAGACCCTGGCCGAGGCGTTCCAGCAGTCCCAGCAGGGCAAGCTGCCGCGGGGCAACCTCCAGGGCCTCGCCGGCGGCTTCCGCCAGGGCCAGGGCGGCCAGAACGGCCAGAACGGCCAGGGTGGCGCCTTCGGCGGCCGTGGCGGCCCCTCGCTGCAAGGTGACATCACCGCGATCAACGGCGGCGTGCTCACCGTGTCCACCGGCGCCGGCGAGCTCAAGGTGCAGCTCAACGGCTCGACCCAGATCCGCAAGGCGGTCTCCGCCAAGCAGGGCGACCTCGGCGTCGGCGACACCATCGCGGTGCGCTTCAACCCGACCTCGTCCAACGGCAGCGCCGGTACGGTCGTCGCCAGCAGCATCACCCTGGAGCCGGCCCAGTGAGCCGCCGCCGCGGGGGGCGTGGCCGCTGGGTCGTGGCCGGCGTCGTAGTGGTCGTCCTGGTGGCGGCCGGGGCGGCCACCTGGGTGGTCGTCGCTGGCGGCGACGACCAGCCGGCGAGCCAGTCCGTGGCCACCGCCAGGGCGACCCGGACCACCCTGACGCAGACGGTCGACGCCTCGTTCACCCTGGTCAAGCAAGACGTCAAGCCGCTCAAGGCAGGCGTGGGCGGGACCGTGACCAGCGTGAGCCTGACCAAGGGCAAGCCGGTCAAGGCCCTCACCGCCCTGGTCACCGTCGACGGCGAGGCGCTCTACGGCATCCCCTCCAGCTACCCCTTGTACCGCAACCTCGTCGACGGCGACGACGGTAGCGACGTCACCGCGCTGCAGAAGGCGCTGGCGGCGGCCGGCTACGACCCCGGCGAGGCCGACGGCGACTTCGGCAGCGGCACCGCGGACGCCCTGATCAACTGGCAGGCCGACCACAGCCTGGACGAGACCGGAAAGCTCGACCTCACCAGGTTCGTCTCCTACCGGCCCGGCGCGGTGGTCGACGACGTCGCGGTCGAGGTCGGCGACCGGGTCGGGGCCGGCGGCCAGCTCGCCACCCTGGCCCCGCGGTCGGACCTGGTCGCTCAGGCCGACGTGAGCCAGCTCGACGTCAACCGCCTCAAGCTCGGCCAGAGCGTGACGCTCACCTTCGACGGCCTGGACAGCGGCACGGCCCAGGGGAAGGTCGACGACATCGCCAACGCCGCGGCCTCGTCCGGGGGCTCGTCCGGGTCGAGCACGGTGGTGCAGTACGAGGTGACCGTGCTGATCAGCAAGCTGCCCACCGGCGCGAGGGCGGGCATGACCGGGCAGGCGAACGTGACCACGGCCAGCCGGCGCAACGTCGTGGTGGTGCCGTCGTCCGCGATCGGCGGGAGCAGCGCCAACCCGACCGTTCAGGTGGTCACCGACGGCAGCACGGTGACCCGCCCGGTGGTCGTCGGCCTGGTTACCACGGAAGGCAGCGAGATCCTCACCGGCGTCAGGGCCGGGGAGCAGGTCGTCACCGGCGTCACCGGCAGCGACACGGGCGCCACCAGCCAGAACCAGCAGGGCGGCATCCAAGGTGGTGGTGGCTTCATCGGTGGTGGTGGCGGCGGAGGCTTCGGTGGTGGCGGCGGTGGAGGGGGCAACCGGTGATCCTCGAAGCGGTCCGGCTCGCTGCCGGCAGGCTGCGCGCGAACCTGCTGCGCTCGATGCTCACGGTGATCGGGCTGGTCATCGGCGTCGGCTCGGTGGTGACCTTGGTCGCGGTCGGCAACGGCTCGGCAGCGGACGTGAACGACCAGTTCAGCCGGCTCGGCGCCAACACCCTGACGGTGACGGGCGGCCGCGGCTTCGGCTTCGGCGTCGCCGGCCTGACCGGCTCCAACAAGACGCTGACCCTGGCCGACACCCGGGCGCTGGAGCGGCTTGACTCGGTCAAGGCGGTCGCGCCGGCGGTGCAGGCCCAGACCACCATCACCAACGGCGCGACCAGCGTGCAGGCCGGCGTCACGGGCACGACCACGGCGATCCAGAACGTGGACGACCTGCAGCTCGCCGGCGGCAGCTTCTTCTCCGGCTTCGCCGAGGGCCGCGGGCTCAAGCTCGGCGTCCTCGGCGCCACCCTGGCCTCGGACCTGGGCCTCGACGGGCGCACCGCCGTCGGCCGCACCCTGGACGTCGGCACCGAGCACTACCTGGTCGTCGGGGTGCTGAGGGCGTCCGGGTTCGGGCCGCTGAGCCAGGACGACAACCTGCTGGTGCCGCTGAACGCGATCAAGGGCCGGCTGGTCTCCAGCGACCCCAAGGTCGACCAGCTCAGGGTGGCGGCCAAGCCGGGCGCGAGCGACCGCTACCGCAACGACGTGATCGCCACCCTCCGGTCCACCCACCAGCTCGGCCAGGACGACGACAACGACTTCATCACCCGCGACCCGACCACGCTGATCCAGGCCAGGCAGGAATCTTCGACCAACTTCACCCGCCTGATCACCGCGATCGCCGCGATCAGCCTGATCGTCGGGGGCATCGGGGTGGCCAACGTGATGCTGGTCGCGGTCCGCGAGCGCATCAAGGAGATCGGCATCCGGCGGGCGGTCGGCGCGCGCCGCCGCGACATCGTCGCCCAGTTCCTCACCGAGGCGACCGTGCTGAGCGTGATCGGCGGCCTGCTCGGCGTGGGCGCCGGCCTGGCGATCGCGTTCGCCGTCCCCCACCTCAGCGAGCAGCGGACGATCGTCTCCTACCCGGCGGCAGCGCTTGCGCTAGGGATCTCCGCCCTGGTCGGGATCGTCGCCGGTCTCGGCCCGGCGAACCAGGCCGCCGCCCTCGACCCGGCAACCGCGCTGCGCTACGAGTAGCGAGGTGTAGGGAGGTGGGCGGCGGAGGCCCACCGACGTTTCAGCAAAGGTCGCCGGCCACGACACCCGGCGGGACACGGGGAACCGAGCGCGTGGCCGGCCTCGCCAGGCTGCCAGCATGCCCCCGCCAGGGATGTCGCGCCACCCTGGGGGCGCTTCACCGCAGCGCCGATGGCGGCGTCAGGGCCGGCTACCGCACCTCGGGGGCGGTGGCCTCGCCGCCGGTGACCTGCAGGGATCCGGCACTCGGGATGAATATGGACTCGCCGCCGGTGTCCCAGCGCACCGTCAGCAGCCGACCGTCGACCGCGGTCACCACACCGCCGCGTGTCGCGCTGCCGACCTTCTCCGACTCGACCACCACGTGGTCGCCGACCTTGACCATTCTCTCCACCGCCTCGTTGCTCCGGGTCGCCGCCGCCCGGGCCTCGGACAGCCTTCGACGGTCCGTGGCCGTCGCCGCGCTCCCAGGTTCTCGGCGGGCCCGCCGGTGCCGTTCGAGTGTCGCGTCCCGCTCTCCGCCGTTCAAGGGCATCACGACAGTTGGGGAATAGCGAGTTCGCCAGCCGCTCGGCTGGCGCCCTGCCAGCTCAGGTCGCGACCGCTTGGTGACCACATGGACGGTCGGGGAGGCGCCGCTCCCGCCGATCGCGAGAAGGCACCCCACGGCGTTGCGCCGGCTGGCCGTGGTCACGGTCGCCTGCCCGGTCATGCCCGACGCCTCGCCGGACCCCGGATCGTCCAGGTCAGGTACGCACGGCGCCCCGGAGCTGGCTCGCTTCAGCGAGTCAGCCCGAAGCGGGCGAACCTTGGCGACTTCGGCACCAGGACCACGCCGACCACGACGATCAGGAGCAGGGACAGCGGCAGGGACGGTCCCGGGTGGTTGAGCTGCGGGCGGCCGGCGGCCAGGTCGGCAAGTGGCAGCAACGCCTGCACCGCCACCGCCGTGAGCAGCAGCGGGCGCCTTGGCGCGCGGGTCAGGGCGAGCGCCGCCGCCGGCATCACCACCGGGAAGGCGTAGGTCGCGTAGCGCGACCAGTCCCAGCCGATCAGGCAGTTGGCGAGCACCGGCGCCAGCCACCAGGCGAGCCGGCGGATCGGCTCGGCGCGCAGCTTGGCGACCGCGAGCGGCCACCACACGCCCAGCGACATGGCGAAGGCGCTGGCGAACCAGAGCCCTCCGTCCTGCTCCATGCGCTTGTCCAGGATGCCGGCGAGCACGGTCGGGAGCGGCCGCTGGTAGTCGGCGGGTGGCAGGCTGGGCGCGACCGCGAGGACCAGGGCATAGGCGACCACGGCCGGCGCCAGCAGGGCGGCGCTGCGCAGCGCCGCCCGCGGGTCGACCAGGCGGCCGCGCAGCCAGGCATAGACGGGCAGGGCCATCCCGGCGAACAGCTCGCGGGCGCCGGCGGTGAGCACCAGCAATGGGGCGACCAGCCAGGTCGGCCGGGCGCGGACCAGGGCGAGGAAGCTGCCGGCCAGGAGCAGGAAGGCCGCCGGGTCCGAGAGGTACGGGTCGTAGAGGTAGAAGACCCAGCCGCGGCTGCACGCCAGCCCGGCCATGGCCAGCAGCGACCAGCTGTGGCCCGCGTCGAGACGGCGGGCCAGCAGGTAGGTGAGCAGCAGCGCCCCGGCCAGGCAGGCCAGGGTGATGGTGTGGTAGGTGGCTCGCCCGCCGCCGAGCAGGTAGGTGAGCCAGGGCACCAGCACGCGGGAGCTGTGCGGCCGGATCACCGGCTGCCCCGGGTCGGCGGCCATGCGCAGGTAGTTGGCGGCGTCGCAGCACAGCTGCCCGCCCGCGAGCGGGCTGACCAGGCGCCAGAACCCGGTCAGCGCGACCGCCAGCCCTGCCGCCAGGACGGCTTGCCGGCGGGTTGCCGGCGCGGCCGTCCCGGGTGGGCCGCCGCCGGCGCTCGCCGACGAGCTTGGCACCGCCGTGCTTGGGGCGTCCTCGCTGCCCGGCCGCCCCGGCGCCCCGCCGTCGGCCCGGGGCGTGGCCCCTGGCCGGTGGTTCTGGTCGGTCCGCTCGGTCGGCACGATCCCGGGTTCCGCTCCTCGTCCGGCTGTGCCCGTCGTTCTCCGGGCGCCACGTATCTTGCCACCGCTCACCGCGGTGGCTGCATACGCCCGGTCCGCCGGGTTCGCGTCCGTTGTTCCGGCGAGTGACGCGAGCACCGAGGCATTGCGGGCGGGCCACCCGGCCGCGTGTCGGTCGAATCCGACCAGCGCGGACGAGCTGGCGGGGAAGGGCCAGCTGCCGTGCGGCGGGCGGGTCCCCGGCTCGGCGGGCTCAAGTTCGGGCCGGATGGTCCGAATGGGCGAGGAGGGCCGGGACCTCGATCCGGTGGGAGCCTGATGCGGACCTCCTTGGTGGGCGCGCTGCTGGCGGTGCTGCTGGCCGCCGCCTGCCAGCCTGCGGTTGCCGGTCCGGAGCGGCCGCCGGTGGCGGCCGCCAAGACGCGGGCGGCAGAGCTGCGGCAGCGGGTCGCCGAGCTGACCGCGCGGGCCGAGCGCCTGGCAGTGGCGGCCGACGTGGAACAGGCGCGGGTCGACGCGCTGGTCGCAGAGGCGACCCAGCGGGAGCGCCAGCTCGACGAGGCCGAGCAGGCCCTGGCAGAGGCCGGGGCCGGCTACCGCGAGCAGGTCCGCGACCTCTACGCCCAGGGACCGCTCGCGCCCTTCGAGCTGCTGCTCGCCTCCGGCGACCCAGCGGCGCTGGCACTGGCCACGCGGGTGGCCGCCGCTTCAATGGAGCAGCGTCGCGGCGCGCTCACCGGCGCCCAGGAGGCCAGGGACCGGGTCGACCTGGCACTGGCCGAGCTGCGCCACGGTCAGGAGGGCGTGCGCGCCTCCGCGGGGCGGCTGGCTGCCCGCCGCGCCACCCTCGCGGCCGAGCTGGCCGCGGTGCAAGCCCTGCTCGACCAGGCCGACGCCGAGGTCAGACGGGCGCTGGAGGCGGAGCGGGCACGCCGCCTGGAGGCGCACCGGGCCGCCGTGGAGGCCGCCATGGCCGGCAGGGGGCGCCCGGCGGGCCGCGGCTGGCGCTGCGACCTCTCCGGGACCTCGCCGGCCGAGTGGTTCATCATCGCCCACGAGTCGGGTGGCGACCCGACCGCGGCGAACCCCGAGTCCAGCGCGTTCGGCCTCGGGCAGCTGCTGCTCGACATGCGCCTGCGCTACCTCGGCGTGGCCTACGCCACCACCGACTGCCGCCGGCAGCTCGCCGCCTTCCGCACCTACGTGCGCGACCGCTACGGCACGGCGGAGGCGGCGACGGCCTTCTGGGTCGCTCACCACTGGTACTGAGGAGAGTTTGGTTCATTCGGGGGGGAGCCCGAGACAGCTCCCCCCCGAGCCCCCCCATCGGGTACTGCGCCGGGATCCGGTCGGACGGCCACCGGGAGCGGGTCGTCCGCCACAGCCGCGGTCGCCCTGCCTGCGGGGCAGTCGTCGGGTACTGCGCCCGGATCCCTGTCTGGGCCCCGGGTGGCTTCGGCGGGATCTTGTGGGCGTGGGGTGGCCTCGGCGGGATCTTGTGGGCGTCGGGTGGCCTGGCGGGACCCATGGTGCCAACGGCGAGTCCGGCGTGGTGCCGCGGTCGGGAACGTGGGTCTGGGCGGTGCCGTAAGCTCGGCGTCCGTTGTCGCCGCGCGGGCGGCGCGCTGAAGGGGTCGGGGCGGGCAGGAGGGACGGCGAGGTGGAGCAGGGTCCGCTCCGCATGCTCTGGTTCATGCTGCCCGACCAGCGGCCCTGGCGGGAGCTGCACTGGCTGTCCCTGATGCCGCGGGCGGCGGTGACGGCCGTGGGAAGCCCGCGGCCGCCCGAGGCGGTCGACTTCGTCGAGCGCCCCTACCACCGGCCGACCAGGCGCTTCGTGGAGGCAGGGGCGCTTGCGTGGCTGCGCGGCCTCGGTGCGCTGTCCGGGCCGGAGGTCGACCAGCGCGACTGGGTCGCCTCGCTGGAGCTGTGCTCGCTGGTGACCGGCCAGGCCAGCGCGTTCGCCAGGCGTCGCGGCCGGCGCCAGGCGGTGCTGGTGTGGGCCAACGACCCCGACATCCCCTTGTACCGCCTGCCACCTTACCGCCAGGCGCTACGCCGCGCCCGCGGGGCGGACCTGTTCCTCTGCTTCGTGGAGGCGGCCCGCGACCATTGCGTCGCGCTCGGCCTGCCGCCGGAGCGCTGTCCGGTGGTGCTTCCGGGGATCGACACCGAGCTGTTCCACCCGGCGGAGGCTCCGGTCGCCGAGCCGGTGGCGATCTTCGTCTCGCCGCTCGCCCCGAACAAGGGCATCGACCGGGTGCTCGAGGCGTTCCGGCTGGTCCGGGCGCGCCTGCCGGAGGCCGCGCTGCGGGTGGTCGGCCGCGGCCCACTGGAGGACCTGGTGCGCCGCGAGGCCGCCCGGAGCGGCTCCGGCGTGACCTACCTGGGCGCGACCAGCCGTGAGGGAGTCGCCGGCGAGCTGCGCCGGTCGGCGGTGTTCGTCACCGCCCCGCGGCCGACGCCGGTCTGGAACGAGCAGTTCGGCCTGGCCTACGTGGAGGCGATGGCGAGCGGCCTGGCGGTGGTCACCACCGTGTGCGGCTCCAACCACGAGGCGGTGCGACCACCGAACGAGCGCGTCCCCGACGATCCCGAGGCGCTGGCCGAGGCGCTGCTCGGCTTCCTGGCCGACCCGGCCAGGCGCGCCGGCGTGGGCGCGGAGAACCGGCGCGTCGCCGTCGAGCACCACGAGCTGCGCCGCCAGTGCGCCCGCATGGGCGAGGCGTTCCGGCGCGCCGAGGTGGGCTGAGCCGGCTACCGCCGGCGGCGGCCGCCGCCCGGAGCTGGGCCTACCGCCGGCGTCTGCCGGCCGCCGCGCCGGCCAGCCAGGCGGCGACCTCGCAGGCGCGCAGCACCACCAGGCCTGCGGCGTGGGCGGGGTCGGCGGCGAGCAGGCGCCGGTGGCGCCACAGCGCCCGCAGGGTGGCGCCCGCCTGGCTGGAGACCGCGCCGGGATGGGCGCGCCGGTAGGAGGGGACGGTCCGGCCGTAGTAGAAGCGCTTGCGCATCACCCCGGCGAGGCCGAGCCGTCCCTCGTGGTGGACGATCTGGGTGTCCGCCCAGGCCAGCGCGACCCCGTCGGCGAGCATGCGGTTGCGCAGCGCGGCATCCTCCGGTCCGGTCAGCCGCTGGTCGAAGCCGCCGACCCGGCGCAGGTAGGCGGTGCGGACCAGCCGCGGCGCCTCGATCAGCGGCTCGCCGACGTAGCAGCGCCGCTCCAGCGCCCGGCAGCGCGTCCAGTAGCCGGGGCCGACGCTGACCTCGGGGACGAACACGCCGGTGGCGTCCGCCTCGCGAGCGGCTTCGAGCGAGCGCTGCACGGTATCGGGGGCCAGCTCCATGTCGGAGTCCACCCACAGCACCCAGTCGCCGGCGGCCCTGGCGATGCCGGCGTTGCGCTGCGCGCTGCGCTCCGGTCCGGCCTCCACCACCACGTCGGCCAGCCGCTCGGCCACCTCCCTGGTCCCGTCCGAGCTGGCGTTGTCGACCACGATCAGCTCGACCGCGGGCCAACGCTGGTCCCGCACGGATTCGAGGCAGGTCGCGATCGTCCGCGCCGAGTTCCGCGTCGGCACCACCACCGACACCAGCGCCACGCCCCGCCCCCGGCCGGCCGCCCCTGCCTCGCGTGGCCCGGCCTCGGGTCGTTCGCCCGCGGTGCGGCCCTGGCCGGCCACGCCTCGCGACCTCACCGAGCCCCCGTTCGGGTCACTCACCGGTCGGATCCTCTTCGCCCTCCGGGGTGGGCGAGTCCTCGGCGCGGTCGGAGGGCGGCACCGCGGACCCACCGTCGCCTTCTTGCTCAGGGGGGCGATCGTCGCCCTCCTGAGCTGGTTGCCCGGCGCGCTCGGGTCGCATGCCGGGCAACTCATCGGCGGGGTTGGGGCCGGGCTGGTCCTGACCACCTGGCGGGCCGGGTTCCAGTTGGGCGCGGTCGGCTTGCGTCCCCGGCGGCCCGCCGGCGATGCGGAGCTCGGGCGGGTGCGGTCGGCCTTTTCTGCCGGGCCGCTCCTTGGCGGGGTGTGAGCTGCGGGCGGGATTTCTCAGTGGTGGGTGGGTCGGCCTCGCTTCTTCGGGCGGCGGCGGCGCGGTCTCGGCGGCCGTGGTGTCGGCGGTGGCGGCGCGACCGGCGTGGTGACGACGAGCTGGGTCCCACAGCGGAGGGTGGGTCGGAGTTGCTTGGTCGGGCGGCGGCGCGGTGTCGTCGGCGGAGCGGCGACGGGCGGGGTCCCACAGTGGTGGGTGGATGGAACTGGGGAGTGCCGGCTGGGCTTCGCGGGCGCCGTTGCCTCCCGCGTCGGCGTCGTCGGGAGCCGGGAGGCGCTCCTGGACTGGCGGCGCCGGCAGCGGCGCCGGCAGCTCGTAGCCGTTGGGTGGCGGCCCGTTCCCCGGGCCGGCGGGTCTGGGGGCGGGCCGGACGTCCCGCAGGATGCCGAGGACGAGCAGGGCCAGCGCCGTGCCCGCGAGGTAGTGGGCGACCAGGTTGCTGCCGGCGAACAGGGGGGTCACGGTCGACGGCCGTGGCAGGCCGCGGATCACCACCGCCAGCGGCAGCAGGCAGAAGCCCAGCAGCGAGGCCCGCAGGAGCAGCGCGGGGGAGGGCCTCGAGAACAGGTCGACGAGGGCGATGGCGAGCCCGACGAACAGGCCGACCCGGCCGCCGAGCAGCCACAGCAGCAGCACCAGCCCGACGCGCCCGGCGAGCCCCCTGCTCACGGCCGCCTCCTGGGCCGCGGCAGCCGCGGCCGCAGCAGCAGCCCGAGCAGCAGCGCGATCGCCAGCAGCGAGGCGGCCAGCGACGCCGACGCCCACCGCTGTGGGGCGTACTTCATGGTGATCACGTGCGAGCGGGCGTCGGTGATGCGCCAGCCGGTCGAGTAGCCGTCGACCAGCACCGGCGCTCCCAGCGAGCGGCCGTCCATGATGGCCTGCCAGCGCGGGTCGTAGCCCTGTCCGAGCACCAGGTAGTAGGCACCGTGGGCCGCCTCGGTGGAGACGGTGACCGAGGTCGGGGAGGAGCTGACCACGTTCACCCGAGGCGAGGTCGGCAGTTGCCTGACCAGGCGCAGCTTGCGCCCGTCAGCGCCCGAGGTCGACTCCAGGTGGAGCAGGTCGAGCAGCCAGCCCGGGTCGGCCTGCAGCCGGTGGACGCCGGGGCCGAGGCGCAGCGGCCGGCCGGGGCAGGGCTCGAAGAACACCGAGGCGCCGCTGGTCAGGATGCTGAGGCTGACGGCGGGGGCGACCCGGATCGGCGTCCCGTCGATGCGGCCGACCTCGACGCAGCCCTTGAGCCGTTCCGTCTCCGCGTTGGGGGAGTCGTTCAGGCGGATGCCGCCGACCTGGAACTCACTGATGCGGATGCCGCCGCCGAGGCCTGCCACCTCGTCGATGGTCAGCCGGGCCTGGTGGGCGGTGCGCTTGGTGAAGTCGATCCGGGTCGTCGGCGTGCCGAGGGTCACCCGCTTGATCGGCTGGCCGTCGATCGACAGCTCGGCCTTCACGGCCTTGTCGAGGGCCTGCTTGTTGCCGAGCGCCTTGGGGATGTCCTGGCGGACGACCACGTGGTCGAGCTCGCGGGCGGGGAAGTCCGCCTGGATCCACTCCCCCTCGCCGCGGGTGGCGGGGATCCAGGCGGTGTCGCGGCTGCCGTCGAACGCCCGCGAGGCCCGCACCGTCGGCGAGTTGAACGCGCGCGACGAGGAGGTGGCGCTGGCCGTGGTGGACGCGCCGGCGAGGCGGTCGATCACCGGCTCCGGCAGGCCGACGCTGGCCGCCATCCTGCCCGACGCGCTGAAGGTGCGCGTGTCCGGCAGCCAGAAGCTGCGCGAGAGCTCGCTCTCCTCGTCGTCGTCGGTGCGCCTCGGGTCGCCGGCCACCCTGCTCAGCAGCACGTCGATCGGGGTGGTCGCGAGCCGCTCGCGAGCCGGCCCGTCGAACGACCCCACCACCTGGCGGAAACGGTCGGGCAGGCGGACGCGGTCGCTGACCTTGACGCCGGGGATGCCGATCTCGGAGAAGCCGACCGAGTTCAGCCCCCCGCTGCCCCGCACGCCGGTGATCTCGATGGTCATGCCGAAGGCGTCGGCCTCCGGCAGCGGCACCACGACCTGGGGCCGGTCCGGGATGTCGACGTCGGTCGCGTGGCCGTTGAGGGTGATCCGGACCGAGCTGATCCGTACCGGGTCGAGCTGCAGGGGGCGCAGGCTCACCTCGGAGACCCGGAGCTTGCGGCCGAACTCGATGGTGATCGACTGGCCGACGGCGGTGCCGAAGCCGCCCGTGACCCAGGCGGTGCGCGGGTCGCCGTCGAAGGCGTAGGACGGCTTGCCCGACGGCAGCAGCCCGAACACCGTGCCCGAGCTGGTCGCGCGCACCGCCCTGGCGCCTTCCAGCTCGGTGACGCTCTGCTCCGACGGGTCGTCGGTCAGGTTGAGCGCGTCGTTCTGCTTGGGGATCGGGTCGTCGGCCAGCAGGGTGGGCGAGAACGACTGGCCCGTCCGGTGGATCTCCCAGGCGCGGCGCCGCGCCGTGTCGGTGATCACGATGCGGGCGCCGTCGTCCATGGCGACGGCGGCCTCTTCCGGGGTGGTCTCGCCGAGCATCCGGATGGCCGGCTGGCCGTTGAGCAGCCCCTGGCCGGCCAGCCCTGGCAGGGCGAAGTTGTCGCCATCGACCAGCAGGGTGCCGGCGGAGGGCTCGGTGTGCAGGATGGGCCGGCTGCCCGTGACCCCGAAGCGCTCCAGCGGCGAGAGGCTGGCGTCGCCACGGCCGGCGTCCCGGCCCGCGACGGTGTACTCCCCCGGCCGGCCGTAGGCCGCGCCCTGGTGCAGCCCGGGGTCGCGGCGCAGGGTGCCCTCCAGTGCCGCCGGGCGCGGGCCGTCGATCGCCTCCCAGCGGGTGTCGTAGCGCGCCAGCACCTCGTCGGCCCCGATGTAGCGGGCCATGGCGCTGACGGTGCCCGCCTCGGGCGCGCCGTTGCCGAGCGCCGTGTCCAGCGCGGCCATGAAGTTGCTCTGGGCCGCCGAGCCGTTGGGGACCGTGACGCGCACGGCCGACGGCCGCGTCAGCAGCGACTCGTTGAGGTCGTCGGGGCCGTTCAGCCCCCAGCGGTAGTCGGCGAGGACCTCGCCGGGCACCATCAGCACGCGGTTCGACGACGACCCGGCGTTGAGGTCGCGCGCGGCCTGGTACCAGTAGTCGGGGATGCGGAAGCGGGCGAGGTTCAGCCCGCCGGTCCAGGCCGGCAGCACGGCCACGGCGAGCACCACGGCGCCGGCCGCCGCGGCGGAGGTCCGCATCCAGCGGCGCAGCCCTGGCCGGGTGGCCAGCTCGCTCGCGCCGAGCGCGATGAGCATGGTGATCCCGAGCGCGGCGAGGGCGCCGGCCTTGTTGGTGGTGCGGAAGGCGATCGCCCCCGGGACCCGGTCGAAGGCCGCCTCGAGCAGGTGCCCGAAGGGCGACGAGGCACCCGGCGGGAACAGCCCGACCATCACCGGCACGGCCACCGCGAGCAGGTAGGCGCCGAGCACCCGGCCGCGCGAGCGGCTGAACAGCGCGGCCCCGGCGGCGGCGGCCGGGACCAGGAAGGTGGAGATCACCACCAGGGGGTTGGTCAGGAAGCCGATCATGCGGGGCACGAACGGCTGCGGGCCGGCGCGCCCGTAGAGCGTCCAGAGGCCGAGCAGGCGGACGGTCTCGGCGTACGAGGACGGCGCCGCGACGTCGCGCGGCGCCTCGGTGGCGGTCGCGATGCTGCTGCCGGTCGCGCTGGCCAGCACGGCGGGGATCAGCCAGTAGAGCGACACCGCGAGGGACAGCAGCAGGCAGCGGCCGGTGGCGACGAGGAGCTGGCGCCACGGCAGCCCGTTCGCGTGCCGCTCGAAGGCCAGCCAGCAGGGGACGGCCAGCAGCATGAACAGCCCGACGATGCCCGCGTTGAGGCCGCTCGAGGCGAAGAAGGCGAGCCCGAACGCGGCCGGCCAGCGCCAGGAGCGCGGCTCGCGCACGCTGCGGGCGAGGGCGATCAGCAGCCAGGGCAGCAGCGCGTAGGGCAGCAGCACCGGGGTGCTCGCCCCGGCGACGACCACGTACGTGTTGACCACGTAGAGGGCGGCGGCGGTGACCCGCCCGGCCGGGTGCGCACGGCCACCGCCACGCTCGTCGAGCCCGCCGGCCACCCGCCGGTAGAGGATCGCGGCGCCGGCGCCCGCGACCAGCAGGAGCAGGGCGCGCCAGAGGCGGATGACCAGCCAGGCGGGGACGCCGAGCGCGCGGATGGCCATCACGCCGAGGGCGACGGGGGCGACCCCGGCGTCGAAGTTGGGCTGGCCGAGGTACGGGTCCGCCCGCCAGGCGGAGAGCGCGGCCCGCAGCGTGCGGGCGGGGGCCAGGTAGAGGTGGGGCTTGGTGTCCGGCGCGATCATGCCGCGGTCGGTGAGCAGCAGCACGGCCAGCACCAGCACGCCGAGTACCAGGTAGGCGAGCGGCTCGGCGAGGCCGTCGCGGCGCAGGCGCCGCCAGCCGCGCTCCCCGGCGGTGGTCGACGGGGCAGGCAGGGCGAGCCGGGTGCGCTCCATCATCGCGCCTCCCTTTTACCCAAACGGTCGGTGGCCCTCCGCCGCTTTGTGCGCTGGCTTCCCTCGTCGCTCCTCCCGTCGCCTGCGGCTCCTTCGTCGCTCCTCAGTCCAGCCAGCGCGCGGCTACGGGCCACCTCCCTAAACCCAGCTGGCGCGCGGCTACGGGCCACCTCGCTACCGTCCCGCCGACGTTCCAGCAGCCAGCCACCGGCCAGCAGGGTCGCCGCGACCGCCAGGGCGACGGTGACGATCTCGGTGACGGAGCGGTGCAGCACGGCCGAGACCGTTGCCACCTCGGTGCCGACGGCCGCGACCAGCAGGACGGTGAGGCGGGCGTCGGCGCTGGCGATGCCGGAGAACAGCACCAGCTGGACCAGGGCGAGGCAGGTGCCGAGCGCGGCGAACAGCGGCAGCGTCGGGCCGACCGCGAGGTAGGACTGGCCGAAGGCCACGCCGGCGGCCAGGTGTGGGGCCGCGGCGGCGGCCGCGACCAGCAGCGCGCCGAACGCGGCCATGCAGCCGGCCGAGCGGGCCAGCAGGCGGCGCCGGTCGCTCGAGGTGACCATCCGCGGGAACACGATCAGGACCACGAACTGGGGCGCCCAGTAGGCGATCTTGGCCACCACGGCACCGGCGGCGTAGAGCCCGGAGGCGGCCGCGCCGAGGTGGTGGCGTGCCAGCAGCACGTCCACGTTGGCGAGCACGAACAGGCCGAGGATGCCGCCGGTCGCCGCGGCCACCTCGCGCCCCAGCCCGCGCGGCAGCAGCCGCGCCCAGTCGCGAGCGGTCCGGCCGGACCGCCCGGCGGCCGGCCGCACCCAGACGAGGGCGAGCAGCACCGCCGCCAGCGAGCCGACCGCGACCGCCGCGATCGCGCCGTCCACCCCGGTGCCGAGCGCGACCAGGGCGACGCCGGCGGCGAGCTTGCCCGCTGCCGCGGCGACCAGCACCACGGCCAGGAGGGCGAAGCGCTCGCGGCCCTGCAGCATGCCCTGCACCGCGGCGAGCGCCGGCAGCGGCGCCACCGAGGCGGCCAGCCACAGCGCCGGGGCGATCGAGCCGAGCCGCAGGTAGCCGGCGAGTAACGGGCTGGCCGCGGCCACCAGCAGGCCGAGGGCAAGGCCGGCGAGGACCACCCCGGCCAGCGTGGCCGACCACAGCTCGGCGACGGCGCGGCGGTCGCCGGCGCGTAGGGCGGTGTGCCGCGCGACCACGACCTGCAGCGCCAGTCCGGGCACGGAGGCGATCAGGGCGAGCGCGAGCAGCGCGCCGAGGGCGCCGTAGCCGGCCGGGCCGAGCAGCCGGGCCATCACGATGTTGTAGACGTAGTTGAGCCCGTTGCCCAGCGCCATCAGCGGCGCCACCAGAATGCCGGCGCGCAGCAGGGAGCCGGCTCGGGCGGCTGGAGCATCGAGGGCATGCGACTGCATCAACGCTGTCCAGATTCGTGGTCGGCTGTGCGGCTCGCGGCGTCCTCCGGAGGTTACGCGTATACGCCGAGTAACACCCCTGACGGTAAGTCTATGTGTTCTTGCGAACAATGTTTGTGTAGTGTTCGGCCCACGTTGATCGCTCGGGGGGAACGACCAGGCTGGAGGATTCTGGTGGGCCGTCGAGTTGGTATCGCGCTCGTGTTCGTCGGGCTGTTCCTGCTGTTCTTTGCGTTGCTGGTGCGCTTCTACGCCTACCCCCGGCTGCAGAAGGCGCCGCTCGACGAGTACGACAAGCCGGTCGCCGTCGGCTCGGGCAGCTACTTCAACCGCTCCGACCTCAAGGTGCGACCCAACGTCCAGCTCAAGAACGTCCGGGTGGTCCGGGGCGACGTCAAGGCCGGGTCGTCGAGCACGGCCGTGTGGGACAGCTTCGTGTCCACCGTCGACCTGTCCGACGGTGGCGTGATCGACGCCAACCAGGAGCGGGCGGCGTTCGACCGGGTCAGCGCGGAGCCCAAGCACTGCTGCGGTGAGAACCCGGCCCACCAGGGCCTGGTCTTCAAGTTCCCGTTCAACGTCAAGAAGCAGGACTACCCGTTCTGGGACCTCACCGCCAAGCAGTCCTTCCCGGCCCGGTTCCTGAGCCAGGAGAAGCTCAACGGCCTGACCGTGTACAAGTTCGAGCAGCGCTTCGGCGGCATCAAGATCGGCTCGGTGCAGATCAGCGGCGAGCTTGCCGGCGTGCCTGGGCAGCCGACGGCGAACGCCAACATCATCTACGGCAACGTCAGGACGCTCTGGGTCGAGCCCCGCACCGGGCAGATCATCAAGGGGTCGGAGGACGTCGACCAGGTGCTGCAGACCGATGCGGGCAAGCAGGTCCTCACCCTGGTCGACGTCACCCTCACCTACGACGACGCCACCGTGAGCCAGTTCTCGTCGGACGCCAAGAAGAACGTCTCCCAGCTCAACATGCTCAGCCTGACCCTGCCGGTCGGCGGGGCGGTGCTGGGCGTGCTGCTGGTGATCGGCGGCCTGGTGGTGGCGGGCAGGCGTCCGGGCCGGCGGGTCGCCTCGGCACCGCGCCAGAGCCGTGAGGCCGGGGCCATCTGACCGCCAGCACGCCGCCTGGCCTGCCCGGGCAGGCCACCGAGCCTGACGGGGAGGCGCGCGGCGGCCTGGGCCGCCCATGGGTAGCTGTGGTGGTGCTGGCCGCCCTGCTGATCCTCGCCCCCCTGCTGGTCCCCGGGTACGTGCTGACCTACGACATGGTCTTCGTGCCGCGGCCGGCCTTCAGCTCGGAGCTGCTCGGACTCGGCACCTCGGTGGCCCGCGCGGTCCCGAGCGACCTGCTGGTCGCCCTCGCCGGCCGCGTGCTCCCGGTCGACCTGGTGCAGAAGCTGGTGCTGCTCGCGACCCTGGTGGGCGCCGGCCTCGGCGCCGCCCGGCTCGCGCCGACCCGCCTGCCCGCCGGCCGCGCCGCCGCCGGCGTGCTCTACGTGTGGAACGCGTTCGTGTACGAGCGCCTGCTGATGGGGCACTGGGCGCTGCTGGTCTCCTACGCCGCCCTGCCGTGGGTGGTCCTCACCGCCGCCGCCTGCCGGCGGCCCGGCCGCTCGTGGAGTGCCCTGCGGCGGCTCGCCGCCGCCCTGGCCGTGGCCGCGTTCAGCCCGCCGGGCGGGGTGATCGCCGCCGGCCTGGCGCTGCTGGTCGCCGGCTTCCCGGCCCGGCCGCGAGGCGGGTGGGCCACGGCCCTGCCGGGCCGGCGTGCCGACGACCAGCCAGGGACGGCCCCGAACCCATCCGATGGGGCGGCCGGGACGGCACCGGGCCCGCCTGACGGGGCGGCTGGGCCGCCGAGGGCGGCCTCTGGCGGGCGGCTCCCTGTGATCGCTGGGCTGGCGCTGGTGCTGAACGCGCCCTGGCTGGTGCCGAGCGTCCTGTACCCGGGGGGCGTGCCGGTGCGGCCGGTGGGCGTTGCGGCGTTCGCCTCCCGGCCGGACGGGCCGCTCGGCACGGTTGGCAGCCTGGCCACCCTCGGCGGCATCTGGAACGCCGACGTGGTGCCGCCCGGCCGCGACTCACTCCTGTGGCTGCCCGCGTTCGCGCTGGTGGTGGTCCTGGCGGTGGTCGGCTGGCGGCGCTGGGCCGGCGCGGAGCCGGCAGCGGGCCAGCCACGTGGCGGGCCGGCGAGCCTGCCCGCCACGCCAGCCCGGGGAGGCAGCCTCGGCGCAGGCCCGCTCGACCGCGGCGCCGCCTGGGGCCTGCTGGCGGCGGCCGCGGTCGGCTTCCTGCTGGCCGCCGCCGGGGCCGTGCCCGGGGTGCGCAGCGGCGTGCAGCTGGTAGTGGAGCACGTGCCAGGGGGCGGCCTGCTGCGTGACGCGCAGAAGTTCGTCGCCCCGCTCGCGCTGGCGCTCGCCGCCGGCTTCGGCGCCGGGGTGGAGTGGCTCGCCGGCCTGCTGGCCACGCCACCGCGCCGCAGGGCGGCGGCCGGCCTGCTGGTCGCCACCCCGCTGCTGCTGTTGCCGACGCTCGCCTGGGGCGAGTGGGGGCGCCTCGGCGCGGCGCGCTACCCCGCCTCGTGGGCCGAGGCCCGCGCGCTGGTCGCGGCGGACCGGGAGCCCGGTGCGCTGCTGGTGCTCCCCTGGCACCTGTACACGGCCTTCTCCTGGAACCGCGACCGGGTGGTGCTGCAGCCCGCCCAGCGCTACTTCCCGCGCCGGGTGGTGACCAACGACGACCTGGAGCTGCGGGACCGCACCGTGCCCGGCGAGGACCCCTGGTCGCCGCGGCTGGCCCCGCTGGTGCGCGGCAGCGGGCCGCTGACGCCCGGTCTGCCTGCGGCGGGGGTGCGCTGGGTGCTGCTCGAGAAGACCGGCGCCTGGTCCACCTACCCGCCGCGGCTGGCAGGCGCCGAGCTGGTCCTCGACCGGCCCGACCTCGCCCTGTACCGCGGCGCGCCGGCGTCGAAGCCCGTGCTGCCCACCGCTCCCGCCGCGCCGGTGCTCGCGGCCGACGCGGTCACGGTCGCGCTGCTCGTCTGGATCGCGGCGGGTCCCGTGGCACTGCTGCGGCGCCGGCTGATAGAGTCGCGAGGTCCCCAAGGAGGCAGCCCCCGATGAGTGGCATCCCCGTACGCGTCTTCCTGGTCCTCGCCGTGGTCGCGCTGGTGCTCGCGGGCGTGGCCTCGGTCCTGCTGGTGACCAGCCAGTCCCCCAGCCCGGTCGGCCAGGACCTGATCGTCTACGGCAACCGCTGACTGCCCCGCAGGCAGGGCGGCGGACAAGCCTTGGCGGGCGACTAGCTCGCTTACTTGCGTCTAGCTGGGCGGGCCTGATCGTGGCGGGGCGGCTGGGGACGGTGGCCCGGGCTTGCTGTTCGGGATGAAATGCGACTGCCCCGCAGGCAGGGCGGCGGAGAAGGCTTGGCGGGCGACTAGCTCGCTGGTTGCTCCAGCCGGACGGGGCTGACCACGGCGGTGGCCGTGGCTTCCTCCAGTACCGTGGCGAATGCCTGGGTCGCGGCCTGCCAGGTGAAGCTGGCCGCCCGGGCGCGGGCGGCGGTGCCGAGGCGCTCGCGCAGGTGGTGGTCGGTGACCACGCGGGCGAGCTGGCGGGCGAGCTCGTCGGGGTCGTCGGCGAGCAGGCCGGTCTCCCCGTCGACGATCGCCTCGGCCAGGCCCCCGGCCGAGCGGAAGCCGACCGCCGGGGTGCCGTGCCCTGCCGCCTCCATCACCGCGAGCCCCCAGCCTTCCTTGAGCGAGGGCATCGCCAGCACCCACGAGCGGGCCAGCAGGGCGTGCTTGGTCGGCTCGTCGACGTGGCCGAACAGCCGTACGGCGCCGTCCAGGCCGAGCCGGGTCACCGCCTGGCGGACACGCGGCTCCCACCAGCCCTGGCCGGCGACGAACACGCGCAGGTCGGGGGCGTCATGCCGGATCCGGGCGGCGGCCTCGAGGGCGAGCTCGACGCGCTTGTGGGGCACCAGCCGTCCGAGCACGCAGATCGAGGGGAACGGCGTCTTGGCGTCGGGCCCGCCCGGCGCCGGCAGGTCGGTGCCGTTGCGCACGATGCGGACCGACGCCGCCGCCACGCCGAGGCCGACCAGCTCCTGGCGGGTGGACTCCGACACGGTCACGTAGCGGCAGCCGCGGTAGAGCCGGGGCGCCAGGCGCGACTCGACCCACCAGCCGAGCCGGGCGACCGGGGTGGGGAACAGCACCCGCCACTGCTCGCGGTGGACGTGGTGGCAGAGCACCACCACCGGCCGCCGGGCGTAGACGGCGGAGAAGAACGGCAGGCCGTTCTGCACGTCCACCACCACGTCATGGGGTCCGACACGGCCGCTCAGGTACAGCAGGGCGGCCCACAGGTAGACGGTGAGGCGCGAGCCCCGGTGCAGGATGCGGATGCCGTCGCGGTGCTCCTCGCGCGGCGCGCCGGGCCAGCTGGCGCAGACCATGGTGACCGGCCGGCCCTGCGCGGCCAGGCCGGCCGCGATCCGCTCGACGTACAGCTCGGAGCCGCCACCCTCGGGGTTGCGGGTGTCGCGCCAGTTGAGGATGACCACGCCGCCGCGACCCTTGCGGCCCACGGTGCCGTCGTCGGGGCTGCCGAGCTTGCTGCGCCTTGCGGAGGGGGGAAAGCGCATGAGGCGGCGAACCTATCTCACTCTGCCCCGGTTTTCCGGCTTCGTCCGGGGTCGACCCCCATGGAAGTTACCGAACGGTTACTTATCTGACCAGAATATTCGGCGGGAGCAGGAGGATTGTCATGATTGCGGGACCCTGGGGCAGGCCGCGCCCGTCCCGGTTGACCCGAAGCGGCCGTGACGACCAGAGTTGCCGCCATATGGACCTCAACGAGCTACAGCGCAACTGGGACGCGCTCGGGCGCGCCGACCCCCTCTGGGCGATCAAGTTCGACCCGGCCAAGAAGGGCAACCGCTGGGAGCTGGAGGAGTTCCTCCGCACCGGCGTGCGCGAGGTGGCCGAGCTGGAGGCCTGGCTCGACGGCCTGGGCGTGACCCTGCACCGGGGACGCGCGCTGGACTTCGGCTGCGGCGTCGGCCGCCTCACCCAGGCCCTCGGCGCCCGCTTCGACCAGGTCGACGGCGTCGACATCGCGCCCTCCATGATCGAGCTGGCGGAGCGCCTCAACCGCCACGGCGGCCGCTGCCGCTACCACCTCAACGCGGCCGCCGACCTGGCCCTGTTCGGCGACGGCAGCTTCGACCTGGTCTGCTCGCTGCTGGTCCTGCAGCACGTCCAGGCCGGCTACGCCCGTGCCTACCTGCGCGAGTTCCTGCGCGTGCTGCGCCGGGGCGGGGTGCTGCTGGTCGGCGTGCCGAGCCACCCGGCCGCCACCCCGCGGGGCCTCGCCTTCTCCCTGCTGCCCAACCGGCTGCTCAACCTGTACCGGCGCCGCCGCTACGGCTACCAGGGCGTGATGGAGCTGCACGGCCTGCGGCGCGCCGAGGTGGTCGAGCTGCTGCGGGCGGCCGGTGGCGAGGTCGTGGCCGCGGTCGAGGAGCCCGCGCTCGGCGCGGACTGGCACGCCTACCGCTACTGCGTGGTCAAGCGCTGACCGGCGCATAGCCATTCTGGGCTGGCCGGAAATGACCGTTGCGGTCGCGGTGGCCCAACCACTACAAACGACCCTGGGACCGGCAGGCTCCGCACTGCCGTGCCCTCGGGGGCCGAGGAGGGTCACGCGGGCCGTCGCACGCGTGTGCCCCCGAGGGCGCCCGCTCCCTCAGGAACCGCCGCCGAATAAGTTGACCGGTTGCCGCCGGGTTGCATGGTCCCGCGCTGCGCCAACGTCCGGGAGTCAGGCGGTAACCGATCAACGTTTCTATGCGGCGGTTCCTTCGCGTCCAGAGGTTGACGCGGTTAGGTCAACGGTGCCACCTTCGGAGCAGACGGCGGCATCCGCGCAGCACCGGACGGACGGCTCGGGGCTCTCCCGCTCAGCCAGCCAGCCTCGACGCCGCCGCGCCGTTGCGGTGCCGCCCTGACGAAGGGAGCCCGGCATGCGTGAGGCCGTGATCGTCGATGCGGTTCGGACCCCGGTCGGACGGCGCGGAGGTGGCTTCGCCAACCTGCACGCGGTCGACCTCGGCGCGGCCCCGCTGCGCGCCCTGATCGAGCGCACCGGCATCGACCCGCTCAGGGTCGACGACCTGATCTTCGGCTGCGTCTCGCAGGTTGGTGAGCAGTCGATCAACGTCGCCCGCAGCGCCTGGCTGGCCGCCGGCCTGCCCGAGGAGGTGCCGGCGACCACCATCGACCGCCAGTGCGGCTCCTCCCAGCAGGCCGTCCACTTCGCCGCGCAGGGCGTGATGGCCGGCGTCTACGACCTGGTGGTCGCCGGCGGCGTGGAGAACATGACCAGGGTGCCGATGGGCTCCTCCATGGCCGCCCCCGGCGTCCCGTTCGGGCCCACGGTCCACGCGCGCTACCAGGGGCGGCTGGTGCCGCAGGGGATCTCGGCCGAGCTGATCGCCGAGAAGTGGGGCCTCACCCGCTCCGAGCAGGACGACTTCTCGCTGCGCTCGCACCAGCGGGCGGCCGCGGCCCAGGACGCCGGCCGCTTCGACGCCCAGCTGGTCGCCGTCGAGGTTCCCGGCGCGGACGGGGCCAGCACCTGGGTGCGGGCCGACGAGGGCGTGCGCCGCGACACCTCGGCCGAGAAGCTGGCCTCGCTGAAGCCGGCGTTCCGGCCCGACGGCATGGTCACCGCGGGCAACTCCAGCCAGATCTCGGACGGCGCCGCCGCCCTGCTGGTGGCCGGGCGCGACACCGCCGAGGCGCTGGGGCTACGCCCGCGGGCGCGCTTCACCAGCTTCGCCCTCGCCGGCGTCGACCCGGTTTTCATGCTCACCGGCCCCATCCCGGCCACCGAGAAGGCGCTCGCCAAGGCCGGCCTGACGCTTGCCCAGCTGGACGCGGTCGAGATCAACGAGGCGTTCGCCAGCGTGGTGCTCGCCTGGGGCCGTGAGGTCGACCCGGACTGGTCGAAGGTCAACCCCAACGGCGGCGCCATCGCCCTCGGCCACCCGCTCGGCGCCTCCGGCGCCCGCCTGATGACCGACCTGCTCGCCGAGCTCGAGCACCGCAAGGGCCGCTACGGCCTGCAGGTGATGTGCGAGGGCGGCGGCATGGCCAACGCGACCGTGATCGAGCGCCTCGACGGCTGAGGAAGTCGAGCAGCGCAGCGCTACCGTCCCCAGCCGTCCAGGACGGTGAGCGTCGCCGGGAAGCACCGTTCAGGAAGCGAGCCGCCCGCCAAACAGGTGTCGCCCTGCCTGCGGGGCAGTCTGTAGCATGCGCACGGGATGTCCAGTCGCAAGCTCCTGTTCGGGCTGCTCGCCATCGCGGTGGCGGTCCTGCTGGCGCTCGCCCACCAGGGCGACGTGCTGGTGGCCCTGCTGATCGGCCTGTTCGTGATGGTCGCCGGCCGCGCGGTGTTCCGCGGCTACACGGTCACCAAGGGCCCGGTCGGCCCGCCGGAGGACGTGACCGAGTCGGACACGCTGCTGGTGTTCGCCTGCGAGGTCTGCGGGGAGCAGCTGGTGCTGCTGCGCAAGGGGACCGACGCGCCGCCGAGGCACTGTGCCGAGAAGATGGTGCTGCGCCGCATCCCCACCCCGGAGCGGGGGCCGAGCCCGAACTGAGTGCGCCCGCCTGTAGGGGGCCGGCCCCCTAGCCCTCGTCGGCGATCCGCTCGGCGCGCTCGCGCAGCGTCTTGAAGTCCTTCCTGGGGCGGTCGCCAGGCAGCAGCTCGTCGGTGCTCTGGAAGCCCCAGCCCTGGTAGCGGACCGCCACCCGCGAGAAGCGCCGGCGCAGCTCGCCGCCGCAGGCCTGGCAGGGCCCCGGGGCGTCGCTGCCCATCGGCTGCAGGTGCTCCTCGCTCGCGCCGCAGTCGCGGCAGCGGTACTCGTAGACCGGCATCGCCATCGCCCTCACTCGTCACCCGGCGGTTGTCCACAGGGTTGTCCCCAGTTGGGGATGAATGACAGTGGTGTAGTTCGGCAGCTCAACCGGGCGTCGTGCTCATGTCCAGCGGGTTGCCAACAGCAGGCCGGCGATCACCGGAGCGAAGCCGATGCCGAGGTTGATGGCGTTCAGGTCGGCCAGCGGCCCGGGAAGCCCGCCCATGTAGTACAACAGGATATAGATGAGACCGACGACCAGGCACACGACGATGGTGGGCCCGACCCAGGGCGGCGACGGCTTCGGCCTGGGTCGGGGCGGCGGCTGGTAGCGACGCCGCTTGGAGCGAGACTTCGGCATCGTGACGGATCCCTTCCATGGGTGGTTGTGGGGACGCGCCGGGCACCCGGACGCCACGACCACGGACGATCGTATCGTCCCGGCGCGGCGCGCGCCGGGACGCGCTGCCGCGGTGCTGCTCGCCCTCTGCCTCGCCGCCGGCCTTGCCGGCTGCAGCGCCAAACGGCCGGCCAACGGTGGCGGAGGCGGGGCCGATGCGGCGGCGCTCGGCACCCAGCCGCTGGTCGAGCGGACCTCTGAGCAGTTCGACGCCGACCTCGCCAAGCTCGGCGGCCGCGTGGTGGTGGTCAACTTCTGGGCGAGCTGGTGCCTTCCCTGCCGCACCGAGCTGCCCACCTTCCAGCGGGTGAGCCGCGAGTTCGCCGGCCGGCCGGTGACCTTCGTCGGCGTCGACGCCTCGGACCAGCGCGGCGCCGCGGCCGCGATGCTGCGCCGCAGCGGGGTCACCTACCCGACCGTGTACGACCGCAAGGGCATCTACGGAGGCATCGCCAGCCACTGGTCGGTGACCGCGCTGCCGCAGACCTGGTTCGTGGCCAGGGACGGGACGCGCTCGCTGCGGGTGCCGCGGAAGATGGCGGCCGGCGAGCTCGCCGACGCGGTCAAGCGCCTGCTCGGCGCGGCATGAGCGGGCCGCGCCGCCCGCCGCCGACGGAACCAGTGCCTGGATTCCGAGGTTGTTTCGTGATAGGCAGAGATGCTCACGGCCGTCCCCCATCTGCCGCGGCGTACGATATTGCACCGTCCGCGACGGCCCGGCGGCCTGGAGGTGACGATGCGGAAGTTCCTGCGCGGCACGGGCTGGTCGTTGATCGGACTCGGCTGTCTCGTCCTCTACTTCCTCGTGTACCAGCTGGTGGGGACGAACGCCTCGGCGGACAACGAGCAGAACTCGCTGCGCAAGGAGCTGGAGCAGAGCTGGAGCGCCCAGGCCGGCGTCCCCGCCACCAACCGGGCGGGCGCGAGCCGCGGCGCCAGCGGCAAGGCCGTCCCCGTCGGCAAGGGCATCGCCTTGATCCAGATCCCCAAGATCAAGGTCGAGAAGGTGGTCGTCCAGGGCGTCGGCCGCGACGACCTGAAGAAGGGCCCGGGCCACGTGCCGAGCACGGTGATGCCCGGCCAGGTGGGGACGTTCGCCATCTCCGGACACCGCACCACCTACGGTGCGCCGTTCTTCCGGCTCAACGAGCTGGTCAAGGGCGACATCATCACCGTGATCAGCCGCACCGAGATCTTCACCTACAGCGTCACCGCGACGAAGATCGTGCGCCCGACGGACACCTCGGTGCTGAACAACGTCCGCGGACGTGACGGCAAGGTCAGGCCGACCATCGTGCTGACCACCTGCCACCCGCGCTTCTCGGCCAAGCAGCGCTACATCGTCTTTGGTGACCTGGTGGCGGAAGTCCCGAACAACGGTACAGTAGCGGCATGAGTGGCATGCCCGACGATTGGGCGGCAGGGGGGCGACGCGTCCGCCAGGCTGATGGCCGGCGCACACGCCGCTCGGACGGACGCCACGCGCGGCCGCGGCGCGCCGAGGACGAGCAGTCGCCCGAGCTCAGCCTGCCGGTAGTGCCAGACCTCGACGAGGACGACCCCAAGACCCTGGCCGAGGACGCGCAGTGGGCCGCGAAGCTGCGCCCGGGCCGGGCTCCGGCCGCCGCCAGCCCGGACCAGGCGCCGACGACCGGCGAGGTGGGTCCCGTGGCCCCGTCCGCCGACTCCTGGGCGCCCGCCGCGGCCTCCCCATCCCCGAGCACCGGCAGCGACCCGTGGGAGACCTCACCCTCCGACGGCACCGGGGAGGTCTGGGGTTCGTCCCCTGGCGCGAGCGGCGACGGCACCGGCGACCCGTGGACGGCGGCTCCCTCCTCCGCCAGCACCTCGAGCAGTGGCGACCTCTGGGGGGCCTCCCCAGCTGGCAGCGGCTCGTCCGGGGACTGGACGTCTCCGGCCGGCAGCCCCTCGACTGGCGACTGGACCTCTCCGGGCGGTGCCTTCGAGCCCGAGCGGCCGGCGTCCAGCTGGGGCCTCGGCGAGACGCCGGCCGCGCCGGCGGCGAGCAGCGACACCGGCTCCTGGGGCGGCGTCGTCGACCCCACCGCGCCGTGGGAGCCGGACGTGGACGTGGACCCGTGGTCGCCGGGGTCGGCCGCGCGCCCGCCGTGGGAGCCGGACCCGCCCAGCGCGTCGGCCCCTCAGCCGTTCCAGGCCGCCGCCCCGGCACCGGAGGCGCCCTCGGCCATGCCCTGGGAGGCCCAGCCTCCACCGCGGCCCGGGCCCACCCCCGCGGTCTCCGAGCCGTCGCCTTCCAGCGCCGGCAGCACCGACTTCCGCGAGCTCTTCGCCGAGCTGGCCCGCGACCGCGAGGCCGCGCCGCCCCCCGCCCCGGCCGCCAGTGGCCAGGGGCTGCATGGCGAGGACCCGGCGGTGCAGGCCGCCCATGCGGAGGCGCGCCGGCTGATCGAGGAGGCGACCGGGCAGTGGCTCTGGGACGCCGACAAGCGCACCGGGGCCAGCGAGGTCGGCGAGGTCGCCGCGCCCACGGTCGGCTACAGCACCGGCTCGGCGTACGGGCTGCCGCAGCCCGGCTCGGCCAGCGGCGGCTTCGGCTCGGCGGCCGCGTTCGGCCCCGGCGGCCAGATGCCCGGTGCCAACCCGGGCGGGTACGGCGGGACCGCCGATCCGAGCGGGCCGGGCACCGACCCGGGCCGCGCGGTGCCGTCCTCGTTCGCGTCGCCCTCCTGGAGCGAACCGCTGCCGCCGCCACCGGTCCCTGACAGCTCGACGCCCTACGGCGCGGCCGTCTCCTTCGCCCCGCCGGGGTCGGCGCCGACCGAGGTGGGTCCGTCCGCCACCCCGCCTCCGGCCAACCGCGAGCTCAGCCCGACGCGCGGCCCGGGGCGGCACGAGCGGAGCGACGAGCCCCTCTGGGCACCGGACCGGCGCGCCGGCGAGGACGACACCGGAGGGGTCGGCTGGCTCTGGTCGGTGGAGGAGCACGGGGCCAGCCCGCCGGTGCCGGGGAGCTGGCTGCGCGAGCCGCCCAGGCCGCAGGTGCGCGAGGTCGACGGCCTGGCGAGGTCGATCGAGGGTCGCCGGCTGCGCCAGCTCGAGGGCCGCAGCCAGGGGCGGCGCGTGCGCCGGTCGCGGCGCTGGCCCTTCAGGATCGCCGTCGCGGCCTGGGTGGTGCTGTTCGCGGTCGTCTGCTGGCTGTACGTCTTCCCCTGGCTCGAGGGCATCCTGCCCGAGAACTTCTAGCCGGCGAAGCGTCGTCGTTGTCCTCGTGCCTCGCGACAACGGATACTGACTGCCCAGCGACGCCCGTGTCCTCGGCGTACCCGGGAGGGGAGACCAACGATGGCTGAGGTTGCGACGCCCTGGCTCGACAGCTATCCGCCCGGCGTCCCCGAGCACGTCGACGTGCCGGCCGGCAACCTCGCGCGGCTCCTCGCCGACGCCGCCCGAGACTTCCCCAGCGCCCCCGCCCTGCACTTCCAGGGCAGGACCGTCTCCTACGCCCAGCTCGCCGAGCAGGCCTGGCGCTTCGCCGGGGCGCTCGCCGGCCTCGGCGTCGGCAAGGGCACCAAGGTCGGCCTGGTGCTGCCCAACTGTCCCCAGGCGGTGATCGCCTTCTTCGGCGCGCTGCGGCTGGGCGCCGTGGTGGTGCAGAACAACCCCCTCTACACCGAGCGGGAGCTCGGCCACCAGCTCGCCGACGCCGGCGTCGAGGTGGTCGTCTGCCTCGACCTGGCCTACGAGCGCGTCAAGGCGGTGCGCGAGGCGACCGCCATCCGCGAGGTGGTCGTCACCTCGGTGCTCGACGAGCTGCCCGCGGTCAAGCGGGCGATCGCCCCGTACACCAGGAAGGGCAAGGCCGCGGCGCAGGCGATCGGCAGGGACGAGCCGGTACGGCGCTGGCGCGAGCTGGTCGCCACCGCCACCACCCGGGCCGAGGAGGCCGAGGTGGACCCGGCGAGCGACCTGGCCCTGCTGCAGTACACCGGCGGCACCACCGGGCTCTCCAAGGGCGTCATGCTCAGCCACGCCAACCTGCGCTCCAACGTGGAGCAGGTGCGGGCGTGGTTCCCCGACGCCGACCCCGGCCGCGAGGTGATGATGGCGGTGCTGCCCTTCTTCCACGTCTACGGGCTCACCGTCAGCCTGCTGTTCGGCGTGCGCATCGGCGCCGCCCTGGTGCTCATGCCCCGCTTCGACCTCGAGCAGGTGCTGGCCGCGGTCGACCGCCACCGGCCGACGCTGTTCCCCGGCGTGCCGACCATGTACGTGGCGATCAACAACGCCGCTGCCAAGGGCGGCCACGACCTGTCGAGCATCAAGGCGTGCCTGTCGGGGGCCGCGCCGCTGCCGCTCGAGGTGGCCGAGCGCTTCGAGCGCTACTCGGGCGGGCGCCTGGTCGAGGGCTACGGCCTCTCCGAGTGCTCGCCGGTCGCCCTGGCCAACCCCATCTACGGCAAGCGCAAGGCCGGCACCATCGGCATGCCCCTGCCCGACACCAGGGCGCGGGTGGTGGACCCGGCCGAGCCGGACCGGGCCATGCCGACCGGCGAGGCGGGCGAGCTGGCCATCAACGGCCCGCAGGTGATGCTCGGCTACTGGAACCGTCCCGAGGAGAGCGCCCAGGTGCTGCACGACGGCTGGCTGCTCACCGGCGACATGGCGGTGATGGACGACGAGGGCTACTTCCAGATCGTCGACCGCAAGAAGGACCTGATCATCGCGGGCGGCTACAACGTCTACCCGCGCGAGGTCGAGGAGGTGCTCTACGAGCACCCAAAGGTCCTCGAGGCCTGCGTCGCCGGGGTGCCCGACAGCTACCGGGGCGAGATGGTCAAGGCGTTCGTGGTGCTGCGCCCCGGCGAGGAGGCCACCACCGAGGAGATCCGCAGCTTCGCCAAGGAGCGCTTGGCCGCCTACAAGGTGCCGCGCGCGGTGGAGTTCCGCGAGGAGCTGCCCAAGACGCTGATCGGCAAGGTCCTGCGGCGCGCCCTGGTCGAGGAGGAGCAGGCCAAGACGCAGGCCGCGACCGGGGCGGAGCGCGAGTGAGCGCGCCGGGCGGCGGCCGCACGATCCTGGTCGTCGACAACTACGACTCGTTCGTCTACAACCTCGTGCAGTACCTCGGCGAGCTGGGCGCGGCCACGGTGGTGTGGCGCAACGACGCCGCCGGCGTCGAGGAGGTCCGCCGCCTCGACCCCGACGGGGTGCTGATCTCACCCGGTCCGGGGCACCCGCGCGACGCCGGCCTCTCGGTCGAGGTGGTCCGCGAGCTGGGCGCCGAGCTGCCGGTCCTCGGCGTCTGCCTCGGCCTGCAGGTGATCGGCCACGTCTACGGCGGCCGGGTGGTGCACGCGCCCGAGCTGGTCCACGGCAAGACCTCCGCCATCCACCACCGCGGCGCCGGCGTGCTCGCCGGCCTGCCCGTGCCCTTCGACGCCACCCGCTACCACTCGCTGGTGGTGGAGCGCGCCGGCCTGCCCGCGGAGCTCGAGGTCACCGGCGAGACCGAGGCCGGCCTGATCATGGCCCTGCGCCACCGGCACCACCCGCTCGAGGGCGTCCAGTTCCACCCCGAGTCGGTGCTGACCCGCTGCGGCCACCAGCTCCTCGCCAACTGGCTCGATACCCTGCGCCAGGCCCGCCCCGCCGCCTGACCGTCGGGCCGACGCGGCCCGGATCACACGGTCGAGACCGGCGGGTGCTACGAGGTCGGCGGTGCCGCGGTGCTCGCGGTGGTAACCGTGGTGGTCGGCGCGGTGGTGGTCGGGGCCGTGGTGGTCGGCGCCGTGGTGGTGGGCGCCTTGGTGGTCGTCGGCGCCTTGGTGGTGGTGGGCGCGGCGGTGGTCGTCGGCGCGGCGGTGGTGCTCGGTGGCGCCGTGCTCGGCGGTGCGGTCGTCTCCGTGGTGTTGCCGGTGTTGTCGTTGAGCAGCGCCTTCGCGCCGAAGTAGCCGAGGGCACCCGCCAGGGCGAGGCCGAGCAGCACCAGCACCACCCAGCCGACCGAGATACGCCGCTCGCCCGGCTGCGGGTAGGCGCCGCCGTACGGGTAGCCCGAGCCGGACCCGACCGTCGGTGGCATGGTCGCGCCGCCCGCCGCGCCCAGCATGGCCGTCTGCTGCGCGTCCTGCCCCGCCGGGACGCCGCCGAGCGCGACCGTCGGCGCCTCCCCGGGCACGCCGGCGAGCACGTCCTGGCCGGCGAGCACCCGGTCGAGGTCCTGGCGCAGCTCGACCGCCGTCTGGTAGCGCTCGTCGGGGTGCTTGGCCATGGCCTTCAGCACCACCGACTCGAGCTCCGGCGAGACGTCGGGGTTGAGCTGCCGCGGCGGCGTCGGGTCCTCGCGCACGTGGCGGTAGGCGATCGCCACCGGCGTGGCGCCGGTGAACGGCACCACCCCGGTGAGCATCTCGTACAGGCAGCAGCCCAGCGAGTACAGGTCGCTGCGGAAGTCGACCGTCTGCCCCTGGGCCTGCTCGGGCGAGATGTACTGGGCGGTGCCGATCACCGCGGAGGTCTGGGTGATCGTCTCCGAGGTGGTCGCCCTGGCGATGCCGAAGTCCATCACCTTGACGGTCCCGTCCGGGGTCAGCATCACGTTGCCCGGCTTGATGTCGCGGTGGATCAGCCCGCGCGCGTGGGCGGCGGCGAGGGCGTTGCAGACGTCGGAGGCGATCTCGGCGGCCCGCTCCGGCATCAGCGGCCCCTCGTTGCGGATCACCTCGCGCAGGGTGCGGCCCTCCACGAACTCCATCACGATGAAGTTGGTGCCCTGCTCCACGCCGGTGTCGTAGACGCCGACGATGTTGGGGTGGGAGAGGCTCGCCGCCGCCTGCGCCTCGCGCTTGAAGCGGATCAGGAAGGCGGGGTCGCGGGCGTACTGCGACAGCAGCACCTTGATCGCGACCCGGCGGGCGAGCAGCCGGTCGCGGCCCTCGAACACCTCGGCCATGCCACCACTGCCGAGCAGCGGCCCGACCTCGTAGCGGTCGATGAGCACGTTCGGATGGGTCGCCATCAGGATTCGCCGTCCCCCCGCTGTTTTCCGCCGCCGTCCCCGCCCTTGCCCTCGGCCTTGCGGTCGCCCTTGTGCTTGCCGTTGCCGCCGGCCAGCAGCAGCCGCACGGTCGAGCCACGGCGGACGAGGCTACCCGGCCGCGGTCTCGTGCCGATCACGGTTCCGTGCCGCTCGGGCGCGGCCACCCGCAGCCCGAGCCGCAGCAGCGCGGCCCTGGCCGCCTGGTCCGACAGGCCACGCAGGTCGGGAACGCGGACGCGCGCCGGCGGCGGGGCCGCCACCGCGCCGGGCTGGCCGGCGCCGCCCTGCCGCGACGGGGCCGTCTGGTTGGCGTCGCGGACGGACAGCCAGGCGAGCAGTGCCAAGGCGGCGACGGCCAGGACGGCGGCCACCCTCGCCCAGGTGCCGGCGGCGCCCGAGCGCCGGTAGCGGACCCGCGGCGGCGGCCCCACCGTCCGGGTCCGCAGCGTCGGCGCGGACCCTGACGGCGCGGCGCCTGGCGCCGCGGCGGCCGCCGGCGTGCCGGGGAAGGCCGAGCCCGCCGCGATCACCGGCAGCACCTCGGTGGCCTCGCCCGGCGCCCTGGCGGCCGTGGCGGGCTGGGCGGCCGCCAGCGCGTCGGCCATGGCCGATGCCGAGCCGAAGCGCTCGGCCGGATCCTTCCGCAGTGCCTCGAGGATGATCGCCGCCACCGCGCCCGGCAGCTCCGGGTGCAGCTCGCGCGGGTTCGGGACCGGCGCGGAGACGTGCTGGGTGGCCAGCGCGACCGCGGTTTCGCCGCGGTACGGGGCGCTGCCGGTGACCATCTCGAACAGCACGCAGCCGAGGCCGTAGAGGTCGGCGGCCGCTCCCACCCGCGCGCCGCTCGCCTGCTCCGGCGCTACGTAGCCGGCGCTGCCGAGGAGCGCCCCCGTGCCGGTCAGGGTGGCGCTGTGGTCGCTACGGGCGATGCCGAAGTCGGTCACCTTCACCAGCGGCGGGTCGCCGAGCAGCACGTTGGCCGGCTTGACGTCGCGGTGCACCAGCCCGTGCGCGTGGGCGGCGGCCAGCGCGCGGGCCACCTGCTCGGCCACGGCCAGCGCGTGCGGCCAGGGCAGCGGCCCGCCACGGGCGAGGCGCTCGGCGAGGTTCTCGCCCTCGACCAGCTCCATCACGATGAACGCCTGGCCGTCGTGCTCGCCGTAGTCGAACACGCCGGCGACGTTGGGATGGGACAGCGCGCCGGCGGCGCGCGCCTCGCGCCGGAACCGCTCCACGAACGCGGGGTCGGCGGCCAGGTCGCGGCGGAGCAGCTTGACCGCGACGGGGCGGTCGAGGCGCCGGTCGACGGCGCGCCAGACGGCGCCCATGCCGCCGCCGGAGATGGGCCGGTCGAGCTCGTAGCGGTCATTGAGCAGCACGGTGATCACTGGCCGGCCCCGAAGTAGGTCTTCATGACCTCCCTGGCGACCGGCGCGGCCACGCGCCCGCCGGTGGCCTCGCTGCCGAGGTTGCCGCCGTTCTCGATGACCACGGCGACGGCGATCGAACGGTTGCCCTGCTCGGCGAAGCCGATGAACCAGGCGTGCGGGGCGGCGCCCGTGGCGTTCTGCGCCGTGCCGGTCTTGCCGAACACCTGCACGCCGGGGATCTTGGCGAAGGTGCCGGTGCCGCGCTCGACCACCTGACCCATCATCGACTTGACCTGTTCGGCCACGTTGCCCGGAATGGCCTGCCCGAGCGAGTCGTTGGCGAACTGCTTGACCCGCTTGCCGTCGTTGTCGATCACCTCGTCGACCACGTGGGGGGCCATGCGCTTGCCGCCGTTGGCGATGGTGGCGGCCACTGTCGCCATCTGCAGCGGGGTGACGCGGACGTCGCGCTGGCCGATGGCGCTCTGCGCCGTTGCCGGTGGGTCCAGGTCGCGCGGGATCGAGCTGGTGGCCGAGCGGAGCTGGTAGGGACTCTCGGCGTTGAGGCCGAACTTCTCGGCCTCGTCGCTCAGCTTCGCGGGTCCGAGCCGGTTGCCGAGGGCGGCGAAGGTGGTGTTGCAGGAGATCGCCAGCGCGTCCGGCATGGTGAGCTGCCCGGAGGCCGAGCACGTCTCGCCGCCGAAGTTGCGGATCGGCTTGCTGGTCTTGGGCGGGGTGTAGGCGTTCGGCGAGGGCAGCGGCTCGTCGGCGCGGACGCCGTCCTCCAGCGCGGCCGAGGCGGTGACCACCTTGAAGGTCGACCCTGGCGGGTAGAGCGCGTCGGTGGCCCGGTTGAGCAGCGGCTGGTCAGGGTCCTTGAGCAGCCGGTTCCAGTTGGCGCGGATCTGGTCGGAGTCGTGGCTCGAGAGCTGGTTGGGGTCGTAGCGCGGGAAGGTGGTCATGGCGAGCACCTTGCCGGTCTTGTAGTCGAGCGCGACCACGGCGCCCTTGCGCTGGCGGAGCTCCCGCTCGGCGGTCGCCTGGGTGTTCGGGTCGATGGTCAGCCGCAGCGTCCCGCCAGGGCTCGACCTGGCGGTGAACAGGTCGACCAGGTTCTGGGCGAACTGCTCGGGCGCCTTGCCGACCAGGTAGGTGTTGAAGGCGCTCTCGGCCAGGCTGGAGCCGAACACCAGCGAGTAGTAGCCGGTGACCATGCCGTAGTGGTCGCCCTGCGGGTAGGTGCGCTTGAACTTCAGCGCGTCGGGGGTGGCCACCGAGATGGCCACCGGCTGGCCGTCGGGCAGCACCATCTTGCCCCGCTCGAGCGAGTACTCCTTGAAGAGCTTGCGCGCGTTGCGGGGGTCGTTGGCCAGCTTGTCGCCCTCCACCACCTGCCAGTAGAAGGGCGCCGAGAACATCAGGAAGAAGAGGGCGAGCACGAACACCGCCACGCGGCGGATCTGGCGGTTCATCGGGCGACGGTCACCTCCCCGACGCCAGGGGCCACGTCCGGGACGGTGTCCGGCGCCTGCGCCGGCGCCGGCGCGCTGTCATGGGAGACACGGCACAACAGCGCCACCAGGGCATAGTTGGCCACCAGGCTGGAGCCGCCGTAGCTGACGAACGGCAGGGTGATGCCGGTCAGCGGGATCAGCCGGGTGACGCCGCCGACGATCACGAAGACCTGTAGGGCGAAGCTGGCGACCAGACCGAGGCTGAGCAGCTTGCCGAAATCGTCGTTGGCGGCCAGCGCAACCCGCAGGCCGCGGAACACCATCAGCAGGTACACCAGCAGCAGGGCGGTGACGCCGAGGAGCCCCAGCTCCTCGCCGAAGGCGTCGAAGATGAAGTCGGTCGAGGCGAACGGGATCTGGTTGGGATGGCCCTGGTTCCAGCCCTCCCCAAGGATCCCCCCGGTGGCCAGCGAGAACAGTCCCTGGACGAGCTGGAAGCTGCCGCGGTTCGGGTAGATCTTCCAGGGGTCGAGCCAGGCCGACACGCGCACCTGGACGTGGGCGAACTGCGACCAGGCGAACACCGCGCCGGCCATGAACAGCACCAGCCCCGCCGCCACGTAGGAGAAGCGCCCGGTGGCCACGTACAACAGGATCACGAACATGCCGAAGAACAGCAGGCTGGAGCCGAGGTCCTTCTCCGCCAGCAGCACGAACAGGCTGACGCCCCAGGCCATCACCAGGGGCAGGAAGTACTTGATCTCCGGCAGCAGGAAGGGGCCGGCACGGTAGGTGGCGGTCGCCAGCAGCTCCTTGCGCTCGGCGAGGTAGGCACCGAGGAACACCACCAGGGCGATCTTCGCCGCCTCGGAAGGCTGGCCGGTGAACGGCCCCACCCCCACCCACAGCCGCGCCCCGTTGATCTCCCGGCCGATGCCCGGCAGCGCCGGCAGCATCAGCAGGAACAGGCCGCCCAGCAGCCAGGTGTAGCGGTAGCGGTCGAGCGTGCGGTGGCTGGTCACCAGGAAGATCACGGCCGCGAAGAAGCTGACGCCCAGCACCGTCCACAGGGCCTGGGAGGGAGCCTGGGCCTGGTGCCCGGCGGCGGTGGCGGGGTAGTCGAGGCGCCGCACCATCACCAGGCCGAGGCCGTTGAGCAGGGCCGCGCCCGGCAGCAGCACCGGGTCGGCCTGTGGCGCCTTGAAGCGCAGCACCAGGTGGGCGCCGATGAACAGCACCACCAGGGTGGCGCCGTAGCCGATGACGCCGGCGGGGATGCGGTTGTCGGCCACCAGGCCGACGATCACGTAGCCGCCGATCGACAGGCCGAGCGCGAGGATCAGCAGGCTCAGCTCGAGGTTGCGCCGCGAGCCCACGCCTCAGCCCTTCTTCTTGGTGGTCGTGGTCGGCCGCTTGGTGGTCGTCGGCGCGACCGAGGTGGTGCTGGCCGGGCCGGCGATGGTGCAGTCGGGCTGCTGGTAGACCACCGGGGCGCAGGCGGCGATGCGGCGCGCCTCGGCGAGGCTGCCCGCCGAGACGCCGTTCTCCAGGCTGAGCACGTAGGCGGGCGGCACCTTTTCACGGGTCACCGGGCTGCGCTCGACCAGGCTCGACAGGTGCAGGCCGGCCACGTCGCCCGGGACGCCGCGGAAGATCGACACCTGGTCGCCGTCGAACCCGACCCAGTAGCGGCTGTAGACCAGGTTGCGACCCACCAGGACCCCGGCGCTCAGCAGCACCAGCACCACCAGCACACCGAGCACGCGCTTGACCAGCCGCAGGCCGCGCGGCTCCCGGCCGCGCAGCCGCCCGGCGGCGACCTCGTCCTCGCGGCCGACCACCTCGTCGGTGCCAGGGCCGCCACGGTCGCCGCCGAGGCCGCGGCCCGCCGTCGCGGCGCCGTCGGCGGCCAGGTCGCCGGTCGGGTCGATCACCCCGGTGTCGGCCCCGACGCCGCCGGCGTCGAGCACCACCACGGTGATGTTGTCGGGCCCGCCCTGCTCGTTGGCGAGCACGACCAGCCGCTCCGACGCCTTCTGCGGGTCGCGGACGCGCAGCAGCACGTTGCGGATGGTGGTCTGGTCGACCACGCCGGTGAGCCCGTCGGTGCACAGCAGCAGGCGGTCGCCCGAGACGATCTTGAAGGTGGCCGTGTCGACCTGGACCTCGGCGTCGACGCCGAGGGCGCGGGTGATGATGCTGCCCTGCGGGTGGCGCTTGGCGTCCTCGGGGCGGAGCTTGCCCTGCTTGACCAGCTCCTGGACCAGGGTGTGGTCCTCGGTGAGCTGTGACAGCTCCCCCTTGCGCAGCAGGT
>WNFZ01001659.1_pt1 | contig 45931 bp, 51 predicted proteins | sample 5400081 | NCBI WGS metagenome assembly WNFZ01 (sample SAMN13153365, study PRJNA577476) | soil metagenome | isolation source: 80 cm soil or saprolite under grassland replicate 1 | place: USA:California | collected 2016-06-15
TTGCAGGTTTGTGTCCGGCGTACAACAGGCCGGGTCCCTTGTCATGATGTCTTTCACTTGCATGATTGTCCTCCTAATCGGAATTCATATTCAGACGATGCGCCGATCCCGGCTCCCGTAGCGCTCCCTCATCTTGCCGCGCGGGAGACCGATGATGCGCAAGACGGCTACTGCGACTCGTAGTTCCACTTCGCGCCTGCGGAAGGGCCACCGAGTAACCAGGGCGCGGCGACGAGCCACGCGCCGAACAGGACGTTGATGAAGCGCCACGCGCGCGGGCGCCTCCGCCAGCGCGATAACAGCGACAGCGCTAACGAGCGCGCCGACAAGGCGCCGCTGTCAGCGATACTGCCCCGCGCCCCGAACACGGCGGGCGCGAACATCAACTAGACGCCGAGCGCGGCGCTGAGCAGAAGATTCCACGGCGCGGTCACCCCCTAAAACATTGGCCGCAACATCTGTGCCGCAGGCGCGCCATAGCGCGGCGTGCGGTCATCTTTGCCGCCGCCTTCCATCGTGTCGGCCGCCCAGAACGTGCGCCAGAACGGCTTGTCCCAGCGCGCTAGCCTCGAGGAACTGCACCATCGCGATCAGCCCATCGACCGTCAGGGGGATCGTCGGCTTACTGTTTCTTCCGGCCCTTTCCGTGCATCTTTTCCATCATGTCCATCATGTTCATGCACATGTCCATATAATTCTTCATCTCGGCGAGCGACTTCCGTGTCTGGCCGAGGGCATCCCGCATCCTGGCGGGGTCGTTCGACTGCTCCGCTTCGTCTATCATCTTCGTCGTCTGGTCAATGGACTTGGCCGTCTCCTGACAGTGCTTCCGGCACTCCTGCATCATCCCGTCCATCGTCATCATCTGCTTGCCGGGATGCTTCTCCTGACCCGGTTTGGCGGGTTGCATAGCCACCACGAGTGCGGCGAGCGCAGACGCCAATGCGAGGCTCCTGACGGTCGTCATCTTGATCCCTTTCAGTCTCATAGTCCGTCCTTATCTGGTATGTATGGTTTGAGAGTCAGGGGAGAGGCTGCGGGGAGAAGCTTTCGGGAAGGTTATTCGGAATTAAAAAAACATGGTAAACCGCTGGCGACAGGCAGGGCAAACAGGCGCTAAGGCGATGACAGCGCTGTCTCACTTCCGCGCCCCCGGCGGTCACGGCCGAGGGCGTAATACCCCTTACGGTTGCGTACTACCAGACGCGGAAACCCGGGCGGCGACGTCACCTTGACCTCGATGTGACGCCACTTCCCGTCGGTCACGAAGTTCGACGGCGTGTAGCCGATCGAATACTGGCGGCGCAACTCCAGCGCGACCTGCTCGAACGCCTCGCTCATCTTTTCGGCGTTGCCTGGAAAGTACGACTTCCCTCCGGTCGCGGAGGCCAGCCCGTCCATGACGGCCACGCCGTTGCTGCGCGGCCGGAGCGGGCCGATCAAGATGGTGTATACGGTGAGGTCGGCTTCCCGGAGCATCCGCTTGACGTCTCCGGAGTCGAGCCGCGAGTGGTTATCCTCGCCGTCGCTGATGACGATCAGCGCGCGCTTGTTCAGGCGACTGCGTTTGACCTGCTCAAGGCCGAAGGCAATGGCGTCATAGAGCGCGGTATCGCCCTGCGGTTCTATACCGGAGATGCGCGCCAGCATCGCATCGTTCCCCCGCGCCCCTTCGAGCAGAAGTTGCGGGCGGTCGTTGAAACCGATCAGGAAATACTCGTCATCTTCGTGACTCGTCTGAATGAAATGCCTCAACGCCTCTCTGGCGCGCATAATCTTTTCACCGTTCATCGAGCCCGAAACATCGAGCACGACGCCGACGGCTACCGGCACGTCCTGTTCGCTGAAGAAGCTGATCTCCTGCCGCACGCCGTCTTCGTAAACGGCGAAGGCGCCTTGACTCAGCCCCGACACAAAGCGGCCCTCTTTATCAGTGACGCTGACCCGTAAAGAAACCAGATCGGTGTTGATGGCGACGGGTTTGTCTTCGACGCCTTTGAGCGGAGGGGCGGGCGCAAAATCGCCACCCCTCTGTTGCGCCGACGATAACCGCGGCGAGGCGACCAGAATGGCCGCGCAGGCCAGCAGGTAAATGACCGCCGCTCGCGGCGTATGGAAGTGAAACCGCATGGCCCCTCCTCACTCAACGACAAGCTTGCCTTTGATCATGTCCATCCCACAGGCGAATGTGAACTCGCCCTTGCGCGGCGTGAACTCGACCGTGACTGGCTCATTGAGCGGAAGCTTGCGTTCGATCTTGTACTCTTTAATTACGACCTCTTTTGCGCAGGTCGCGTCGGTCTTTCGCACGAAGGTCACTTTGGCTGGCGCGCCGGCCTTGAGTTTGAGGCTGGGCGGCTCGAAGCCTTTGTCGGTGACTTCGACGGTCGCGGTCTGCGTGTCGTTCTGTAGCGTGGCCTCGGCAGCCGCTCCCGACGCGGCGCCCGGCTGCCTCATCGACACGCAGCAACTCTGCGCGGCGCCACAGCAATTCGCGGCTGCGCAGCAATTCTGCGCGTTAGCCTTGCAGCAATTCTGCGCGGCCCCGAACGCCGCCGCCGACAGCGCGATGGCCGCGACGAGCAGCGTGATGGATGCGATCATTGTTTTCCTGTACATAGTGTTTCTCCTTATTGATTTCAGATTCATGATTGAACTATTGAATTTCACCCGAGTCGCCGCCGCCTTCTCCATCCCTCACACCACGGCGAATCGACACCGCGACGGCGCGAAAGACGAGGGGCGGCAGCGCGAGCATTTGCGCTATGGGCGCAAGCCCGATGTTGAAGATGGGAATCACCAGCATCCGCGGCGCGTATGTCCACTGCCCCGCGACGTGAACCGCTGCCCATTCGACAACCAGGGCGATCGCCAGCCCGGCTGCCAGCATCACGAGATAGCCCCGCCGCCCCGGATTTACGAACCAATCACTTCGGCGGAGCGCCGCCCAGCCGGCGCCAAAGATGAGAAGAACGAGCAGCCCGTCACCCAGGCTCGCCACGAGACAGTGCCACAGCGCGAGGCTGAAATCGCTCATACCTTCGTAGAGCGGCGCCTGCGCAAGCTCCCACGGGTAATTGACGGCCACAGCCAGAACGAAGACTGTCGCGATGGTTTTCCATAAGCGCCACATCTTTTCTTTCATTCCCAACCCCACAATCGGTTAATTGAAGGCGTGAATCGCTATGACCTATTTGCCTTCCAACTCCTTTGCCCGAAAGGTGTGGTACCTGGCCATTTCGCCAGCATCTCGCGCGAGGTTCTCCGCGTCGCTGATGTTCCTTTCGCAGTGCAGCCGCATCTTCTTTATGTACGGATTCTCGCCAGTGTCTTTCGGGTTCTTGGCGACATGTTTGCTGTAGTCAGCCAGCATCTTCTTGTGCGTATCTATCTCCTGGCGATACTCCTCTGCTTTCTTCCGGTAGCTTTCCGCCAGGTTCAGGTGATCCTGGACGGTCTGTGGAGTTTTCATCTCCTGTCCCGCGGAGTGACCGAAATGATCCTGTTTTGACTCCTGAGCGCGCGACACAATGGGGAATGCGAAGGCCAACAATAGGCTCAATGCGCTGATAACAAGCCACGTGGTTATTTTGCTACTCCTCTGACCGTTAATCTCGAGCATATTTTTTTCTCCTTATGATGAAAAGATGAGTTCAGGCTCCGCGAGTTCGTCCTCGTCCGGCGCCTCTTTGGTTATGTTGGTTACGGGAGACACGACCGCACACTGGGCGAGGCTGCGCATCAGCCTTCCGGCGCGGTAACAAGAGACTCTGCGGCCAGAGTTAGATCAGAAATGTAGAGTTGGAAAGGTAGAGATCGGGAGGATCGTGGCAAAGCAATTTGTAAGCCGCCGATTTGATCGAGACGACAGCGGTTTCAGCCTCGCCCATCGCGTCGAGCAAGACTGTTCGGATGGTGACAACGCGCGGCGCGGGAATGAGCTCCTGGGTGACGAAATTGAATTGAGCGCCGCCGGTAGATTCGCCGCATTTAACCTCGCAGCAGATCATCGCCGCCAGCGCGCCGGTCGGAGATTTCCCCTGCGCGCAGCAGGCCATCCCGTCGCATTCGCCCTCGCTCTGCGTCGGGCAGGCGGCTTCATCCGTATGGTTGAAACTCTTGCTGATCGCCTCAACGCCGCACACAATTCCGCCCGCCATAGCCTGACCGGCGAAGAGCAGAACCATCAATAGCGCAGCAGCACGTTTCAACATAATGTCCCCGAGATAGACGCGCGAACATCGCGCTGATAAACAATACCAATCAAGTAGAGAGTTTAAGACGCCTTCAGTTTGTTAGTTGAACGCAAGGCGGAGGTCGTCTCATTATCTCTTTTCCGCAAGCGATCCGACGATGGAGCTATCGGCTCGATCTTGGCGCCTTCAATCAACCCGCAGATGTGCCCTTCAGACTCTCCGATCTTATCCCACTCGGCCAGCGCGGCGGCTAATTCTCTTCGATAACGCCGCATCTGGGCCATCCGCTCATCCAGTTCTTTCAGACGGCGGCGGACGATCTCGCGCACCTCGGCGCAGGGCGCCTGCCCGGCGCGTTTTTCGGCGATCACGCGCCCAATCTCGTCAAGTGTGAAGCCGAGCGCCTGCGCGCGCTTGATGAAAGCCAGCCTTTCAAGCACTTCTTCGCCGTATAGCCGGTAGCCGTTTTCGGTACGCGCGGGGCGGTCGAGCAACCCGCTTCGCTCGTAAAAACGCAGCGTCTCAACGCCAACACCGCTGCGCCTGGCGACTTCTCCCACCCTCAGCAGATATGGCCGCCTCTGCGTGGTGGCGGTGTTTGGCGCCTGTTCGATAAGCTCTTGACCTTTTCGCGCACTCTGGATCATTCCGTTCTTCCTTCCATTACGGCCGGCATTCTATACCCTGTAGTTGACTACAGGGTCAAGCTCATAAATCTTCATTTTTGAAAAAAAATTCCGCCCCCGCCCTGCTATTACTTCAACGGCGGCAATTCAAGTGCGCGTACCGCCCAAGGCAAGGCGGTTGCCAATTGTTGTCGTTGCGCCAAGCGCCTCCAAAATGGCGCTTGATTTTGACAGCGCCTCCTCGATCAACTCCCAGGTGATGCCCGAAAGCGGTACCTTCGCGCGTCTCGACCAACAGGAATCCGATTGTCCCGCATAAGTTCCAGAGTTGATGTAGATAAACCTCCCGGCTGGAGGGCCTTGCACAAACGGGCCGCGAAACTTCGGCGGCCCGTCAGTCTGATCGTTGGCAATATTCACAGTGAAGTCAAAAGAGACGTTCTCTCCTGAATCGGAAGAAGGCGGAACAAGGTCGGCTTTGCCTTGCTGCAAACAAAACGGCACGCCAGGTGGAGGCTTAATCAGCGTGATACGGAGCGGAAGTGAACGAATCATAGCGATATCTGATAGACTCAAGAGCAGACTGAAATCTAAGGTCGTCTTTTCCATTCTTTGACACGGAGCGCGCCTCTGGGCAAAGAAATCCAGGACGACGGGCTTTCTCTCTTTCTGAGCTTGCGCGAGAGCTTCATCGAGTAACGCAACCCCGCGCTGCAGGGACAGTGGCGCCGTTCCGGTGGCCGCCTTTCCCTTTCCGCTTACCACTTGCGCCGTATAGCTGGTCTCTTTGATCGTGGCAAGGATCCTGGTCGGCTCGACCTGCTCCGGGTCGTACGGCGCCACGAATTCGTCGCGGCGCTCGCCACATGGTCGCTGATGATTAGCACGGCAAACAATGGGTTGGGCAGTTCACTGTGGATTGCGGATGAATTGTGCATCCGTGAAACGACCTTCTACATAATTCATCTTCACGCCCTCGCAGTGACGAAACGGCGCGCCCCATGAGGCAAAGTCCCCATTTGGAATACACGTCACCAATCCCGATTCGATAACTCTTCCATGGGAGATTACTAGCACGCTTCCGTTTGCCGGCGTCGATTCCAGCGCATTCATCCATGCCTCCTGCTGACGCATTCCCATTCTCGCCGTCGGGCCGCCACGGTCAACGAACCGGGCAAATGTCAAGAAAGGGTATTCCCACGCCCATCGCTCATGATGGCCGATCTCTTCAACCACTTCCTGAGTAATGTCGCCGAGCGCTTCGAGTTGTTCATCGACGGCGAACCCCATGGCGATAGCGGTCTCCAATGTGCGTGGGCTGTGGCTTGTCAGCACGAGGTCGAAAGGCCCAAGGTGACTGCCAATTTCGCGCGCCAAGGCAACCCCCTCGGCGGAGAGGTGTGAGCCTTTACCTCGCGCCTCGCCTTTCTTCGTGTATGAATGACGCCTGATCTCTATAGTGCGCATCGCATGAATAACCAGCCAACGGACATAGATGCAATGTCCTGCCATGTCGTCTCTTGATGCTTCAGGCATCGGTGGAACCGGGTTCCCAACCAATCTCCTGACTCCACCTATCCGCCATCGTCATGATCTCCCAGATGAACGGAGCTTTCGCGTCCGTATAGCTGTGGCGATCCTCTCTATACTTGGCAGCCAACTGATATTTAAGGGACTCATAGCGCCGCGCCTCTTCTGCATGTGTGCGCATATAGTCTCTGAATAAGAGCGCAAATTGTTCCGCCCAACTGCCGGCGCGACGCACGTGAATATGCCTACGAGGCGTCCCCGGCGCCTCACGAAAATAGCGCTTCGTGCGTTCTGTGTTGTCGGCTCGAAAGACGTATCCAAGCCGTTCCATGGGGAGTCGGTAGGCATCGAGCGGCTCAAAGGCGGCGACCGAGATTTGAATATCAATGATTGGTTTGGCCGCCAGGCCCGGAATGGCGGTCGATCCGATATGATCAATCCGCAGAGCCGTTGTCCCCAGGGCGGCGCGAAGTTCGCTACCCAATTGCGCAAAACGCGCCGGCCAAATCGGGTCGTACGGCACAATCTCCACAACGTATGACATAGACTCTCTCTAGCCCTGGAACGGCCGCGTCTTCTCAAGCTGCGCCACACACCACTCGAGTTCGGAGATCGCCACATCGGTGGTTGTCTCGCAGTCGAGAAGCTGGGACGCGTACCGCAGGACACTCGCTCTCCAAAGATCGTCGAGACATCCGAGCTCGGCGTCCGAGAGGGGAATAACGTCCAGGTAGCCACGCGCCACCTCATCGTCTCTGCTCCGGCGGGCGCAGGCGACATCAGCGGCCCTGAGGTCGAGGTGCGCGGAATCGAAGTCGAGGACGCCCGACAGCGTCCCGTCTCGGAAGAGCAGATTCTGCGCGATCAGATCGCCGTGGACGACGGTCACCGGCAAGTGTGACGCGCCGGCGGCGCAGAGCCGGTCGCGGACGCCTTCCAGGTATCGGACGACGCTGCGAAACAAATCCGGGCGCCTCATGTTGAGCGTGCGCTCACGCCCCTGATCAGGCCGCCTTTCGCCTTCCATTACCACTTCGTCAACCTGGCGCCAGCCGCTCCGCTGGCCGAGGCCGGTGAGGGCGCCGAGTTCGCAGTGCAACTCTGCCAGGATACGCCCGCGTTGTCGCCGTCGCTGATCGTTCTCAGGCACATGGGAATGGCCGGGGAGCAGGGGGAACAATACGAATGCTGAATCCTCTCGCCACACCACACCGTCAACGTCAGCGGCAACCGGCCAGCCCCGGTCATGGAGGCGCCGGAGGATATTCAGTTCGTACCTGATCGACGAGCCGGTTTGTCCTCGGCGGTACATCCTCAAAATGAAGGCTTCGCGCCCGCGTTGCACCCGCCAATGAGTGTTTCCCTTCGCCTTGATGAGAGAGACGTGGTCTGGCGCGATGTTCCACATCCCGAGAACCTTCTGAACCAGGTCTGGTGTGATCGTCTTGTTCATGCGCATCGGAAGTAATCTATTGGCAGCGCACACGACAGGAGACGCATTAGTTGAGGTTCCGATTCTGAAGTGAGCGCCGGCTCCCATCGTGAGTTAGCCCGCCCATGACTAGGGGCAATCTCTACACGAGCCCTGCCTCCACAAGCGCCCGATAGTAGATCGGCTCGACCCCCTCTTCCATCCAGAGATGCGCCAGAAGCTCAGTGGACGGGACCACGCGACGATGCGCGATTTCGAAGCGGGGCTCCCACGGCATCAACTCGACCTCCGCCAACCATATGGAGCGTACAAGCGTGAGACCTTGCTCGTGCCCTGTAAGGCACAGGGAGCGAGTGAAGCCGAGCAACCGCGCATCCACCACGGTCGCGCACGCTTCCTCCAAGACCTCTCGGCGGAGTGTCTGCTCCCAGGATTCATCGCCTTCGGGACGACCCCCTGGCCAGCCCCATCGCTCGCCATCGCCGCTGATCAGCACGACATGATCGTCGGCGGTCACACAGAAAGCATTCGCGCCATGGGCAGTGCCCTCCGGAACTGCAGTGGGAGGGCGCCAGGCGATCAACCACTCGCCCTCATTGGAGCGAGCCGCGAACTCTTCGCCGTCGCGCGCTACAGCGTACTCCAACATTGTCATCTTTCCTTATTCGATTCGTCGTCGTCCAAGAGTTCAACCGCGAACATATCCACCGGGGTCAACCACGCGTCTTTATCCTGAGGTTAAAGACTACCGGTTCGCTCGGTGTCTCCCAGGGGCTTACCAATTGCGAGACAAACGACGGGACCCCGTACACAGTCGGCCCTGACAGCAAGGTCGAGGCTAATGCTTTCATTTCCTTCGGCCACAGGGGTAAGTTCGGGATCTCCTCCAGCCGTATCCAACAGGCCGCCGGTAGATCTGCGCGTTCCGCTCGCGGCGCTGATGGTTCGTCGGTAGGATGCCCATAGAGGTAAACCTCGAGTCCGAAGCCGACCTCTTCCTTCCCATCCGGCATGGGACAATACTTGGGCACGACCCACTCCCGTAGAAAGGCGACGCCGGAGACGTGGATGTGAATCCCGGTCTCTTCAAAGACCTCTCGGATGGCGCACTCCGCCAGGCTCTCCTGCGGTTCGAGACCGCCTCCCGGCGGGCGCCAGTCCGATCCCGTCTCTTGCGGTGGATGCAGCGTGACTCTCGCATCCAACTCGGCCGGGTAATCGTAGCCTACAACACCTCCGGATTCGCGTCATTCGGTTGGCGCGTAACTCCTCCTCTCCACATTCGACTTATTGACGCTCAATAGTTCAACCGCGTACAGAAATCGAGTTTATTTCCATCAGGATCAATCACCCGAAAATCTCTGATTCTCCCCTCGAAGTCCTCCGGCGGAGATTGGGCTTTTATCCCCCTGCCTGTGATCTCTTCATATATAGTGTCCACGTCCGGCACGTAGATAAAGACCAAGCCGCCCGCCTGACAATCTCCCGTGTGCTGTGAAAGGTACAACGAGAGCCCATCGCGGCTGATCGTCATAAAGACGGGCAGATGCGGCGCGAAGCGGTGTTCGCTCTCGATCTGGAATCCGAGTCCGTCAACATAGAAAGCCTTACTCTTTTCATAATCGGTGATGCGAAGCGTCGGATATACTTTCTGCATTTCTTTTACCCTTCATTTCTCAGCGCAATCATCGGATCAACCTTGGTCGCCCGCCGCGCCGGGAGGTAGCAAGCCACGAGCGCCACGCCCACAAGTAGGAGCGCGATCAGCGTAAACGTCGCCGGATCATTCGCGCTCACTCCATAGAGCAAATGGGCTATCAAGCGGGTCACTGCCGACGCCGCCACCAGACCAGCGCCGATTCCGATCAGGGATAGGATTAGTCCTTGCCCCATGATGAGTTTCAAGACATCACGCCTCATCGCCCCGAGAGAGATGCGGATGCCGATCTCCCGAGTGCGCTGGCTGACCGAGTACGACATCACGCCGTAGAGCCCGATCGCGGCCAGCAGTAACGCGAGCAGGCCGAAGAGACTCAGCAGCGTCGCCGCCATCCGGGGCAGGAAGAGGGAGACGCCGACGTGCTCGTTCAAGGTCTTGACGTCAAAGATCGGCATGTTCGGATCAAGCTTTGCGACCACGCTTTCGACGGCCGGGAGCGCCGCCCTCAGCTCCAGGGCCGTGCGCGCAACCAGGATCATGTTCGACCGGTAGTCTTGCAGTAGCGGCAGGTAGAGGAAAGGCTGCGGTGGCTCATTCAAGCGGCGCTGCTTGACCTCACTGGCGATGCCGACGATCTCGAGCCAATTTTTACCGAGCTTGAGCCGTTGCCCCATCGCGTCCTGATCGGGCCAGTAGCGACGCGCCATCGTCTCATTGATGATCACCACGCCCGGCGCTCGTTCATTATCCCGCTCATTGAAATCTCGCCCGCGCGCGAGCCGAATGCTCATCGTCTGGAAATATTTCGGGCCGACGGTCTCATAATTGATGCGCATGTCCTCGTCGCGGCCCGGCGTGTAGCCTTCGATAGTGATGTTGGCGAATGCGATCCCGCTGAGAGTGAGCGGCAGCCGCCGCGCCAGGCTGACCGACTGCATGCCGGGCAGCGCTTCGACGCGCTCGACGAGCAGGCGGTAGAACTCGCGCCCCCTCGTCTCATCGTAGCCGTTCAGAAATGGATCGAACGATGCAAGCACGACGCCATCGGGATTGAACCCCGGATCAGCCCTCTGCGCCAGCCACAAACTTCGAACGAAAAGCCCCGCGCCGACCAGCGCCAGGACGGATAACGCCACCTGGGCGACCACGAGCAGATGGCGCAGGGCAAACCTGCGCTTACTGCGCCCGACTGCGCTTATATCGTCCTTGAGCGTCGCGACCAGATCCGGCCTCGATGCCTGGAGCGCCGGAACCAGGCCGAAGAGCAGGCCCGTGACCACCGTCACCGCCAGGGTGAAGCCGAGCACGCGCGCGTCCGGGCTGGTATCGAAGCTGGTCGCCAGGCCGAACGGCGGAAGGAAGGCCTTGAGCAATCTGGCCGTCCAGAACGCCAGCAGCAGCCCGCTCACACCGCCCAGTGCCGCGAGCGCCAGACTTTCGGTCAATAACTGTCGCACCAATCGCTTGCGACTGGCCCCCAGGGCCATGCGAATGGCGATCTCCTTGCGCCGTGAAGTGGCGCGCGCGAGCAACAGGTTGGCGATGTTGGCGCAGGCGATCAGCAGCGCCATGGCCACCACCGCCATGAACATTACCAGCGCCGGACGCATGGTCCGTTTCAGGCCATATGGCGATCGCGTGAGCGAGTAAACTTCCACGCCAAGTTGCTCGTTGGTCTGGGGGTAGTTTTGGGCCAACTGACCGGCAATCGTCGCGACGTTCGCTTGGGCCTGCGCCACCGTTGCGCCGGGTCTGAGTCTTCCCATAACCATCAGCCAGCGGCTGCCGCGGTCGGTAAGCGAGAAATGCGGTCGCGCCACATAGTCCTTCATCATCACCGGCGTCCAGACATCGAGCGCGGCGCCGGAGAATGTGCTGCCGAACTCCTTGGGCGCGACGCCGATAACGGTGAAGTCATGTTCGTTCAATGTTACGGTTTGTCCGACGGCGTTCGGATCGCCCCCGAAGCGTCGCTGCCATAATCCGTGGCCGATGACCACGACCGGCTGTGTGTTCGGCGTGCGATCTTCTTCCGGGAGAAAGGTACGCCCGACCGCTACGCGAACGCCGAGCGCGTCGAAGTAATTGCCCGAAACGATAGCGCCCCACACGCGCTCCGGCCTGGCGCCGCGTCCTAAATTGAGCGGCAACACCTGGTGAGCGATCAAGCCGGAGAAGACTTCGTTTCGGTCGCGGAAGTCCAGGTAATCGAGGTAGGACGATGAAAGGGCGGAGTTGTTGCGCGTGGCGCCCCAGATCTCGGCCAGTTCCTCCGGGCGCTCGATGCCCGGCAAGTGTTGCAAGAGCACAGCCTTGATCCAGGTGAAGATCGTCGTGTTGGCGCCGATCGAGAAGGCCAGTGTCAGCGCCACAATAATGGTGAAGCCTGGTCTCTTCAGGAGCATTCGCAGGCTGTAACGTAGATCTTGCCGAATGGATGTTAAATGCATCGTGGTCACACTGTGAGCGCCTAGCTTTGCCCCAGTAAAATCATTAGCCTTTCTTTCGTTTGCTTGAAAGCCTTCGCATTCTTTTCCCTCTGGTAGAAAGGAAGCAGATCGACTGAATAAATAATGTGCAGCGCGTTTTCCATAACCGCGATCTCTCCGACGCTAAACTCAACCGTTCCATATCCCCGAAAGAAGGCGTCTCTCACTTTGTTATTCGATAAATCTTCTGTTCCACCGAATGGGTTTGAATAATTATGCCAATAGTTGAGCTGCGCGAAATCCGCAATCCATGCGCCGGCTATCGCCTCATCCCAATCGATCAAGATCAATCGATGGTCAGTTGTCCAGACGGCGTTTTTCGGAACAGGGTCCGCATGGATCAGTACCGGTTTGAAGCGATGTTCGAAGGGCGCCAATTGCCGTCTTACCTTCTCTTCAATCCCGCGATAAATGTTCTTGTCAAAAGAATCGATATCTTCTATCTCCCGCAATCGATCCTGAACCTCATGAATCAACTTGTGTTCGGTAAAAGTCGTGTACATCCCGCCTGGCCCATGACCGATATACCCGTACTGTCGCGCCGGTATTTGATGCGCCCGCCTTAAGAGCGCGCCGATTCGTGAATAATAGGTTTCAAGAGACAAACTGCCGCCGGCAATAGCATCCAGAGCATTTTGGCCTTCGATATATTCAGAGATCGAGAAGCCGTGAGGAAAATAGAGATCGTTTCTTGAGTAGTAGACCAGCCTGGCGTGCGGGACTTCATATTGGGTCAGATGTCGCTCGATCCATGGCAACTTGCCTTCTTCGGGCCAGTCACGCTTGAACACTTTGACGACGAACGCGCGGTCTTCCGTCTCGATCTTATAGGTATCGTTTACCTCTCCTCCCGTCACCCTCGCGGAGCCCACAACGGCGGTATTGAGAACACTCTCCGCTGCCCTCTCAATCAGAGAATCTCTTTCCCCGGTATCTTTGAGAATGTTGTCGGACATAAGGCGCCTGATGGCAGGGCTATTTCACATTTGCCTGTAACAACCTCCGGACCGCTTCCCTTGTTCCGTCGATAGAGCGGACGACCGGAACATCCGAAAAAGCAGGTTCCGGCGGAGCCTGGTCCCAAACTTTACCCGGCTCGTACACGGCGACATAATCCCAAATGACGGAGGAACTGTCTCGTTCACCCAGCAGCCCAGAGATGAGATGCCCCTTGTCCCAATATTGAGAAGCTCTCGGATCAGAGACCCGCTTCAGCGTGGCAGTCGAAGGGGCTCCAAAATCAGTCCACAATACCGGCTCCCAGACCACGAATACTCGGATGTTTTGACCACGCTCTTCGTTTAAGAGTTTTTCGAATGCAGAGGCCCCCTGCAAACATACGGGTCAGGTAGGTGAGAGCATGACGAGAACCCGCACAGAATTCGCGGATCCATTGAACGCGTCTTTCAATGATGAAAGATTGGAACCGTTCAGACTGACCAGTGGTTGTTGCCCCTTTGGCGTGGCGCTTCCTCCGTACAGGTAGTAGAAGATGTATAAGATCAGGAATCCCACCGCCGCCAGAACCAAGAGAACAATATGGCGCCGCTTCATATCAGCCTCCTAATATGTTCGCGAGAAGATTTGCGATAGCCTGCGGGAACAGAATAAAAAGCAGGACTACAATCGCTGAAAACCAGAGAAGAATTGCGCTCGGCAAACTCGTCTGGCAATTGCACTGCTTGGCTCGCCAGGATTGATAGAAGCCGAATCCGATAGACAGAACCGAGCCGGCTAGCAGGAATGGCCGGAGCTTTAGAAAGAAGGCTGAACTTCCCGCTGTTCCGGCAGCAAGCAAAAAAGGGGTGAGCGGCAAGCAGCAACTGGATGCCAGGACCATCCCGCCCAGCGCAGAAAGGCTGGCGATAATTGTGCGCTTTGACCCTGGATTATTCCCGCCTTGCTCTTTTCTTTCTATTGACATCACTCTCTTCCCTTTTATGCCGTTTATTCATCGCGCGAGTGACTGAAGGAAGCGTCCGAGTTCTTCAGCGAATGATTCCGCGTCCTGATAGCTCCGCAATTGCTTCACCACCTTCCCATCGGGGGTGACAAAGCGGATGTCAGGCAGTCCTTCAACATTCATCCGCCGCGAAATCTCCGGCTGCTCATCTGTATCAATCCTCAGGAAGACACAACGCCCAAGCAGCGCCTTTACTCTCTCATCGATGAACGTGGTCTTCTCCATTCTTTGACACGGAACGCACCACTCGGCAAAGAAATCCAGGACGACAGGCTTCCTCTCTTTCTGAGCTTGTGCGAGAGCTTCATCGAGCAACGCAAACCCGCGCGGCAAGGACAGCGGCGCCGTTCCTGCGGGAGACTTTCCATTTCCGCTTACAACTCGCGCCGTGTAGCCGGTCTCTTTGATCGTGGCAATGAGCCTGGCCGGCTCGACTTGCGCCGAGTCATACGGCGCCACGAATTCGTCGCGGTCGAGCCTCATCTCTATTTTCTGAACTCCTGCGAGCTCTTCCAGAGCCCGTTTGACCGTCTCCGGTCAGCCCATTCATATGGCGCCGCTCTTACTCTTCATAAAGCCGTCAATGCGGATCGTGACGGCTTTTACTCCTTTAGTTCCACCAGCCGTTTGCGCGAAGACAGCGCCGGCAAGGAAGACAGCCATCAGAAGCATCGCGGTGAGTTTTTTTGTCATAGAAGCTTCCTCTTTATAAGGTGTGTTGAGCCCAGTGCGCTCACATCCCCTATCCAATCGGGAGGTAAGGGATGATATACGGGAACGCAATGAGGGCGAGCGTCAATATCGCCACCACCCACAAGCTCACCCGCTGCAGCTTGCGGCTCTTCGGCGTTGCGCAGACCGTGCCAGGCGCGCATTCCAATTTCTCGGGCCTGTAAGCGAAATAAAAACCGGCGGCGAGAAACCCCACGGTGAGCGCAATGAAGTGAGGCCGGTATTGCATCATATCCATAGCGAGGGCCAGACCGCCTGCCCCGAGGAAAGAGAACGCCACGGGAAAGATGCAGCAGGTTAGCGGCAGAAAAGACAGCAGCGCCGATAACAGCGAACCGCTGGCGGTCACGGCCACCTTCGACGGTTTCATCGCCCTACCTCTCTATTTTATTCACTAACTCTTTGGTTTTGGCCTGAAACGCCTCTTCATCCAGTCGCGGCGCTGTTGTTACGCCGTTGAGCTGATGCATCCAGAAATCAGGTGTGGCGGGCTCCTTATCCCACTGGCTTCCTGCGCCATACAAAAGATACACGTCCCAGGCCTCTCTCTTCGTGCCGAGCGTCTTCTGCCAAGCTTTGCCGGCGATTTTTTCACCATCCCAATAATAGCTCACCCGTTTGTCGCTGAATTCATCGGAACGGGTTTGAGCCCACTTCCTGGAATCACCGGGAAACATCGGCAGCCAGATTATATAAACTCGTAGCCGCTCGTCGGGTATCGCTTTGAGCACCTTTTGCATGTCGGAAAACCCCGAACGACATGCCGGGCAGACAGGCGAGAGCAACGTGACCAGGCGAACCGCGCCGCGGTCACGCTGGAACGATTCTTTGAGCTGATCCAGATTGTTGAGATCCATCATTTCCGTTGGCCCTGGTTCAAGCGCCCGCGCCGTTCGAACGCCGCTTTCGCCCGGAACAAGTAAAAAGGCGATTGAGACAATCACCGCAACACAGCCAATGATCATTTGGTTCCGTTTCATGTCGCCTCCTTCATCAGGCGGTTGACTGCTTTGGTTACTTCACCAAGACAACAACCGCCCGACGGGTTTCTTTCCTCACAGGCGCACATCCGTTCCCTGACGAGGGCCGTGATGCGTTGAGGAATTGTGGTTTTCCCTCCGGCTGCGATTTCCTCTCTTATGGTTTGCTCGCTAAAGCCGAAGCAGTAGCAGAGAGGGATCGGGCCGGCTTTTTCCTTCAGCCCGACACGGAGACGCAGATCGCCGGTCGTAAAAGAACGCTCCCTTGAAAAGTAAACCACCGGGCAATCAGGAGAGGCGCAGAAGCGATACTGACTCTCCCCCACCTGGTCGAAGAGTTCCGGCTTGAGCATCAGGAGCATCGTTCTGAGATTCACCGGGCGGCTTTGCCCCTCACACGACAGGCAGCCGCGCCGCGGGCCATCTTGCGATGGCTCAGCCATGGGAGCGTTTGATTCCACACAACAATTCATCTCTTTTTCTTCTTCCCCGATCCGGAGATTCTCACGAGCACCGGGCAGACGGCATCGTCGGTGTGGCGGTTGAGCTCGCGCTCACAAGCCGCCAGATGACTGGCCAGAATCTTTCGGAAGTCCCGCATCGACCGAATTCGCTCATCCAACTCGGTGAGCTTAACCTTCAAGTGATCGCGCACGCGCCGGCACTCTTCGGCGCCGCCGGTGGTTAGTAACTCACCGATTTCATTGAGCGAGAAGCCGAGTTCCTGCGCCTGTTTGATGAACCGCACCCGATCCACCGCGTCAGGTGTGAAGAGACGAAAGCCCCCTTCGCTGCGAGCGGCGGCCGGCAAGAGCCTTCGCCGCTCGTAGTAGCGCACGGTGTCAATGCTCACGCCGGCGCGCAGCGCGACTTCTCCTATGCGAAGCGCCGATGAATTCATAGGGAATTTTACAACCTGGAGCCAGGTCCAGAGTCAAGCGATAAAGAGCGATTTCGTTCAAAAGACCGGTGCGCTAACCACTCCAATTCATGGCCCTCCGGCCCCAGCTGGTATCAAGCGCTGCATTTCAGGCCACCGCTCGAAGTCGGTGGATGAATTTTCTGGGCAAGAGTTCGATTACGTCATCACTATGTCCGACAACGCCAGGGAGAGTTGTCCAGTCTTCCCCGGAAGAACCAGGCGGATTCACTTGAGCTTCGAGGACCCGGCGGGGATGGAGGGCGATGAGGCGATGCGCATTGCAGTCTTTCGCCGGGTGCGGAATGAAATTCGTGAGAAACTGGCCGGATTCATAGGTTCCGAACTTTCTTTAATCCCGCAGGAGCCGCGCGTGTCGGGCTAGTTTAATGTCGGCGCAGCGCTAGAGGGTGACGCAATAGCGAGCGAATGATGAACGGTATACCAACTGCGCCGGGCAACAGCCAAAATGCTACTTGGGGCAATTTGTTCCAGAGCGGCAGATTCTTGCCGTTATCTACATAAAAAGCAGTCAGCAACAGGATGTAAGACAGACCCATACAGGTTATGTGTAATCTGATCCGGTTGCGCCAATGTCGCCGGAGAGCCGTGCGCCCCAGGGAGGCTGTGGCGAAGGAAAGCGTTCCGAGAATAAATAAATGGTAGTCCTCGGCCCAACGCATCGCAGACAAAAAGGTCGCGGAGGCGAAAACTACAGAAAGGCAATAGTAGTAGATTGTCCCGGATCTCGGATGGCGCCCGGGACGCTTCCTGCTCAACATGGCGACGACGCCGATGATGACGCAGGTGAGACCGAACAGGATATGTATGCCCAGCGCAGCCAAGAAAACCGGGGAATCAGATGGCATCTCGATGCCGGCCACATTGATCGGGGTACCGGTCATAAAGCTCTTCATTTCTTAACGCCGTTCATTTGCCCTCTGCCTTTATCGGCCCCATCCTCATCAAAGAACCGCAGAACTGCTCGCGCATATGCCTCCGGTTCTTCCTGCATCGGCATGTGCGCGGAGTTCTCAAGCAATTCAGTGCGAACGAAACCGGGAATGTCTTTGGCAAGCCGTTCGGCGAGCGCCGGGCCGAAGTTGGTGTCGTGCTTACCCCAGAGCAACAAGGTCGGGCGATCAAAACGCCGCATCCCATCAACTGCGCGTAAGGTTTCGAGGTTGTGTTCGCGGTCGAGCTGCCAATGAAAAAAACGTCGCAGCCGGAGCCAGCGTTCTGGCGTGGCGATGTGAGGGCGCACATAGGCTGCGAGCACTTCGTCCGTGAGCGCCTGTTTGTTGTGAACGGCGATGCTGAAGATGTCTCGCTGGGCCGCCGTGACCCCCAGCAGCGCGCGAAGGAACGGGGTACGAACCGGGCTGACTATCCATTCAAGATAAGGGCGCTCCGGCTCGCTAGGCCACTGGTCATACGCCTCGACGTTGGTCAGCACCAGGCTTTGAATCCGTTCGGGATGATATTTCATCATCAACTGAGCGGTCGCGCCGCCATGATCGTGCCCGACAATTCGGGCGCTCTTGATGCCCAGCCTGTCCATCAGTCCCACAACCATTTTCATCTGATTCGGAAGCCGGTAATCGTCGTCGAGTCGCACCACCGTGTCGCCAAGCCCGAGCAGATCCGGCGCGATGACTCGGTAGCGAGGAGTCAGAAGTGGTATGACGTCGCGCCATTCGAACGAGTGGAACGGGCATCCGTGAAGCAATAGGACCGGGGCGCCGCTCCCTTCGTCAATGTAGGCGACGCGCCAGGAATCCACATCGATGAACTTCTTATTACTCGAGAACGCCTCCATCGACTCTTCGTGAGGGTTCGATGCGGCCGTATGACGGTCGGTGATGAAGAGTCCTGCTTTCGTAGCCGCGAACGTCCAGAGCAATCCCAGGGCAACAATAATTCCGATGATGAGATACATGATGCGCCTCCACTTCATTCTCATTTGTCTTCTCCTTTTTGTCGCCGGGGACAAGTCTCGCGCGATTCGCCCCCTGCCGTTGCAGAACGCGCTGCGGCGCCCGCTCGATTATCCGCCGCGAAGTCTTACTTGCACACTATTACACAATATCGTGTAATAGTGTGCAAGTAAAATGCGCCGGCTGCGCCGGTGGTCGGCTCCGGCGTTTCAACCGAAACGAAGGGTTCACACTTCAGTCCCTGACCATTGGCTGATTTATCGGGAGAGGTCGTACATGAATGGAACTATTCTATTTCGCCGTCTTCTCAGTTTTGCCGGCGCTAGCGATGATACTCTCCGTCACAATATATGCGTCTTGAGATATATACCCGGGCGGGTGTACCATCAGTATATATTCGCCTATGCGAATATATATTTCACAGTTGTTGTACCTTACGCCGCGAGACGTGGCGAATTAACGAAAGAGGTTTTATGTCTGAAGCAATCATTGATGCGGTGCGGTCGAGATATGGGGCGGTAGCAACGAGCGGGCTGTCGAGCGAACAGGACGGAGTGCGGGCCGTCGCCGAAGCGTTCGGTTACAGCCATGAAGAGCTGGCTTCTATTCCGGCCGGGGCAAACCTGGGACTTTCCTGCGGAAACCCGATCGCGCTTGCGGGACTGCGCGAAGGCGAGACCGTGGTCGATCTGGGCTCCGGCGGCGGTTTGGATGTCTTTCTGGCGGCGTCCAAAGTCGGCCCTATGGGACGCGCTATTGGGATTGATATGACGCCGGAGATGGTTGAGCTTGCGCGGCACAACGCCGCAAAGATCGAAGGCGGCGCATCGAACATCGAGTTTTACCAGGCGACCATAGACGAGCTTCCCCTCAGCGCCGGCACGGTTGACTGCGTGATCAGCAACTGTGTGATTAACCTGGCGCCGGATAAGAAGGCGGTCTTTCGTGAGGTCGCGCGCGTCCTCAAACAGGGCGGTCGCCTCGCCGTCAGCGACATCGCGCTCAAGCGCCCGCTCCCGCCGGAGGTCCGCGACGATGTGCCGGCATATGTCGGGTGCATCGCCGGGGCAATCACTATGGAGGAATACCGGCAGGGTTTACTCGAAGCGGGATTCGGCGAAGTGGTGATCATGGACTCGGGAGCAGATCTCAACGCGTACGCTCAAGTCGAGGGCCAAGCAGGTTGTTGCTCGCCGGCAATGGATGAGGCCGCTGGGTCAGAGCCTAGAAGCCTCCCCATGGCGAATACAGGGTCCTGTTGCGGCGCCAGCGCCGAGGGAGAGTTGCACAGCGGCCTGAAAGAATTGCTCGCCCGCTTTGACGTCAACGACTACGCGGCGAGCGTGAAAGTCCTTGCGGTAAAACCAAAGCGCCCGGCGTACTGATGAGAGGCTATCCATATTCATGCTTTCCTCGATCTTCCCGCGCGGCCCTCTCTGGGCGCCTGGCGCTTGGCAGCCACGCGCGATTTGCCGCGAGAAGGGAGCGCCGCCTGGGTAAGCTCAGGCAACCGGCCGGTCTCTTCAGCCAGGCACAGTCCGAGCGATAGCAGGCCGGGTACGCATGGATCGATGATCCGATAGTAGATGTAATTGCCTTCGCGCCGCGTGGCCACGATGCGGCGGTCGATTAGGCGGCGAAGCTGATTGGAAATGGCCTGGGGCGTCATCTCCACCGCCGCCGCAAGGTCAGTAACGCACAGCTCTTCAGCGCGGGCTAGCGCATGAAGCAGGCGGAGGCGGCTGTCGTTGGCCAGCGCCTGAAACAGGGCCACAACTTCAGTGGCCTGTTCCGGCGTGAGTAGTGGCCGCTCATGGATCGGCGGTTTGCCGGTGACGTTGGCAATGGGGTCCGAGCATGTCATCTCACGCGATTTCATACAAAGTTATACTATTAAACAATATCGTGTAGTAGTACAGTATCCGAGTCGCGCTCAATGTTGCAAGAGGCTATAGCGCCCGGCGATCGTGGCGGACACTTCAGCGCACATCCCATTCCTGAAAATGGAACTCGGCGTCAATTGATGATCATTCGGCTATACCGTCAAAATGGTCTTATTGCGGGCCGCTTTTTCTATTCATTCTGACCTCTTGCGGAAATTTTGGGGCGCTATCTCGCCTACCTTTGGATGCGAGAAAACAAGTCGGCTTGGCTGCTCTTGCACGCGGTCAGGAAGGCGCGCCAGCCGACCATTGTCAGCCCTCTCGTGTGCTGGACCACGGCAGGAAACAGCCTCAGCGCAGCGGTTGACCTATGCCGAGAAGGTTCCCCTCACTGTCCCTAAACCAAGCCGCCAGTTCACCGACTCCGCCCTTGCTTGGGTAATTCCCGGCGACTTCAGCGATACCGTTCACCGTCTTGAGACCAGGAAGGTCATACTCCTCGAATATCACGCCGCGCGCGCTCAGGGCTTCGACCGTCGCCCGGAGGTCTGTGACCTCCCATGCCATCTGTGTGTGGGTACCAGAGGAAGCCCCGCTGGAAAGAGCTCTCCACTACGGCCTTGGCATCCACCCGATCCGGGACAGATTCCCCTTTTGCGAATCCCTTGGCTTACCCTTGCCTGGCGGAACCTTGAGGGTGGAAATCAATTTCCCTAATGTCACGCATCGCTTTGCTCCATAGCTCCTTGAAGCCGTCGGCAAGCTGTCGCGCCAACTCCTTGTCACGGACTAAGAGCGAAGCAAACCGCCCCTCCGGAATGAATGGATGGTCGAGGCACAGGATTACTATTTCGTCGTCGACGACGTGAAACGGATGGCCGAGCTCCCCCGAGTATCGGACTCCAGTCATCACGGGCGCGAGTTCGGAAAAGCTGCGAGTGACATTGCAGGAGTTTCAGACTTACATTGAAAACAATCAGCAATGGATTCCGAACTATGGTGAATTGTGGAGAGCTGGTGAGACGATCTCTACAGCATTTGTCGTAGCTCCCCCGGTTTTTTTCGGTCTCCTAATAGACCTCCAGTTCGGTACTATGTGTTTTGTGCCGTGTGGTTGTATCACAATTCTCGCCCGCATCAGTCATTGGAGAGGAACTCGCCAGTTCCACGAGAGATCGAAGCGGCGGCGAAGGGCAAGGTCGTCGCAATCCCTCAAGTCGGCGGGTTGCATCATCGTTACCGACGAGCCGCATAATGTCGGCGATCCGGTTAGCTCCGGGGTGATATCGATCAAATCAATGGAAGGACTGCCGGCGCGGGCTGTGATTGATGTGCGTTGTTGCAAAGCTACGCGCCGTCGACGTGAGCTCGAGTCATCAATTCGAAGAAGAGATCGGCGCCGCATCATCGGAGAATGGGCTCTTCATCGCCAAGATGGAATTTTCGGTACGGACAGCCCGCGGATGGCAACATAGGGGCAATCTTAAGGATGGTTGCCTCGGAAACGGGGCTGCCAAAGGAAAACCCCGGTTGTTGACATCAACGGGGGATCATTGAGCCGACTGTATCGGGTCACGTGGCGGCCAGAGTTGTAGAAACGCGAGGGTAACCAAAGCGATCTACATCATCACGTTACAACAGCCCTGCCCGCCGGAGCGCTTCATCAAGAATCTTTCCACGTTCAGCATCGAGAGGAACCAGCGGCAGGCGTACTTCCGGCGTTTCGAGAAGGCCGAGCCGCGTCATCATATACTTCAAAGGAATCGGATTCGTATCGAGAAAGATCAATTGATTCAGTTCGAACAGCTCGAAGTGTAGTTTGCGCGCCTCTGCCAGATCACCGCGCTCTACCGCATCGCACAGCGCCGCGACACGTCCCGGCGCGAGATTGCCGACGGCGTTCATCGTCCCCGCTCCGCCAATGGCCATCATCGGCAAACTGAGCGCCTCAAGTCCGCAGAAGATACGGAAATCCATGCCGAGTTTCGCCAGCAACTCCGAGACCAGCTCCAGATCGTTAACCGCGTGCTTGACGCCGACCAGATTTGGCGCGCGCTCGGCGATCCTTGCCACCGTCGCCGAAGTTACTGAAACAGCCGCGCGTCCCGGAATGTGATATATCATCACCGGCAGGCCAGTCTGTTTTCCAAGCGCCGTGTAATATTCCACCAATCCCGCCTGCGGCGGCTTGATGTAATAAGGCGTGACGATTAGCAGCGCGTCAGCGCCAGCTCTCTCCGCGCGCTCGGTCAGATCGAGCGTCTCTTCGTAAGACTGTGAGCCGGTGGCGGCGACCACAGGAATGCGTTTGTTGACAATCTGCACGGCCAGTTTGATCAACAGATCACGTTCGTCAATCGTGAGGCTGCTGGGTTCCGCAGTCGTTCCGGTGATCAGCACGCCGTGTGATCCTTCCGACACCTGGCGTTCGAGCAATAACGCGAATTTGTCGTAGTCAACTTTGCCGTTGCGGAATGGCGTGATCACGGGCGGATATGAGCCGCGCAGAAATTTGTGTTCGAGTTTCATCATCCTCCCACCCCCGCGCGATTGGTCAGAAAACCGCCGCTCAGCCCCAGCAGCCTGACTTCCTTCTTCAGGTCTTCGTGCCATAGCAGCGACCCCAAAGCCAGGTGCATCGGTTGATCCTGAATCGTCAGTTCGTAAACATCTTCATCCTTGGAGGCGTGATTGTGAACAGCCCAGCCAGGCGCTGAAAGCATCAGATCGCCGGCTGACCAATCGTAGCGCTGACCTTCGACAATGCTGTAGCCGCCGCCCGCAAAGTAGTAATTGATCGCCGCCGAAACGTGACGATGCGGACGATCCACGATGTTCGCCGGGCGAATGGTGATCGTCGCAAAGAAGCTGTTTGTCGTGCCGTTGGCGCGGCCCGTCGCCGGATCGTAAAACAGATACAGCCGGCGACCGACATAATCCTTGCCGAGCGCGCGCAGCTTATCGAGTTCGGCCTGAACCTGCTTCCACGGCCAGTGCAGCGGTTTGATCCTGATATGGCCGGGATTGATCAGCTTCTCGTAAGGCATCAGCCACGCGCCTTGTTCGGTCAGTTGAAATGTGCCGTAGGGACTGATGCGTGAAGGATCGAGCGCCTCTTCTTCCTTCTCCTCAGTGATTTCGAGCGGCGGATTTTCATCCGCGATATAAACGCTGAGCTTTTCGAGCAGCGGCGAATTGCTGTAACTCAGCCGCGCCTGAAGTTCATTCGTGTCATTGAAGCGCTGATACGTCATCCACGGCGGCGTTGTCCATGCGTCGTACTGTTGATAATCGAAGCGTTGACCATTAATGATCGTGTGCCCGGCGCCGAGAATGCAGAAATCGACGAGATATGAGTTATGTCGAATCGGCGCTGTCTTTTCACCAGGCTTGAGCACATTGATAGACACCGCGATGCCCGGAGCAAGTCCGGCGCCGACGCCGGTTTCAGGATGCGACACGAGCGACATCCTGCGGCCATTGGCCGGAGCCGGCAGACCGGCGAGCCGTTCGATCTCCGCATCAATCAACTCCTTTTTGACGACGACCGGCGCCATGAATTGTTGACGATTCTCTTTGCTCAAGGTCAGGCGATCAGGATTCGCCGCGCCCGTGCGATCGATGAATTTGAAGCCTTGTTCCGCCATAATTATTGCTCCTCTTAAAATCCTGGGAGCGCAGGCGCCGCGGGATCCTGCCGGCGAATTCGGCATTAGCCATTGTCCATTCCACATTAGCCATTATTGGACAGCTAAACAGCGCTGTTCTTCTGTCGGTTAATGGTCAATGGCGAACGGACAATGGCTAATGCCGAATTCGCCAGCAGGCAAGGATGCCTGCGCTCCTAGGGCTTTTCATCGCAGCCGCGGCGCGGCCTTCTGCGGGCGCGCGAAGCCGCGCCCGAGTCCGCGACGGGCCGCCCTGTGATACAACTCGATTCCCAACGCCAGGTCTGAAATCCCCATGCCCAGAGACTTGAACAACGTGAGATCATCGCCCGCGGCGCGAGGCTGTCCGGCGGCGACGACGCTCGCCAGAGATTTGACCGGCTCCCAGCCTGAGGCTGCGGCGCCGAAGTATTCGATCAGTTCGCGTGAAAGTTTTTGAGCCGAAGGGATCGTATCAACGACCACTTGGCTGCATCGTTCCAGCGTGTCACGGGCGATTTCCGCGCGTTCCGGAGTGATGGCGCCGACGGCATTGATGTGCGCGCCTCCGCCGACCATTTCGCCGAACAGGATCGGCTCAGTGGCGCGCGTCACGGCGGTGATGATCGGCGCGCCCGCGACCGCTTCGGCAATGCCGCCTGCGGCGACTACTTCGATTCCTAATTCCTCCTTCACTCGCGCGACGAACTTCGCGCGGCGCTCTTCGTCGCGGCCGAAGACGCGAATGCGCTTGATCGGACGCACGGCGACGACTGCGGCGACCTGTGTGATCGCCTGCTTGCCGGCGCCGATGATCGCCAGTTCATCAGCGCCTTCAGCCGCGAGCCAGCGCGTCGCCACGCCCGTCGCCGCCCCCGTCCGCATCTGACCGAGCGCGAACGCTTCAATGACGGCCTTCAAAGAGCCGTTGTCGCTATCAAAAAGGATCAGCAGTGGTGTCGCGCCGCCTTCGGTGTGCGCCCAGGTTTTGGTCCCGGCGAATCCATCTTTGGCGAAGACTGCGCCGATAGCGTGCAGCGTCGAGCCTTTGTCCCAGGTCGCGTGCGTTTTCACCATGTTCTGAGCGTCGCCGCGCGCTTCGGCGAGCAGCCCTCTTTCCAGGACATTGATCGCCTCTCCCAGGTTCATCAGGGAGACGACGTCCGCTTCGGAAATCCACAAAGGCGATTGATGCGGCATCATTGTTTCACGCTCTTGTTAGCCAACGGTGAAGGGACCGGCGGCGCCAGGTTCAGGCTGTTGACGATGAACGCGTGTGTGACATAGCGGCCAATCAGCATCAGCGCGGCGATGGCCTGCTGGTGGCCGATGGCCTTGATCACCGCTTCAAGCTCGGCATTGGTGTTGTGACCGCGACGTTCGATCACGGCCAGCGTCAGTTTCTGAGCCAGAGTTTCCTCTTCCGACAATCCGCCGCTTCCGTCCGCCTTCAGCGAGATCACGCCGCGCACCCAGTCTTCGCCAAAGCCCAGCTTGAGCGACAAACGTTCGTGCTGGATGCGCTCGTAGGCGTTTTCATAAACCGTCGCCACAGTCAGCGCCACGACTTCAGTCAGCCCGTCTGGCAACGCATGCTTGAGGTCTTCAGTGAACTGCATGAAAGACATCAGCGCCTGCGGCTGGCTCCCGGCGCATTTGAAGAATTCGCCCAGATAACCCAGGCGCTCCACTCTCGGCCTCAACATCTCGGCCAGATCGGGCCTCAGTTCTTCAAATGACAATCGCGGAATCAGGCTGCTCATCTATCGCTCCTGTTCGGTTTCGTTCTCGGCTACCTGAACGTAAATCTCGCCGTCCATCACCTGAACCGGATAAACGCAGACGGCCACCCTGACCGGGGGCGACAAAGGCTGTCCGGTCGGGATGTGAAAGCGGCCGCCGTGCAATGGACACTCGATGGTGTCGCCTTCGATGAATCCTTCGGAAAGAGACGCCCTGGCATGTGTGCATCTGTCATCAGTGGCATAGAACGTCCCGCCGATATTGTAGAGCGCAAACCGCCGGTCGCCGATTTCAACGCTCCGCGCCATTCCTTCGACAATCTCGCTGATGTGACAGACGCGATGTAATTTCGAAGCCATCCCAGTCCCTCAGATCGGAATCACAATCATTCCGGGAATTTGAACTGTGTCGTAGACAACAATCTTCTCCTCGAACCTGTACTTGCCGCCTTCGAGAACGATCTTGTCGATGTATTTTCCCGCGTTGAATACTTTCGTTTCCTCGTCCTGAAGGGTCTGAAAAACGACGTAGCTCGCTTGCGTCAGCCATGCGTCGCCTTCCTTTCCGACGATTTTGAGATTGCTGGTCAGATGCCGCAGGTAACGCGGGGAATAGAAAAGCGCCTTGCGAATAGCGGTGACGCGATCCTTCATCATTGCCCTGCTGTCACAGAACATAGTTGCGAGCGGTCGCTCCAGCTCTACATTTTCGCGGCCAATAAGTTTGTAAACTCCCCGTTCGGTGAAAAACTCCGGCCACTCCTCCAGACGGCCTTCGTCGAGGCACTGCGCATAATCCGTCAGCAGTTCTTCAAACTCGAATCTCAGTTCTCTCAGGTACACCATTCGCTCCTCAATACTCCTGGGAGCGCAGGCGTCGCGGGCCTGCTTGCCTTCGATAAAAGCCGGTTGCGAAGCCAGGCGGAGACGCCTGCGCTTCCAGGTATTTGATCAGTTGAAGCCCATAAGCTGACGATAGTAGTTATAAAATCCGCGAATCGCGGTCTCCGTGACCATATGATCCTCGTCCCGCCATTCGCGGCCACCCATCTCCATGACCGCGGAATCGTCCTCGTGTCTCGCGCAACCCCGCTGCGCCATCTCCATCGCTTCGGCGTCATCAATCGAAACCAGTCCCGAAGGCCCCATCAGGTTGGCCTGCTTGAGGCGATAACCGGTCATCACTTCGTCATCGCCCTCGTAGCCGAAGAAGTCCCAGACGAGTTCGAAATGCCCCGGCCCTTTCGTCACGATCTGTCGCAAGGCCAGCGTATTGGTCTGCTGCTGCACGATCAGGTTGGGGAAGATGGTCTGCATGACCACCGTGTTTTCATCCTTGAACTCTCTGCGGTTGGCCAGCAGCGACGGATCCTGCAATGAATAATCCGCCTTGAAATTGCTCATATCCACAGTGCCTTCCGAAGCCTTCTGATCGCCGCGGCGCGAAACCAGCGCGGCGTGCATGCCGGTGTCATCCATTTCGACCTTCGATTTCTGATCCGCGCGGAACAGCCCGAAGGTCACCAGAAATACGTGCAGCAGCGTCGCGTGATACGGGTCCTTGATGTTTTCAAAGACCAGTTTCCAGTTGCTCGCGATCTTCTGCCGCGCGCGTCCGAGCAGGCGCATTTTGCGTCCATCAAAAACACGCTCGAAGTAATAGAGCATCTTTTCGCCGAGATACTCTCTGAAAGGAACCATCTGCGGATCGAAGGAAGCGAAGATCACGCCGTTATGAACATCCACCTTGAGTTTCCGCAGGCCGTGCTCGGCCGTCTGGAAATCCTCCGGCATTCCGCCCACCCTGCGTCCGCTTTCGACCACGCCGCGACGGAAAGGGACCCCGAGCAGGTTGCCCTTGAAGTCGTAATTCCACTGGTGGTAGAGGCAGGTAAAATCCGTGGTATTGCCGCAGGCCGTGCGACAGACTCTGGCTCCGCGGTGCCCGCATTTGTTGACGAGCGCGTTGATCGAGTCCTCTTCGTCACGCACGACAATGACAGAAGTGTCGCCGATGTATGTCGTCTTGAAGTCGCCGGGGTTGGGAATCTCCGCTTCCAGCCCGACATAATTCCAGGTCGAGCCGCGGAAGATTAACTCCTGTTCCAGCTTGTAAACTCCAGGATCGGTATACACCCAGAAAGGCACACGGCAGTTTCCCTCTGTGGGCCATGTATAACTGTTCAGCCTTTCCGTCTCAGCAACGCTCATAACCTCACAATCCCTTATCTCGACTTTGTCCATTTAGTGATGCCGGCGCAAGCGCCGGCATCACTAAATGGACAAAGTCAGCGCCATTTTTCGATGTCATAACTCGATAATGACGTTGAAAAATATCAAGCGCCGAACGGCGCCGCTTAACCTACAGTTAACTGCTCACTTAACTTGAAATCAAATGCTTGAGACCTATGCAGATAGGCCGTTCACAACGCAGTTAACAGTTAAACGTGACTTTGTCCATTCTGAGATCGGCGCGAGCGCCGATCTCAGAATGGACAAAGTCGAGCTTATCAACAGAGTTATCAATTGATCCGCTCTGTCTCAGGTCTTCTTCCGTCCACCGACATCACGCCGTCCCAGCGCCGCGCCCCGTCCAGATGAATGTCGAACTGATCGAGAATGCGCACGACGATGTGATTGATGATGTCATCGATCGTCTGCGGGTGGTTGTAGAAGGCCGGCACAGGCGGCATGATCGTCACGCCCATGCGTGACAGCTTGAGCATATTTTCCAGATGGATGTCATTGAGCGGGGCCTCGCGCGCCACCAGCACCAGTCTGCGGCGCTCTTTCAACACCACATCTGCCGCGCGATGGATGAGATTGTCGCCTTGCCCTTGCGCGATGGCCGCCAGCGTGCGCATGCTGCACGGCGCGATGACCATTCCGCGTGTCATGAAAGAACCACTGGAAAGCGCCGCCCCCTGATCTCCCGGGGGGTAATTATGTGTGGCCATCTGCTGCACCTGCTCCAGCGTGTACGGCGTTTCGTGCAGCAGCGTCCGCGCCGCCCATTTGCTCACGACGAGATGCGATTCAATTTCGGTCGTCTGCAACGCTTGCAGCAAGCGCGCGCCGAAAATCGTCCCGGTCGCGCCGGTAATCCCGACGATCAATCTATTACTAGCCATATGAATCTTTGAACCGGCATATTCCCGCCCTTCGCCGAGCGCCAGTTTCGCCTTCAATCTCTCCGCCTCCGGATTCTTGTAAGGCGCCGCCGCAAACTAATGCGCGTCGCCATGATGATGATGATGCGCGATGCCGCGCTCGTGTAGTCGCTCGTGCAGCGCCTCGTCATCTTTACCCCGCGGCTGCGTGGGCGCCTCCACTTTGCGCTCGGCTTCGAAGCGCCGCTTGATGCTCGGGTCTTCCCGGTCGGCTTCGATCTGTTCGACTTCGAGCGGGATGCCCAGCCGCTTAGGGAAATCGCCTTCGGTGATCGCGTAATAGCGCGCTTTCGCGCCGCCGGTGTTGAAGTGCTGGTGATACCAGAAGTATGGGGGCGAGACGATGGAGCCTGCCTTCCAATCAATCTTCACCGGATTGTCCGCCTCCTTGAGGCTGTCCTTGCCCGCGAGCGAGAAGCCGCGGCCGTTGAGCGTGAGAATGATCGCTTCGTAAGGGTGACGATGGCCGAGCTTGTAAGTGCCGACCTCGAACTCGGACATATGTGGTTCGAGAATCGTATTGCCCACCATCTCCCAAAACATACTGGCGTTGCCCGCGCCGCGTTCTTCCCACAATACGACTTCGGAAGAGCGAATGTCTTTGACGAAATTGGTTTTGTCCCAACGCTTGCGCACGCGCTCGGTCTTGCTGAAGTAGTCGGGCTGTTGGCTGTAGCGATCCGTGAAATCGAAGTTGAGTTGGTTGATCAACTTCAGACTGCCGAAGACCTGCAGCATGAACGGAAACGTCGTCACCGCGAGCAGCCGCGCCGGATGCGCCGGGTCGGAATTGAAGTGGCGATGATAAACGTTCACCGGCGCGGCGAACAGGCTGCCTTCGCCCCATTCGACCTTGTTCTTCCGCTTGCCCTCGCCGAAGACCGTGTAGCCGCGACCGCCGAGCGCGTAATAAAGCTGCTCGAAGAAATTGCGGCGCGGGGCCAAGGCTTTGCCCTCGGGAATCTCCAGAATCACGCCGTCCATGTGAACGTTGCCGGAGAAATTGAGATACAAGCCGCGTCCTTCGATCTCAGGCCATGGCTGCGCCTCCTGATTCTTCGCGTCGTAGATCGAGTAGCCCTCGACCATCGGCGCTTTGCTCGTCTTGATCCAATCGCGATAGAAATTGCGCTCGACGCGCCCGCCGCCGCCGATGTTCGCGGGGCTGAGCTTTTCTCCGGTCTTCTGTTCGCCTTTGTGTTCCTGCTTGTCTATCGGCCCGCCCTGCGCCGACGCGTCAGTTGATGAAGCAAGCAACGCCAGGCTGGCGGCCGAAGCGCGTTCGAGAAAACGGCGGCGCGAGACCGCTCCGATCAACATTTCGTCAAAAAGTTCTTTCATGATGGTCCTCATTTGCTCGAGCGCATTCTGCTTTTGACGCCCGATTTTTTAAGTTCCGCTTCAAAGATTTCCCGGATGATAGGGTCCTCGTCTTCGTATTCGATGAGGTTGCCGCCCTTGCGAATGCTCGTTTTGCCCAGGCGATGCGTGCGGCCGCCGCCGCCGAGCGCGCGCATAAACCATTTGCCGTCGCCGCCCCACGTCGGCGCGATGTAACGCGCGGCGTCGGCGCCCGAGTTGAAGTGCTGATGGAACCAGCCGTCCGGCGGCACGAACAGGCTGCCCTCTTTCCAGTCAATGCGCGCCTGCGTTTTCGATTCGGAGTACTTGATAGTGTCCTTCCACAGCAACGTGTAACCGCGCCCGTTCAACATCACGACGTGCGAGCCGGGGCCGTGGCGATGCGCTTTCTTATAAGTGCCGACTTCGAACTCCGAGATGTGGCATTGCATCGTGTTTTCCGCCAGTTGCAATTCCACCCGCGAATTGCCTTCGCCGCGTTCCTTGACGACCGCAAGGCCGACGGCGCGCGCATCGGGCACGAAGCCACTGTCCCACGTATGCACTCCGCGGGCGATTTCGCTTGTTTCCGGCGTCGTCTGTTTGTGATGGAAATTTTCCTGCCCGGAGCCGAAGAAATCCGCTTCGCCGTTGTAACGATCACGAAAGACGAAGTCGTTGTTGAAGACGAAGTCGGCGTTGTGAAAGAGATCGATCACGACGGGCGCGTTGTTCATCGAGAGAAACCGCACAGGCGTACTGCCGCGATTGATGTGCCGCCGCCAGACGTTGAGCGGCGGCGCGATCACTGCGCCCGCCTTCCATTTGACCGATTGCTTCGCTCGTTCGGGATTCCATACCACGGTCTCGCCCTCGCCGCTCAAAATGTAGATCACCTCTTCAAACAAGTAACGCTGCGGCTCGGAGCTCGCGCCCGGCGGGATTTCGCAAAGGTAACCGGCATTGACGCCTTCGCCGCCGACCAGATCAATATGCGCGCCGAGCGCGCCCATTCGCTTCCAGGGCTTTACTTCAGCCGCGCGCAGGTCGGTGATGTGGTGGTCGCGGTAAACCGGAATGCCCTCTTCCTTCAGCCACTCTTCATACGGATTGACGTTGGTCTGATCGGGATTGCGCCGTGCGCGCCCATCGCCCTTCGCGCCAGACCGCGCGCCGGATTGATGAGCCTGATCGGCGTGCGCGTGATGATGGTCGTGATGGCGCCGCGTCGCCTGATTATTGCCGCTCTCCGCGTGAGCTTCGGCGTCGAGCGCAGTCAACGTCGAAAACACACTCAAGGCGCCGGTCGCCGCGCGCTCGACGAATTCGCGGCGCGAGACGCCCCCGGCGAGGAACTTCCTGACCCAGTCCTTCATCTCTTTCATTGGCGTTCTCCTTTGGACTCTGACGGCATCCGCGCTTCGACGCCGTTCTTCTTCAACTCCTCTTCAAACATCGCTCTGATCATCGGGTCTTCGTCGGGATGATCAATCATATTACCGCCGTGCTTGTGGCTGATGTTGTTCAGGCGATGCGTGCGCCCGCCGCCGCCCATCGCTTTGACGAAGTATTTGCCGCCGATCCAGGTCGTCGCCATATACTTCGCAGGCGTTGCGCCCGTGTTGAAGTGTTGATGGAACCAGCGGTCGGGCGGGACCAGCAGCGCGCCGTCTTTCCAATCAATGCGCACCTGCTTCGGCGCCCTGGAATAATGCGGCTCCTGCGTCCACATCAACGTGTAGCCGACGCCGCTCATCACCAATACGTGCGAGCCGGGGCCGTGACGGTGCGCGCGTTTGTATGTGCCCACGCCGAATTGTGAGACGTGCGATTGCATCGCGTTGTCTGAAAGAATCACCTCGGCGCTCTTGTTGCTCACGCCGCGCGATTTGGCGTCGTAGAGTCGCAGATTGTCGAGGTCGGGAATCAATCCGGTTTCCAGCACGCCGACCGCGCCTTTCTCGCCCTCGCCGAAAGTCGCGGCGCTGCCCGCGGCGCGCAGCTTCGACCCGTTGGCCGTGAAGTAATCCGGCCCGCCGCGATAGCGATCGCCGAAAACAAAATCGTTGTTGAAGATGAACTCGGCGCTGTGGAAGAGATCGAAGACGAGCGGCGCGTCTGTGACTGAGATGAAACGCGCAGGCAGGTCGCCGCGATTGACGTGCTGGCGCCAGGTGTTGAGCGGCGGCGAAAAGAGCGCGCCTTTTTTCCATTTGAAAGCCTGCTTCGCGCCGCGCTCGTTCCAGACGGTCGTTTCACCTTCGCCATCGAGCGCGTAGATCGATTCTTCGAACATATACTTCTGCGGCTTCGTGCTCGCGCGCGGCGCGATCTCACAGATGTACGCGCCGTCCGTCGCCTCCGCGCCTTCCAGGTTGATCAACGCTCCGCCTGCGCCCAATCGCTTCCACGGCCCGACCTCCAAAGCGCGCACGTCGGCGACGTGATAGCCCGTGTGAATCGGCACGCCCTCATGCTCCATCCACTGTTCATAAGGAGTCTTTTCGCTGAACGGCTCGACGTGAAATGTCTCGCGGCGATGGACAGGCGGCGCTTTCCTCCTGTCCTGAGCGACAGCGACAGTGTCCAAAATTGATTCAGCCGTGACGACGCCGAAGCCGGCGCCCAAAATTCGTTCAGCGAATTGGCGGCGCGTGATCTCTCCGTTTACCAATTTGGCTAGCAGTCCTCTCATGGCGTCTCTCCGAGATCTCAGCAGGCAGGGATGCCTGCGCTCACAGGTTAAATGGGACGGGCGGCGCTCCCCTCCCTTAAATGCCGATCAACGGCCAATAGAACGGGACTAACAAAATCAAGATGACCGATTCGACCAACGTCAACAACAATCCCATTCTAAACATATCGCGGGCGTCGAAGTAGCCATACGAATAACCGACAATCATCACGGCCGACTGATAAACGAAAATCTTGCCGCCCGCCGCAAACGTCCAGACCATGCCGAGCGCCAGCGGATCAAGCCCGCGTGAAGTCGCGAAGTTCATCAGCGGCGGAATCGACGTCGCCAGCATCGAGACCTCGCTCGCCAGAAAGATGTGATAGACGAACGCAGTCCAGTAGAGCGCGAGCGTTGAGCTGAAGACATTAGTCACCAGCGGCTCCATCCAGGCGAACATCACATTTGTCAGCACATCGAGCGCCTTCGTCGCTTTGAGCGTTTCGCCCATACTCAGCGCGGCCGCGACGAAGAAGATCGGCAGATAGTTGACGCGCTTGAGGTCCTCGATCTCCAACACGCCGACGCGCGGCAAGGCGGCGAACAAGCCGACGCCGATGCCGATATATTCCGGCTCCACGTGATGTAATTTATCGGTCATCCACAAACCGACGGCGATGAGCATCAGGATCGCCGATTTCTTTTCGAGCGCGCTCCACTGCCCCATCTTCTCCAACTCGGCGGTCAGATGATCGGCCCCGCCCGACATCGCGTTCTTCTCCGGCGGATAGAGCCACAACGTCAACCGCCACGCGACGAAGATCGTGATCAAATCGCAGGGCAGATAAGCGATGAACCAATTGAAATACAGCACTGGAACCTGTCCGAACTGTTCGATCGAACCGCGCGCCGTGATCGAAGCCGCGCCCGCGATGATCATCTTGTCAAAGATGCCCGCCGTGTACGTGAGGATGAGAAACATCCCCCGCCCGACGTTGCTGCCTTTGCCCAGGCCGAACGCTTCCATCAATCCCAACGCTACCGAGCCAAGAATCACCACGCGCGCGATTCCGGACGGAACCAGAAACGTCAGCAGAAAATCCGACAGAATCAGTCCGAGCAGGATGTACGGATAGGTTTTGCCAACGCGCGACATCACCAGAAATGCGAGCCGCCGCGCCAGGCCCGATTTCGTCGCCATTGCGCCGAACAACACGGCGCCGAACAGAAACCATGCCGTGTCGTTGGCAAAGCCGCTGAATGCGACGTTGAATTTGACGACGCCCAACGCCCAGTAGAGATAGCACCCGATCAACCCCGTCAGCGCGTGATCGAGAGCCTCCGTGATCCAGGCGATGATGATGAACGAGGTGATCGCCAGCGCGCGCTTAACTGTCGGATCGAGCTCGAGCGGCGCAAACCAGAGCGCGATGGGAACGACCACGCACAGGATGCGGCCAATGAAGACCCGCCATGAAGTCCAAGCGCGCGCCTCAGCGCCCGCGCGTTCGACGCTTGCGGGAGCGGCCGCGCTTGCCGATCCTGCCTGTGATTGTTCGATCATCCGTTCCTCGTGTCTCTTCGTGGATAGTCTCTTTACTCGTCCAAAATCTTGCCCCATTTCTCTTCAGCCGCGCGGCGCACCGCCGGACTCGATTCGGCCACGGGCGGAAACTCGCTCAGCCACTCGTAAGGCCGGCACGCGTCAATGATCGCGCGCGAGCTGTGACCCTTCCGGTCCTTCGGAATGATTGGATCGAGCGGGCCGCTCCAACTGCGGCGGATGATCTCGATGTCTTCCGACGGATTCGAGCGCGTCGTCAGCGCCCAGAGCACGTCATTCGTGTTCGACACGTCAATGTCATCATCAACGACGATCACGTAACGTCCGAGATAACCGCCGGCGTGGCAGTAGGCCGCGATCATCCCGGCCTGGCGCGCATGGCCCGGATAACGCTGCTTGATCGAAACAATCGTCAGCAATCGCGTGCCGCCCGCTTCGTGGCACCACACGCCGCGCACATCGGGCACGCCCGCGGCTTCCAGTTCCTGCCAGATCATGGCCGAGCGCGTGAAGCAACGCATGTAATTGAATTCGCACGGCGGGCGAGTCGGCGGCGCGCCCAGGATGATCGGATTGTCGCGATGATAGAGCCGTTTGACTTTCATAGTCGGCTCCGGTCTGGTCGAGCTCGCGTAATAGCCCGTCCATTCACCGAACGGCCCTTCATCGCGCAACTCGTTCGGCGCCGCCTCGCCTTCAATGACGATCTCGGCGTGAGCCGGAATCGGCAGGCCCGTGTATTCGCCTTCGATGACCTGGACGGGAAAACCTTGAATGCCTCCGACCCAGTCGTATTCGCATACGCCATACGGCACTTCAAGCCCGCCCGCCAGATAGATCAATGGGTCCTGCCCGAACGACACCGCGACTTTGCAGGGCTCGCCCCTGGCAAAATACTTCTCGCGCATGATGCGGCCCTGCTTGCCGGGCGAGATGTAGAAGCCGAGCGTATCTTCATCGTGAATCATCACTCGGTAGGTTCCGAGATTGACCCAGCCCTCATCGGGGTCGCGCGTGATGTCAATCGAGCCCGTGCCGATGTAACGCCCGCCGTCAAGCTCGTGCCACTTCGGCGTCGGGAACTTCCACATGTCGATGTCTTTGCCTTCGAAGACATTCTCTGTCACGGGGCCGGTCCTGACGACTTCCGGCTTGATGTATTTGATGTCATTGATGCGGCGTTTGAGCGCGTGAATGAAATCGAGCCGGCTGTGGCCGACCTCCATATGCAGCGTCGTGGCGACGCGGTTGATCGTGTTCATGCTGTTAGAGAGAACACGATAGCCCTCCGGGTAGCCCCTGATGTTGTCGAAGAGCAGCGCCTTGCTCTGCTCGCCGCGATGGTGGCCCAGTTCGGTGATCGCGCCGATCTCGACATCCCAGTCGGCGCCGTTGATGACTTTCAGTTCTCCTATCTTCTCAACGGCCGCGATCCAGCTTCGTAAATCTCTTTGTTCCATGTTCAGCTCCTGCGAAAAATGTCCGAGTTCTCTGCGCCACTGCGGTGAACCGACCTGCGCAATGGTGGTCGGAAATTCGGACTAAACTTTTCTCGTCCGCGTCGCCGCCAACGAGTAGCGCGGATGCCAGGTCGAGTCAGCCGCCAGCCCGGTGCGCGCCACCAGCACATCGAGCAAATAAGGGCGGCCTCCGCGCGTCGCCGCAATCGCCCTTTGCAATGCTGGTTTGAGCTCGCCGGGATGGGCCACGCGCTCACCGCGAATGCCGTAGGCGCCGGCGAGATGCGTGAACTCGACATCGGGGCCGCCGAGATAACAGATCATGTCTTTGTTCTCTTCGCGGCAGCGTCCGCCTTTCATCAAGATGTTGTTGCGCGGCTCGTCGTAGCTGCGGTTGTTGCAGACGACGACGACGACCGGCGCGTCGTAACGCGACATTGACCACAGCGCGTCCGATTGCCCGAAGAGGAAGCCGCCGTCGCCCTGCAGCGCGACCACCTGCTGATCGGGTCGCGCGAGCTTGACGCCGATTGACGCGCTCACGCCCCAGCCGAGCGAGCGTCCGAGCGTGCGCCCGATCTTGGTCTTCTTGCCGTCGGCGAAAGGGAACGACCGCAAGACCCAATCTTCGGCGCCGGCTTCTTCAACGATGATCGCATCGTCATCCAGCGCCTCGTTGAGCGTCAGCAACAGACGCGGCCACGTCACGGGGCTGGAGTCCCAGCGCTCGCGCGCCGCCGCCAGGTATGCTTGCCTGAGACTGTCAGTCGCGCGCTGGGTCTTTTCCCAGCGCGTTTGTCTGATAGTTTGCAGGCGGTCCGCCGGTAGCATTGATTTGACTGCGGCGGTCAAAGCCCGCGCGGTCTCTTTGACATCGGCGACGACGGCCAGGTCAATCGGATAGTTGACACCGACCTGCTGGCTCTCGATCCGCGCGTGGATGATTTTGGCGCCGCGCGGAATCATCGGCGGCCCGCCGCCCTGGTCGGGCATCTTCGCGCCGAGATTCAGGAAGAGATCAATCTCTTCCGGGAACCGCATCGGATGCAAATATCCACCGAGATAGAGCGGATGATCGGTCGGAAAATCGGCCGCCCAGCTCCACGCCTGCGTCACCGGTATGGCCAGTAGCTCGGCCAGCTCGACCACGTCCGCGCGCGCTCCCGAAGTCCACACCTCTGAGCCGACGTAAAGAAGCGGACTGCTCGCTTCGATGAGCATGCGCGCCGCGCCTTCAACGAGCTTGGGGTTCGGCGCAAGCTGCATCGGCACGGTGACGCTCTCGCGAGGGAAGATTTCGGCCTTGAGATTTTTTTGATAGAGCACGTTACGCGGGACACGCACGAAAGTCGGGCCGCCGGGCGCAATGGTCGAGATTTTGAAAGCATGCGCGATCCACTCCGGTATGCGGGAGCCTTCTTTGATAATCCAGCGCCATTTCGTGTACTGCTTGAATGGTTCCAGCCAGTCATCCAGGTCTTCGTGGCCGTCGCGCCCGTCTCCTTGCGAGTCGGCGTGATCGGTGAAGATCACGACCGGCGTGCGGTCTTTCATCGCGTTGTACATGTTGGCGCTCGCCAGCGGGCCGCCGACGCGACTGAAGCAGGCGAATGAGGCGCGTCCGGTAGCTTTCGCTAAACCATCGGCCATTCCGACGACTTGATTTTCCGAGACGCCCTGAATGAATTGCAGGTCAGGCCGATCCACCACCGCGTCGCACAACGCGCCCATCCCCGAGCTATTGCAGACGAACATAAAGCGCGTCCCGGCGGCGCGCAACTGCTCGGCCAGCAGCTCTCCGCCTGTGCCCGTGAATGTTTTTATGTCGTCGTCGGACGCGCCGTAACGGGCGGCGGGTATGAGAGGTTCGAGCGCATTCATCGCCGACTCGGCCGCCGCGAGGCTGAAACCAGCCGCCGTCGTCCTACGAATGAAAGCGCGGCGCGAGAGGCTGCGCTCCAAATAATCCCTCACTAAATCCCTCATCGCCCTCCTTTGGGTTGATCGGGTTTGAATGATGCGGCTAGGTAGTTGGCGATCGTCTCAGATTCACTGGCGGTCAATTGCGCGCCGAGCCGCATCATCTCATTAACGCTGCGCCGCCAGCCCGCCGCTGTTTTGCGCTGCGCCACCACTGTTTTGAGGCCATGACACTGCGCGCACGCCTGAATCACGAGCGCCCGGCCGGCGCCCGCGGGCAGCTCCTTCGCCCACCGCGTGTTTTCTTCCTTCTCCGCGGAAGCGTTCGCAGCGGCCTTGGGCGCCGGCGCATCAGGCCCTAAGGCCGCGGCCAGATAGTTCGTGATGACTTCAGATTCATCAGCCATGAGCGGCGCGCCACGCCAGATCATCTCATCGACCGTGCGCCGCCACCCTTCACTGGTCTTGCGCTGCGAGACGATGCTTTTGAAATCGTGGCACTGCACGCAGGCTTGGAGGATGAGCGTGCGGCCTGCGCCTTCGGGCAGCGACTCCGCGGCTTCGCTTTTCTGACCGCTCGCTGAACGGCCGGTGAGCATCGTTCCCGCGCACAGGACGATGATGACCGCAGTTCGCTTTCCGTAATCTCTTTTCCTTTCCATAGACTGCCGCCGTATTCAAGCTAAAAGATAAACTTCAACGCGAATTGAATCTCGCGCGAATCTCCGATGGTGTTGAAAATCTTGCCGACGCTTGCCGTGCCGTCAAATCTGGCCGTGGTATTTCCCGACCTCGGAATGAACGTGAAGACCTGCTCGCCGTCTTCGGAATTGGACGGCAAATCGAAATTCGCGCGATTAAGCAGATTGAAGGCTTCTGCCCGGAATTGGATGCTGTACTTTTCAGTCATGCGAAAGTTCTTGACGACGGCGAAATCGAGCGATCTGAAATTCGGCCCGATCAGAATATTTCTTCCGGCCGTCCCGCGGAAGCCGAGCGGCGGCTCGACGAATGCCGCCGGGTTGAACCAGAGATCCGGCGTTCGACCGCCGGGCGGAATCAGGCTGACACCCGGCGCCAAATCAGGCCGCGCGGTGTTTTCGTCCGTAGCGTCGCGATCCGGGTCGCCATTGACGAAGACACTGAAGGGCACGCCGGAATTGATCGTGACGATGGCATTGAGTTGCCAGCCGCCGGCGATCTGCCCGGCCACACCATTCAGCCCCTTGCCAATAGGCAGATCATAGCTGGCATTGGCGGTGAAGCTGTGCGTCACGTCGAAGTCGGCGCGCGCCCGATCCAGCTTTCGGTTGTAGGGATCCAGCGCACGCGCCTGCCCATTGGAATATTCCTGACGCCCGCTGGTGCCGCTGCGCTCATCAATCACTTTGCCGAAAGTATAGGAGGTCTGGAACTGCAAGCCGTGGCTGAAGCGTTTCACCAGGCCCAGATTCAGTGAATTGTAGCTGGAGCTGAAGCCCTGGTAGATGGCGCGAATCACGTCGAAATTAGGATTCCTGCGCCGGCTTCCGTCCGGAAAGAACTGGCGGCCGTCAGGCAGGATTTGTGGAACCGCGGTGTTGATGTCTCCCTGCCCGAAGAGATTGACTCCGCGCGAGCCGACATAGGCCACCGAGACGACGGTATCGGGGAACAGCTCCCGCTGCAGGTTCAGGTTGTATTGCATCACGTAGGTCGGACGAACCTCGAACTGGAAGGCCTCCGAAACCGCGTCCACCCCCTTGAAAAGAGCAGGGTCAACCGGCAGCGAGGGAACCTGGGCGGCCTGTAATCTTCCGCGATTGACGAAGGGGAGCGCGCGGAAGATCGGGTTGCGGAAGATATTAAATAGCGGCTGTTCGTGGAAGACGCCGAAGCCGCCACGCAGCGCCGTCTTGCCATTACCAAAAACATCATATGCGAATCCGAACCGTGGGGCGAAGCCCCGGTGGCTCGGCTTGAATAGCGGGCTGCCTACCGCAACCTGCGGATCCAGGATGCTTTTCAAATTCGAGACTTTGCCGTTGACCTCATCGGGCGAGGTCACCGTCTCGTAGCGCAGGCCCAAATTGAGCGTGAGTCGCGGGCGGAGCTTGAAATCATTCTGGAAATAGACGCCGATCAGTGATTGACGATAGCCGCGGACGAAGTCTGAGTCGGCTGAGGCCCCCTGTAAATCTTGAATCCGGAACCGGAGCAGATCGGCGACCGAGCGGAAGCGCAATTGCCCGCGTGTCCGGCTCTCCGAGTTGCCGTTATACTGGAAGCGCTCGAAGATCCCCCCGATCTTCAGATTATGTCTCCCCCGCTGGATGGACAAATCATCCGTGATCTGAAAATCGTTCAGGAAGAAAAACTTCGGATTGGTGCGATCGGTGCCGATGGCTGTCAACTCGGAGACATTGACCTCGCCCAGGTCTCGGCCCATGATGAACTGCAAGCTGCGCGAAGTCTTCGGCACGATCTCAGCCGGTGTGGCGCGATTGAAACCGATGCGCGCCTCGTTGACGATCGTGGGCGAAATGATCTTGCGCTCTTCAATCGTCACCACCTGTTTGCGATTCACTGCCAGGTTCGGGAACTCCGGGAAGTTGCGCGGCAGTACCTGATCAGAGTCGTCAAAGAGGTATCTGACGAACAGCGAATCGGAGTCCGAGAGATTGTGATCCACCCTGACCGTGAAGAAGTCGTCGTTGGAGAGCCGATTCGTCGTGCCGATGAATTGAGCGGTACCGTTGGGTCTCCCTTGAGAATCAAGGATCAGCCCTCCGTTCGCCTGCGGAAAGAGTTCGAGGATCGGTCTGCTGCGCGCATCAATTGTGATCTGCGCTTGCCCGGGCAGCCTGCCCAGACGCGCATTGTCATCCGGCACGATCGAGACGGTAGTGATGCCTTTGAACTCGCGCAGGCCCTCGTAGCTGCCGAAGAAGAAGGTCTTGTTCCTGATGACGGGGCCGCCGAGTGTGAATCCGAATTGGTTGCGCCTGAATTCAGGTTTCCCGCCACTTTTGCATTTGGGATCAGTGTTCGGGCAGCGATCGAAGAAATTCCTCGCGTCCAGTTGATCATTGCGCAAAAACTCGAAAGCCGAGCCATGGAAGTCATTCGTGCCGGATTTAGTCACGGCGACAAAGACGCCGCCAGTGGCCCGGCCATACTCGGCGCTGTAGGCGCTGGTGAGCACGCGGAACTCTTTGACCGTCTCGACGCCGACGAGCAAACCCTGAGCGCTGCCGGGCGTGTTGTTGAGCGCATCGTTGACGGTTGTGCCGTCCAGTTGAAACAGGTTCTGGCTGGGGCGCGCTCCGGCCACTGAGAATCGCGTGCCCCGACCGGTATTTGATGACTGTACACTCGCGCGGCTATTGACCACGCCCGGTTGGAGCAAGATCAACTGCGCCATGTCGCGCCCGTTGAGCGGAAGGTCGCGAATCTTCTTTTCATCGACCAGACCGCTGACGGTTGAACCCGTGGTCTCCACCCCTTGCGCGGCGCCGGCGATCACCACTTCTTCCCTGGCCGCGCCGACTCGCAGACTGAAATTGACCACCGCCTCTTCCGCCACCGTGAGCGTAAAATTGGGCTTTGCTTCAGGATTGAAGCCCAGGCGCTCAGCGCGCGCCTCATAACGGCCCGGAGGCAGCCCCGCCACGCGGTAGTACCCTTCGGCGTTACTCGACGCCCGGCGCACGAATCCCGTCTCCAGGTTTTTGATTGTCACAGTAACGTCCGGCACCACCGCGCCCTGAGGGTCTACCACGGTCCCGGAGATCGTACTGCCAGTGGTTTGTCCTATGGCTAATGAGCCGCTCAGAAGTAGAAAGAGCAGAGTGAAGAGCAACCGTCGCTTGATTGCCATCATAAGTCGCCTCCTGTGGTAAGGACATCTTCGTCCTCGAACCTGGGTTATTTCATTGACGCTTTCCGCCGCTTCATCCCAGAGCCAGCCAGACTCAATTCTAGTTGTAGTACTAAAAGGCAATTCGAACCGCGAACTGTAGTTGTCTACTGGTAGTGCTCGTTTGCATGATCTGCCCGGCATTAGTGTTTCTCTCGGTCGGGCTGTTGAAGACCGTCAAGTTGCCGATCGTGGGAATGGCAAAATTGGCGTGATTGAAGACATTGAAAAACTCCGCGCGGAATTGCGCCGAGCGCGTGCGCTCTGAATTCAAATAGAAGAATTTGACCAGCGACGGATCGAAGGTCGCCAGTCCTGGCCCGACGATCACATTGCGTCCGAGCGAGCCGTCTTGGTCGAAAGTGAAGATCGGCGAAACAGGAATGCCCGACGAAGCCTGGAAGATGCCGTTGAATTGCCACCTCTCGATCAACACTCGCGACAGGCCTTTCGCATTTCCGCCCCACGCCCGCCCCGGCCCGAACGGCAATTCATAACTGAAGCTGAACGACAGGTTGTTGCGCGCGTCGAAGTCCGACAGCCCGCGATTGAGCTTCTTGTTGTACGGATCCACCGTGCGCGCCTGGCCGTTGGCGAATTCATTGCGACCGAGCGAGCTGGATTGATCGTCGACGGACTTGGCCAGCGTGTAAGACAACTGCGCCTGGAAGCCGCGATTGAGCCGTGAGATCGCGCTCAATTGAAACGCGTTGTAGAACGATTGCGCGTCGGAGACTTTGTAGCGGATGTTGGCGAAATTGGGATTGCGCCGCTGCGGATTGGCGACGGGAGGGAAGCGCGCGCCGTCGGGCGTCAACGGAATCGCGGTGTTGAAATCGGCTTCGCGCCACAGATGAATTCCGCGCGAGCCGACGTAGGCCGCCGTCACGACGAGCTTGGAAGAAAGCTCGCGTTGAATATTCAGGTTGTACTGCATCGCGTAAGTCGGGCTCGGATTGAAATCAATGGCGAAGGTGTCAACCAATCCTTGCCCGCCGGCGAGCAGCGGAAAGACGTTCGGGAACGGCGCGTTGGCGATTCTCACCTGCTTGAAGTACGGCGGATGCTTGAAAGTCATGTTGCCGTAGACCGAATAGAGTAACTGATCGAAGAAGACGCCGAAGCCCCCGCGAATCGAGGTCTTGCCTGCGCCGCCGGTCAATTTGCCGAGCAATCCGCCCTTGAAATCCGGGCTGTAGGCGAAGCCGACGCGCGGCGCAAAATTCTTCAGGCTCGGATTCTCGAAGAGCGGATCGCCCACCGACACTTCCCGGTCGGTCGGCTTGCGCACATTGGTCATCTTGCCGTCAATCTCCGTCGGCACGGTGATGAATTCGTACCGCAGGCCTAAATTCAAAGTGAGATTTGATAGCGCCTTCCAGTCGTCTTGAAAGAAGAACCCGAAGAGCCATTGCCGATGATGGCGAATCGTGTCGTCCTGCCCCGGGGCGAGTCCGACAAAATCGCGCGAGCGCCCCTGCAGGAAATCGGAGAAGGTGTTGATCGTGAATTCACCGCGATTGCGTGACGCGGAATTGCCGGAGATGCGGAAGTATTCGATGTTCATCCCGGCCTTCATCAGATGAGCGCCTTTGACGAGCGAGAGATCGTCGGAAAGCTGATTGGTGTTTTGCAGGAAGCTGCGCGGCGTGTTGCGATCCGTGCCGAAGCGTTTGAAGCCGCTGATGAAGATCGTGCCGACGAGGTCGCCCGGAATTGTTGACGAGGGCGCCGGAGAAGACGCGCGTCTCGCTGATCGTGAAAAACTTCTGGCGATTGCTTCCGCGATTCGGGAACCCGGGGAAAGTTTCGGGATTGAGGAACGTGATCTCCGAGTCGTTGTGCGTGTAGCGAGCAAAGAGCGAATCGTTATTTGAGAAGTTGTAATCCACTCGTACGTTATAGGTGTCGAGATTCGACGGCTGATTAAATTGCCCGATGTAAGTGGCCTTCTCTTTCGGACTGTCAATTGTCGGCGGCGGGATCAGTTGCAGATAAGGCGCGACCGCCGGACTGACTGTCCTGCCCTGCGGCAAGAAAGCCCCCCCCCGCGCCGCCAAACTCGGCACATCCTCCATCACCGTCAATCCCAATCGCTCGCGGAAACCTTCATACGCGCCGAAGAAGAACGCTTTGTTTTTGATGATCGGCCCGCCGCCCGAAGCGCCGAATTGATTGCGCTTGAATGGCGGCGCGACGAATTCACCCTTCTTATTGACGAAGTTCGGATTACGGTCGAAGAAATTGCGAGCGTCGAGCGCGCTGTTGCGCAGGAACTCGAAGACCGTTCCGTGAAATTGATTCGTGCCCGAACGAGTCGCAATGTTGAAGACGCCGCCCGCCGCGCGGCCGTATTCCGCGCTGTAGGTGTTCGTCAGGACCGCGAATTCCTGCACCGACTCGATACCGCTCACCAAGCCTTGCGCGCTCGCAGCATTGCGCCCCAACGCGTCGAGAATATCGGCGCCGTCGAGCATATAAGCGTTCTGCGAAGTGCGCGCGCCATGCACTGAGACCTTCGCTCCCTTGCCGCTCAGTATGTCGCCCTGATCGCTGAGCGCCTTCGTCGTCCCCGGTTGCAACAGGATCAATTGCGAGAAGTCGCGCCCGTTGAGCGGCAAATTTTCAATCTGTCCGCGCGTGACCAATTGTCCAAAAATCGAACTGCGAGTCTCCACCGCTAGCTGCTGCTCGCCGCCCTTCACCTCAACGCCCTCGGTGACTTCGCCCGGGGCGAGCGTGATGTCGGCTTCGGCCTGCTGACCGATACTCAATTCAACGGCGACGCGCGCAGGTTTGAATCCATGTTTTTGCGCAGTCACTTCGCGCTGACCGAGATCCAAACTGAGAAAGGCATAGCGCCCCTGCTCATCGCTGACCGCTTCGCGCGTCTGGCTAGTGCCCGGATTGCGCACGATAACAACGGCTCCTGGAATGGGCGCGCCCGCGGTGTCCTTGATTACGCCGGAGAGACTTGCGCCGCTGCCCTGAGCGAAGACCCAATGGCTGACGGCGAGCAGGGAAAGACAGGCGGCGACGAAGAGGCGAGTTTGGTGGTTCATCTTGCGCTCCTCTTTATATTATTTGTTCGCTTGGTTCAGTAAGAGACGAACAGGTCTGCCCTTTAAAAGGTCTGACCTGATCGGCGGAAATTTACCCCCGCTTCGATGGCCTGTCAAGATCCGATGAGACCATTCTTTCGTCGCGCCTTCACAGCGCGCACTTGAAGATCAGCCTGTTTGGCGAGGCGTGTCTGGACGTCAATGATATGCTCGCGCATGGTTCGACAGGCGAGCTTGCTGTCACGCTTTCGGATCGCTTCGATGACCTTGCGATGGCTCGCCAGGACGTGCCGTAGCGTGTCCACCGATGGATGAAGTTCAGTGATCGCCTTAGAGGCCACGCCGAGCATCGATTCGGCGAGCATCACCAGAATCGGGTTGCCGGCCGCGCGCGCGATGATCTGATGAAATTTCAGATCAAACGAGTTGGGCAGTTCCCGCTCCTTCACCGCCACGCTCATCTGCTGAATGACTTCTTCCATCTCCCGGAGGTCCTCTTCCGAAGCTCTCTCGGCAGCCAGACGTGCGGCCTCAGGCTCAAAGATCAGGCGCACCTCGGCGATGTTGTTGATCGAAATCTTTCTGAGATGCAGCAATGTCTGTAATGAATTGGTCACCGGGCGATGATCCAGATCGGCGATGAAGATGCCGCCGCTGACTCCCTTCCGGACTTGAATCATTCCCTCCTGTTCCAGCGTCCTCATGGCTTCACGAACAGAGGCTCGGCTGGTTTCGAACTGCTCGGCCAATTCACGTTCCGTCGGCAGCCGGTCACCTGCCTGTAATTTACCTGCGAAGAGGCTCTCCTTGATCTGCTTGACAATCTCATCAGAGAGCCTGGCTTTCTTGATCGTTTTGAACATTACTTTGTCTCCTAACGCCAGTGGCGTCGCACAGTGGGTCAATGGCCTGACCACAGACCAATTCTACCATGGCTCTCTTGATGGCAAAAAATGGGTTCGTTATTGGAGACCGAAAAAAACCGGGGGAGCTATGCGGCTCGCGCACATTCTTCGGAATTGCCGCCAAGTCCAGGATACCACTCGTCGAACTTGTCTCGGAGTTCTTCATTCAGCACTCGCGTCCGTACTTGCAAGAGCAGATGG
>WNFZ01001122.1_pt1 | contig 45894 bp, 39 predicted proteins | sample 5400081 | NCBI WGS metagenome assembly WNFZ01 (sample SAMN13153365, study PRJNA577476) | soil metagenome | isolation source: 80 cm soil or saprolite under grassland replicate 1 | place: USA:California | collected 2016-06-15
GACTGCCGTATCCGTGGGCGATGTCGCTGTCGGCGGGCACCGTGTTCATCTTCGCCGCCGTGGCGGCCGCCTTGGGCCGGGAGCGGAAGGGAATCCACTACGGCGTGACGGCGCCCGGCTGATCAGGGGCGTGGCGCCCGCGGCACCCCCAGGTCCGCCGTCGCCAGGAATCGCGGCGGCCGCCGCAGCTTCGTGGCCTGCTCGTACGCGTAGGCCAGCTTCAGCAAGGTCGGCTCGCTGAACGGCCCGCCGATGAACGACAGCCCCACCGGCAAACCGAAGACGTCGCCCGCGGGCACCGTCACGTGCGCGAATCCCGCCACGGCCGCGGGCGTCGAGCTGCCGCCCAGGAAGTGGTCCCCGTTCACGAGATCGATCGGCCACGCAGGATTCCCCGTCGGCGCGACGATCGCATCGAGCTTGTGCTGGTCGAGCACCGCCATGAGCCCCTCGTCGCGCGCCAGGCGACGGCACTTGGCGAGCGCATCCACGTACTCCGGCGTAGTGAGATCCCCTTTGGCCTGGGCCTTGAGCAGCAGGTCCTGGCCGAAGAACGGCATCTCGCGGTCGGCGTTGTGCGCGTTAAAATCGATGACGTCCTGCAGCGTCTTGACCGGCGCGCCGGGGGCGAACTCGGCGAGGCCAGTCTGCACGCGCGGCATCACGCTGGCGATGAGCACCCCGCACTGGTAGGCGAAGCCTGGGAGGAATCCGCGCACCGAGTCGGGGCTCAGCTCGGTGATGTGGGCGGGGATCACGCCCCACGCGCCCTGGACGAGGAATTGAATCACGAACGCCCCGGCGATGAGCAGCCCCAGGGTCGGGGCGAACGCCCACAGCGGGATCACCACGACGGCGAGGCCCAACGCGGTGATGATGCTGCGGCGGCGACCAAAGCGATCCGAGAACAGACCGAACAGCACCCCGCCGCTCAGCGCGCCGACCATCGACATCGCCGTCAGCGCGACGACCTTTCCGGTGCTGAAGCCCCAATGACGCCTCAGGAAGGTGGGATAGATGTCCTGCGTGCCGTGGGAGGCGAAGTTCATCCCCGCCATCAGCACGACGATATAAAGGAAGAGCTTCCAGTGTGAGGTGATCGCGCGGCCGAGCCCGCTCCAGTCCTGGTGGCGCGTCTTCTTCCAGACCTCCGATTCGCTCACCCGCAGCCGCACGTACAGCGCCACCAGGGCAGGAAGCCCGCCGATGAAGAACAGCGGCCGCCACCCCCAGCGCGGGAACACGAAGAAGTAGCACAACGCCGCGAGCAGGTAGCCGGCCGCATAGCCCTGCTGCAACAACCCCGAGTACATGCCGCGCTTGTGCGGCGGCACCTTCTCCATCACGAGTGACGCGCCCACGCCCCACTCCCCGCCCATCCCGATCCCGAAGAGTGCGCGGAGTATCAGGAACGTGGTGTAGCTCGGCGCGAGCCCCGACAGCACCTCGACCACCGAGTAGAAAATCAGGTCGAGCATCAGCGGTAGGCGCCGCCCGTAGCGGTCGGCGAGCAGGCCGAAGATGAACGCGCCGACCGGCCGGAAGGCAAGCGTCAACGTGAGCGTGAAGGCGACATCCTTGTCGGGGCGACCGAACTCCGCCGCGATCTCGGTCAAGCACATCACGACGAGGAAAAAGTCGAACGCGTCCAGGGTCCAGCCCAGGAAGCCGGCGACGACGGCGGCACGCGTGTCGCTGCGGGTTTCCATCCGACCGGGCTCCGTTTGTGAAGGCGGGGAACAAAGTTAGTCCCCTTGCATTGCCCGTGCTCGGCCGTCCCCATATCTTGGACCCTACATGACGGCAACCAGGGTGATCTTCGAGAGCTCCACCGCGGCGCCGTTCGTCGCCGTGCTGCGGGAGCGCGTCGCGGAGTACTTCCGGGCGCGCCACCTCTCGGACAAGGCGAACGCCGTGATGGTGGCCCGGACGGTGTCGATGCTGACCCTGACCCTCGTCCCGTACCTGCTGATTCTCTTCGGCGGCTTGCCCAAGCTCGCCATGCTCGGCCTCGCTGTGGTCATGGGCGTGGGACTCGCCGGGATCGGGTTCGGGGTGTCGCACGACGCCCTGCACGGCGCCTATTCGAAGTCTCCCTTGGTCAACCGCCTCATCGGCTACACGTTCGACCTGTGCGGGGCCAACGGCTACATGTGGCGGATCACGCACAACGTCATCCACCACACGTACACGAACATCCACGGCATCGACGAGGACCTCGAGGTCTCGCCGCTGCTCCGGCTGTCGCCGCGCGCCGAGTACCACTGGTACCACCGCTTCCAGCCGCTGTACGCGTTTCTGCTCTACAGCTTCTCGACGTTGTTCTGGGTGTTCGTCAAGGATTACAAGTACTTCCTGCAGCGCGACCTGGGGCCGTACAAGAACCACCGGCCGTCGACGTCGGAGGTGGTGACCCTGCTGGTGGGGAAAGCGCTCTATTACAGCTGGGCCATCGTCGTGCCGCTCCTGGTGCTGCCGCTCCCGTGGTGGCAGGTCGCCATCGGATTCGTGGCGATGAACCTCACGGGCGGGCTGATCCTCGGCGTGGTGTTCCAGCTGGCCCACGTCGTCGAAGACACGGCGCATCCGCTGCCGGCGGTGGACGGCTCGATGGGCGACGTATGGGTGGCGCACGAGCTTGCCACGACGGCCAACTTCGCCAACGGCAACCCGTTGATCACCTGGTACGTGGGCGGCTTGAACCATCAGATCGAGCACCACCTGTTCCCCAAGGTGTGCAGCGTGCACTATCCGGCGCTGGCGCCGATCGTGCGCGAGGTCACCAAGGAATACGGGCTGCCCTATCACCACCAGCCGACGCTGTTCTCGGCCATCCGCTCGCACTTCCGCACCCTGCAGCGCAACGCCCTGCGGCCGCTCGCGACCGCGTAGCGGTACTGGCCGATTCGGCCGGGGACGGTTCTCTTAGAGGCTCCGGTTCACCGCACGGAGCCTCGATGCGTTTGGCGTGGTCCCTGCTCAGCTGCTGTGCCGCAGTCACGCTCTCGGCGCAGACCACCTACACACCGCCCGCCCTCCCCAAGCCGACCGGCTTTCGCGTGTTCATCGTGCCCGACATGGAAGGGATGGGCAGCGCGGTGGACATCCGGGAGGTCATCGCCGGTACAGAGGGCGAGGCCTACAAGAACCTCACCAGCGACGACTACTGGCACACCTTCCGCGGGCTGCTGACCCGGGAGGTCAACGCGGTGATCGCCGGCGCGCGGCTCGCGGGCGCCGGCTCGTTCGTCGTGAACGAGGGACACGGCGGCAACCTGTTCGCCAACGTGCTGCCGTGGGACCTGGACACGGCGGCGATCCTGATCCGCGGCTTTCCCAAGCCCCTCGTCATGATCACGGGGATCGACTCGAGCGTCGGCACGCTGATCTTCACGGGGGCGCACGCCAACGCCGGCAGCCCCGGCGTGCTGGCCCACAATTTCGCGTTCGACCAGTTCACCGTGAACGGCAAGACGCTGAACGAGGTCGGCATCAACGCCTGGATCGCCGGGGAGCTGGGCATCGCCGTCTCCATGGTCTCGGGGGACGACGCCGAGATCGCCGAGACGCGCGACATGCTGGGAAACGGCTTCGTGGGGGTGGTCACCAAGTATGCCGTCGGCCGCATGGCTGCCATCACGTTCAGCCCCGCCCGCGTCCGCCGCATGCTGCACGACTCGGCGGTCGTGGCGGTGCGCCGCGCGATGCGGCACGAGTTCAAGCCGCTGGTGCTGGACCGGCCGTACCAGGTCGAATTCGCGTTGCGGCGCAGCTACCCCGTGCGCGTCGTCGCCGGCGTGGACTCGCTGGCGTGGCCCGGCCTCCAGAAGACCGGCGATCGCTCGTATCACTTGACGACGGACAGCGCCCGCCAGCTGGGGCTGCTGCTCGACGCCATCGAACGCGTGGTGCTGCATTGAAGCGGGTCCTGCTGGTGCTGGCGCTGGCGATCGCCCCCCCCCCGGCAGCCGCGATGGCCCAGGACCGTGATACCACGCCGCCCGAGGCCTATTTCGGCGTCACCGAATTTCAGCTCGCCCGCATCAAGCTCGAGCGGCTGATGCAGCCCGCGGGCTTCACGGTCTACATCATCGCCGACATGGAGGGCCTCGCAGCGGCCGTGAACAACGGCGTGGAGATGCGGCCGTCGTACCGCGGCGGTACGCCCGAGCACGAGCGCTTCCGTCAGGAGCTGACCGACGAGGTCAACGCGGCGATCGCCGGCGCGCGGCTCGCGGGGGCGACCCAGTTCGTGGTGAACGAGGGCCACGGCGGCACGCTGTTCCGCAACGTGCTGGTCGAGCAGCTCGACCCCGCGGCGATCCTGATCCGCGGCTATCCCAAGCCCAACGTCATGGAGACGGGGCTGAACCGGCAGGTGGACGCGATGTTCATCATCGGCGCGCACGCCAACGCGGGCACGCCGGGCATCATCTCGCACAACTTCGCCTTCGACACCTTCACGGTGAACGGCAAGCCGCTGAACGAAGCGGGGATCGCGGCGTTCGTCGGCGGGGAGATGGGGGTGCCGCTGGCCCTGGCGGCCGGCGACAACGTGCTCACCGCCGAGACGCGGGAGATGGTGGGGCCGCTGGAGACGGTGACCGTGAAGCTGGCCGAAAGCCGCAGCGCCGCCGCGGTGTTCTCTCCGGCGACGGTCCGCGGCTGGATCCGGCAGGCCGCCGCCCTCGCGGTGCGCCGCGTGCGCGCCGGCGCGATCAAGCCGCTCGTGTTCGAGCGCCCGTATCACGTGCGGCTGTGCGTGCGCCGCTCCTACGAGGCGTGGGTGCCGGAGGAGGTGGCCAGGCTCTCCGGCCTCACGCGGGAGGAGGGGGGGCCTGACTCGCGCTGCTTCACGGCCGAGAGCCAGTCGGCGGAGGACGTCGTGAACGTGCTCAACAAGATTGAGTGGATCGTCCTGAAGCCCTAGCAGGAGGGTTTATGCGCTACGCGTACCGTTGCTCTCTCGTGTTCATCGTCGCCGCGGCACTGACGGGCCGCCCGGCGCGCGCCCAGGAGACCGCGTCCGACTCGCTGCTCACGGTGAATCACTACCTCGACTGGGAGCAGGTGGCCGACCCGCAGATCTCCCCCGACGGCCAGCAGATCGTGTACACGCGCCGCTGGGTGAACCGCCTCGAGGACAAGTGGGAATCGGCGCTGTGGCTGATGAACGCCGACGGCTCCCACGCGCGCTTCCTCGTCAAAGGCGCCTCAGCGCGCTGGTCGCCCGACGGCACCCGGCTCACGTACCTCGCCGACGGCGAGCCGAGCGGCACCCAGGTGTTCGTGCGCTGGATGGACGCGACCGGCGCCACCACCCAGGTGACGCGCGTGACCAACACGCCGTCCGAGCTGCACTGGTCGCCCGACGGCAAGTCGATCGCCTTCGCGATGCTCGTCCCCGAAAAGCACGACTGGCAGATCAGCATGCCGGCCGCGCCGCCCAATGCCAAGTGGACGCCGGCCCCGCGCATGGTGGACCGCATGCACTACCGCCAGGACCGCCGCGGGTTCATGGACTTCGGCTACTTCCATCTGTTCGTGGTGCCGGCCGAAGGCGGCACGCCGCGCCAGCTGACGTCGGGACCGTGGAACGTCGGCTCGCGCTTCGACGGTCTCGAGTCCGGCGTGGGCTACGACTGGACGCCCGACGGCAAGACCATTGTGTTCGAGGGTCTGAAGGACCCGGCCGGCGACTACAACTACCGCAATTCCCACATTTACGGTGTGGACGTCGCGTCGGGGGCGATTCGCCAGATCACGCAGCGGCCCGGCACCTGGACCGACCCCGTCGTGTCGCCCGACGGCCGCACCATCGCCTTCACGGGCGCCGACTCGAGCCGCATGTCGTACCGGGCGGCCGATCTGTACGTGATGGGACTCGACGGCGCCAGCATCCGCAAGCTGTCGGGGACGCTCGATCGCGATCCCGGGGACGTCACCTGGGCGCCGGACGGCAGCGGGCTGTATTTCACGGCGGGCGACCGCGGTACCAGCAACGTGTGGTACGCGCCGGCGACCGGCGCCGCGGCACCGCGCAAGATCACCGACGGCGTGCACATGCTGTCCCTGAGCTCGCTGGCCCGCTCGTTTGCGGCGGCCGGCGTGCGCTCGACGTTCACCGACCCGCCCGATGTGGTGCGCTACGATCTCAAGCGCCCGGGGGCGCCCCAGCGACTCACCGCAGTCAACGAGGACGTGCTCGGCGGCGTGCAGCTCGCGAAAGAAGAGGAGATCTGGTATCCGTCGTCGGGCGGCGCGCGCGTGCAGGCGTGGATCGTCAAGCCGCCGGCGTTCGATCCGGCGAAGAAATACCCGCTCATTCTGGAAATCCACGGCGGGCCGCACGGGATGTACAACGTCGGCTTCAGCTACATGTTCCAGAACTTCGCCGCCAACGGGTACGTGGTGCTGTACGTCAACCCGCGCGGCTCGACGGGATACGGCACCGCCTTCGGCAACGCGATCGAGCGCGCCTACCCGAGCGTGGATTACGACGATCTGATGGCCGGCGTCGACACGGTGTTGGGGCGGGGCTACGTGGATGCCAAGCGGATGTACGTGTCGGGATGCAGCGGCGGCGGCGTGCTGTCGAGCTGGGTGATCGGGCATACGACGCGGTTCGCCGCGGCGGCGGTGCGCTGCCCGGTCATCGACTGGATCGCGATGGCGGGGCAGACCGACATCCCGCTGTTCACCTACAACTTCTTCGATGCGCCGTTCTGGGAGAAGCCGGATCAGTGGCTCAAGCAGTCGTCGCTGATGTACGTGGGCAACGTGACGACGCCGACGTTGCTCATGACCGGGGAGCTGGACCTGCGCACCCCGATGCCGCAATCGGAGGAGTACTACCAGGCGCTCAAGATGCGCCACGTCCCGACGGTGCTGCTGCGGTTCAGCGGCGAGTACCACGGCACGGGCTCGAAGCCCACGAACTTCATGCGCACCCAGCTCTACATGATGAGCTGGTTCCAGAAGTACGGCGGGACGGCGGCGCCGGCGGCGACTAGCGGCTCGAACTGACGAAGGTCAGTCGGAGTGTGGCGCACCGGCCACACTCCGACTGATTTTGGACCCTCTAGCCGAGTGCTGTGGCTCGCGCACATCGTATCTCCATGGTGAGACTGTTGCCCGCCGTCATGGCTGCGGCTGCTTCTCTCTCGGCGCAGACCCCAAACACAACGCGTGATTCTTTGGCGACCCGGGACCCGTTCCGCGTCGTCGGGGCCCGTGTATGGACGCTCCGGGTCGATTCCGGCAGTCGCGCGGCCACGCGGTCGTTCTCCCAGGAACTGACCGGGAAGCTGCCGGGAGTGTTGGTCATGCCCAGCTCGGGAACGATCGGGGCCGGGTCGCGCGTGCTGCTGCGCGGCGTAACGAGCGCCGTGCTGAGCAATGCGCCGCTGGTGTATGTCGACGGCGTTCGGGTTGAGGCGCTGGCGCGCCCGGACGCCGTTTCCCTTCTGTTATTCGGTGTGCCGGAGTCCTTCCGCCTGGACGATCTCAACTCTGAGGACATTGCCTCCGTCGAGGTGCTCCCTGGGCCTGCGGCGGCGGCGCGGTTCGGTACTGACGCGGCGAACGGCGTGCTGTTGATATCGACACGGCGGGGGGAGGCGGGATCACCGCGCTGGCATGTGTTCAGTGAGCAGGGCCTCCTCGGACAGAGCGTAGGGTTCCCCGACAGCTACCTCGCGCTCGACTCGCTGGGCAATCAATGCACGCTCATCCGGATGACGAACGGGCAATGCGAGCAGGCTCGGGTACTTCGCGGAAACACGCTGGATTCGCGAGGAACCTCGCCACTCATGACCGGAGCTATTCAGTCCTACGGCACCGATGTCTCAGGTTCGGTTCATGGCGTTCGAGTATTCACCGCCGGTCGCTTGGACACCGATGGCGGCATTTATGGGCTCCCGCGGGCGGAGCGCGATCGCCTCGCGTCGCCACCAGACTTCGTCCTCAACCCCAACTACCTGCGTCGCACCTTCTTGCGAGGAACGATCGAGGCCCCCATCGGAAGCCGCGGCGGGGTCGAGGTGACGGTGGGCCGGAGCACGAGCGACGGACGATTCCCGCGAGACGATCCGAGCGGCAGCCTCGTGCTGCGCGACGGGTTGTCGACTCGAGTGGACACTACCTCAGCCACCGCGTGGGACACGCTCTATCGGGTGACGGGACAGCACGCCGTCGAGCGCTGGACCGGGTCGATCAGCGGCCACTGGTCGCCGATTGCGGCGCTCTCCTTCGCGGCACTCGTCGGCCGCGATCATACCGACGATCGCGATAACGTGTTCGGCGACAGTGTCGCGTCGCTTCCGGTGACGAGCGCTGTGCACGCGGTGTCCCGCCGGTCCACGATCCGACTCACCGGCAGTTACGAGATGAGCTTGAACCCAGTCCTTCGTTCACGGACCAGTCTAGTGTTCGAGCGGACGAGCCGAGACTTCGACTACCGCAACTCGCAAAGCGCGTTCGGACTTACTTCCTATGTCACTCTCCAGTCGACTGAAGCGCTGAGCGGCTATCTCCTCGGAGAAGACGTGACGTATCGCGAGCGGCTCGTGGTCAGTGCCGCGGTGCGCGACGACCGGCCTCGCTTCTACCGTGCTGAGCTGTACCCAAGTGTCAGCGTCTCCTACCTCGTGCCTGCCGACCTCGGCGGACGTGTAGACCGGTGGTGGGTCAGCGTGGCGTACGGAGTGGCAGGAGGTACAGCCGGAAGTCTCGGGAGCGTGAGGACGGAACGGACGCGAGAATTTGAGGTCAGCACGGATGCCGAGCTGTTTCAAGGGCGCCTCGGAGCGAAGTTGACCGCATACGACAAGCGTACGGGCAACGCACTGGCTTTCGTGCCGCTCCCGCCCCTCAACATTTACGGGTACGCCAACGCCGCGACGATTTCGAATCGCGGTGTAGAGGGTGCACTGACGTTCCGTCTTTTGCGTGGGCCGAGCCTCTCAGCCGACCTCGCGCTTGGCTTTTGGGGAAACCGCAACCGAGTGCTTCGGCTGGACGGGCCGCCCTACATCTTCTTCGGTGACCAGGCGGTGTGGGCCGGGCTCCCGGTGGGAAGCTACCTGGGGTGGCCATACCGTTATGCCGACCGCGACGGTAATGGGATCATCGACACCAGCGAAGTCTCCGCGACCTCTACCCTCGTTTTCGCGGGGGCGCCTTTCCCCTCACAGGGAGCGTCGTTGTCCGCGCAGGTCGCTGTTCGCAATCGGCTGCACGTTTATGCGCTCTTCGAGTATCGAGGAGGCCACCGCCTACTCAACCTGACGGAGGGTCGCCGGTGCGCGTTCGCCGCGACATGCCGGGCGACCAATGACCCGACAGCACCGCTCGCGGATCAGGCACGGTCCGTGGCCCGCAACCTTTTTGTCAGCGGGTTCGGCGGCAGCGAGATTGGCTACATCGAAGGTGCCGACTTCGGTAGGCTCCGCGAGCTGGGGATAACGATTACGGCGCCCAACGCCTGGGCGGGGCGCATGGGGGCGTCTGCCCTGCGCCTTACCCTTGCGGGCAGGAATCTGTTCAAGTGGACCCGGTACGGCGGTCTAGATCCCGAGGTCAATGCGAATGGTGAGAACAGCCTGGCGGTGAGTGACGCGTTCACCCAACCGCCCCTGCGCTACTGGACCGCCCGCCTCGACGTGGAGTTCTAGGGCGTCGACGCAAACTGCTGGGCCTCCGTCGATCCCGCCAGCGCGGCGGTGGACGCCGCGCCGCCCATGACGGCGGTCAGCACCTCGTCGAAGTACCCCGCGCCCACCTCGCGCTGGTGCTTGGTGGCGGTGTAACCGTCCGCCTCGCGCGCCAGCTCCTCCTGCTGCAGGCGCACGTAGGCGGGCATGCCTTCGGTCCGGTACGCGTGAGCGAGCTCGAACGTCCGCAACCCGATCACGTGCCAGCCGGCGAGCGTGACGAACTGGAATTTGTAGCCCAGGCGCCCCAGCTCTTCCTGGAAGGCCGCGATCTCGGGCGCGTCCAGGTGCTGCGCCCAGTTGAAGGACGGTGAGCAGTTGTAGGCCAGCGGCTTGCCCGGGTAGCGCGCGTGGATCGCCGCGGCGAAGCGGCGCGCCTGCTCCAGGTCCGGCTTCGCCGTCTCGAACCACAACAGGTCCGCGTACGGCGCATACGCCAGCGCGCGGACCAGCACCGGCTCCAGCCCGTCGCGCACGCGGAAGTAGCCCTCCGGCGTGCGTTCGCCCGTGCAGAACTCGCGGTCCCGCGGGTCGACGTCGGACGTGAGCAGGGTCGCGCTCAGCGCGTCGGTGCGGGCGACGATCAGGGAGGGGACGTCCAGCACGTCGGCCGCGAGTCGCGCCGCGCTCAGCGTGCGGACGAACTGCTGGGTGGGCACCAGGACTTTCCCCCCGAGGTGCCCACACTTCTTCTCCGCGGCGAGTTGGTCCTCGAAGTGCACGCCGGCCGCGCCGGCGTCGATCATCGCCTTCATCAGCTCGAACGCGTGCAGCACGCCGCCGAAGCCGGCTTCGGCATCGGCGAGAATCGGGGCGTACCAGTCGGCCACCGCCTGCCCGTCGCCTTCGGCCCGCTCGATCTGGTCGGCGCGCATCAGCGCGGCGTTCAGCCGCCGCACCAGCGCCGGGACGCTGTTGCTGGGGTAGAGGCTCTGATCGGGATAGGTCTGGCCGGCCAGGTTGGCGTCGGCCGCGACCTGCCAGCCGGAGAGGTAGATCGCTTGGAGGCCCGCTTTCACCATCTGCACCGCCTGCGTGCCGGTCAGCGCGCCGAACGTCGCCACATACGGCTCGCGTTGCAGCAGCTCCCACAGCCGCTCCGCGCCACGTCGCGCCAGCGTGTACTCCACCATCACCGACGGCCGCAAACGCACCACGTCGCCCGGTTGATAGTCGCGGCGGATGCCCCGCCAGCGCGGGTCCTGCGCCCAGCGGCGCGCCAGGGCGTCCGTCTCCTTCCGAAGGTCGGGTTGCATGCTCAACTCCTCTTTACCAGCGTTGCCCCGGCGTCCAGCAGCCGGGAGGCGGGCAGTGTCAGGAACTCGGTGAACTCCGAAGCCAGCACCAGGGTGTCCAACAGCTCCGCGGCCTCCCGCCCCCGCCCCCGCTCGCCGGCGCCCAGCGCGGCCGACTCCTGCCGCCGGATGGTGAGGTAAAGCTCGGGGTCGATCGTGCGACCGTCGGGCAGCTTGCAGCGGTGCCGCACCCATTGCCACAGCTGCGCGCGCGAGATCTCCGCCGTCGCCGCGTCTTCCATGAGGTTCGCGATCGCCGCCGCGCCGGTGCCCTGGAGCCAGCTGTCGAGGTACTGCAGGGCGACGTTCACGTTGGCGCGCACGCCTGCTTCGGTGATCTCGCCGTCGGGGACACGGATGTCCAGGAGCTCCCGCGCACCGACGCTGACGCTCTCCCGGCGTCGCTGCCGCTGGTGCGGCGCGTCGCCCAGGACGGCGGTGAACACCTCGGTCGCGGGGGGGACCAGATCGGGGTGGGCCACCCACGTCCCATCGAACCCGTCGGCGGATTCGCGTTCCTTGTCCTCGCGCACGCGGGCGAGCGCCCGGGCGTTCACGTCGGCGTCGCGGCGGCTGGGAATGAACGCGGCCATGCCGCCGATGGCGTGGGCGCCGCGCGTGTGGCAGGTGTGGACCAGGAGGTCGGTGTAGGCCCGCATGAACGGCACCGTCATCGTGATCTGGGCGCGGTCGGGCAGCACCCACTCGGCGCGATGGCGGAATTTCTTGATGATGCTGAAGATGTAATCCCAGCGCCCGGCGTTGAGGCCGGCGCTGTGCTCGCGGAGCTCGTAGAGGATCTCCTCCATTTCGAACGCCGCGAGGATCGTCTCGATCAGGACCGTCGCGCGGATCGTGCCGCGGGGCAGGCCGAGGGTGTCCTGGGCGAAGCAGAAGACGTCGTTCCAGAGCCGTGCCTCGAGGTGCGACTCGAGCTTCGGCAGGTAGAAGTACGGCCCCGAACCCCGCTCCAGCAGCGGGCGGGCGTTGTGGAAGAAGTGCAGCCCGAAGTCGAAGAGGCTCGCCGAGATCGCCTCGCCCGCGAGCTGCACGTGGCGCTCGGGCAGGTGCCAGCCGCGGGGCCGGACCATCAGGGTCGCCGCCTTCTCTCCGACCTGGTACACGCGGCCGTCGGGGCTCGTGTAGTCCAGCGTGTCGCGCACGGCGTCCTGGAGATTCGCCTGGCCCTGCACGACGTTGTCCCAGGTCGGTGAGAGGGCGTCCTCGAAGTCCGCCATGAACACGCGGGCGCCGGAGTTCAGGGCGTTGATCATCATCTTGCGCTCGACCGGCCCCGTGATCTCGACGCGGCGATCCTCGAGGTCCGCGGGAGCCGCCGCCACCTGCCAGCGGTCGGCGCGCACCGCGGCGGTTCCCGGGAGGAAATCGGGCAACGCGCCCTCGTCCAGCTCCGCCTGCCGCCGCACCCGGCGCTCGAGCAGCGCGGCGCGCAGCGAGCCGAACTCCCCCTGCAGGCGCCAGACGAACTCCAGCGCCTCCGGCGTCAGGACGCGCGCCGCGGCCGGCGGGTCGTGCGCCTTGAGCTCAAGCCGGTGTGTCACGCGAGTCGCCATGCGGGGTCGAGGTTACAAGTTTTGGGCCAGAGACCGGTGCAGCGTGTGGTGGCTGCGATTGTGGCGGACGTGCGACAGCTCTCGCCACTCCTCATCCCACGGCGGCGATCCGGCCGGCGACGAGGCGCGCATCGACCCGGATGTTGTAGAGGCCGCCGGTGGCGTCGTAGTTGTGCCCCACGAAGTAGAGGTTCGGCTGGTCCACGCTCGTCACGCGCGCGGTCCGCAGCGCGAAGCCCTTCGCATCGGTGCGCACCGCTGCGCCGAGCGGCCCCAGGGCCGGAGCGAACCCCGTCGCGAGGATGACGTCGTCGAACGGCTCGACGCTACCGTCGGCGAACCGCGCCCCCTCGGGCGTGAGCTCGGCGAGGCCGGGCTTGACGTGAATGAGCCCGGCGCGAATCGCGTCCACGAGATGGAACCCGATCACCGGAATCGCGTCGAGCGGGCCGTGCCGTGGCAGCGGCAGCACCGGGGGTCCACGCCGCAGCTCGGTGACCTTGCGCACGCCCGCGACGATCACTTCCTGCGCGGGCCGCGGCAGTTTGCGGACCCAGTAGGCGAGGTATTGGATCGGCAGGCCAAACATGCTGCGGGGGACGACGTTGGCGCCCGAGCGCACCGCGATCGTCACCCGGCCGCCTCCCCCCGCTCGAGCGATCTCGCTGCCGATCTCGGCGCCCGAATTCCCCACGCCCACGATCAGCACGCGTCGGCCTACGTACGGCGCCGGGTTCCGATACTCGACGCTGTGGACGAGACGTCCCCGGAAGACCTCCTCGCCGCGAAACCGCGGCCGCTGGGGGTTCGCGACGATCCCCGTGGCGATGACCACGGCCCGCGCGGTATGATCGCCGCGCGCCGTGGAGACCCGCCAGACGCCGTCGTCGCGCCGCACGGCGGTGACGGCGCTGCCCGTCTTCACCGGGAGCCGGAAGGTCTCGGCGTAGCGGCGCAGGTAGTCGCAGAACAGCGGGCGGGGAACGAACAGCGGGTAGGCGCGCGGGAACCGCAGGCCCGGCAGGCTCGACAGATGCTTGCCGGTATGGAGCGTGAGGCTGTCGTAGAGGTGCGCCCAGGTGTGCCCGACGACCTCCCCACGCTCGAGCACCAGGTGACGGATCCCCCGCGCGCCGAGTTGTTGCGAGGTGGCGAGGCCGGCGGGGCCGGCGCCGATGACGATGACATCGACGGACGAATCGTCGGCGGCCACGGCTTGTACGCGACCGCGGGGCATGCGACAATCATACCATGACCACCTCCGACCCGCTCTCCGTCGCCGCCGAGGCCGCGCGGCGTTTCCTCGCGGGCGTCGCCGATCGGCCCGTCGGGTCCGCCGCGACGCCCGCCGAGCTCACCGCGGCGCTCGGCGGGCCGCTGCCAGAGGACGGCGTCGACGCGGCCCGCGTCGTCGCCGACCTCGCCCGCGCCGCCGACCCGGGGATCGTCGCCTCCGCGGGGCCGCGCTACTTCGGGTTCGTTGTCGGCGGCAGCCTCCCCGCCGCGATGGGCGCGGACTGGCTCACCACCGCTTGGGACCAGAATGCCGGCATCTACGTCCTGTCGCCCGCTGCCGCGGTGGTCGAAGACGTCGCAGCCGGGTGGCTCCTGGATCTCTTCGGGCTGCCCGCGTCCGCGAGCGTCGGATTCGTCACCGGGTGCCAGATGGCGAACACCACCTGCCTCGCCGCGGCGCGCAACGCGGTGCTGCGCCGCGCCGGCTGGGACGTCGAGCAGCGCGGGCTGTTCGGCGCGCCGCAGATCGAGGTGATCGTCGGCGGGGAGGCGCACGTCACGATCTTCACGTCGCTGCGGTTGCTGGGCCTGGGCGCGGCGCGGGTCCGCACGGTAGCGGCGGTCGAGCAGGGCCGCATGCGGCCGGACGCTTTGCGGGACGCCCTCGCCGGCGGCACGGGTTCGGCGATCGTCTGCGCTCAGCTCGGGAACGTGAACACCGGGGCATGTGACCCTCTGGAGGAGATCGCGCCACTCGCGCACGGGCGTGGCGCATGGCTGCACGTGGACGGCGCCTTCGGCCTCTGGGCCGCGACCAGCCCACGGCATCGCCACCTCACCGCCGGCGCGGCACGCGCGGATTCGTGGGCGACCGACGCCCACAAATGGCTCAACGTCCCGTACGACAGCGGGGTCGCCATCGTCACCGACTCCGCGGCTCACCGCGCCGCCTTCACGGCGACGGCCGCTTACCTGGTCAAGGGCGGGGACGGGCGGCGCGACGCGGAAGACTGGACCCCGGAGTTCTCGCGCCGCGCGCGCGGCTTCCCCGTCTACGCGGCCCTGCGCTCGCTGGGCCGCCGTGGCGTGGCGGCGCTCGTGGACCGTTGTTGCGATCTGGCGCGCCTCATGGCGGAGCGGCTCCGGGCCGTGCCCGGGGCGGAGATCCTCAACGACGTGGTCTTGAACCAGGTGCTAGTGCGTTTCCGGCCAGCTGCCGGCGGCGACGCCGGCGCATTCACCCAGGCCGTCATCACGCGGGTCCAGCAGGACGGCACCTGCTGGTTGGGAGGCACGACGTGGCACGGGGCGGCCGCGATGCGGGTGTCCTTCTCCAATTGGTCCACCACCGCCGCCGACGTGGAGCGCTCCGCGGCGGCGATCGCGCAGGCCGCGCGGGGGGGGGCTAGCCAAGCAGGGCGGGGGCGTCCGCGCGGATCGCTTCCGCCACGCGGTCGGCGAGCGCCATGATCGTCACGTACGGGTTGATCTCGAGGGAATCGGGGAACAGGCTCGCGTCCGCCACCCGCAGCCACGGCAGGCCGTGCACGCGCCCCCAGCCGTCCGTGACGGACTCGGCGCCTGCCCCCATGGCGCACCCCCCCATCAGATGCGCCGCCGAAATCGCCACCTTTCCTTCCTTGAAGTGGCGGGCGGTGATCAGCTCGGTCACCCGTTCCGCGTCGTTCGCTTCGATCAGCGGCGGGGTAGCGAACGGCGCGTGCACGCGGAGCGCGCCGGCGGCGAAGAAGATCCGCGCCGAGGCGCGCGTCCCCTCCACGAGCCCTCCCACCGTCTCCTCCGTGAAGCGGTAGCGCACCACCGGCCGCCCGGCGCCGTCCACGGTGATGCGGTTGCCGGGCGTCGCCGCGTCGCACGCCAGTACCAGAATCATCTGGAGCCGTGGGAAGGCACGCATCACGCCGCTGTGGGCGGCGCCGAAGCCGCTCAATGCCTTGGCGGTCGTAAAGGGGAAGTACATGCACGTCTCGAGGACGAAGCGCTGCTCGGCGCCGCGGTCCACGAAGTAGCTCTTCGGGTGTCCCACGTCGTTGGTGATCGGGCGGGCGTGCTCGGCGACGAGAATCAAGGCGGGGTGACAGGTGAAGCCCTCGCCCACGCACCGGGGGCGGGGCAAGGGGCTGCGCAGCAACAGGCTCGTCGTTCCGATCACGCCTCCCGCGCACACGACAATCCCCGCCCGCACGCGGTACTCTCCCGGCGCCCACTCGCTCGGCCTCCCTTTGGCGCCCGCTGCCTTCTCGGACACCCGGACCGCGAGCGTGCGATCCGGCTCGATCCGCAGCACCTCGGCGCGCGTCACCACCTCGACCCCCTGCCGCTCCGCCTGGGGCAGCTGCACGCGGTTGGTGCCCTGTTTCGCCTGGTTGGGACAGCCGAGGTTGCACAGCGACGAGCCGCGGCAACCCTTCACGTTGACGGGGAATTGCTCGACACGATATCCGGCTCGCCTGCCGCCCTCGAGGAACAGGCGGTTGTTGTCGTTGATCTCTTCTGGCGGCAGCAGGTGGACGTTGTTCTCGGCCAGATAGTGCTGCGAGCGCCGCAGCAGGTCCGCGTGGTCGAGCCCGGGGACACCCCAGTGGCGGATCACGCGCTCCGGCGCCGTGAGCGAGGTGCCCGTGTACACAAGCGTGGAGCCGCCGTACGCCTGCGCGAACGCCAGGGTCATAGTGCCCTGGGCGGTGAGGAACCCGCCGCCGTCGGCGTACAGGGCGGAGGCCATTTCGAGCTCGCGGCCCGTGAATTCGGCATCTTCAAAGCGGGGGCCCTGTTCGAACACCACGACCCGGCGGCCGTCCCGTACCAACGGGGCGAGCGCCTGCGCGACCGTGCCGCCGCCGGCGCCGGACCCGACGATGGCGACGTCGTACACGCGCTCCGGCGCGGGGATCATCGTCGCGCCTCCCAGCCGCGCGGATCGGCGTGGTAGCCGACGCTCGCGGCGGCGGCGGGTCGCGCGTAGTATCCCATGAGGGCCAGCGTCCGCAGCCCCCAAAACCCGCGGCGCAGCAGCAGCAACGGCGACTCCTGAAGCGCCTCGAGGAACCGCGCGCGACGCCTACGTTCCAGTCGCGTGAATCGGCGCCCGTAGCGGAGCAGGGGCAGCCACTCGATGGCCCGGATGAGAATGACGAGCTGGCGTTGCAGCCGGGACGGACGGGAAGCGAGCGCCTGCTCGACAATGCGCTCCAGTTCCATCCAACCGTCGGCGTCGAGGGATGCGGCTTCGGGGACGACGGTGGTCGCGATGGCCCGAAACGCCGGTCGGACCGCGGCGAGTACGCTCACGCGGGGAAACTAGACCCCGGCACCATGCGGGGCAATTCAACGTAGAGGAGTGCGCCACCGTGAACGCCGAGCTCCATGGATTTCTCACGCAAATCGAAAAGGTCAAGGCCGACGCCCGCGTGCTCGTCGCCGGCCTGAGCGAGGAGCAGGCGAGCCGCCGTCCCGCCCCGGACAAGTGGAGCATCGCCGAGTGCCTGAGCCACCTCAACCTCTCGATCGAGAGGACCCTGCCCGCGTTCGATCGCGCGATCGCGAAGGCTCGAGCGAAGGGGCGCACTGCCGCGGGGCCGTTCCGCTACAGCTGGTTTTCGCGCTGGATGATCGCGTCGATGGAGCCTCCGCCCAAGCGCCGCATGAAGACGTTCAAGATCTTCGTGCCGCCGCCGCCCGGCGGGCAGCGCCTCGCGGAGCTGGTCGCGACATTCACGGAAGGGCTCGACCAGCTTGCGACGCGCGTGCGCCAGGCGGACGGCCTCGACCTCGGCCGCAACCGCGTGGTATCGCCCGTCACGAGCCTGCTGCGCATGCCCATGGGCGCGTACTTCGCGTTCGTCATCGCGCACGAGCGGCGGCACCTGTGGCAGGCGCGGCAGGTGCGCGAGGGACTACACTAAAAGGAAGAAAGAGCACACCATGCGACTCATCAGCTTGATGGCCATCGCGGCCCTACTCTACGCCTGCGGACAGCCGGGGACACCTGTGCCGGTGTCCGGATCCCCGGTCGACTTGACCCAGCTCGCCGGACGCTGGGTCGGAGACTTCAGCAGCGTCGAGACCGGGCGCAGCGGCAGCATCGTCTTCCGGCTCTCGGCGACCGGAGACAGCGCCTTCGGCGACGTTCTGATGAACCCGACCGCCATCGCCAACCGGAGCCAGGTCCGGGACCCCTCCGCGGCTCCCACGACGCCGCCGGCACCGACGCCGCAGTGGATCGAGATCAACTTCGTGCGAGTCACCGGGGGGCGGATCAGCGGGACGTTGAAGCCCTATACCGACCCGACCTGCAACTGCCCGCTGTTCACGATGTTCGAGGGGAGGCTCGCGGGGGATACGCTCTCGGGGACCTACACCTCGCGGCACCAGGCGGGAGGGGCAGGTCAGCAGGGGCGGTGGACCGCGGTGCGGGAGCGCCCCTGACGGGATCCTGACCGGACGTCCGGAGTCCGAGGCCGTAGTTTTTGGCGGATTGCAACCGTAGCACCCCCGGCAGCATCCCATAGTGGAACGCCGACCCGAGAGGCTCGCCGTGATCCGACGGAATCTCGTGACGTGGTGTCTGTGGGCCGGCATCCCACTCGCGGTCGCCGCCCAGACCACCGGCGCGCCACCCCCGCCGCCCGTCGGTCCTGCGGGGGTTCCCCCGCGCAAAGTCGTCACGGCCACCCGCATCGCGGCGGGCGCAATCCGCCTGGACGGGCGGCTCGACGATCCGGCATGGGCCGAGGCGCATTGGATCACCGACTTCACACAGAAGATGCCGCACGAGGGCGCCCCGCCTAGCGACAGCATGCGCATCGCCCTCCTCTATGACGGCGATGCGCTGTATGTCGGCGCGCGGATGTATAGCCGGGACCCAACGAGAATCCAGGCGCCGCTCTCGCGGCGCGACAACACGTCGCAGGCCGAACATCTCTGGGTCTCCTTCGACACTTACCACGACCGGCGCACGGCGTATTCGTTCGGCGTGACGGCATCCGGCGTGCGGATGGACTGGTACCACCCGCAGGACAACGAGTACAACCTCGACCCGGGCTTCGACCCGGTATGGGAAGCGAAAGCGGTCGTGGACTCGCTGGGCTGGACGACCGAAATGCGCATCCCGTTTTCGCAGCTGCGCTTCAACGACGCCCCCGTGCAGGTCTGGGGCTTCAACGCCGATCACTGGAATCCGGCGACGAGCGAAGACGTGTTCTGGGTACCGGTCCCGACGAATCGCACCGGCTGGTCGTCGTGGATGGGCGAGCTGGTGGGCATCGAGGGCATCAAGCCCACGCGGCGTCTCGAGGTGCTGCCATACTCCGCGGGCGATGCCACTTTCACCGGCCGGCCGAATCCCGCCGACCCCTTCGACGACGGCAAGAACCTGGGCGCCCGGGCGGGCGCGGACGTGAAGATGGGGCTCGGGCCCAATCTCACCCTCGACGGCACCGTGAACCCGGACTTCGGGCAGGTCGAGGCCGATCCCGCGGTGGTGAATCTCTCGGCGTTCGAGGTGTTCTTCGACGAGAAGCGGCCGTTCTTCACCGAGGGCGCCCAGCTGCTGCGCGGCAACGGGCCGAGCTACTTCTACTCGCGACGCATCGGTGGCCCGCCGCGCGGTCCGGTCAGCGGAGATTTCGTCGACTATCCGCGGAACAGCACCATCCTCGGCGCCGCGAAGGTCACCGGGCGGCTTGCCTCGGGGATGTCGCTGGGCGCGCTCGCGGCCGTGACGGCGCGCGAGACCGCCCGGACGTACGACACCGCGACGGCGACGTACGCGCGTACGCCGGTCGCGCCGCCCGCGGGCTACGGCGTCGCCCGCGTCCAGCAGGAGTTTGGGGCGTCCCGATCAGTGGTCGGCGCGACGTTCACCGCCGTGCACAGGGATATTGGCTCGACGGACCCGCTCGCCGCGTGGTACGACCGCGACGCCTTCGCCGGCGGCGCAGACTGGGTGCTGCGTTGGAACCGCGGCGCCTACGAGCTGCGCGGCTGGCTGGGCTTCAGCCATATCCGCGGCGACTCGGCGGCCCTCAACAAGATCCAGCAGTCCGCGGTGCATTTCTTTCAGCGGCCCGACGCGCGCTACCTCGCCTACGACCCCACGCGCACGTCGCTCACCGGCAGCGTGGCCAACGTGCAGTTCAACAAGACCAGCGGCAGCTGGCTGTACAGCCTCGAGTATGGATGGGAATCACCGAACTACGATCCCAATGACGCGGGCCGGCTGGGCAACGCCGACGGCCGCTTCGGGTTCGTGAACTTGGTGTACCGCCAGACCCGGCCCCGCGGCGCGTTCCAGAATTACTCGGCCGGCCTGTTCACGGGCGGCGAGTGGGATTTCGGCGGGGATCGGCAGTACATCGTGTATGAGCCGTCACTGAACCTCACGTTCCGCAACTTCTGGTCGTTGAACAGCTATTTCGATTTCTTCCCGCGGTCCTTCGATCATTCGGGGACGCGGGGCGGACCTGAAATGGCGACGACGCAGAGTTGGAATGTGGTGTCGCGACTCGGCAATAGCTTCGGGGCCAAAACGTCCTGGAATTTCCGAGTCTATTACGGGCAGGACGAGCTGAGAGGCCAGACCTACCGGTTGAGCGGCGGGCTCTCGATCCGGCCGGGGGCGCGCTGGCAGCTCTCGCTCACCCCCAACTACCTGCGGGCGATCAGCTCGCGGCAGTACGTCGATTCCTTCCCCGGCGGCAGCGCGGCGACGTACGGCACGCGCTACGTGTTCGCGTTCATCGATCAGAGCACGTTCATCACGCAGCTGCGCTTGAACTACACCCTGCGGCCGGACCTCACGCTCGACATATACGCCGAACCGTTCGCCGCGAGCGGGCGCTACTACGGTCTGGGGGAACTGGTCGCGCGCAAGAGCTTCGACCTGAAGCTCTATGGCACGGCCGGCACCACGCTCACGCGCGATGCCGCCGGCGATTACACCGCCGTCGACGGCACCGACACCCTGCGCATCGCCAATCCCGACTTCAACGTGCTGTCGTTCCGCAGCAACGTGGTGCTGCGGTGGGAGTGGCGGCCGGGGAGCACGATGTATCTGGTGTGGTCGCAGAGCCGCTTCGACTTCGCCCCGCGCGGGGTGCTGGTCCGCCCCGGGGATTTGTGGGACAGTTTGAGAGCCCCGGGGCAGAACTTCGTGGCCATCAAAGTCAGCTACTGGCTCTCGGTAGACTAGGCGCCCTGCGGCGACTCGAGGGCGAGCAGCTTCTTCTTTCTCTCCTGGCCCCACCGATATCCCCCTGTGCTCCCGTCCTTCCCCACGACCCTGTGGCAGGGCACGATCAGCGCGGTCGGATTCATGGCGCACGCCCGCGCCACCGCGCGCACCGCGCGTGGGCGCCCGATGGCGCTGGCCACCTGGCTGTACGTCCGGGTCTCCCCGTAGGGGATCTTCCGTAGCGCATTCCACACCTGTCGCTGGAACGCCGTCGCACGCACGTCGAGCGGCAGATCGAGATGCGGCTCGCGCCCTGCGAGGTAGCGCACCACCGCCCGCACCCACCCGCCGAGCTGCGCCTCTTCTCCGATGCTTGTGGCGCCTGGGAATTCGGCGCGCAGGCCGCGCTCGAGCCGCACCGGGTCGTCGCCCAGGGCGATGTGGCACACCCCACGCTCGGTGGCCGCCACCAGCAGCCGCCCCAGCGGGGTCGACACGATCGCGTGCGCGATTCGCATACCGGTGGCGCCGCGCGCGTACGCCGCGGGTGTCATCCCCAGCTCGGCGTTCGAGCGCTCGTAGACGCGGCTGCTGGAGCTGTATCCGGCTTCATAGATCGCAGGGCTCACGTATCGCCTTCCTTTCAGTTCGGTCTTGAGGCGGCGCACCTGCAGCGCCACCTGGTACTGTCGCGGAGATACACCGAGGACGCGGCGGAACGTGCGCACCACCTGCTGGGGGCCGCGGCCGGCGAGCCGCGCTAGGGCGCCGAGGTCGAGGCGTCGGTCCGGGTGCGCCGCGAGCGCGCGGCAGAGATCGCGCACCAGTCCCACTTCGGGGTCGGGCGTCAGGCTCGCGGGCTTGCAGCGACGGCAGGCGCGGAAGCCCAGGGCCTCCGCCGCCTCGGGAATCGGGAAGAACCGCACCTGCGTGCGCCGCGGCCGGCGGCTGGGGCAGGAGGGGCGGCAATAGATCCCCGTCGAGCCCACCGCGTACACGAACGTCCCGTCGTAGCGGCGGTCGCGGTCGAGGACGGCCCGCCACTGGCGGTCCGGCGAGAGCGAGGAATGCAAGGCGGCGGTGGTCACGCGTAGAACATAGCGCACCCCAGCGCCGCCTTCTATCCGGTTTTGACCATCAATCTCACCCTACGGGGGTGAGGCCTAGGACCACGGCTCGTCCGCCGACGGCCCGTAGATGGAGGGCACCTTGCCGTCCGCCATGCGCAGGTACACCGAGAACTGCCCCCGGTGGTGCACCATGTCCATCAACAGAAACCACAGGAAGTCCATGCGGCGGATGTCCCCCATCTTCTTGGGAGCGACGAAGAACTTCACCGTCTTGTTCAGCTCCGCGTCTCCGGCGCTGCGGACCTTGTCGGCGAGGGTCTTGAACGCCCGCTCGCACTCGGCCACGACGCCGTCCCACTTCTCTGGCATCTTCGGCATGCCCTTTGGGGGGAACGGCAGCTCGCCATCCACGCCCTGCGTGCCGCCGTAGCCCTCGAAGACGAACGTCCAGGCGAGGTCCTTGGCCGAGCGCGATTTTGCATGCGGCTTCAAGTCCGACTTGGCCCCCGGGAAGGCCCGGAGCACCTTGACGGTCGTGGCGGCTTCCTGCTCCAGCGTCTTCAGAAACTGCTCTTTCTCGCTCATGGGGGCTCCTTACCGGGCCGGGGGCGGGTTGCGGGAGTCGGGCGAGCCGCAATATTAGCAGTATGCCCGACTCAGTATACTGGAAGCTCTACTTCGCCGCGCGCAAGCTCCCCTGGGATCCGCAGGCGGTGGACCTCTCGCGGGACGGTGCCGATTGGAGCCGCATCCGCCGCGACTTCCCCGCCGAGGACTTCGCGGGGCAGATCCTCCAATTATGCACCTTCTTCTACGACGGGGAAGAGTCGGTCACCTACACCCTGACGCCGTATCTCTCGGCGGCGGCGCGGCTCGGCATGGGTGCCGACGTGCAGCTGTTCCTCACCTCGCAGCTCGCTGAAGAGGCCCGGCACTTCGAGTTCTTCCGCCGCTACCTCGCCGAGGTGTTGCCGGGGGCGAACCCGCGGATGCCGCTCCCGCCGGAGCCGCGCTCGGTGCTCGTGGACGGGCTGCAGAACATCGCCGACCGGCTGCGCAAAGAGGATGAGCCGGGCCACCTGCGGGAGCTGCTCGTCGAGGGCGTGGCCCACTACATGGGCGTCGTCGAGTCGATGCTGGCGCGCACCGGGTATCGCGGCGTGGGCGAGGTGCTGGCGGCGCGCGGCTGGCTGCCGGGTCTGGTCGAGGGGTTCCGCCTGATTCGCCGCGACGAAGGGCGCCACGTGGCGTTCGGGATTCATTTTCTCAAGGACGTGGCGAGCCCCGACCCGCGGCTGCGGAAGATCGCGCTCGACACCTTCGAGCGTTACCTGCCGGCCGCGCTCGCGACGGTGCAGCTGTTCGATTTTCCCCAGCCGCTGTTCCCGATCGAGATGCTGGTGCAGTACGCGATGGATGCCGGGCAGCAGTTTCTGGCGGCCGCCGCCCTCACCGACGACGCAGTGGCGCTGACCGAGCTGGAGCGCGATCTCGCCGAGCTGTAATTCGAGTTCCCTCAGTTGCTGAAGCAGATCGTGCTGCTCCCTCCCCCGCTTCGTCCGAAGCGCGGGTTTACGACGTTGTTGAACTTCGAGCCAAAAGAGAAGGACAGCCCCGCCGAGGCGAAGTATTGGTAGTTGGTGGCGAGGGCGCGGCGCTGAAGCAGGACCTCCGCCTCGCTCGCCCCGCGCTTCGGCAGGAACAGCTGGTCGTGCACCAGGGAGACGTCCCCCGAGACGGAGAACGACAGGCCCCGCACGACGCGCACGCTCACGCCCCCGAACAGCTCGAGGTTGTTCTTGTGGAAGTCGTACAGATAGGTGGAGCCGGTGAGTGTACCGAACGCGGTGCCCCACGGCTGCGTCGCGCTGAGGCCGACCACCAGGGCCTGCTGGGCACGCGTCTCCGTGACGCGCTCGAAGATCGTCGTGTCGGAATACTTGAAGTAGTTGGCCGTCACGCGGTACAGGAAACGCAGGAGCTTGCGCGTCGACTGGTCGTACGGAAAGACGTCGAACTCGATGGCCGGGCCGCCTTTGAGCGCGAGATCCTCGTTCCTGTACGTGGACCGATCGGCGGAGATCTCGACGCCCGCGGACCAGTGTCCGCCGAGGCTTTTGACGATCAGCGCGTCACCGCCGTAGCTGCGGGAGATGCTGACGATCGTTTGCGTCCCGAGCAGCGCGCCGGTCGAATCGTAGATCGGCACGTCGAACGCGTTGCGGTTGTAGTTCTCGTATACGCTGAGCAGCACCTTGAGGTCCGCCGTGACGCGGTTGGCGCTGGCGGAACCGTACATGCTTTGCGAGTTGAACGATTTCTGCCCGTTGAAGAAGCCATTGCCGCTGAGCGAGAAGACCCAGTAGTTCCAGGGGTCGTGCACTCTAAGGCGTGCGCCGGACGTGAGTGGTGCGGTGTAGCTCACGTCGAGTTGCGGGGCCAGAGGCGTCGTCGCGGCGTACCGCACCAGGCCGAGCCTGATGGTGTGGGTCAGGCCGCGACGCCGTTCCTGATCGGTATCGGTCTTGCCGGCGACGTAGCGCAGCGTGTCGGCCTGCCCCGCATGACGGCGGCGCCCGATCAGCGCGATGGTGTACTCGGTGCCTCCCCCACCCGTCGTTTGGGAGGTGATCAGCACGTGCACGTCGGCGTCTTCCGGGGCGCGGACGTGGTTCACGAACGTGATCTCGGTACGGAAATAGTCCAGATCGCATCCGGACAGAAAGCTCGAACAATCGAAGAACACCCGCAGCGTCGAGTCCTGCGCGCTGCGCGCCGTGTCCGGCGGATTCTGCGCAACGGCGGGGACGGCCAGCGCGCACACGAGGCCAACGGCGGTGAGCAGGGGGCGCATCGGGGCTCCTTGAGGGGGCGCGGGTTCGCGGCGGCCGGACCCCGGCGTTAATATCGGCCCGGCCGCGGAATGTCCAGTCCCGAAACCTTCGACACAGCGCTCCGGCGCCGCGTTGCGGCCGCCCTGGGCGATGGCTACGCGGACCTGAGGCGCGGACGCACCACGGGCCGAGAGGGGGAGCCATGAAGTGGATCCTGATCGGTCTCGCGGTGGTGGTCGGACTCATTGTCCTCGTGACGGTGATCGGCGCGTTCCTGCCGCGGGACCACACGGCGTCGCGCGCCATCGGACTGCACCAGCCACCCGAGACAGTGTGGGCGACGATCCGGAATCTGGAGGGGACGGCGGCGTGGTTTCCGGAGGGGGCACGCGTGAAAGTGGAGGTCGTGGAGGACCGGCCGCTGACGAAGCTCGTGACCCGCATCGTGCCGGAGCCGCGGGCTCCGTTCGGCGGCACCTGGACCTACGAGCTTCAGCCCGCGCCAGGTGGCTCGCATCTCACCATCACCGAGCGCGGTTGGATCGCCGTGCCGCCGTTCCGCGTAGTCGCACAGCTGATGGGACTGGATACTACGATCAAGAGCTATCTCACCGCGCTGGCCAAGAAGTTCGGCGAAGCTCCCGCGATACAGTAGGTTTCCCGTCGTGCGCATCATCCTGAGCGGCGCGTCGGGCCTCGTCGGCTCGGCGCTCGCCCCGTTTCTCGCGGCGCGCGGGCACGACGTTATCCCGGGGACGGGGTTCCTCGCCGATCTATGCCGCGACTGGGAGGCGGCGTCGGAGCCGGCGCGCGAGGTGGGGGTGCGGGTCGTCCGGGCGCGCATCGGCCTGGTGCTCACGCCGGCCGGGGGCACGCTGAAGCAGCTGTTGCCGTTCTTCCGCCTGGGGCTGGGCGGGCCGATCGGCCGGGGCCGCCAGTGGTGGAGCTGGATCGCGATGGATGACCTGCTCGCCCTGTTCGCGTTTGCCCTGGAGCGCGACGGCCTCCGGGGGCCGGTCAACATCACTGGCCCCGAGCCGGTGCGGAACGCGGAATTCGCTCGGACCCTGGGGCGCGTGCTGCACCGGCCCACGTTCCTGCCGGTACCGCCGCTCGCGCTGCGGCTCCTTTATGGCGCGGCGGCGGACGAAGTCCTGCTGACGGGCCAGCGGGTGCTCCCGGCGCGCTCCGCGCAGGCGGGGTTTCGATTCTCGTTCGCGACGCTCGAGCCGACGCTGCGACACCTGCTTGGGAGAGGGGGAAGCGGATGAAGCGAACCAACATCGCGAGCGGCGCGCCGTGGGAGCCGGTGGTGGGCTACTCCCGCGCGGTGCGCGTGGGGGACGTCGTGCACGTGGCCGGCACGACCGCCACCGACGAATCCGGAACGGTCGTGGGGGCCGGCGACCCGTACGCCCAGACGGTGCAGGCGCTCCGCAACATCGAGCGGGCGCTGGTGCGCGCCGGCGCGACCCTCCGCGACGTGGTGCGCACGCGCTTGTACGTCATGAACATCAAAGACTGGGAGCAGATCGGGCGGGCGCACGGCGAGTTCTTCGGGGCCATCCGCCCCGCCTCGACCATGGTCCAGGTGTCGGGTCTCGTAGACCCGGCGATGCTGGTGGAGATCGAGGCGGAGGCGGTGATCGGCGCGCGCTGACTACATCCGCTTGCCGGTCCGGATGTCCTGCAAAGCGTCGTTGATCTTGAACATGACGATGACCGTCTCGCACCAGACGCGGACCACCAGGGGGCCGAGCAGGATCGCTCCTGCGCCCCTGAGCCCTGCACCGCCCGCGAGGAGTACGAGGCCGCCAATCACGCAGGCCGCGATGCCAGCCCAGAATACCAGCTGGATGATGACGGGCGTGATCATCTTTCGGAAACTCAGGAATTCTCCCCAGTTCATGGCGCTCTCCTTGGTGAGGTAAGGAATGAAGCGGACGGCACCGTCCCTCCCGGCCCCCAAGATGGGGTTGCGGGGCCGCTACGCCAGAGGCGGGTTGGCGGCGTAGATTGGGAGGCCCATGACCAGCTCCTCCCTCACCCCCTATGACTATGAAGACGCGCCACCTCCGGCGCGCGGCCCGGAGGTCTCGGAGCGCTCGCGGGCCGTCGCCCTGATCCTGCAGATCCTGGGTGGCCCGCTCGGCTTGCACCGCTTCTATGTGGGCCGCTGGCAGACGGGCATCCTGTTCGCCTGCACCTTTGGCGGGATCGGGCTGTGGTGGTTGTACGATCTCGTGTTGATGCTGGCGGGAGAATTCCGCGACGCCGACGACCGGCTGCTCCGCAATTGGAGCGTCTCCGAACCGTCGGCGATGGGCGCGGCGGCGTCCGGTGAGGTGCGCCACCTCGCCGACCAGCTCGAAGCGCTGCGCCATGAAGTCGGCGACCTCGCCGAGCGGATGGACTTCGCCGAGCGCATGCTCGCCCAGCGGCGCGAGCGCGACCGGCTCTCCCCGGGCTGAGCCGACTCCGCTCGCGGTCGCCCATGGTCTCCGCACGAGCCGTTGCTCTCGTGACGACCGCCCGCAGCTGGCGCGGATCGGCGAGCGTGTTCGCGAGCGTGGGGCAGGGCCTGGCCGCCCGCGGTCATGTCGTGCACGCCCTGGTGGCCCACGCCGAGCTGGAGAACGGGTTCCGCTCCCGCGGCATCCCGGCGACCCGGCTCGCGATCGGAGACACGGGGCTCGCCGAAGCCTGGCGCCTGCGGCGCGCGTTGCGCGGGCTCCATGCGGTCGTCGCCCTGGCCGACAAAGCGCGGGACGTGCGGCTCGCGGCGCTCACCTCCTTCCTGCACCCGCTGCGCATCGTCTACTGCATCAGCACTCCCGCCATGCCGGGCGATCCGCTGACGCGGCTGCTGTTCCGCCGCGTGAGTCTCACGGTGTTCCTCACGGAGGGGCAGGAGCGGTCCTTCCTCGAGCGCCGGGCGTTCATGAGCCGCCGGCCGCACACGGTCATCCACAACGGCGTGGACGTGTCGCGATTCCGGCCCGATCCCGCGGCCGGCGCCGCGTTTCGGCGGCGCTTAGGGCTCGAGAATGGGCCGCTGCTGGTGGCCGTCGCGGCGCTGCACCCGGAGAAGCGATTGGGATGGCTGCTCGACGCGGTGGCGCTGCTCAACCCCGGCGCCCCGCCGATCGTGATCTGCGGGGCGGGCGCGGAGCGCGAGGCGCTCGCGGCCCGCGCGCAGCGCCTGGGCCTCGACCTGCGGCTGCCGGGCCATCTTGCCGCCGACGAGCTGATCGGCGCCTACAACGCGGCGACGGTCGTCGTGCAGGCGCGCCCCGACGAGGGCTTCCCCCTGTCCCTCGCGGAGGCGCTGGCCTGCGGCCGGCCGGTGCTCGCGGTGGAAGGCGGTGGCACCCCCGAGGTGCTGGGTGATGCCGGGGTGGTCGCGCCCCGCGACCACCCGCGAGCGTTCGCGGCGCTGCTCGGCGAGCTCCTCGTGGATGCCGCACGCCGCGAGGGATTGGGTGCCGCCGCGCGCCGCCGGGCGGTCGAGCGGTTCACTCTCGAACGCATGCAACAGCGCTACGCGGACGCCCTCGAGGCGTTAGTTTCGGGCCGATGAAAATCGGGATTCCCAAGGAGACGGCGCCGACCGAGCGGCGCGTCGCGCTGACCCCCGACGCGGTGGCCCGCCTGGTTAAAGCCGGGCACGAGGTGGTCGTAGAAGCGGGGGCGGGGAGTGAAGCGGGCTTCCCCGACGACGCTTACACCACGATGGGCGCGCGCGCCGGCGATCCGGTGAGTGCCGACGTCGTGTGCCGGGTGCAGAAGCCGAGCCCGGCGGAGGTCGGGAAGCTGCGCGAGGGGAGCGCTCTGGTTGGGCAGTTGCAGGCGGCCACCAGCGCGGACCTGTTGCGGCTGCTCGCCCAGCGGCGCGTCACCGCGTTCAGCCTCGAGCTGCTCCCCCGCATCACCCGCGCTCAGCCGATGGACGTCCTGTCCTCACAGGCGACGGTCGCCGGCTACAAAGCCGTGCTGCTGGCCGCGGATACGGCGCCGAGGTTTTTCCCCATGCTCGTCACGGCCGCCGGGACGCTGCCGCCCGCTCGCGTCCTGGTGCTCGGGGCGGGCGTGGCCGGGCTGCAGGCGATTGCCACCGCGCGCCGGCTGGGCGCCGTGGTGTCCGGATTCGACGTGCGCCCCGCCGTGAAGGAACAGGTCGAGAGCCTCGGCGCCAAATTCCTCGCCATGGAGGAACGTCTCGAGGGAGAGGGGGCGGGCGGTTATGCCAAGGAGCTGTCGGCGGACCAGCACAGCCGCGAGCTCGAGTTCCTCGCCCGCAGCGTGAAAGACGCCGACGTCGTGATCACGACGGCCGCGATCCCGGGCAAGCGCGCGCCCATCCTCGTTACGCGCGCGGCGGTCGATGGGATGCATCCTGGCTCGGTCATCGTCGACCTGGCGGCGGAGTCGGGCGGGAATTGCGAGCTCACCCAGGCCGGGACGCAGGTGATGCATCGCGGCGTGGCGATCCTGGGGCCCGTAAACCTCCCCGCCACGCTGCCGCAGCACGCCAGCCAGATGTACGCCCGCAACATTTCGAGCTTCCTCGGTCACGTCGCGAAGGACGGGGCGCTGCAGCTTGACTTCACGGACGAGATCACCAAAGCGACGTGCGTCACCCACGACGGAAAGGTGCTGCTGGCATGAACGATTACTGGTCGATGCTGTTCGTCTTCGTCCTGGCGACGCTCATCGGGCTGGGCGTGATCCGCCGGGTGTCACGGCTGCTGTACACGCCCCTGATGTCGTTGACCAACGCCATCTCGGCGATCGCCGTCGTCGGCTCGCTCGCGGTTGCGGGCGCCGACCACCCGACGTCGATCCGCATCCTCGGCGCCGTCGCGCTGTTCGCGTCGATGACGAACATCGTGAGCGGATTCCTGATTACCTACCGCATGCTGCGGATGTTCAAGAAGCAATGACGCAGGCGATCGCGCAGCTCGCGGCCATCGTCGCGACGGCGTTATTCATCTTCGCGCTGAACTGGATGAGCGACCCGAAGACCGCCCGCCGCGGTGTGTACGCGGGCGTGCTGGGCATGGCCGTCGCGGTGCTCGCCACCTGGGTGCAACCGGAAATCGTGCACCACGGCTGGGTTCTGGCCGCGATCGCGGCGGGGTTCGTGGTGGGGGTGCCGCTGTCGCGGGTGCCGCTCACCGCCGTGCCGCAGCGGACGGCGCTGTCGCACGCGTTCGGTGGACTCGCAGCGGGGCTCGTGGGCGCGGCGGAATTCCACTTGTGGCTCCGCGAAGGCCCGGGGGGGGGGCAGTTCACGACGTTCCGCACCAGCGCGCTGGTGGTCGAAGTGATCCTCGGCTTCCTCACGTTCACGGGCAGTCTCATGGCGGCCGGCAAGCTGCAGGAAGTGCGTTGGATCCCGCAGCGGCCCGTCACCTATCCGGGGCAGAACTTCGTCAACCTCGGCGTGCTGGGGGCGGCCGTGGTCCTGGGGGTGCTGCTGGTGCTGCACCCTACGGCGCCGGCGGCGCGCACGATGTTCCCGGTGATCATGGGGCTGGCGACGCTGTTCGGCGTGCTGTTGATCATTCCCATCGGCGGCGCCGACATGCCGACCGTGATCTCGATCCTCAACGCGTATGCGGGTCTCTCGGCGGTGGCGATGGGGTTCGTGCTGGACAACCGGCTGCTCGTGACGGCCGGGGCGCTCGACGGCTCGAGCGGCCTGATTCTGTCGATCATCATGTGCCGCGCCATGAACCGCTCGTTCGCGAACGTGCTGTTCGGCGCGTTCGGCACCGTCCAGAAGGCCAAAGTGATCGGCGAGGAGAAGGAGTGGAAGCAGGAGTCGATCGAGGGAGCGGCGCAGCTGCTCGAGCAAGCGCGGCTGGTCGTCATCATCCCGGGCTACGGCATGGCAGTCGCGCAGGCGCAGCACAAAGTCCGCGAGCTCTACGATCAGCTCACCAAGCGCGGCGTCGAGGTGAGGTTCGCGATCCATCCCGTAGCCGGCCGGATGCCTGGCCACATGAACGTGCTGCTCGCCGAAGCCAACATCCCGTACACCGCGCTGGCCGAGATGGACGAGATCAATCCGGAGACGCCGCAGTGCGATGTGGCGTTGGTGATCGGCGCCAACGACGTAGTGAACCCAGCCGCCCGGACCGTGAAGGGCTCGCCGATCTACGGCATGCCGATCATCGACGCCGACAAGGCGAAGACCGTGCTGGCCGTCAAGCGCAGCAAGAACCCCGGGTTCGCTGGGATCGACAACGCCCTGTACGTGCAGGACAACACGTGGATGTTGTTCGGCGACGCGAAACAAGTGATCGGCGACCTGGTCAAGCAGTTCTCGAGTGGCGGTTTGCACTGAGCGTATGGCCGTATAGGCCGTATGACGGCCATACGGCCATACGGCCTATACGTCGATACGGTCAGCAGCTCGCCGGGTTCGCCACGCAGTACTGATTCGCCTGCAGCTCCGTGATGGTGATCGGGAACAGCATGCCCGGTTTGGTCAGCGCTTCCGATCCCACCTGCCACAGATCTGCCGGCGTGTTGAACCGGTAGTGATCGAGCAGCCGCCGGCCCTGCAGGAACAGGTTCACCTGTCGCTCATATTCGAGCATCGCGACCGGCCGAGGATGGGCTGCGTTCGTCACGTCGTACGGGGTCAGCGAGCTCAGGGACCGGAGGGCGTTGACGTTGGTCACGAACTGTCCCGCGTTCGTCAGCGTGTCGCCCGCCGCGAGCCCGGCTTCGGCGGCGATCAAGTACATCTCCCGGGTGGATACGACCGTCAAGGAACCGTGGTTGGTGTTTGCCAGGAAGTCGTGGACCGTGGTTTTCAGATCAGGATCGGCAACGCCATTGATCGGATCCTTCAGGCTGACGCTGTCTTCGGCCACGACCCGCTTGCCGTCGGGGGCGGTGTAAGCGCATCCGGAACTTCCACAGTAGACCGACCCGATGCGCATCTCCAGCCGCTGATTCACCTCGAACCCGATATCCGTCGTGACCGTGTTCGCGCTGTAGTTGAACTGATACTTCCAGTCCGTCGGGTCGATTGCGAGCGCCGCATTGGCGTCGGCAACCGCTCCGGCGTCGTTCACGAACGCGTTCACGGGGGGCGGTCCTGCCACCGCCGGATGCGGGAACATCGCCCACAGCGCCTTGGCGTAGCGGGCCCGCGCGCGCACCGCCCTCAGGAGAAGCAGGTTGGCATTGTCTCCGTGCGCCTGCGCCAGCGCGATGCCTTGCGTCGCGTACGCGATCGCGGTGTCGTACACTTGGGACATGTTCGCCTGGCCGAGCGGCGGCGATGCGGTCGTCTTGTCGGAGCTCATCGGAAAGTTATTGAACATGTCCGGGACGATCGTGTAGGCGATGGCGCCGTACAGGTAGCTGCGGGTCAGGTTGCTGGTATCTCCCAACACGCTGGCGGCCGCGAATCCCTCGAGGCGCTTGATGGTCGTATTCGACCACCAGCGGGCTTCGCCGACGTACGGGAAGGCAGCGTCCACAAACTCGTTGGTCGGCTCGGACACCCGGCCCAAGTCCAGGCTTTGCCAGGCGTCCCGCGAGCCGATCCAGGTGAGTTCATCCGTCACCATCGCGTAGGGGGTAAGGACGATGCCCCACGCCCGGGCGACAGACGAGAGCACCCCGTTCGCCTGGGTGCTGGCTGAGGCGGGGTTGCTCAAGTCGCTTTCATTGACGTTGTTGGGGTTCTTCACGTCCAACAGGCTCGAGCATCCGGTCGCTGCAGCGACCAGGAGTAGCGCGGCGACCCGCGTGGTGTTCATGGCATCCCTCTCCTTTCCAGGCACGGGTCAGAAGCCGAAGCGCACGGAGAACGTGACGCGGCGCGGCAGCGCCAGGCCGAACGCGTCGATGCCGTCACCGAAGTTGTTGTCGATGCCACCCAGGTCCGAACCGGCGCCCCCGCGCCCGTACTCGTTGAGCTCGGGGTCGATGCCGGTGTAGCCGGTCCACAACATCACGTTGCGCACGGCGACGTTGAGGGAGAGGTGGCGCAGCCCCAGCCGCCGCTCCGCCCACGATCCGGGCACGTTGTAGGTCAGCGACAGCTCCCGCCACCGCACGAACCTGCCGTTCTCGTTCTGGTTGAGTCCGTCGTACGGGGAGAGGGCGCGCAGGCGGAGCCATTCTTTGGCGGCGTCGACCCGTTGCTGCGCCGTGCTCGCGGGATTGAGGATCGTCGCTTCGGCCGTCGCCGCCCGCTGCGTGTTGCGGCCGATCACCGCATTCGAGTTGCGGAACGCGTCGGTTAGGTTCGTGATCGTGTAGTTCCCGGTCTTGTACTCGAACAGAGTGTTCACCTCGAGGTTCCGGAACACCGTGGCCCGCAGGCCGAACGCCCCGGTCCAGTCGGGCGTGGACTTCCCGAGATAGTGATCGAGGAAATCGCCGTCCCCGTCCTCGTCCACCATGATCGGCGATACACTGCTGAGACTGCGGGGGACCGCGAAGTACGCCAGCATGTCGGCCTCGGTGTCGAAGTTGCTGTCCCCGTTGAGGTCGTAGGGATACTGCCCGGCGGCCAGGCACGCGTACGTCGCCCCCGCGGGGCGTTGACTGCATGGCTGCACGAGCTTGGCGCCGAACAGCGCGCCCGGTGCGTAGCCTTCCTTCACGAAGTTGCGGTAGCGCGGATAGCTGCCGCCCACCTTGAGCGGGGGAGCGCCACCGAGACTGGTCACGATCTGGTGCAGGTACGCAGCGTTGGCGAACAGCTTGAGCGAAAACGACGGGCGATTGACCGGCAGCCCGGTGAGGTTGATTTCGAGGCCGTGTGAGTCGATGCGGCCGATGTTCGAGAGCTGGGGGGCGCGGAAGCCCCCCGACACCGGGTACTGGCGGGGATACAAGGCGTCCCGCGTCACCCGCTTCCAGTACGTGAAGTCCAGCGCCGCTCGGTCGCTCAGCACGCCGATCTCGGTGCCGGCCTCCCACTCCGTGCTCACCTCGGGTTTCAAGTCCGAATTCCCGAGATTGGCCGGGGCGAGCCCGGGCCCCAGGTCCGATGCCAGCGGCTGGAACGTCGTGAGTTTGTCGAACGCCCCGGGCTGCAGGCCCGACTGGCCGATCGCGGTGCGCACGCGGAACGTGGAGATGCGCGACGTGAGCGCCGAGTTCAGCCACCCCGGGAAGGCGCTCGGGACCACCGAGATGCCGGCCTTCGGGTAGAAGACGCCCGCGGAGGTCTTGCCGAAGGCGCTGTTGCGGTCGTAGCGTCCGCCGGTCGTGAGGAACGCGAAGTCCCGGTAGCCCAGCTGCTCTTCAAAGAAGACCCCGGCGTTCACCGTCTCGAGGGCGCGCTCGAACGACGTCTGGATGGAGCCGGCGCCGATCACCTCGAGTCCCGGGCCGGGGAACAGCTCGCCGGAGCCGGCCGCATCTTCGAGCTTCGCGATGAATCCCTGCCCGCCCGCGACGAGGCGGGAATTGAGCGTCGGCCCGAACTGCCGGGTCCATGTCCCCTTGAATTCCGCGGTGATCTCCCGGCGGGTGCGGTCATCCAAGAACCGGTAGCCTTGCGGATCGAAGCCAATGAAGTTGTCGACGTTGTAGCCAAACGGCGCGAAGTCCGTGCTGATCTGGTTCACGGCGTCCACGCCGAGGGTGGCGTCGAGCGAGAGCGAAGGGATCGGGGTGTAGGTGGTGTGGACGCTGCCGGTGAAGTGTTTGGCGTCCTGGCGCAACCGCTCCTGCATGTCCTCGCGCACCGTGCCGAACGCCGCCGAGCCGTAGGGGTTCCCGGGGCCGAGTGGGCTGCCGGGATTACCGTCCAGCGTGCAGTTGCCCGTGCCGGTCGGCAGCGAGCCCGCGTAGCACGACGCCTGCTCGGGATGCCCGAAGATGGCGACCGAGATGGTGCCGAAGATGTTGTTGTTGTTGGTTGGCGTCTCGTGGTGTGCGTCCACGTAATCCATGTTGACACGGATCTTCACGTTGTCCGTGGGGATGATCATCAGCGAGGCCGATCCCTGCCCCTTCTGGTCGTAGTCCCGGGCGGGGCCGAGATTGGTGCCGCCCCACGCGCCGTCCTCCTTCTGCATCCGCACGTTCACGAAGTAAGTCACGGCGGACGTGCCCCCGCTCACCGAGGCGGAGGTGTTGCTATGAACGCCGGTCTCGAACAGCGACGCGACGAACGGCCGCGAGAACGGCACATACGGCTGCACAGAAAATCCGTAGAACTGGCTCAGGTAGTCGGCGAACCTCTGCGGTTGTCCCTTGCAGTCCTTCTGCGTCGCCGTCGTGTCCGGCAGCCGCGCGACGCAATCGGCGAGGTTGGCATAGCGCGCGAACCCCCAGTTGGGCTCGTAGCGGTTCTTGGGGAACCTGGCAAATCCCACCTCGCTCGTGAAATCGAACCGCGGGGCGCCGCGCGCTCCCGCCCGGGTGAAGATCTGAATCACGCCGGCGGACGCTTCGGTCCCGTACAGCGTTGCCGCGGCGGCGCCCTTCAAGACCTCGATGCGCTCGATGGCCTCGGGGTTGATGTCGTCGATCCGGGACGGATTCCCGCCACCGCCGGTGCCGACAAAGTCCCCCCAGCCGCCGCTACGATCGACCCGCACTCCATCCACATAGATGATCGGTTCGGCCGGCTGCGAGAGGCTGGCGGCGCCGCGGATGCGGATGCGCGCGCCTTCGCCCGCCAGCCCGCCCGAGGGCAGGATCGAGACGCCGGGCTCGCGCGCCGCGAGCTGCTCGGAGACGTTCTGGACGGGGGCGTTGACGAGGTTGCCCGCGTCGATCGTCGCGACGGTGTTGGGCACCTTGCGGCGCTCGGATTCGCCGCCGGCGCCGGTCACCACCACCGCGTCGAGTCCGATCGCCGTTGGGGTCAGCTCGAAGTCCACGACCGCAACCTCGCCGGCCACCACCGTTACGCGCTTGGACGCGCTGCCGTAGCCAACGCGTCGGATCCGCACTTCCGCATCACCGGCCGGCAGGTTCAGTTGGAATTGCCCGGTAGAATTGGTCAGCGTGGCGAAGTCAGTGCGCACCACGAAGACCTGCACCGCGTCGACAGGGCGCTTGTTGACGCCATCGGTCACGGTGCCGCGGACGGTGCCGGTGCCTTGCGCGCTCGCAATGGCCGCGCAGCAGAGCAGGATGCCGACGCTCCAAACGAGCGCGGCAGTGGGCCAACGAAGGGGAGAGCGCATCTCCACCTCCTTATGAGGATGGAACTGTTCCGATGCAGCTGCAGGGCGCAGCGTGAGCACTGGGGCTCCGCGTTCTACATCTGACGGCGACCGCCCGGGGACGGCGGGGACCCGGCGGCTGTGGGATGTCCTCGACCCGTGTTGCAAGAATCATCCCGTCGCCGTCCGCGGACGGGGAAGGCGTCAATGCAGAGGGTTGCGGGATCGGGACTATCCCCGCTCCTGGGCGAAGTTTGCGTAGGGGCGCCACACCTGCGGCGCGAACGCGACAGGCAGGCGACTCCGACTCCCCTTGGGTTGTACGTGGAACGATTCGTGCGGCCCCGTCCGCCGTATGACCGGCGGTGCGCCCCGGCCGATCGCGATTGCCACCCTCGTGGCAATCGCCGTGGCCTGTCACGACTCTTCTCTCGACGTGCCCTCCGAGCCGATCGACGCTCCATTCCTCACGGTGAGTGCCGGCATCTTGCACACGTGCGGCGTGACCTCCGCCGGAACAGCCTATTGCTGGGGCTGGAACCGGGATGGGGAGCTCGGCGACGGCTTGCACACCGATCGCACGTTTCCCGTCCGCGTCTCCGGCGACCTGCATTTCACCACCGTCAGCGCGGGTGGAGGGCATAGCTGCGGAGTCACGACCACCCAGCTCGCATTCTGTTGGGGGTTCAATCTCTCCGGGCAGCTCGGGGACAGCGGGAATGCGGCGCAGTCCGCGCCGGTCGCCGTCGCCGGCGGACTCGACTTCAGCGCCGTCAAGTCCGGCGGGGCGTTCACCTGCGGCGTGGTGAGGACGGATAGCACGGCTGCGTGCTGGGGCTGGAACAGCCGTGGCCAGTTGGGGGACGGCACCAAGCTGGACCGTAACGCCCCGGTCCCGGCCGGCACGGGGCTCAAGTTCATCGCGGTGAGTACGGGGGTGGAGCACACCTGCGCCCTGGCCACCGACAGCACCGCCTACTGTTGGGGGAAGAACGGCTACGGCCAGCTGGGCGACGGATCAACGGCGGACACCAGCCTCCCGGCCGCGGTGAGCGGCGGCCGCAAGTTCGCGACAATCACCATCGGATTCCAACATAGTTGTGGCCTGACGGCGGGCGGCGATGCCTATTGCTGGGGGGACAATTCCACCGGCCAAATGGGCGATACGCTGCGGAGTACCTCGCCCGTGCCCGTCCTCGTGGTCGGCGGACAGATCTTCCTGGCGCTCTCGGCCGGCGGATTCCATACGTGCGGCGTGGCTACCGGGAACACCGCGTATTGCTGGGGATCCAACGACGGCGGCCAGTTGGGCGGTAGCGCGCCTGAGAACTGCCTGCCCGCCGGAGCCGCGACGTTCGTTCCCTGCAGCCGACGGCCCATGCCGCTTTTCGGGGCCCTCAGCTTCGCGACGATCAGCGGGGGCAGCCACCATACCTGCGCCGTCACCACGGGGCAGCTAGCCTACTGCTGGGGTTACAACAGCAACGGTCAGCTTGGTGACGGCACGAAATCCGGGAGCAACACGCCCGTCAGAGTCGCCGCGCAACCGTAGGAAGGGAGTTCGCGTGTCCCGTCACTTCGTACCGTTCCTGTGGCTGGCCTGCTGCGGGTGTTTCTCCTACGTCCGCATCGATCCCGGCGCCCCCGAGCCACGCCGCGGCACGGAAGTCATCGCCTCGTTGGGGCCCGACGCCGGCAGGGAGTTCGCCGTCGGGCAGATTACCATCCGTGGAGTCACGAAAGTTGCCGGGGCAGTCGCCTACGCGGATACCGACTCCCTGGTGATCGCGGCGCGACGGCTCTGGTCTTCCGACGGCGACGACTACGCCGGCAGCGAGGGATTGTTCACCATCGCCCGCAACCAGTTGTCGGGACTGCAAGAGCGTCGCGTGTCGGCGTGGAAGACAGGCGTCGCGGCCGCGATGGCCGTCGGCGTGCTGGCCGCGACCGTCGCCGGAATCCACCAACTTCTCGGCAGTAGTGCCGGCGGCGGGGGCAAACCTCCGCCGCCGCCTTGACGGCGTCACGGGTTCGCGCCAGCCTAAGGCACGACTTTACAGCGAGGGGTACATGCGTGCATCCGTCATCACGGCGCTGGTGGGGGCGTTCGCTCTCGCCGCCTGCCACCCCGACCGGCCGGCGGGCCCCGGCCCGCTCGGGCCTCCCATGTTTGCACACGTCCAGGATCGCGACGGCACCCCCGACCTCATCGTGGACGCCCAGCGCCTCAAGGATAGTTGGGTGGTGTACGATCAGACGTTCTCGGCCACGCTGTGCAGCGTGGTTGAAGGCGACGTGCAGCCGGGTGACCACCGCGTCCTCCGCTTCACCGTGACCACGCCGAACATCGGTGACGCCGATGTCTTCGTCGGAAACCCGCTCGATCATGTGGCAGTGAACGACGGACTGTTTGAGTTCGCCACCTGCCACAACCACTTCCATTTTCGCCATTACGCCACGTACGAGCTACTCGATGCGACGACCGGCCACGTCTGGCGGGCGGCAAAGCGCGGTTTCTGCATGCTCGACATCACGCCGTGGCAGACTGACGGCGGCGTGACGTCCTGGGTGTACCGTTCGTGTGGGACCAAGACGCTGCCCGGCTTCCAGGGGATCAGCGTCGGCTACGCTGACACCTACAACAAGCACCTGGGCGGACAGTACTTCGTTCTGGACGGGGGAGACAATCAGCCGGTCATTCCACCGGGGCAGTACATCATCCGGATCACCGTCAATCCGCCGTTCACAGCGGTGGGGGGCGAGCCGTGCCCCCACGTGGATCTGGCTGGCTTCTGCCACCAGCTGCTCGAGAGCAACTACGACAACAACGTCGGAGAGGTTCTCATCTTCATCCCGGGCCATCCGGGGAAGGGATTCGGCCCCGGGTCGAACGACGTCTCGAACGCCGACCTCATCGACGACGAGAATCGGCCGGATAAGCCCTGACCACGTATAGCTGCGCAGCCGTATGGTCGTATGATTGGGGCGACCCGATCGTACGGCCATACGGCTGTACGGCCTTACGCCCATGCGCCTTGCCCTCCTCGACTACCTGATCTTCGCCGGCTACCTCGCCGTCACCGTTACGGTGGGGTTGTGGCTGGCCCGCAAGGAAGACGACACCACCGACTATTTCCTCGCCGGCCGGCAGCTGCGCTGGTGGATCATCGGCGCCTCGCTCATCGCGACCAACATCTCGACCGAGCACTTCGTCGGCATGGCCGGATCCGGGTTCCGCTACGGGCTCGCCATCGCGAGTTACGAGTGGATGGCGGCGGTGACCCTGGTGCTCGTGGGGTGGTGGTTTCTGCCGAAGTTTCTGCGGCACGGCATCTACACAATGCCGCAATTCCTGGAGCAGCGGTTCAACGGGCACGCGCGGGCGATCCTCGCCGTCTATCTGCTGCTCGCTTACATCTTCGTCGCCCTGGCGACGGTGATCTACTCCGGCGCGCTCGCTCTCAGCACGCTGTTCGGCATTCCGGTGTGGGTGGGGATCGCGCTGCTGTGCGGCGTGACGGGGCTCTACACGATTTACGGCGGGCTTAAGGCCGTCGTGTACACTGATTTCGTGCAGTTCCTCTTCCTCCTCGCGGGCGGCGCGGTGACGCTCGTCCTCGGCCTCAAAGCGATCGGCGGCCCGGCCCGGTTGCTCGCGCTCGCGCCCGAGAAATTCCACACGGTGCTGCCGCTCGCCCACTCGGAGTTGCCGTGGTTCGGCGTGTTCTTCGGCGGGCTGTGGATTGCCAACCTGTTCTACTGGGGCTGCAACCAGTACATCACCCAGCGGGCGCTCGCCGCGCGCAGCCTGAAGGAAGGCCAGCACGGCATTCTGTTCGCGGCGGCGATCAAGGTGCTGCTCCCGTTCCTCATTGTGGTGCCGGGAATCATCGCCTGGGCGCTGTACCACGACCGGGTGGGAAATCCCGATACCGCCTACCCGTTCCTGATCACGGCGATCGTGCCGAGCGGCATCGCGGGCCTCATTTTCGCGGGTCTGCTCGCGGCCGTCATGAGCACCCTCTCCTCCATGATCAACTCGAGCGCCACGATCTTCACGATGGACCTGTACCGCCGCTACAGCGCCCGGGGGCGCGGCGCCGACGAGCGCCGGCTCATCACGGTGGGCCGCTGGAGCGGCGTCGCCTGCCTGCTGTTCGCGACGCTGTGGGCGCCGATGCTCGGCAGGGCCGGCGCCGGCGTGTTCCACTACATCCAGGAGTTTTGGGGAATCATCACGCCGGGGGTGTGTGTGGTGTTCCTGCTGGGCCTGTTCTGGAAGCGGGCCACCGCGCGTGGCGCGGTGACCGGCCTCCTCGCGACGATTCCGATCACAACTGGCGTGAAGGTGCTGAACGCGTCCGTGACCGCGCTGCAACCGTTCCTCAAAGCGTTCCTCAATCAGATGTGGGTGGCGGGGATTCTGGTGGCGCTGTGCGTGGCGCTGGTGTCGTGGCGCGAGCCGGCGCCGCAACCCGCGGCGGGCGCAGCGCCGGCGCCGATCGATCTCACGCCGTCGCGGGCGTACTGGTGGATTGCCGCGGTAGTGCTCGGGGCAGTCGCGGCGCTGTACGTCAGGTTCTTCTGACGCAGGTAGTCCCCTCCCCGCTCACCTCCCCCAACTGTTGTTGTTGCGGTCCATGTCCGGATACCGCCGCGCCGGGTCCACCGTCACCGCGACGACCGGTTTGCGGGTGAGGAAGCGGGCCGTGAAGCGCGGGCCCAGGTTCCACATCTCGATCGGCAAGGCGCGCGTTTCCTTGGTTCCGTCCGCATAGGCGAGCTGCACGGTCACGGGCATCACCATCTGCGCGCGATTCGAGAGGAACACGAACGTCGAATCGGTCCCTACCGCTTTCACCGAATCCACGGCCTGGTCGAGCCGGGCTGTGGTGAACACCCACTCGCGCCAGAACCAGTCGAGGTCCTTGCCGCTCACGTTCGCCATCGTGCGGAAGAAATCCGCGGGCTGGGGATGCTTGAACGCCCAGCGCCGGATGTACTCGCGAAACGCGCGGTTGAAGGTGGCGCTGTCCAGCACGGCGTCGCGCAGCAGCGTCAGCATCAGCGGCGGCTTCTGGTACGCGGCCCACGCCAGGTCGCGCTGCTCGACCGGCTTGTCGATCATCGGCTGTTCCTTCCCCGGCACCGTCGACACCTGCGCGGCGCTCAGCAGCTCGCGCCGCACCGTGTCCCCGTACGCCGTGCCCTGGAAGTAGCCCTCCGCCGCGCCGTAGTCGACGAACGAGTTGAACCCCTCGTCCATCCACGGATAGCGGCGCTCGTCAGAGCCTACCATCATCGGGAACCACTCGTGCCCGAACTCGTGCATCAGGTCCCAGAACTGGTCCTCGCGCCGGGGCAGCGCGGGCACGAACGTGATCATCGGATACTCCATGCCCTCGACCAGGCCCTCGCACGTGGTCGCCTGCGGCCAGGGATACGGGTACCACGTCTCCGAGAAGTACTTGATGGTGTATCGCGCCATACGATTCGCTTCGTCCCACGGGCGGGCGCCGGGGCGCGAGAGGGTATTGATCAGGATCCCGCGGTAGCCGCTTGCGTCCCAGCGATAGTCCGGGGAGGCGCACCACGCGAAGTCGCGCACGTTCTTCGCGGCGAAGTGCCAGACCTTGGTTCCGGGGGTGCGCTGTGCGCCGTACGCAGTGGCTTCGGCGCGTGTGATGATCGCAATCCCCGTGTCCGCGGTGAGTGCTCGCTCCAGGCGCGCGCGCTGCTCAGGCGTGTACACGACCTCGGCATTCTGCACCGTGCCAGTGCCGCCTACGACGAAGCCTGCTGGGACCGTGAGCGTGACATCGTAATCGCCGTACTCGAGGTAGAACTCTCCCGCGCCAATGTAGGGCAGGGGATTCCAGCCGTTCACGTCGTCGTAGACGACGAGCCGCGGATACCACTGGCCGAGCTCGTAGAGGCGCGTCCCGATGTGGCCCATGCGGCCGCCGCCGTATGGCGGGATCGGGAAGTGCCAGACGATGTCGAAGTCGATGGCGGCCCCGGGCGCGAGCGGCGCAGGCAGTTCGACCCGCATCATCGTGCCGTATGGCGTGCGCGTCAGCGGCTTGCCCAGGGCCTCGAACTTCTCCATCACCCCGCCGCCGATGAAGCCCTTGCCCGTGAAGTCGAACGACACGCCGCCGGCGAAAATCAGCGGCGGCTGATTCAACGTGTAGGTGATGCTGTTCGCCGCGAAGAGGTTCTGCTCCACCTGCATCCACACGAAGGCCAGCGAATCGGGCGAATGGTTGACGTAATGGATCCGCTCGCTGCCGCGGAGCGTTTGCGCGGCGGTATCGAGCGTTGCCTGGATGGCGTAGCTCGCCTCCTGCTGCCAGTAGTCGGGGCCCGGGGCGCCCGACGCGCTGCGGACGCGGTTGGGCGTCGGCAGGGCGAGCGCGCGGAAGGGCGAGGTGTCGGCGACGCTTTGGAGCGCCAGGGACGCGAGGGTCAGAAGAGCGAACATGCGCTGCACCTCCGAAGAGAGTGCGGAATGTGGAGTGCGGAATGCGGAATGTCAGGGTGGGCGTCGTAGTAAGGAGGCGTAAATCGACGCCAACCCTTCAATCCCGCATTCAACACTCCGCATTCCGCATTGTCGTGTTGGCCGGTCATTTGGCGGTCTTCGCGACGAGGGTGACGAGCCCGACGAGAGCGACCTGCGTGCCGTCGAGCTCCCCCTCATAGCGCAGCCGTCCGCCGCGCAGCGGTTTGTCGCTCTGCAGCAGGACGATGGCCAGGTCGTAGGGGTCACCGGGCTGACCCTCGACGACGACGTTCCACTCCAGCACGCGCCCGGCGGCGCGGGTCGCGGCGACGGGCACGGCGAAGCGGCTCGGCGTCGGGTCGATCGTGATGCCCGCCGCGACGCCGCGCTGCTTCGTGTGCTCCACGTTCCACAGAAACACCCGGTACGCGCCCGGCTTGCCGCCGCCCACGACGAGCTCCACGGCGAGCGGCCCACCCTGCGGATCGAAGGTCACGGTGCGCACGGGCCGTAGCGTAGCGCGGGCCGCGTCCCTCCGCCAGATTTCCCGCGGACCTTATCGCGGAGACGACACCGTATGCCGACGAGCAAGGCGATGGCGGTGTGGGAAGGGAAGCTCAAGGACGGCAAGGGTACGTTCAAGGCTGGCAGCGCGGCGTTCGGCGGCGCCTATTCGTTCGCCACCCGGTTCGAGGGCAAAGCGGGCACGAACCCCGAGGAGCTGATCGCGGCGGCGCACGCCGCCTGCTTCTCGATGGCGCTGTCGGCGGGATTGGAGAAGGCGGGGAAGCCCGTGACGCGCGTCGAAACGACGGCAGCGTGCACCCTCGAGACGGTGGATGGCGCGCCGAAGATCACGCGCATCGCCCTCACCACGCGCGGCAAAGTGCCGGGTCTCGACCAGGCGGGGTTTCAGAAGGCGGCCGAGGAGGCGAAGAACAATTGCCCGGTGTCCAAGGCGTTGAAAGGCAACGTGGACTTCACGCTGGACGCGAAGCTGGAGTGAGCTGGGTCGTGTACATGCTGCGGTGCGCGGATGGGTCGCTGTATACCGGGATCACGAACCATCTGGCACGCCGCCTCGCCGCGCACCGGGCCGGCACCGCCAGCCGCTACACGCGCGCCCGCCGCCCCGTGCGGCTCGTCTATCAGGAGCGGCGCCGCACGCGCTCGGCGGCGTTGAAGCGCGAGGCGGCGATCAAGCGGCTGTCTCGCGCCGCCAAGCTCGCGATGCTGGGGCGGTGAGGCTCTCTCCCAAGGACTGGCTCGGGGCCGCGATCGCGGTCGTTGTCGCGGCTGTGTTCGTGCGCCTCGGCATCTGGCAGCTCGACCGCCTGCACCAGCGCCGCGCCCGCAACGCCGTCGTCACGGCGCGGCAATCGCTGCCGCCGGTGACCCTCACCGCGGCGGCGGTGCCGCTCGATTCCGTGCGGGACCGCCGTGTCACCTTGACTGGATCCTGGGACTACGCGCGCGAACGCGTCTGGGGGGCTCGCACCTATGAAGGCGTGCCCGGCGTGGCGGTACTCACGCCGCTCAAGATCTCCAGCGACGCGGCCGTGTTCGTGGACCGCGGTTGGGCGCCGTCCGCCGACGCGCTGCACGTGGACCACGCGGCGCTCCGCGAGGGGGATTCCGCCGCGGTGACGGGGCTCGCCTTCGCGGCCCCGCGCGGCCGCGGGGATATCGATCCCTTGAAGCTTGTGGACTCCCTGCCGTACCACGTCGCTCCGTTTGTGATCCAAGCGGTTTCGTCCGACCGTCCGACCGTCCGACCGTCCGACTTGGTGTATTGGCCCGTCCCCGACCTCAGTGACGGCCCGCACCTCTCCTACGCTATTCAGTGGTTCGCGTTCGCGGGCATCGTGATCGTGGGGATGGGAGCCTTACTGCGCAAACAGACGTCGAGCAGCGACGTCGAGCAGAGCCGTCAAGCGACATCGTCTAGCAGCAACGTATGACGTAGTTGCTCGACGTTTCTTGCTCGACGTCCTTGCTTGACGTTCTTGCTGGACGTCTTCAATTTCCCAGCCCGCCTTCCTCGTCGAGTTTCGTTATGCGCCGAGTCCTCGTCGCGACGTTCGCCGCCGCCACGCTTACGTACGCCCGTCCGTCGACCATCGCGGCCCAGAATCCGCCGGCAGCCCGCGCCGATACCGCGAAGCGTCCCAAGACAGACTCGCTGCCGCTCACGCCCACTCGCACGGTGGCGTTCGACGCGCACGAAGGTACCTGGTTGTCGCTCGACGTGTCGCCCGACGGCAAGACGATCGTGTTCGAGCTGCTCGGCGACCTCTACACGATGCCGATCGCCGGCGGCGACGCGACGCGCATCACCTCCGGCCCCGCGTTCGACTCGCAGCCACGCTACGCGCCCGACGGCAAGCACCTCGTCCTTCTCTCCGACCGGAGCGGCGCCGAGAACATCTGGATCTGCGACGCCGACGGCACGCACCCAAAACCCCTGACCAAGGGCGGCAACCAGCTGTATGCCTCGCCCGTGTGGACGCCGGACGGCAACTACGTCGTGGCGGCGCGCACCAGCGGCGTGCTCGGCAGCACCTATGAGCTGTGGCTGTACCACAAAGACGGCGGCTCGGGCACCGGGATGGTGAAGCTTCCGCCGCCGCGGCCCGGCGTGCCCGCGATGAACACCTTGAGCCCGGCCTTCGGGTCGGACCCGCGCTACATCTGGGTGAGCCGGCACCGCGGGGGTTTCGGCTACAACCTGCAGTACCCGCTGTGGCAGCTCGCCATCTATGACCGGCAGACCGGACGGATCTTCACGCAAACCGACCTTTACGGTAGCGCGATGCGCCCGGTGCTGTCCCCGGACGGCAAGTGGCTCGTGTACGCGACCCGCTACGACGCCGAGACGGGGCTGCGGCTGCGCAACCTCGCGACCGGCGACGAGCGCTGGCTCGTGTACCCCGTGCAGCATGACGACCAGGAATCGCGCTTCACGCGCGACTTGATGCCCGGCAGCGCTTTCACGCCGGACTCGCGGGCCCTGATCACGTCCTACGGCGGCAAGATCATGCGGGTCGACATCGCGACGGGGCAGGCGAGCGAGATCCCGTTCACGGCGCACGTGGAGCAGAACCTCGGCCCCCTGGTGCGCTTCGACAATCGCGCCGACACCGGCCAGGTCCTGGTCCGCCAGATCCGCAACGCGAGCACCTCCCCCGACGGCCGCCGGCTGGTGTTCAGCGCGCTCGACAAGCTCTACGTGATGGACCTCCCCGGCGGCGCGCCGCGGCGCCTCACGTCCGACACGGTGCACGAGCAGGTGCCGGCGTGGTCGCCCGACGGC
>WNFZ01000997.1_pt1 | contig 45765 bp, 30 predicted proteins | sample 5400081 | NCBI WGS metagenome assembly WNFZ01 (sample SAMN13153365, study PRJNA577476) | soil metagenome | isolation source: 80 cm soil or saprolite under grassland replicate 1 | place: USA:California | collected 2016-06-15
CGCCAGCGTGGCCTGCGGCGTTGACGGATTGTTCATGGAAGTCCACAACAACCCGCCGGCGGCCCTGAGCGACGCGGCCACCCAGTTCGCGCTGGACAAACTCGAACCGCTGCTCGAAACTTTACTCAAGATTCATCAAATGGTCTCCTTACATAAGCAGAAGGCAGGGTGATGGACGTTGCAATTGTCGGCCCAAATTGAAATAACCGGCGTCAGCGTATTGAATGAAGCTACAAACACTGAAAGCGAGCGTTCCGCAGTACCGACATTAAGTGAAAGTGGACGCGGGCTGTATTCGGCGCCTGGGGTATGACTCGGAAGAATAGTGGCGCGGACTTTAGTCCGCGCGGCCTGATGACATGACGCAGGCGCGGACTAAAGTCCGCGCCACGGTCAAGACAGGAACGATCTTATGAAACGACCCCCTCTCATAGCTCTTGCTTGCCTGATCTTCTTTTCGCTCGCTTTCAGCGGTTTTACCCAAGGACAAAGCTACGACCTGCTGATCACCGGCGGCCGCGTTCTGGACGGCACGGGCAATCCCTGGTTCCCCGCCGACGTCGCGGTAAAAGACGGAAAGATCGCGGCGATCGGCAAATTGACGGGAGCGGCGGCCAAGCGCGTGATTGACGCGCAGGGCCATTACGTAGCGCCAGGTTTCATTGACATTCATTCGCACGCCGACGAAGGGCTGGGATCCCCGCGAACCAACGCGAGTCCGAACAAGATCACGCAGGGCGTCACCACCGAGGTCGTCAATCAGGACGGGCGTTCGCCGATGTGGCCGCTGTCGAAACGCCACGGCACGATCCGCGCGGCGGCGATGAAGAACGACTTCCAGCGATCGGCCACGGCCGCCGAGATCGAAGAGATGAAGAGGCTCGCGCGGCAGGGGATGGAAGACGGGGCGTTCGGACTCTCCGCCGGCCTGGAGTATGTCCCGGGACGCTGGAGCGACACGCGGGAGTTGATCGAGATCGCGAAAGCCATCGCGCCGTATCAAGCCGTCTACATCTCGCACGAACGCAGCGAAGGGCGCGACCCGATGTGGAAGAACGCTTCAGACCCCACGCCGTCTGTGGATCTGCTGGAGGCCGTGAAAGAGACGATCGAGATCGGCGAGAGGTCGGGGATCACGGTCGTCGCTTCGCATTTGAAGGCCAAAGGCGCGAGCTTCTGGGGGAGCGGGTTCGCCGCCACGCGATTGATCGCCGACGCGCGCGAGCGCGGCGTTCCGGTTTACGCCGATCAATATCCCTATCCGACCTCCGGCTCCGACGGCCAGACGGTTCTGATCCCGATGTGGGCCTTGGTTGACGAGGGCGTTGACGCGGGCGGACAGCTCGGCCAATTGCAAAGGGGCGGCGGAGAAGCGTTCAAACGAATGCGGGAGAATTTCGCGCGCCGCCTTGGCGACCCCGCCAAGCGCGAAAAGATCCGCCGCGACATCGCTCACGAAATCGATCGCCGCGGAGGCGCGGACAAAATCGTCGTCTTCGAATTCAGCGACGCGTCTCTCAATGAAAAATCACTGGCCGAGATCGCTAAGACACGCAAAGAAGATCCGATTGACACGGCCGTCTGGATTCAACTGAACGGCCTCAACCGCCCCGGCGGGGCCAGGATGCGCGGGTTTTCGCTCTCGGAATATGACATCGAACACATTATGCGACAGGATTTCACGGCGACCTGCAGCGACGGAGGGACGGTCGCGCAGGGCGAGGGCATTCCGCACCCGCGCTATTACGGGACGTTCGCGCGCAAGCTGCGCCATTACGCGCTCGACCGACAGGTCATCTCGCTGCCGTTCGCTATCCGCTCGATGACTTCGCTGCCTGCGCAGATCCTCGGCTTGAAAGACCGCGGTATGCTCAGGGAGAATTACTGGGCCGACGTGACGGTCTTCGACCCCGAAAAAGTCCGCGACCGCGCCACTTACACCGACCCGCATCAATATGCGGAAGGCGCGCCTTACGTGATGGTCAATGGCGAGCTGGTCGTGGATGGGGGAAAGATCACTGGCAAATTGCCAGGGAAGGTTTTGACAAGTTCTGATCGCCGGCAAAACACGAAGAATCAACTATGACGAAGAAACTTTTTTTCTGCTCCATTTCCATCCTTCTGCTCTCTTCAATCGCCTTCGCGCAGGAGTTCGAGATCAAGAAATACGAGATCAACGCGCGCGTCGTCCCCGAAGAACAGAAGGTCGACGCGCAGGCGAAGCTGCGCCTGGTCAACCTCTCGGACCCTGACATGGCCGAAAGGATTCTGCTCTCGCCCGACAGCAAGCCGCGGCTGTCGTTCTACCTCAACTCGAAGGCGAAGGTCGAAGCGATGAAGGTCAACGGCGCCGCCGTACAGCCCAAGACCGCCGAGGACGCGCGCAACAACCTGACGCGCGTCTACGTCGAGATGACTAGCGCCATGACGGCCATGCGCGAATTCGACGTCGACCTGGACTATTCGGTCCCGGCCGCCGACCGCGGCGCGTCGCTGCACGTCTCGGGCGAGGAGACGTATCTGCTCCCGGCCAGCTTCTGGGTTCCGGTAACGCACACGCCGTACGCCGATCACGGGGCCGACACCGCGCCGTTTTCGTTGAAGGTCGAAGCGCCTGCCGGGTTGAAGGTGATTTCGTCGGGCGTCCGCAAGAGCGAAAATTCGTTTGAGCAATCGCTGGCCGCGCTTCCCTTCTTCATCATAGGCGATTACGACGCCGTTTCGCGGGGCGGCGCGGATTGTCCGGTAGAAGTCTATTACCCGCACGGCTCGGGAGAGATCGGGAAACAGCAGGCCGAGCGGATCGCGGCGGAGGCCGAACGCGCCGTCAGGTTCTACGCAAAATACTTCAACGTTACGCCGGTGGAGCCTTTCCGCGTCATCTCCACGCAGGCGCGCCAGCTCAACACGGCGACCTCCGATTCGTTCTCGGCCTCCCGCGAAACCTCGGCGTCGATGGTCGGCGCGGTCACGATCGACGAGAACATCTTCCGCCGCGACGCCGTAGACCTGGGGACGATCGAGCTGCTTTCGGGCGCGGCGGCCAGGGCGTGGATCGACGGGCAGGTCCTGCTGCGCGGGCGCGGCGCCGGGATGCTGCGCGACGCGCTGCCGGTCTACCTGGTGGCGCAATACCTGGGCGACCGCTTCGGTCTCCCTCAACGCGACGCGGCGTTCGAGCGATTCCGCCGCGCCTACGCGGCGGTCGCGCGCAATGACGCGCCGCTTCTGATGCAGAGCCAGCTCGACCGCAACTACGCCACCAGCGTCTACAACAAAGGCGCGCTGGTCTGGCGGATGATCGAGAGGACGTTCGGAGTTTTAGCGTTCGAGAAAGCGCTGCGATCGTCGCTCTCGCGCAGCAGGGTCGACGCGCTCAGCCTGGCCGGATGGCTGGCGCCTCAGCAAACGCAACAGGGGCAACAAAGGCGCGGGGCGCCGCAGCCACACCCGCTCTGCCAACTCTCCCGCTGCGCGAACTTCAAAGAGAACCTGATCTCCGCGGGCGCCGATCGCAAACTCGTCAACGAGCTTTTCAACAACTGGGTCGAGACCGTGACGCTGCCCGACTTCGCCGTCGGCCAGCCGCAAAACACGGCCAACGGCGTGGAATCGACCGTCACCAATTTCGGCAGCGGGGATTTCACGGTCGAGATCGTGGCGACGAACGAGAAGGGGGAGAAGATTTCCAGGACCGCGGCGGTCAAGGCTAGCGAATACGGCTCGGTCAGTTTTCCCGCCGGCGTCGAGATCAAAACCGTCGAGGTCGATCCCGACAAAATCTATCTGCAGAGCGATTACTCGAACGACGTCCCAGAAAAAATGCGCCTCCCGTCGCAATCCGAAGCCTTCGGCCAGGCGAATCTGGCCTTCAGCAAAAACGATTTCGCGACGGCCGAGGAGAAAGCCCGCAAAGGTCTCGCCGCCACATCCAACTCCTCTGGCTCCTCTGGCTCCTCTGGCTCCTCCGGCGCGCCGACGCTCCAGGCGCTGCTGGGCCGCGCCCTGCTCGCCCAGAAGAAGAACGAGGAGGCCGCGAAAATATTCGACGACGCCCTCAAATCTGAGCCGCTGCCCATCCAGGCCTACGGGCTGGCTCATTTCGGCCTGGCCGAACTCGCCATGCAGCAGAACAAATTCGACGCCGCGGCGAAACACTTCCGCTTCGCCGCGGCGGCCGACCTCGACGCCGCGACGACCATCGCCGCGCGCGACGGGGCGCTCAAGGCCGAACGCGGCGCCAATGCAGTGAAAATTCCCGACGACATTCGCGCCTTCCTGCAAAAATTCGACGCCGCCGTGCTGCAAGGCGGCGCCGCCACCGTCAATCCGTTCGTCGAGTTGGGCAACCTCAGGAAGTTCGCCCAGAGCCTGGTCGTCAGAAAACCTTCGGCCTGGGTGACCGAGGCCCTGCGCGCCGAAGAATGGGACGCCAGCCGCACGGCGGTCGACGTGACGCTGAAGATCAAGATCGAGGGCAAAGATTACGCGGGACGCGCCGTCTACATCATCAGCCGAGCGGGTGGTAAACTGCTCCTGAGCGAGGTGCCGACCTTTGACGTGAAATAATGAGAAAATCGGGAGTAGGGAGTGGGGAGTGGGGAGTGGGGGGCGACTTCTTTGAAGACTCATTCCCCACTCCCTACTCCCCATTCCCGATTTCGGGCGATGGACGACATTTACGAGGACGTCGCCTTCGCCCAGCCATCTCAGCTACTGGAAGACGAATGAACATTACTGAAGAAATCATCTCGCGCGCCCGACATATAAAACTCTTGTTGCTGGATTGCGACGGCGTCTTGACCGACGGCGGCCTGTATTACACCTTCGACGGTAAACGCGTCATGGAAGGCGTGAAGGTCTTTCACATCCACGACGGGCAAGGTTTGAAGCTCGCGCGCGAGGCCGGTTTGAAGCTCGGCATAATCAGCGGCCGCGTCTCGCCGGCCCTCACCGCCCGCGCCCGCGAATTGCAGATTGACCACCTCCATCAGGGCATTGAGGACAAACTCTCCGTCTGCGAACAGATCAAAATCGCCGAAGGCTTCGCCGACGACCAGATCGCCTACATAGGCGACGACCTGCCCGACCTGCCTGTGATGCGCCGCGTGGGATTGGCGATCGCCGTCTCGGACGCCGTTGATGAAATACGCGAGTGCGCCCATTTCGTGACGAACAAGCCCGGCGGTCGCGGCGCGGCGCGCGAAGCGATCGAACTGATCCTCAAAGCGCAAGACAAATGGAGCGAATCGCTTCAGCGTTATTCCTGAACGATAAGAGGTCCCCATGAATCATTCGATTGGTTTCATTATCTCCTTGGTAGTCTTATTGGCGCAAAATTCGTCCGCTCAAGATAACCATCGTTCACAAACTCTCCTACCGACAGGGGTCTGGAATACATTCGCCGTAAGTAATTGAAGACTGTGCAAATTGAAGTCGAATGCAATCAACTATTTGAATCCTGCGCATGAATCGGGAGACGCCTGGGTACGCATCGCTTCCAGCGTGCAGTCTCGGGGAGGCCGCCCATTGATTCTCGAATGCGCCTCCTGCCGAGACTGCACGCTGGAAGCGATGCGTACCCAGGTTTTCGCCAATCAATGTATTGATTGCACAGCTGGACATCTTGGCCAAAGTTTTACCGAGAGGTTCATCATTACATGAGCTACCTGTTTTTTCTCAGCTACGCGCGCGAGGACAATAAATTGGACGGGCTTGTCAGGAAGTTTTACGAAGACCTCTGCAAAGACATTGCTGGGAAGATAGCAGCTTCGCCCGATGAAGTTGGATTCTTCGACGGCGAGGAGATAGAGCCTGGCGCCATCTGGGACCAGAAACTGGCCTCGGCGCTGCAGCAGAGCTGCGTCTTCATAGCCGTCTACTCGCCGTTCTACTTTCAGAAAAAATTCTGCGGCAAGGAGTGGGCCGTCTTCAGCTCGCGCGTCAACGCTTACGCGAAGAGCTTGCCTCAAGGCGCCGACTTCCCCGGCCTGATGTTTCCGGTCTTATGGCAGAAGGAAGATTACGTATTGCCGCGCATCCCGGCGCCGCTCGGCAAAGTTCAATACAAATACGACGCCTACGGGAAGGCCTACGCCGAGCAGGGGCTGCGCACAATGCTGCGAAACAAAAAGTTCAAGCAGCAGTACGACGATTTCATTTCCGTCCTGGCCGACGATTTGATCGAGGCCGCGCAAGAACATAAGCTGCCCGCCTTGCCGAATCTGCCGCCTCTGGATCAGGTCGCGGAGACATTCCCCGCGCAAGCCGCCGTTCCGGCGCCAGTCCATGCGCAGGGGCCGCCGCAAGTCGCCGGCGCCAATCCGCGCTACGTGAAATTCATCTTTCTGGCCGGGCGCAGGCAGGAGTTGCAGCCTTTCAGAGCCAGCCTCGACCCCTACGGCGAGAGCGGCGGCGAATGGCGCCCCTGGCTGCCCGACCCGAGGGATGAGGTTGACCTGCTGGTTCAGGACGTGATCCAGCGCGAAAGGCTCATCTCGGACGGCGCGATCCCGCTCGACAATGAATTGGAGAAGCGGCTCAAGGAGGCCGAGAACGGCAACAAGATTGTCGTCATCGTGGTCGACCTGTGGACGCTGCGGTTAGAGGACTATCGCAAGCATATGCGCGACGTGGTCGATCCCAAACAGTTCGTCAACTGCGTCATCGTCGTGCCGTGGAACCCGCAGGACGCCGAGGCCGTGAATCAGCGCCAGACGCTCGAGATGCTTCTGCAGGCCACGTTCGTCAACCGCACGGCGAACGATTCGCCCGATCTGCTCACGCAGATAGATTCGGCCACGAAAATGAAAGACCGGCTGGCCGCGATGCTGCAAATCACCAGGGGCAAAATCATCAAACGAGCGGAGGTTCTGCGGAAGGCCACAGGCGCCGAGGCCGTCGCGCTCGCGAACATCGAAGGGCCAGGGGGAAACTGAGCAATGAGTTCCCGCAGTAACAGGGACTTCCCGGCGGACGGGCCGCTGGGCAACATCATCACATTCTATTCATACAAAGGCGGCACGGGCCGCTCGATGGCCGTCGCCAACATGGCCTGGATTCTGGCGAGCAGCGGCAAGCGCGTCCTGACAGTCGATTGGGACCTGGAGGCGCCGGGGCTGCACCGCTACTACACGCCGTTCCTGAACGATAAAGACCTGACCGGCTCGGAAGGGTTGATCGACCTGCTGATCGAATTCAGAGACGCCACGGCCACCGGCCACGCCAGCGCGGGCGACGACAACTGGCACGAGGCCTACGCCGACATCTCGGCCTACGTCGTTTCGCTCGATTGGGACTTCCCCCGAGGCGGCACGCTAGACCTGCTGCCCGCCGGTCGGCAGGGGGCTTCCTATTCGGCGCGGATCAACTCTTTCGACTGGGAAGAATTCTACGAGCGCCGCGGCGGGGGCGTCTTCCTGGAAGCAGTCAAGGAGAAGATGCGGGCCGATTACGACTACGTGTTGATAGACAGCCGCACGGGCGTCAGCGACACTTCAGGCATCTGCACGGTGCAAATGCCCGACGCCGTGGTCGTCTGCTTCACGCTCAACAACCAGGGCGTCAAGGGAGGCGCCGCGGTCGCGCATTCGATCTACGAACAGCGGCTGCGCAAAGGCCGCGAGGTCGCCATCTTCCCCGTCCCGATGCGCGTCGAGCCTTTCGAAAAGAACAAGCTCGACCTGCGCCGCGAATACGCAAAGGAGATGTTCAAGCTCTTCCCCTCCCACCTCCCGCCGCAGTCGCGAGCGCAGTTCCAGGAAGACACGCAGGTCAAATACCTCCCCTACTACGCCTACGAAGAAATTCTAGCCACTTTCGGCAACCGTCCCGGCGAGAGCGAAAGCACGTCGCTGCTGGCCCCGGCGGAGCGCCTGATCGCCTATTTGACCGATTATCTGCCGGGCGAGCAGATCAGCCGGATGGAAGCCTCGGAGCTTCTCGAATCGCGCCGCCAATCAGTCCTGGCGCTTTTCGAAGGCAAACCAGGGGCCGCCGACACCACGCAGTTGTTGATCCAATCGGCCGACGCGGCCTGGGCGGGATTGAGGCCGGAAGAGGCGAAAGTCGCGCGGCGGGCGCTGCTGCGACTGGTGCGCGTGGCCGACGCCGGCGAACAGGGCGGCGACACGCGGTTGCTCGTCAGGCTGTCCGAATTCGACAGGGCCGCCCAAACCATCCTGATCAATCTCGGCGCCACGCCCCTGCTGACAATCGAGCGTGACACGGCTTCCGGAGAGGCCGCCGTTCAACTCTCCGGCGACGACCTGCTGCGCTACTGGCCACACTTGCAAAGATGGATTCAGGAAGACCGTGAATTCCTGCTCTGGCGGCAGAAACTCAACGTCGTCATCGCCGAATGGAAGAGCCTGAACGAAGACAGCGGAGCGCTGCTCACCGGCGCGCCTCTGGAACTGGCGAAGAGATGGCAAAGCAGCCGCGCCGACGATCTCAATGAAACCGAGACCGTCTACATCATTCGCTGCGTCGACGAAGAAGAGCGGCGCCTCCGCGAACAGATCGAGCGCGAAGAGCGAGAGAAGCGACATGACGCCGAACGGACGGAGTTGCAACAACAGACTGAGGTATTGATCAAAAACACTCAAACGGCCGCACGGCGCGGACGGAGACGCGTGGCAATCGTCGCCGGCCTGACGCTGCTGGCATTGACCGCGGCTGGTTGGTGGGGCTATCGACAATGGGCCTTGCAGAAAGCGGCTGCCTTGACAGCGGAGGGGACTGAGGCGGCAGCGAATGGGGATTTTGACGGGGCCATCGAAAAATACAACAAGGCTCTCAACATCTATTCGCCGTATGAGGTTGCCTATTACAACCGCGGGCGCGCCTATCTGGAAAAAAGGCAATTCCCAAAGGCCCTCGCCGATTTCGATGCGGCGATAAAACTGAAACCGGATTACGCGGAGGCTTACGTCGGACGCGGCGACGCTTACCGGCTCTCCCCCGTCCCCCTTAGCAGCCATGGTAATAATGCGCCAACGCGCGAACTCCCCATGGCGGAGGCCGATTACAGTCGCGCCATCGAGATCGATCCGAAACTATCCGACGCATACACCAGGCGCGGGAAAGTCCTTGCAGAGCAGGGCAAATCGGACAAGGCCGTGACCGATTACGATCACGCGATTGAACTTTCTCCCAATGACTCAGACGCCCTGCTCTGGCGCGGCGAAGCGCGTTCGATGTCCGGCGACTACGACCGCGCGTTCGCCGACTTCAATCAGGCGCTCACGCTGAAACAAAGTTTGAAACAGGATATATCCGATGTTTACATAAAACGCGGCAATGCCTACCTGCGCCGCAAAGGCCCTGGAGATAATGAACAGGCGATCAATCAATACACCCAGGCGCTTGGGGAGACTCTCTACGATCCGGAGGTTTACTTTAATCGCGGCGTCGCATACCAAAACATCCGTCAGGATCAACTCGCCGTCGCCGATTATCAAAAGGCGTTCACCCTGAGTCAGGGAAAACCGGAGTACTCCGCTATCAGTGCGGAAGCGTTAAAGCGATTGCGAGAGATTCAGGTCAACCAAACGTCTATTGCTCACGTAAACCGCGGTAATTTCTTCGTGCGCCGCGGCGGCCCCCGAGACAATGAACTGGCGATCAATGAATACGCCCTGGCGCTTGAGCATATCCAATACGACCCGGAGATTTATCTCAATCGCGGCGAAGCATACAAAAAAACCAGCAAATTCGACGACGCCAAGGCTGATTTCGAGAGGGCTAAAAGTCTGAGTCAGTACAAACCGGAGTACTCTAAGATCAATGCTGACGCTATAGCTCAATTGAAAGAGCTTCAACAACTACCGGCGCCGACGGAAGGATTGGCGCGGCCGGTCAGGGCCAATGCGACGATATATCTGCAATACCAGGACCGGAAAGACCTACCGATGCTCGATAGAATCGCTGCGGCGCTCAAAAAACAGCCGAATTACAAAGTGGCAGTCGGGTTTCAACTTGTAACGCAAGCGACCTCGGGCGACGTGCGCTACTTCTACGGCGAGGATAAGTCGAACGCCGAGATGATTAAACAGATTGTTGAGAATACGTTCAAGGAGAATCGGATTGAACAGCGCATCGAACTGCTAATGCCGAAAAATCTATCCAAAAACGTTCCGCAAGGATGGATCGAGATCTGGCTGCCGTCCTTGCCGTCGCCGTCTTTGAATATCAGGCGTCCGGCGGAGAACAGCCCTTATCAATACAGGCCGAGACCCCAGGCGCAATAATGCGGACTGAACAAACACTGGCGACAAGACTGAAAAACCAAACGGAGATGTTTCAACACATGACTCATTGAACATAACCCGCTTTCGCAAGCGGCTAACCCAAAGTTCCTACGCAAGTTTTTAGCGCCGGAGGCGCAGGGGAGATTAGCCGGTGGTGGAGCCCGAGCGTAACCACCGGGGACCGTTCCGGGTTCACGATAAAGGCGACCTGGTCGCAGGGTTGTGCGAAGTAATGCGGCGCAACACCTGCGACGACGAAACGATCTTCTTCCGATTGCGCGGCGCCGGCCTGGTACAAAGATCCGGCCAGTCCGCGCAAATGCGGTGCCCCCTTTACGAGGGATATTTCAGGGAACATCTGAAATGTCATCAGAGATGAAACACGCTATCTACACCGTCGGGGGGACGGTTCAGGCCGGCGGAGGTTTTTACCTTTCGCGCCGGGCTGATGACGAACTGCTCAAACTTTGTCGTCAAGGCGCCTTCGCCTACATCCTGACCGCCCGCCAGATGGGCAAATCGAGCCTGATGGTTCGCACGGCGAATCGGCTCGCAAGCGAAAACATTCGCTCGGTGATGATTGACCTGACACAGATCGGCACGCAGGTCACGCCAGAACAATGGTACATGGGACTGCTCGCCATCATCGAAGATCAATTGGCGCTCTCGACCGACGCCGTCGCGTGGTGGAAGGCCAACGCCCACCTGGGCATCACCCAGCGCATGATCAAATTCTTCGAGGAAGTGTTGCTAAAGGAAGTGGCCGAACCGGTGGTCGTCTTCGTTGACGAGATTGACACCACGCTCAGCCTCAACTTCACCGACGACTTCTACGCGGCAATCCGGTATCTGTATAACGCGCGGGCGATCAAGCCCGAATTCAAGCGGCTCTCGTTCGCGCTCATAGGCGTGGCTACGCCCGGCGACCTGATCCGCGATCCGCAGCGGACGCCGTTCAACATCGGCCAGCGCGTAGACCTGGGCGATTTCACCTACGAAGAAGCCGCGCCGTTGTCCGAGGGCTTGAACCTCCCGCCTGGCGAGGCCAAACAGGCGCTGCGCTGGGCGATGAAATGGACGAACGGCCATCCTTACCTGACGCAGCGCCTCTGCATGGCGATGGTGGAGGCGCGCCACCTGCGCTGGACCGAAGCTGACGTCGACCGCGTGGTCGCCGACACGTTCTTCGGCGCGATGAGCGAGCAGGACAATAACCTGCAATTCGTCCGCGACATGCTCATCAGACGCGCGCCCGACGTCGAAGGCGCGCTGACGACTTACGGAGAGATTCGCGGGGGGAACCCCGTGCGCGACGAAGAGCAGTCGCTGGTCAAATCGCACCTCAAGCTTTCCGGCATCGTGCGGCGCGAAGGCGCCGAGTTGCGGACGCGCAACCGGATTTACGAAACGGTCTTCGATGAGCAGTGGGTGAAAGCTCACCTCCCTGTCAATTGGCGCAAGAGAGCCAGGTACGCGGCGGCGGCGTTGCTCGCTGCTTTTTTGATCTTCTCTCCGGCTCTCACAATCTACGCGTGGAAAAACAGTCAGTTGGACTCAAAGAACAAGGAGCTTGAAAAGGCGTTGGCGGAGGCCCGACAGGCGCGCGATGAGGCGGTGAAAGCGAGAGAGCGCGAAGCCGCGCAGAGGAAGACGGCTGAGTCGAACGCCTCGGAAGCCAAACGGCAAAGCGGCCTGGCCATAGCAAGCGCCGCTGAGGCTGAACGCCAACGCCAGGTCGCGGTTAAGCATAGACGTGAGGCGGAGGTCGAGCGAGCAAACGCTTTGCAAGCTCTCGACGTTGTCGATACCAGCGCGCGTGAGATAGGGAGGCAAAAACTGATCGCCGAGGAGCAAAGAAAAATTGCTCAATCACGCGAACTCGCGGCCAACTCAATTCTGCTCGCGCATGTCGATCCCGATCTTGGCTTGAGCCTGGCCGACGAGGCGACTCGAAGAGCGCACACGTCACAGGCCGAGGATGCGTTCAGGCAATTCATGCTCGAAACGCCGATTCGCACCGTCCTGAGAGGCCATTCGTATGACGTCAGAAGCGCGGCCTACAGCCCGGACGGCAGGTTCATCGTCACCGCAAGCTCTGACCGCACGGCTCGGGTCTGGGACGCCTCGACCGCTCAACTCGTCGCCAAACTCATAGGCCATTCACTTTCTGTCAATAGCGCGGCCTACAGCCCAGACGGCAAGTTCATTGTCACCGCAAGCGATGACCACACCGCTCGCGTCTGGAACGCCTCGACCGCTCAGCCCATCGCCGAACTAATAGGCCATTCATATGCCGTTAATAGCGCGGCATACAGCCCCGACGGCAAATTCATCGTCACCGCAAGCGATGACCAAACGGCTCGGATCTGGAACGCCTCGACCGCTCAGCCCATCGCCGAACTCAAAAGCCATATGAGCGGCGTCAGAAGCGCGGCCTACAGCCCCGACGGCAAGTTCATCGTCACCACTGACATCACGGCCAGGGTTTGGAACGCCTCAACCGCCCAGCTCGTCGCTGAATTCAAAGGCCATTCGGCTTCCATCGGCGTGGCCTACAGCCCGGACGGCAGGTATATTGCCACGGCCAGCGCTGACCACACGGCGCAGATCTGGAACGCCTCGACCGCTCAACTCGTCGCCGAACTCAAAGGCCATTACGGTTCCGTCAATAGCGTGGCCTACAGCCCGGACGGCAAGTTCATCGTCACGGCAGGCGAGGACAGCATCGCTCGGGTCTGGGACGCCTCGACCGCTCAGCTCGTCGCCGAACTCAAAGGCCATTCACGTTCCGTCAGAAGCGCGGCCTACAGCCCAGACGGCAAGTTTATCGTCACGGCAAGCGATGACAGCACCGCTCGGGTCTTGAACACATCGCCCGCTCAGCCCGTTGCCGAACTCAAAGGCCATTCGGGTTTCGTCGGTAGCGCAGCATACAGCCCTGACGGCAAGTTCATCGTCACCGCAGGCAATGACATGACCGCTCGGGTGTGGAACGCCTCGACTGCTCAGCTCGTCGCCGAACTCATAGGCCATCAGCATTTCGTCAGAAGCGCGGCCTACAGCCCAGACGGCAAGTTCATCGTCACGTCAAGCGAGGACGACACCGCTCGGATCTGGAACGCCTCGACCGCCCAGCCCGTCGCTGAACTCAAAGCCCATTTGAATGGCGTCTTTAGCGCGACCTACAGCCCGGACGGCAAGTTCATCGTCACCGCAAGCCGGGACGGCACGGCGCGCGTCTGGAACGCATCGACCGCTCAGCCCGTCGCTGAACTCAAGGGCCATTCGGATTTCGTCTTTAGCGCGGCCTATAGCCCGGACGGCATGTTCATCGTCACCGCAAGCCGGGACGGCACGGCGCGCGTCTGGAACGCATCGACCGCTCAGCCCGTCGCCGAACTCAAAGGCCATTCGGGTTCCGTCCATAGCGCGACCTACAGCCCGGACGGCAAGTTCATCGTCACTGCAAGCGCGGACGACACGGCGCGGGTTTGGAACGCCTCGACCGCTCAGCCCATCGCCGAACTAATAGGCCATTCATATGCCGTTAATAGCGCGGCCTACAGCCCCGACGGCAAGTTCATCGTCACCGCAGACGCGGACGAGACGGCGCGGGTTTGGAACGCCTCGACCGCCCAACTCGTCGCCGAACTCAAGGGCCATTCGTATTCCGTCCAAACCGCGGCCTACAGCCCTGACGGCAAGTTCATCGTCACCGCAAGCTATGACGGCACGGCGCGCATCTACCCGCGAGTGATGTTTATGCCTTTCGATGAATTGATGGAGTTGGCGCGCAAACTCTCGCCGCGCGGATTGACGCCGTATGAACGCGAGAGGTATCTACACGAACCGCGAAGCAAACAGGAAAAACCGAAGTAGCATCAGATAGGAGCCTTAATGTCGCGTTGCGACGCACAGAAAGAATGAAAATCGCCCCTGGGTACGCATCGCTTCCAGCGTGCAGTCGTGGGGAAAGACGTATTGATCGGAATCATGCGCGCCCGAATTTGCCTCGCTCGCGTCGAGAGATTATCGCTTGCGACCGTTCGCATCCGGCCCCGAGCGCGCTGCGGTACCTCCAATGCGTGTTCCACCCAATACTGCACGCTGGAAGCGATGCGTACCCAGGGATTTTTCGAGGAGACACTCTATGCCAAACAGCTTCATCAGCAAGAACATCAGCCACCCGACCGATGACGTAAAACTGGCCAAGAAGATCATCGCCGGGCAGGACGAGGATTTCGGCATCATGTTCGACCTGGCCAAGAGACTCAAAAACGAGAGGGCCTTCGGCTACGCTCGAAGGATTCTGGAGCGCGCGCGAGACAAGCCTGAAGCCAATCATCCCGACACCGGTTTGAAACTCGCGCAACAGCTCGCGCTGGTCACATATAAAGACCCCGATCTGCCGCCGGACGAAAAGCTCGACGACGCGTTCGACATACTGTGCGAAGCCGACTACCCGCATAATACGAAGAATCAGGAGACGCTGGGATTGGCCGGGGCGATTCACAAACGGCGTTGGGAGTTGGACGGGCAGAAGCAGCATCTGGAACGTTCGCTGGCCTTCTATTTGCGCGGCTACGAGCAGGGCGTTGAAGGCGATTGCGGATATACGGGGATCAACGCCGCGTTCGTACTCGATCTGATCGCCGACCAGGAGGAGGAAGAAGCCAGGGAGACCAATATCGTGTTGCAAAGCACGACGGATCGCCGAAGCAAAGCGCGCGAGATCCGCGAGAAGATCGCCGAGACGCTGGTCGGCATGGCGGAGAAAGATCCATCGCTCACGCGACAGTGGTGGTTTCTTGTCACGATCGCCGAAGCTTATTTCGGGCTCAAACGTTACGTCGAGGCGCGGAAGTGGCTGAAAGAAGCCGCGCAACTGGAAGGCGTTTCGGAATGGGAGCGCGAATCGACCATCAGGCAGCTCGCGCAGTTGGCGCGCCTGATGGGCGGATGGACGGGCGCGCCCGGCAAGGAGCGGGAATCCGAAGCCTGGCAGACGCTGCGCGAATCTCTCAAGGAAATATACGGCAAGGTGCGCGACGCCAAAGCCGCCGAGCACATAGCCGATGCCTGCTGCGAGTCAGCCTTCACGGGCAAGATCGGTCTGGCGCTGTCTGGCGGCGGGTTTCGCGCGGCGCTCTATCACATCGGCGTGTTGGCGAGGCTGGCGGAGATGGACCTGCTGCGAAAAGTCGAAGCGATCTCGTGCGTATCGGGCGGTTCGATCGTCGGCGCGCATTATTACCTCGAAGTCCGCAATCTGCTCTGCGAAAAGCCGGACCAGGAGATCACGAAAGAGGATTACATCGGGATCGTCAAGCGCGTGGAGCGCGATTTTCTAGCCGGGGTGCAGACCAACATCCGCACGCGCGTGCTGGCCAATCCGTGGACGAACCTGAGGATGATCTTCTCGCCGAACTATTCGCGCACGCGGCGCGTCGGCGAGTTGTACGAGAAGAAAATCTTCTCCCTGGTCAAAGACGGCGAGGGCGGCAAGCCTCGGTGGTTGAATGAACTGAAAATCCAGCCCAAGGGCGAGGGCCCTGATTTTCATCCCAAGGACGACAACTGGCGCCGCGCGGCGAAAGTCCCGATGCTGATCCTCAACGCGACGACGCTCAACACCGGTCACAACTGGCAATTCACCACGACGTGGATGGGCGAACCGCCTTCTTCGATCGATTCCGAAGTCGACGGCAATTACCGGTTGCGGCGCATGTATTACGAACAGGCGCCCGGCGATCACAAACGGATTCGGCTCGGCCACGCGGTTGCCGCTTCGTCCTGCGTGCCGGGATTGTTCGAGCCGTTGGCGCTCGCGAATCTCTATGACGGGCTGGTCGTTCGCTTGGTCGACGGAGGCGTATACGACAATCAGGGCACGGCAAGCCTGCTCGATCAAGGATGCGCCATCCTGCTGGTGAGCGACGCCAGCGGCCAGATGAATACGATGAACGATCCGGGCGGGGGGCTGTTGGCCGTCCCGCTGCGAACGAATTCGGTGCTGCAGTCGCGCGTTCGCGTGGCGCAATACCGCGAGTTGTCGGCGCAGCGGCGATCTTCGTCTCTGCGCGGGTTGATGTTCATCCATCTGAAAAAAGGTTTGCAGGTCAAACCTCTCGATTGGATCGATTGTCCTGACCCGCAGGATTCGCGCGATTCAGATTCCCCGCTCACGAAATATGGAATCAACAAAGACGCCCAGGAGTGTCTGGCCGCGATCCGCACCGACCTCGATTCGTTTTCGGACGCCGAGGCGAGGTCGCTGATGATCAGCGGTTATCGAATGACGGAGTTCGAGATAGCCCGCAGCCTGCCCAAATTCGACAAATCGGACGAGGCAGGCGAGGACTGGCAGTTTATGAAGTTCGACGAATCGCTCACGCGAGCCGAGGCGCCGGCCCCCTTGCTCAAGCTGCTTTCGGTCGCGGCGTCTCTCGCGTTCAAAATCTGGAGGCTGTGGCCCCCGCTGCTCGCCTGCGCAATCGCTTTTGGGCTCATCCTCGCCGGGCTGCTCCTCTGGCTTTGTTGGAAAAACTGGAACGCCCCCATCGTCTCGATTGGTTTCGGGAGACCCGATAACAGCCTTTGGCTATTGACCTGGGGCGAAGCGGCTCTGACTGTAGGCACAATAGTGGCGTTCAGCCTGCTGCCCTCTTTTGCGCGGAACATCCTGCGTTTGATCGATTACCGCAAGACCGCGTACGAACTCACCGTGGGCGTAGTGATGGGACTGCTCGGCTGGATCGCGGCTCAATTGCATCTGCTCGTCTTCGACAAGCTCTACCTGTGGTGGGGCAGCCAGAAGCGTCTGCTCGGATCTCATGATAAAAGATCGAAAGAGTGATAGGACAGGAAAATATACTGTAACTGCTCAGCTCCCCCGCCGCGTTAGCGGCGCCTTGAATTTAGCCGTGGGTTTTAACCCACGGTGTGCGTGAGTTTTATTCCGCGTCGCGTCAGCGACGATTGAATTCAGCCGTCGCTGACGCGACGCGGGGACGTCCGCCAACCGTCCCGTGGGTTAAAACCCACGGCTAAATTCAAGGCGCCGCTAACGCGGCGGGGGCTGAGTAAATACAACACGCCATATGCGACATAACACATGTCGCATATGGCGTATTCAAGCCGGTCAATCAAGCTAATCTATTATTTTCCTTCGGTACCCATCATAGTACCCTTGTATAAACGCTTGACGATAAATCGGGCTGTAGGACTTGTAGAAATCCTTGTGTATTGTCGGATTGGGCAGTATGCCATCTTCGGCGTCATCCTTACCTTCATCAACCCCCTCTTTATATCCCTTCTCTTGCAGGTAAGGGAAAGGCCCCACTACGCCATAAGTCGGCAATGAATAAGGGTCGTAGACGGGGTAATAGACGGGATAATACGGCCGAACCACTGGATAATACGGCTGAATCACGATTACTCGCACAGGCCTGCGCCAATATACATATTGGGCGTCAGCCGTGATCTTCGAGACGCCGGGAAGAAGGATGACCCCCGCAAATAAGCTCATAATTAGTTTCTTCAGTGTCGATCTCATACTGAAGTTCCTCCTTCCTATTTTCGTTTCTGCTTATTGAGTCGCAATTCCTTGACCAAAGCGGCGTGTACGAATGTTTAATAATGCTAAATCGAGCTACACATCCGCTCGCTGACTTCCCACAACCGCGCCGCGAGCGCCGTATTGTACGACTCCGGATTGGTTGCCTGCTCTTTCCGGTCGACAAAATATTTTCCCGTAATCCCTTCGACTTCGGGCGACGAGGCCAACCAGATGACGGTGTCGGCCCCTTTTTCAGGCGTCCGCATAAATAGCGCAAACAGGCGCAGGAACTTTCCCGTCAGGCCCCCGATTTTATTGAAGAAGCCGGTGCCTACGACCCCCGGGTGCATGCAGTTGGCCGTGACGCCCGTGCCTTTGAGCCTACGCGCAAGCTCATAGGTGAATAGCACATTGGCCAGCTTCGATTGTCCATAAGCCTTCCATCCGCCGTAGCCTTTCTCAAGGTTCAGATCGTCGAGGTTGATGCGCGCCGAGCGGTGCGCTTCGGAAGAGACGTTGACGACGCGGGCGGGCGCGGACAATTTCAGCAGGTCGAGCAGTTCAACGGTCAGCAGGAAGTAGCCGAGATGATTGACTGCGAAAGTGGTTTCGTAACCGTCGCGGGTAAGCCTCCTCTTGTCGTTGTAGGCTCCGGCGTTGTTCACCAGCGCATGCAATCGAGGGTATTTCGCTTTGACCTCGGCGGCCAGCCGTCTGATCTGACCCGGGTCGGATAAATCGGCGATCATCAGGTCGACGTTTTCGTTGCGCGTCTCTCTGACTATCTCGTCGCGCGCGGCCTCGCCTTTGTCGCGGTTGCGGCAAACCATGATCACCGTCGCCCCGCCCGCAGCCAGAGCCTTCGCTGTGACTTTACCGATGCCGGAATTGGCGCCGGTCACCAGACAGATTTTCTCATTCATATTTCAATTTTCCATTTTCCATATTACGTTTGTCATTTATCATTGCCGGAGTCGCGCAATGGTAAATGACAAACGTAATATGGAAAATGGAAAATGAAACAACAAAAGCTCCCCCTCAGGCTGTTGGCGCCGGCGCTGGCGCTGGCGGCCCTCTCGCTCGGCCTGCTATTCGGCCCGGCCAGGACGATCTCTTCAACGCAGAAACCTTCGCAGAAGGGCGGGATATACACCGACGCCCAGGCCGCCAGAGGGCAGGCCGTCTATGACAATAAATGCGCCTCCTGCCACGGGCTGCGGCTCGAGGGCGGTTCGGCCTCGGCGCTCTCGGGCGACAAGTTCACCGACAGGTGGGCGCGCGGCGACAAATCAGTCGATGATCTTTACTACATCACCCGCACGCAGATGCCCTTCGGCGCGGGAAACACGCTCAGCAAACAGCAGTACATTGACACCGTCGCCTACATACTCAAGGCCAACGGCTACAAGGCCGGGACGCAAGAGCTGCCCGCCGATCCGGCCCTCCTGAAGCAGATCAAGATAGAGCCGCAAGTCTCATTGAAAGAGGGCGTCGTCCAGACCCCGGCCGAAAGCGGGGCCAGCGCTTCAGCTTCAACAAACGGCGCGGGCGGCGCTCCTGATCCATCATCGAAAGGCCCGTCGCAGCAGGAACTGAACGCGGCGCCGTCGAACGCCGCCGACTGGTTGATGTCGAACCACGATTACACGGGGCAGCGTTACGTCGACCTGAAGCAGATCAACAGGCTGAACGCCGCTTCATTGCGGCCTGTCTGTCTTTACCAGGCCGGCGACACGAAGCCGTTCCACAACAACCCGGTCGTTTATCGCGGCGTGATGTACATCACCACTACCAACTCGACCATCGCGATTGACGCGACCAATTGCCGGGTGAAGTGGCGTCACAATTGGAAGCCGAAATCAGTCGAAGTCTATCCGCCGAACCGCGGCGCCGCCATCAAAGATGGGAGAGTCGTCAGGGCAACCACAGATGGTTATCTCTTCGCGCTCGACATCGAGACCGGCAAGCCGCTGTGGGAAAGAAAGGTCATCGCCACCGAGAAGAACGAAGGATCGTTCAACATGGCGCCGATGATCTTCGAGAATCTGGTCCTGCTCGGACTCGGAATCAGCGAACAGGGCGTCAAAGGCTGGATCGGCGCGTTCAGGCTCGAAACCGGCGAGCCGGTCTGGCGATTCAACACTGTTCCAGATGACGGCGAACCCGGCGCCGAGACGTGGGGCAATGCTGACGTGAGAAAGCGCGGCGGAGGCGCGGTCTGGGCGCCGCTCTCGCTCGACCCTCAAGCCGGGATCGTTTACGTTCCCGTGGCCAATCCGGCGCCCGATTTCCTGGCCGACGCCCGCCCCGGGGCCAACCTCTACACCAATTCGCTTGTCGCGCTCGACGCCCGCACGGGCAAATTGCAGTGGCATTACCAGGCCACGCCGAGCGACTCGCACGATTGGGATTTGACGCAGGTCAGCCCGCTCTTCACAGCGACGGTCGGCGGCAAGACCAGGAAGCTGGTGGCGCTGGCCGGTAAAGATGGGCTGTTGCGCGTGTTGGACCGTGAGACAAAAGAGCCTCTATACGCGACGCCGGTGACCACGCGATCCAACGTGGACGAGCCGTTGACCGTCAAAGGGACGTATACTTGCCCCGGCGTCCTCGGCGGAGTTCTCTGGAACGGGCCGGCCTACAACCCGAACACGAACATGCTCTATACGCCCGCCGTCGACTGGTGCGGCAGGTTCATAAAGGCGAGCGAGGACCGCTTCATTCCTGGGCAGTTATATATGGGCGGGACGTACATTGGCGACCCGATTGAAAAATCGCGCGGCTGGGTGACGGCGGTCGACGCCTCGACCGGCAAGGTCGCCTGGCAATACGAATCGTCAAAGCCGATGTTGGCGGCGGTCGCCACCACGTCGGCGGGCCTGATCTTCACGGGAGAGATGACCGGAGATTTTCTGACGCTCGACGCCCGCGCCGGCAAGGTTCTTTACAGATTCAACACCGGAGGGCCGATGAACGGCGGAGTAGTCACGTACGCGGTCAACAGCAAACAGTACGTCGCGGCCACTTCCGGCAGCGCGACGGGTTTCTGGAGGGCGGCGCCTGGGTCTTCGACAGTGGTCATTTTCTCTTTGCCCGAACCTGCGCGGCCGCGCGCCGCGAAATGAATTCATGGTCTTTGAAACGCCGAGATCAATCCAGATTGTCATTGGCATAGTACGGGGAGCGTAAGCAACCTGAGCATTGATCAATACAGTGTTAACAAAGTATTCCTGTGCATTGATTCACCGCAGAGGTCGCAGAGGAACGCAGAGGGAAAGCGGCTTACTCTCTCCTCTGGGCGCCTGCGGCGACCTCTGCGGTTGAACCGAAGATAGATAACTTTGTTAACACTATTATCAATACTGCAACAGGACTGTAACTCAATTGTCGTCATTTATCGTTAACTGGTTCAACGGCCAATCAGCCAATTTACCACGGTTAAGAACGCAAACAAGCGAGGTGAACCAATGATTCGCACACTCATTACAATCAGCCTATTCCTCTTCAGCATATCGTTCGAGAGTCAATTGGCGGCGCAAGCCACAACTCAGCAGCCCGCCAGGAAACTCGCGCCGAACTCCAGCCAATGGGCTTTGCTGATCGGCGTCAGCAATTATCCTGGCGCGATTAACGACCTGCAGTTTCCCGGCGCCGACGCCCGCTCGATCAAGGAATTATTGATCTCGTCGGCGGGCTTCGCGGAAGACCATGTTCGGCTGCTCACCGACGACGGCGTCGGAGAAGCCAAAGCGACGAAGCAGAACATCTTCAGCGTCATTGATCAATACCTGGCTCCGCGCGTACAGCCGGGTCACGAAATAATCATCTTTCTGGCCGGCCATGGCGTCGTGCGTGGACTTGGGACGGAGGCCAGGAGCTATTACCTGCCGGTCGACGTTGACGCTCAAACAAAAGAATCGCTCGAACGCACGGCGGTCGACATGGAAGAATTGTCGCGCAAGCTCTCGATGTTGAAGGCTTCGCAATTCACCGTCTTCTACGACGCCTGCCGCGAAGACCCTTATCCCGGACGCGGTCTGAAAGGAAACACGCTCACCGATGTGACGGCGCGGATTCTGACCATGGTCTCCACCCGCTTGCCGCAGCCCCGGATGGAACCGCCGACCAGCGTAATCTTCTACGCTTGCCAGGTCGGCGAACGCGCTTTCGAGAACCCGCGTCTCCAACACGGCGTCTTCACCTACTACATCCTGCGCGGCCTGCTCGAGCTTGCCAACCGTCCCGACGGGCGCGTCGAGGCGGGCCAACTTGCCGGATACCTGAGCGAGAACGTCCGCCTATGGATACGTGAGGCCAAGATCCCCTTCGAACAGAATCCGACGATGGTCGCCACGGACGTGCGCGGCCCGGTTCTGGTTGCGCGCGTCTTGCCCCTCTCCGCAAAAGTCCCGGAGCCGGCCACCCCTGCCGGACTACTGCTCAACACTTATCCCGAAGGCGCGACGCTCTCGATCAATGGTCAGCAAGCCGGACGCGGACCGATTCAAAAAGATCTTCCGCCGAACCAATACACAGTGCGCGCCGAGTTGCCCGGATTCCAACCCGCCGAGACCAGGGTCAACGTGATAACCGGTTACCGGCAAGAGATTACAATCACCCTGCAACCACTCACTGCGGATTCGAATTACGAAAAAGGCATCCAGTTTGAAAAGCAACGGCTCTTGCCTCAGGCCATCGCCTCGTATCAACAGTCGCTGCTCGAGGACTCGAATTCGATTGCCGCCTACGAGCGTCTGGCTCAGGCTTATGTGAGGACCGGACGCTACCGCGAGGCGGTCAATCTGTTGACCGTGGCGTCGCTGAAGTTCCCGGATAATGCGCTCATTCTGGCCCGCCGGTCCCGCGCCAACAGCGCGCTGAGGTCAGGCGAAGATGATCTGGCCACATCGCCTGCGCCGCCCACGTCGCAATCCTCCGCGCCGCAATCCAACGAGACATCCGGCGAGACATCCGGCGAGACATCCGGCGAGGCGCCCGGCAAGGGCGGCAAGAAGAGCAAGAAGAGCAAGAAGAAAGATGAAGTAGCCAAGAGCGCCGATGAAACGCAAGGCGGCAAGAAGAGCAAGAAGAGCAAGAAGAGCAAGAAGAGCAAAAAGAAAGATGAAGAAGCCGGCGCGCAACCGCCCACATCGCAATCCTTTGCCCTGCAATCTGGCGCGCCGCAATCTGACGAGGGTTCCGGCAAGAAAAGCAAAAAAAGCAAAAGCGGCAAGGAAAGTAAAAAAAGCAAAAATGACTCCACTGACGAGACACAGGGAAGGAGCCTCACAGTAGTCGCGCCGGTCGAAGCCCAGCAGAAAGGCGCTGGCGCCGCCGCGGGCGCCGGCGATGCGATCCGCGACGCCGAGCTTGCGGTCCAGAACGACGATAGACTCGCCGAAGCCCACCTCGCGCTGGGATTCGCCTTGCTGGCAGAGGGGAAGGATTACGACCGCGCGCTGACCGCCTTTATACAAGCCTCGACCATCGCGCCGGAAGATCCAGAAGCCTACTTCGGGGCCGGCTACGTCTACCGGTTGAAACAACAGTGCCAGCAGGCCGTGCCCCAATTGAAGAGAGCGATCGAACTGCGTCCCAATTATTACGAGGCGCAGCGCGAGATGGCTTACTGTTATCACGCGTTGGGCGCCACTGACCAGGCGATCAGACAGTATGTAGTGAGCATCAGCTATCGCGCCGCGACTAGCGATTCCAGCGAGATGGCCGCCAACTACCTGGCGCTCGGCGCGCTCTACAGAAAGAAGGGCGATGAGATCGGCGGCGCGGAAGGCGAAGAATACAGGAAGGCCGGCAAGGCTTGCGAAGACGACGCGCGCGAGTACGAGCCGGGTTTGAAAGGCGCCGTGAAAAAACTGGCCCTCGCCGGAGTCTTACAATCTGTCGGGGAGAACGCGCCGCCTGAGATTCGCAACCTTCCGGGTATGTTCAATATTCCGAAAGGCGTCAATGCCCTAACAGGAAACGCTGCGCCATGCCCCTGCGCGTCGAAAGAAAGCAAGATCAAGGAACCCAAAAAAAGCAAGATCAAGGAGCCGAAAGATAACAAGGGGCCGTCAATAAGCATCGGTATTCCGATCGGGATTCCGATTGGCCCCAGAAGGCCGCCAAGAGGCGACAGGCCCCCGTCAAATACCGGCCAGCCGCCGGGAGGCGACAAGCCGCCGTCAGATACCAGAACGCCGCCCAAATCGCCGCCCAGACCGCCGATTAGAGAGCCGCGCAGACAGATACCCAAGCCGACGCAGGGCCCGGTAATAAAGTAATGAGGCGTTGATCTCATTAAAGACGCCTCGCAATTAAATAGCTTTGATTGCGCGTTTATCTTTGCGCGCGAAGGCCGTGACAGGTAATAATCCGCTCGCCCTTTTTCCATCGGCGCTTCCGGGGCCTCTCGGAAGCGCCGGCGGGACATTCAAGACCGACAGACAGAATATTCCTATTCACAAGTAATTCGGTTTCGCCCTCACCTCTACACAACGATTGAAACAGGAAAGCCCGATTCCATCGGGATTTCTGCGCCAATTTGTGTAGCGGCGCGCGCGCGAAACCGAGCGACATTACTCCTGAGGATATAAATGGCTAGCAATATGGATGAGAAAAAGAGCGGCCTGCTGACAAGGCGGCAGGCGTTGTTATCAATCGCCACAATCACTGCGGGCGCGGCTGTTTTGCCTCGCGCGGTCTTCGGCGCGACGCCGGCGAAGGACAAGATCAAATTCATCGCAATCGGCGATTTCGGGACCGGCGACGACAACCAGACCGGAATCGCGGCTCAGATGCTGAGAGACCACAAGACCTCTCCCCTCGATTTCGTGATCGCCGTGGGCGACAACATCTACCCGGACGGCGGCGGGCGGCACTTCGAAAAGAAATTCGAGCGCCCCTACGGAGGACTGATCCGGGAGGGCGTGAAGTTTCACGCCGTGCTCGGGAACCACGACGTGAGAGACGGGCGAGGAGACCAATGCCGGTACCCGCTCTTCAACATGAGCGGCCAGTGCCACTACACAGTCAAAAAAGGCGACGGGCTGGCCGAATTTTTCATGATCGATTCGACCGCTTTCGACATGGCCCAGGCCGGCTGGCTCGAAGGCGTGTTGAAGGAGTCTACGGCCAAGTGGAAGATCGCTGTCTTCCATCACCCCATCTATTCCTCGGCGGGAGAGCACGGCTCTGACCTCGGCCTGAGAGGAAGGATCGAACCACTCCTCACGCGCTACGGAGTCAACGTCGTCCTCTCCGGACACGACCACGTTTACGAACGCGTCAAACCGCAGCAAGGCGTCCAGTATTTCGTCACCGGCGCCGGCGGGAAGGTGCGCCACGGCGACGTCAACATGAGAAGTCCTTTCAGGGCCATGAGCTACGACCAGGACAATCACTACCTGCAGATGGTGATCGAAGATCAACAGATCAACTTTCAAACCATCGCCAGAAGCGGCGCGGTGATTGATCGCGGGGCGATCACGCCGCGCGCAATGGCCGCCTCGGTGAGGTAAGTCCCGACAGACACAGAGAGAGAAAGAGAGACAAGGAGAGGGGGAGACAAGGGGACAAGGGGACAGAGGCATCTTCAGTGAAATGTCTCCCCGTCTCCCCGTCCCCTTGTCTCCTTGTCCCCTTGTCCCCTTGTCCCTTTCTTGCCCCGCCGCATGGCGTAAGCGTAGAGCGCCAATCCGATCAATCCCCACACGACCGCAAGCTCCACGCTCGTCAGTTTCTGATTCGCGATTCGATCCCACAAACTCTGCCCCCGAATCGTCGAAATGTCCTTCCAGACCTGAGACGCGATCAACACGCCCATCGAGGCCAGTGAAATCCAGGCCGCCGCGCGCTGGAGCGATGGCGACATTTTCACGGTGATCAATCCGGCGAGCGACGGGTTGCGGCGCGGCAGCAGCAAGAAGGTCAGGCTGTGCAGGAAGTAGAGGATGACCAGCGCAAAGACCGCCACGTTCAGCGCGAGCGAAATCTGGCGTCCTACGAGTAACGCCGCGGACGCGGCGAGCGTCAACGTCAATCCGAAAACCGGCGTAGCAGTGCGCGGATGAATGGCCCCGATCCATCCCGGAGCCAGGCCGTCGCGCGACAGAATGAACGCCAGGCGCGAAGGCACGAGCATGGTCGAATTCATCGAGGTGGTGATGGCCATGATCGCGCCGAATGTGACGAACCACGCCGCGCCCACGGGCAGATAGACCGCCGCGACCTCGGCCATCGGCGCGGAACTCGCCGCCAGCCTGACGCCGGGCAACACGCCGAACGCGACGATTGACATCAACACGAAGATCAGCGCGGCGCCGCTGATGCCTTTGAGGAAGACCACCGGCAATCGTCGCGTGCTATCCTTCACCTCTCCCGCGGTCTGCGCCAGAGACTCGAAGCCCGCGTACGAAAAGAAGAGTGGCGCGAGGCTGGCGAGAAAACCTCCGGCGCCGTGTGTGATGAACGGCCGGTAGTTCTCCGCGCGGACAGCAAACAATCCCGGCCCGATCAGCGCGAGGAGCGAAACGCCCAGCAGAGCGCACATCGTCACCTGCAACCGCCCGAACCATCGCACGCCGATCAAGTGAACGAAGTAGAAGAAGAGCAGGCTCGCGAGCGCGAGCGGCAATCGGCTCGACTCCGGGGCGAGCCGACCGCCGGAGGCCGCAATCAAATAATCGGCCAGCGAATTAGCCAGAAAAGCCTCGGCGCCGATGTAAGAGATGATCTTCAGCCACGCGCCGACGAAGGCCAGACGACGCCCGCTCAAGGTCTGCGAAATGTGCGTGTATTCGCCCCCCGGCTCTTGCCCGAGCGGAGTCGAGAGAAAAGCCGCGTACGGGACCGAGGTCGCCAGGATCACCGGAAATAGCACGACGTAGCCGAGAATCACGCTCGGCCCCGTGAGCGCCCCGGCGTCGCTCGTCACCGTGAAGATTCCAGCGCCGATCAGAATGCCCAGCAGCGCGGCGTAAGATTCGAGCACGCCCAGATCGCGTCGTAGGCGTCCCGCGATGGGCTCGCTCGCTACCGCTCGCGGTACTGATTCATCCGGTTCGCGTCGCAGCCGTCCGGCGCTGTCGTCGCTCGATACCTCTCGCTGTGCTGATTTATCCATCGGCGCGCTCCATCAGGCGATTCGCCGGCAGGTTCGGGTCAATCACTTTCTCCGCGCTCTCGACCCCGGCCACCGGCAGCCTCGACGCGTCGATCAGTCCGAGCTGCGCGAGCACCGACGCCTGATCCCAGTAGATGTGTTCGTGCGCGAGTTTGTCGCCACGAAAATTCACGATCACCACCAGCGGAACCCTGACGCGCTTCCCCGTGGGCGCGACGCCCGGCAGCATCCAGTCCATCTTGATTGTGTGGGTGAATTCAAAAACCATCTCGTCCACCACGCGATCCGCGCCGACGGTGCGCGAGACCGGCGTCATCGCCGTGTCCGGCGGCATCTGCGGTATGAAGCGCTTAGAGTAGAACTCGCGCAATTGGTCGCGCCCTACTCCGCCGGTCAAGACCGGGACGTGATTGACGTAAGCGTCTTCGACCATTGTCTCCAACGTAGCTTCGGTGTCGCGCGTGCCGAATTCATATTTGACGTGATCGTCCCACAGCGCCGACAGATTGACCGGAGGCGCGCCGCTCAGGTTGCGCGCGAAGAATTCGAGCGTGCGCAGATCGGCCAACTCCGCGCTTGAGGCGTCGTAATGCGCCCCGCCGACGCGGGCGAAGGCGTGATCCTGGCCGGCGTAATCGTGAAGCGTGACTAAGGGGTTGTTGTCCAGCGCCGCGTGAATTTCGGCCTGCGCTTCGGGCGGGCAAAACTTATCCTTTTGCGCAATGTGCAGCATCAACGGGTTGCGCAGCTTGGCCGCCTCGTCGAGCGCCTTCTCAATGCCCACGCCATAATACCCGACGCTGCAATCCGCCACATGTCCGAGAGGATGGCGGACTGCCAGCAGGTAGGCCAGCTTTCCGCCGAGGCAGAAGCCGACCGCGCCGACCTTGCCGGTACAGGCCGGATGCCCGCGCAGGAAGGCCATCGCGCTGGCGGCGTCCTCAACCGCTTTGGCCTCGTCCAGCCCTTGATAAAGTTCAAAGGCTCGCTTCCACCCGGCGTCGGTCTGATCGGTCAACTGCACCCCGCGCTCCTGCCGCCAGAACAGATCGGGACAGATCACGACGAAGCCGCGCCGCGCATACCAATCGGCGATCGAACGCATGACCTGATTGACCCCGAAGATTTCCTGTAAAAGCACGACGCCAGGCCCCGAATTACCGGAGGGCAGCGCCAGATAGGCGACAAATTCGTCGCCGTCAAAAGATGTGATGGTTGTCATTGCAAATTCCTTCGTTAGTCTTTGTTTGGGGCGTTTGCATCCCGAAAATACGCCGACACTAGCGGGCGATAGAGAAAATATGCGATTACAGCAAGCAGCAAACCATGGGTTATCAACTCAAACATCGAGTGAAACGCGCTTAGGATGACGTGGTATGCGAGCCAAATGAGCAAAAACCAGCGCGCCCAATCGCTGCCGCGGATCAGAAACACTCCGCCAATTATCGCAAGAAGCCGGACGAGTAGAACCCATACAACGTCATATTCAAAAGGACGTTGCGCCTTGAACTCCGTGAGGTGGTACGCGAATCCGATGGCTCCGGCTATTACGAATATGCAACCGATGACCGTGACTGAGCTTGGACGTTTGTTCATAATACCGCGAGAAGTACTCCTCGGAAACTCCCTGGGTACGCATCGCTTCCAGCGTGCAGTCTCGGCTAGAGACCTATTGATCGGAATCAGTCCCCCCAAACCTCAGGCGATGCTCTGGTTCCTATAAATTCGTCTTTCGCCGAGACTGCACGCTGGAAGCGATGCGTACCCAGGGGCGATTTTCATTCTTTCAGGGCGTCGCAACGCGTCATGAAGGCTCCTCGGAAACTCCCGCGTATCGTCGTGTGTACACTTGTATCTGTTCGCCTATGAAGTCGAGCGCAACGATTTTGTCGCGCCTCGGTTCCTGAAGTTGAAGCTCATGATTTCACTTCCCTGAAGCTTACATCATAAGCTGGCGCAGTATAAAACCGGCTTTCGCCACTGGCAATCAATCCTTCTCTTTCAAATTCGCAGGAAGATTTTTCTGCGATACATCCAAAACAAAACAACCCAGTAAACGATTAGCACACACCCGCCAACGAGCAATGGCTCGTAAGCTTCGCCGAAAACTTTGAAGCTGTTCTGGCCCAGATGAGTCTTCAGCGTGGCGGAGGTAAATCCGTGCAGCAACTCGGCAATGCAGTACGCGGCGATCGAATTCATCCCGATGACGACCAACGGGAACGCCCACCGCTTCATTCCCTTCACGTCAATCAGCGTATAGAACCCCGCCGTCAGCAGGAAACACCAGCCGCCGCTGAACAACACCCAACTCGGCGTCCAGATGCGCTTCACGACGGGGCAAACACCCAAGCTCCCGATCAACCAGCCGCTGATCAGACCGATCAGGCCTGCGATCACGAACCATTTCACTTTGCTCAGAGGATCGCGCTTGCTGCGGAACACATTGCCAGCGATCAATCCAAGGATCATCGTGCCGAGCGTCGGGATGAAGCTGAGCGTCGCATACCCGCCGCCGTTGAACGCGAACGGCCTTTCACGCGGGAAAAGATTTAGGAACCACACGTCGAATCGCCACGCCAGATTCGTGTTCTTGTTCCAATGCGCGGCGAACCCGCTCATCCAATGCGGCCAATCTTTCGGCACGCCGACAGTTGTCGTATCGAAATCGGGCGCGGGCAGATGGTAAAGCGCGAACGCCAACCAGTACCCAACCAGAATCACTCCGAGCGCGATCCATTGCGCGCGCGTCGAGCGCATTCCCAGCAGAAACAAAAAACCGTAGCCGAGTCCGATCTGCGTCAGCGTGTCTTCAAACGTGAAATAGGTCATAGGTCGGTTGACCGAACGCAGGAAGATGCCGAGGCAGATCAGGATGACGGCCCGCGTGAAAGCGTGAATGATCATCTGTTTCTGCGACTGGCCTCTGGCCGTCCGCGCCGCCAACGAAAACGGCAAAGCCACCCCGACCATAAATGAAAACGACGGCTGGATCAGGTCGTGCAATGAACAGCCTATCCATTCAACATGTGATTGATGATGTGAGAGAAAGCCCCAGAACCAACTTTCAGGCAGCGCCCTCGACACGAGGCTCAAGCGCAACACCTCAGCCATCATCAAAAGCATCACGAAGCCGCGATAGGTGTCGAGCGAGACTAAACGTTCGCCCAGCGTCGTCGGACCGAAGCGCAACGACGGACTCTTCTTCCCATCAACTTTTGTTTGAATTTCACTTGCGCCTGCCGTTTCGGCGAGGTCGGTCGCTTTAAGCATGGACCATGCCCCCTTCCTGGTTAATCATTTGAGCGCCCCGATCCTACGACGGGCGCGCGTATTAGCCAAGACCGATGCGCAATTCTTTTGAACTCATTTCGGCAGGCGAGAACAACTACTGCTTTTGTGGGACCGGCACTAACTTCGCCTCTTTGACAAACGCCTGTCCCTCCGGACCCAACACGAAGTCCACAAATTCGACAACGGGCGCGCTGGGGTTACCGCGCGTGAACATATAGATCGGTCGCGCAATCTTGTACGACTTGTCCGACACAGTGGCCGCCGAAGCCTTGACGCCATCAACGCTCACAGATTTGACCCGGGAGGCGCCTTCGACGTAGTCGATGCCGTCATAACCGATGGCGTCCGGAGTGGTTGCAACCTTTTCCAAGACCGTCTGGCTTGATATCTGGGACGACGCAGCCCCGACGACAGGTTCGTGGTTAAGAACGAGCTCCGACCAGGCCTCGTGAGTCCCCGAAGTGGTATCGCGCGATACGACGACGATGGCGCCCTTCTTACCACCGACATCCTTCCAATCGGTGACCTTGCCGGTGTAAATGTCTTTGAGCTGGGCGATCGTCAGGTTTTTAACCGGATTCGTTGGATGGACGATCGGAACGATCCCGTCCCAGCTGCACGTAGGCGAAATGCATCCGGCGCCAGCGAGCGTTGTCGGGGTTTCTCTTTGCCCTTCATTTCAGTAGAATTCCGGTTTACTCTACATGACAGCTATCTTCACAATGCATGAAGGAGGAACATCGTGGCCACCATTAAGCCATTTCGCGCGCTCCGCCCAGGGCCCAAACGGGCGGCGGAGGTAGCCTCAGTCCCTTATGACGTAGTCAACATCGAAGAAGCCCGCGCGCTCGCCGCCGACAACCCGTTGAGCTTCCTGCGTGTCTCGCGGCCCGAGATCGAAATGCCCGAAGGCGTGAACGTCTATGCCGATGAGGTCTACGCCAAAGCCGCGGCCAATTTCGACCGGCTGATCGAGCGGGCGCCGCTTATCGTCGAGGAAGAACCGAGGTTCTATCTTTATCGACTGGTAATGGCGGGGCGCGCGCAGACCGGCCTGGTCGCGCTCTGCTCCGTAGACGAGTACGACAACGACACGATCCGCAAACACGAGCGTACGCGCAAAGACAAAGAGGACGACCGCACGCGCCACATGCTTGCGATCGGCGCGCAAACCGGCCCCGTCTTTCTGACCCATCGCCCGAACGCGATGGTCAAGGAGTTGTCGCGGCGGATCATCTCCACCGAGACGCTCTTCGATTTTATCGCTCCGGACGAAGTCGTACACACCATCTGGCGCGCGCCCGTGGAGATGAATCCGGAGCTGATCGAAGCTTTCGGCCAGATTCCGGCGCTCTACATCGCCGACGGCCACCACCGCGCCAAGAGCGCGAGCCGCGCCCGCGAGACGCTGCGTTCTCAAAATATCGCTCACACTGACGACGATGAATACAACTTTTTCCAGTGCGTGATCTTCCCTTCGGACGAGTTGCGTATTCTGCCTTACAACCGCGTGGTTAAAGACCTCAACCACTACTCGCCGGAAGATTTTCTGAAGGAGGTCGAAGCGGAATTCGAGATCACCCCGGACGCCGACCCGCGCCCGACCAAACACAGCCATTTTTCGATGTACCTGATGGGGCGATGGTACGGGCTGAAACTCAAAGGAGAAGTCACAAGACGCATCAAGATGGCCGACCGGCTGGACGTGAGCGTGTTGCAGAATGAATTGTTGGCGCCGATCCTGGGCGTTCAAGACGTTCGAACCGACAAGCGGATCGATTTCATCGGCGGCGTCCGCGGCACGCAAGAGCTTGAACGCCTGGTCGATTCGGGCCGGTTCGCCGTGGCCTTCTCGCTCTACCCGACGACGCTCGACGAGTTGATGGAGATTTCGGACGCGGGCGAGATCATGCCACCGAAATCAACCTGGTTCGAGCCGAAGCTACGGGATGGATTACTTAGTCATTTGATTTGAAAAATCGGCGAGGCGTCAGGCGGTACGGTACGGGGAGCGTAAGCGACCTGGGCATCAATCAATAGGCATATTGATTGATGCTCAGGTCGCTTACGCTCCCCGTACCGTACCGACGGTCACCCCTCGACGTATTTATGGCGGCCTGTACACGGCCCGTATATGGCGCTCTGGCGCATCGAGGCCGGACACATTCCGACCGTCGAAGAGGCAAAGGAACGACTCGATCATTTGCGTAAACATGGTTGAGAGTGAATTCGCATTCTCGTTCAAACGCGTCTACGCGCCACAAGTTTATGAAGATACTCATAGCCGATAAATTCGAGGAGAGCGGAATTGATGGCTTGAAAGAGAATGGATGCGAAGTCGTCTATAACCCCGACCTGAAAGACGACTCGCTGGTCGAGGCCATCCGCGACTCCAAGGCCGACGTCCTGGTCGTGCGCTCGACCAAGGTCACCGAAGCCGCGCTCGCCGCCGGGCGACTAAGTCTGGTCGTGCGCGCGGGCGCGGGCTACAACACGATTGACGTGAAGGCGGCCTCCTCGCGCGGCATCTACGTTTCGCGCTGATCCTCGCGCTCGACCGCCGTCTGCCTGACAACGTGGCCGATCTGCGCGCCGGCAAATGGAACAAGAAGGAATACGGCAAGGCGCGCGGGCTGTACGGGCGCACGCTCGGCTTGATCGGCCTCGGGCAGATCGGCCGCGAGATGATAGCCCGCGCGAAGGCCTTCGGGATGGACGTCACCGGATGGAGCCGCAGCCTGACGCCCGAATCGGCGGCGGAACTCGGCATCGCGTATCGCCAGACGATCACCGAGGTGGCGCACGATTGTGACATCCTGAGCGTGCATCTGGGGCTCGCGCCCGACACGCTCGGCGTCATCAACGCCGACACCTTTGAAGTGATGAAGCCGGGGTCGTATCTGATCAACACGTCGCGCGCCGAGATAGTCGATCAGGCCGCGCTGAAACAGGCAGTCAAGACCAAAGGCATCCGCGCCGGATTGGACGTCTTCGCCGATGAACCAACAGGGGCGACCGGCGATTTCAACGACGAGATCGTAACGCTGCCGAACGTTTATGGCACGCATCACATCGGCGCTTCGACCGATCAGGCGCAGGAGGCCATCGCCACCGAGACGGTTCGCATCATCAGCGCCTTCAAAGAAACCGGCAAGGTTCCGAACGTCGTCAATCTGGCCGATCATACTCCCGCGACCCATATGCTGGTCGTTCGACACCAGGACCGCCCCGGTGTGTTAGCCTATGTCTTGAACGAGATAAAAGCCGCGAATATCAACGTGCAGCGGATGGAGAACATAGTCTTCGCCGGCGCCGAAGCTGCTGTCGCGCGCATTGAGCTGGACGGCGCGCTCGAATCGGCGATGGTGAACCGCATCCAGACCGGTAACGGCGACATTATTGAAATCAATTTGATTGCTTTGTGAAATGAAACCACAGGGATGTACCGTAGGTTGTCTAACCTGCGGAGGCTTATCATCAAGGCGTTTAGTAGTAAGTGAACTGCTTATTAATCGAGCCATCCGCAGGTTAGACAACCTACGGTACGTTTTTTATAAAAGGAGTTTTCATAAATGATTGATCGTGTTTTCAACTTCAGCGCAGGCCCGGCGACGCTGCCGGTCAGCGTGCTCGAACAGGCCCAGAGCGAGATGCTCAACTATCGCGGCGCGGGGATGTCCGTGATGGAGATGAGCCACCGGTCCAAAGCCTTCGAATCGATCATCCAACAGGCCGAGGCCGACCTGCGCGCGTTGCTCAACATCCCTGAGAATTACAAAGTACTCTTCCTGCAAGGCGGCGCGAGCCTGCAATTCGCAATGGTTCCGATGAACTTGCAGCCCAAGGGCAAGAGCGCCGACTACATCCTGACCGGCAGTTGGGGACAGGGCGCGTTCAAAGAGGCGAAGAAACTCGGCCCGGTTCGCGAAGCCGCGACGACCGCCGGCTCCAACTTCAATCGCCTGCCCAGGCCGGAGGAGGTCAAGCTGGACATAGGCGCAGCCTACGTCCATTTCACATCGAACGAGACGATCTTCGGCGTCGAGTTCGACGAAGAACCTGCCACTGGCGACGTCCCGCTCGTCTGCGACATGTCGTCCGATTTCATCAGCCGCCCGATTGACGTGTCTAAATACGGGTTGATATACGCCGGCGCGCAGAAGAACGCCGGCCCGGCGGGCGCGACCGTCGTCATCGTCCGCGAAGACTTACTGGAGCGCGTTCCCGAAAACCTGCCCGCCATGCTCGATTACCGCAACCTGGCCAAGAACGGCTCGATGTATAACACCCCGCCCTGCTACGCGATTTACATCTGCGGCCTCGTCTTCAAATGGCTGATCGACGACGTCGGCGGGCTTGAGAAGATGCATGCGCTCAACAAAGAGAAAGCAAAAATTCTTTACGACGCGATTGATTCTTCGGACGGCTATTACCGAGGCCACGCCGAGAAAGATTGCCGCAGCCTGATGAACGTCACCTTCCGATTGCCGAGCGAAGAGCTTGAGAACAAGTTCATCAAAGAGGCGACGGCGGCCGGGTTGGACGGGTTGAAAGGCCACCGCTCGGTCGGCGGGCTTCGCGCCTCGATCTACAACGCGTTTCCGAAGGCGGGCGTCGAGAAGCTGGTCGAGTTTATGAATGAGTTTCAGAAGAATAACGGCTAACGGATCGCCGCATGAGGCATGGTATGAGGCGTATTCGATTGCGTCTCATCCATTCTCCGGCGAAGCGCTTTTTGCGAGGAACACGAGTTTCAATCGAACAAACACTCGATCTGCTTGAAGTTGGGGTATCGCCTACTGAATCGTTCAATCCTTTCCATCTCTGTCTGAGCAGGATGTCATAGCAGTCGAGCGGCTGGCTGCGCATTATGCGTTGACGAAATGCAGAGCGAAGAAGGAGTTACAAACTTTTTTCCGCTAACGCGAGAAAAAACCAAAAAACATGATTGACACCTCGCGTCTCTTATGCATAATCGCCTCTGTCTTTCATCCCCCATCCAAGTAAAGTGATAGCAGACTGAAATTGAAGAGTGATCGCTGATCGTGTTGCTGAGGCAGTTCACTTCTTCGGCAGTTCACTAACGCTGCGCCTGGAGGTCACCCACAGGGCGGGCTACTGCTTCCGGTCGCGGCCTTCTATCTGAACAAAAATCACCATGCTTGAGAGAATAACTAAGATTGCAGTGCTATGTGCGAGCATAGGCGTTATAGTGATAACAATCGAGATAAGCATTCTTCTTATTCCCTATTATCGTAATGGTTTATCCTCTTTGCCCAATCCAGTGTCGAATGTTCAAAATCAACTTACATCAAGGGTTGGGCCGTATCCAGGAATGAAAGTCTCTCTTCCAGGGGTAGAGTGGGGAAAAAACGGACGAACCATGCTCTTCGTCCTATCTCCTTCTTGCGGATTTTGTAATGCGAGCACGGATTTTTATAAAAAAGCCGTGCAGGAAAAACAGAACGTAAGAGACATTCGTTTTGTGGCAGTATTTCCCGGTGATGTGAAGGAAGCTGAGCAATATTTAAAAGATAAGGGAATTGGGATTCAAGACGTGGTGCAGGCGATGCCGAACTCTGTTGGCGCTAGCGGCTTCCCTACGTTAATGCTTCTGGATAAAACGGGCACGGTAAAGAAAGCTTGGACAGGCAAGCTTTCGGCAGAGAGAGAATCGGAGGTGCTCGATTCGATTAAATGTACTAACTGTGGTTAAGCTATCCAGCGAAAGGATGAATTGATCATGAAGAGAAAAAGAATCGCCTTTGCGTTACAGCTATGCATACTATTTATTGTCTGTGTTCTATCGGTAACAGTTGGGATCGCATTGCGAAGAAGCAGCGGAGGTGCCAGCAATACTGGTCTACGATTGGTAGCGCCACAGTCTGACGAAAAGGTTATTGAACGGCAAGCATATTCCAAAGAGCCATTTAAGGTTAGCGATCTGCGTGTAAAAAAGGTCACGATTTTGCCAGGTCAAAAATTCAGCTCTCGCACACTAGCAGAAAGCGGCGGGGGTAAAGTTGAGGACTGGTTGGAGAACCTCTCATTCACAATTAAGAACACCTCTGATAAACAAATCACGTACATTGACTATATTCTGGAATTTACTGAAACCGGAATAGGCCGCCCAATGATGCAATATGTGCTAGACAAAGGAGTACGCCCTACAGCGTCTGAAGATGTTCGAAAATATGTTACCCCCTTGGCCTTAAACCCAGAAGATAGTTTTACCTTTGAACTCTCTGCTGAAAGACTGCAAATGATTCAAAAATTCCTCGAACAGGGTGGGTATCTGCTCGCCAACTTGAATAAAGTAAATATTCGAATTGACACAGTCTTTTTTGCAGATGGAATGAAATGGTCGCATGGCGACTTGTATAAGCTAGCTCCGGGAGAACAGCCAAGTCCAGGCAGACCTGCCAAGTACGAACGGGTTAACCAGTGATCCGTTTTTGAAGTTAGACCGCTGCCGCTAAACATCAAAATTTAAAGGAGAGTGTTATGAGGATGAAGTATTTCTTCCTGACGGCGATAGTGTGCTCACTGATTTCATTTTCAATAGCGAATAAGGGAGAGCTATTTATTATCTCAACGGCGGCGACTTCCGTGGCGGTTCAAGTCGGTATCCCTAGTCAATGTATTATTTGTGTAACTCCTTGTATATTTACGGGTGTAAATGCTGCCGATGAAGAGGAGGTTAACTGCGCTTCCAGCAATTGTTTGGGAGGGTCAGTTCTAAGCAACGATCTACAATTCAATGGGGCAGGCAAAGACACTTTAGAGTCGGTGACGAGAAATTGCAGAGGTGTTAACCCTGCCACTGGACAATTTGGGGATTGTGGGCCGGTGGGCGCCGTAAGAAAAAGATCAGATCAATGCTGCGACGTTGGGCAACTGATGCCACACTATGAATGTAGTATATTTGGTGATTGTTTCCTTGCTGACGGTTGCGGATCAAACCAATGTCAACCTGGGCAATCCTTTTGCCTATGCGATGCCGGGGAATACAGCCCGCATTTGGAGTGCTCTAATGGAGTCTGCGTACTGATTGAAAATTGTGGAACTAACCAATGCCAACAAGGCGTACCCTGTGGCGGACAATGCGTAATCGATCAGGACTGTCCGCTTTGGCCAGAGCAGGTTTGTTTTGACGGCATCTGCGGACCTACACCTATTGTCATTGATGTTAACGGAGATGGATTTAGTCTTACTGATGCCGCAGGCGGGGTATCATTTGATTTGATAGGAAGGGGCGCTTCTGTTCAAACAGCGTGGACGGCAGCCTACTCTGATGATGCTTGGCTTGCTTTAGATCGAAACGGGAATGGGAAGATTGACAATGGGGGCGAATTATTCGGAAGCGCCACTTCACAGCCTACCCCTCCGCCAGGGGAAAAAAGAAACGGTTTTCTAGCGCTTGCTGAGTACGATAAACCAGCGAATGGAGGCAATGGAGATGGTCAGATAGATCAAAGAGATAGCGTCTATCCCTTGCTACGTCTCTGGCAAGACAACAACCACAACGGAGTTTCGGAGCCAAACGAGCTTCATGCGCTTACTGAGCTTGAGATTGCCGTAATTGATTTGGACTACAAAGAGTCAAAACAAACAGACCAATACGGGAATAAGTTCAGGTATCGGGCGAAGGTGAAAGACATTCGTGGCGCGCAAGTCGGGCGTTGGGCTTGGGACGTGTTTCTCATGACACAATGACGCTTCCTATCCGGCCCAAGAATGCTTCGCGATATTGGCCCTGAGTTTTTTCGTCCTCCATAGGCGTATGGGGATTGCGCCTTTGCGAGAAATGTTCCTCACGCAGCGAAGGTTTCTCGCAAAGGCGCAAAGGTTCCTCTCATCAGTCCGGTTCAACTTATCGCCCGCCCGGGCGCGCGTCGTCTCTGATTTACGCGACAGCGAAGCTAACCGACAAAACTTCGGCGGAGGCGCCATATGGGTTTCGAGGACGATGTTTTCATCAGTTATCCGCACGTTGACAACGAAACGCTGGCTAGCGGAAGTGATGGCAATACGGTCAAGCTGTGGGACGCCAAGAGCGGCGCGGAGATTGCGACGCTCAAAGGCACAGGTCTTATGTCAGTTCGGTGGCCTTCTCGCCAGACAGGCGGATGTTCGCCAGCGGAAGTGGAGAATGGGACGGTCAAGCTGTGGCGCGGGGCGACGAATGAAGAGGTTGCCCGGCAGAGGAATAAATAAGGGGATAGTACGATTACGAGATTGATCAAGCCCGGCTGAATGTTAGCGGACTAATCGTGCTTGACCCATTTTCCATTAAGCATCACGCGCCTTATGCGGCGCAGCGCTCCGAACTCTTTCAGCGGATCGCCTTCGACCAGAATCAGGTCGGCCAGTTTGCCAGCTTCGACGCTGCCCAATCGGTCATCGATGCGGAAGAAGCGCGCGTTCTCCATCGTCGCGGCGACGATCGCCTCCATCGGCGTCATCCCGCTTTCGACCAACAGTTCCATCTCGCGCTGATAAGCCCATCCGCGTTCGGCGTGCGGGACGCTGGAATGGGAGCCTACGACCACTCGCGCCCCGGCCCGCTTCGCCATCCCGACGAACTTCAGCATGTTTTTGAATCCGCGCACGCCCGTCTCGGTCACGTCCCGGTCGCCCTCGCGCCGCTCGAAGACGGCCAGCGTAGCCGAGATGTAGACGCCGCGTTTGACGATCAAATCCAGCGCCTCTTTCACGCGCGGCGAATCCGGATCGATTTCGCTCCACATTTTGTACCGCCCGTCGCGGCGGGCGTTGTTATCGGCGAGTACCGATTGCCGATATTTCTCGGCCTCGCGCAGCGGCGTGAGCGCCGTTCCGAATGAAGTGACGTGCTCGACGCCGTCAACGCCAGCGCGAATGGCGTCCATCGCGTCGACGATCTCGAGATGGGCCGTCACCGGAACGCCGCGCGCATGCGCTGTTTCGGTCACGACCCTGATGAGACCGAGCGGCAATCGGAAATAGACCTTGATCACCGATGCGCCCTGGTCGATGAAACGATTGACCGCGTTTCGCGCCTCTTCGGCGTCACGGACGATGAACGAGTCCGCAGGGTATGCGGGCGGAGGCGCGTCCAGATGCGGGCCGGCGAGAAACAGCCTCGGGATTGGCGCGCCCGATCTCTGCGCCGCGTCATAAGCTTCGATCCATTGCCCCGGATCGCGCACGGACGTGACGCCGCGCGTCAGAAAGAGCGCCGGCAATGCGTCGTCGCCGTCAATATGGAAATGCGAATCGATGAAGCCGGGCAGTAGCGCGAGTCCGCTCGCATCGATCACTTCGGCGTCTTTCGGGACGGTCGTCGAATTTCGTCCGCCTGCGGCCGTAATGCGGTCGTCACGAATCACCACAACGGAGTCATTGACGGGCGCGCCTCCGCGCCCGTCAATCAACGTCGCGCCGACGATCGCAACCAGTCTGCCGCCTTCAGGCCGCGCGACCTTGTTGATCTCGCGCATCGAATGTCGCCGCGGTTGTTTCGCCGTCTGCTGCCGGGCGTCCGTGACTGACCCGATGAACAGGAGCGGCAATAACAATTGAATAGCGGCTCGAAGTTTGACCGTCTTTGCTCTTCTCAATCGTCAGACTTCCATTCTCCACCTTCCCGCACAAAGCTAAACCATTTCTTGCCGGGAAGGATCACGACGGCGCGGTCGCCGCGCTCCACCACGCGTTGAATTTTCTGGAGCGACTTCTTCATCTCGGCGGCTGTCTTGGCCAGTGAATCCGCTTTCTCGCCGGCGAGGAAGGCCTGGTTCCAGCGGTTGGCGCGTTCGGTGGAGACCTTCTGCGCCGTCGCTAAATCGCCCTTGGCCAGAGCGTCGGCCTTCTCAAATAAGAGACGGGCCTGGGGGCTGTCGAGCGCGGATCGGCCTTTCAAATCGGCGGAGATCTGCGGTTCGTTGAATATCGGCGCTTCGAACTTGACGGAATAACTGATCGCCGGAAAATCGGCGAGGCCAGGTTCGCGTTCCTCGCTGCGTTCGATGGCGCCGACGACGCGCTGGTCTGTCAGCGACCACTCTTTGAAGAGGTCCTCTCCGGCGACGTTGATCGTCTGTCTGATGAGAAAGCGCCCCTGCCCCGACGGCGGAACGAGAAGCGTCATCACCACATTGTCCGGGTCGTCGGGGGCCATTTCAAACATCAGCCCCTGCACCCGTCCTTGTTTCGCCAATTCCATCACCGGCAAAAAGGCGATTCCGTCCAGCGCATTGGCCGGGACCTCCCGGTCAGTGAACAGCACGCGAAATCTCTCCGTCTTCTCGAGCAGACCCTCGGCGTTGTCGTGCAAATGGGCGTAGGCATGGCGGAGCGTTACGTTCTTTTCGTTCACCCGCAGCGATCCGCGGGCGACTCCCGGATCGATGCCCGGATTGCTGGAGGATTCCGGATGGGCTATTACGAAGAAGGGGGCCAGTAGCAGAAATAGAAATGATTTCATAGTGAGCGCCTCTCTCTCTGTTAGGTCAGAACAATCGACATTGACGCATTCAGTTTAACTACGACCGTCGGTCTCCAGCGTTTAGAGTACCGACTTTAGTCGGCAGTGCTTGGAATCCCAGCGCCGCCGACTAAAGTCGGCGCTGCGGAACGCTCTACACCGGTGGCTGTAATTTCATTCGACGCGCCAATGTCGCCTGCCCTGATTTAAGTGGTTAAAACTAGCCTTTGAGACTTTCTCTTGAATCACCCGTGTGAACGAGAGTTTTGCGGGGGAGCATAGAGACCGCAATCGCGCCAATGAGCGCCAATGCAATCATCAGGAGAAATCCTTTTGTGTAGTTGACGCTTTGGTCACGAAGTCTACCCACAAGCTTGGGTACCCAGGCTTCCGCTAACCCATCCACCACAATGATCAATCCCATCACCCGTCCCATCACCCGAAGGCCAAACAAATCCGCCGCCATCAACGGGATGATCATGTAATCGCCTCCCATGCCGATGCCGAAAACGACGGCGAACAGATAGATCGCGCCCGGCTTGTCGATCAAAAACAGCAACGGGACGCCGCAAGCTACAAGCAGGTAGATCAGGATCATCACGTACTTTTTCGGGAATCGGTCCGCTAACCACCCCATCAACAACCTGCCAACATTGCTGGTTAAGAGCACCAGCGCGATCACGTTTGCGGCGTCATTCTGCGTAAATCCACTGTCACGCGTCAGATACAATTTCAAATGCTGATTGGTAGCGCCAACCGCGCCAATCGAACATAAGCTGCCGATCGCGAGTAGATAAAACGCGGGGCTTCGCAGAATTTCTCCCAGCGGAATAGCCGGCGCCGCAGCCTCCTTTTGCTGAAAATCATCGGGCCTATCAGTGATCATCCATGTCAACGGTATCGCCACCACGATCATCAAGAGGCCCAGCCACAGCAACGCCGTATGCCATCCGAACTTGCCGGTCAACCAGGCCGCCATCTTCACTGTAATCGCTCCGCCCAGTCCGATCCCCAGATAAGCGAACCCCATCGCCTTGCCGCGAGATCCTTTGAACCAGCGAGAGAGCAAGACTTGATTAGGCAATGGGCCTCCGCAAACGTAGCCGAGCGCATTGAAAATAAAACAGGCGTAAAAGAGCGGCAAAGTATCTATTTGCCCCAACCCCATAATTGAAATCGCGCCCATTAAAATGCCAACAATCATCAATCGGCGTAGCCCGAATCGGTCAATGATCCAGCCGGCCGCAAATCCGAAGAGCGGCAACACAAGGGTCTTACCGTAGGTATTGCCTGATGTAACTTGCTCCCGCGTCCAACCGAACTCGCTAACCATGAAATCGTAAAAGTAGGGCGGGCCATAGAAGGCAATCCCGACCAGGGCGTACAGGTTGAGGAATGAAGTCAGCGCGACCAATCGCTTTGGCCTGGCGCCTTTTTCGGCGCCGCTTTGTTCAGCCATGACTTGATGATTCATGAACCTCCTTGCTCAATTCCGCGAGGCTGCTAACCGCCCCGGCTCGCGCACATTCTTGCCTTCGCGGCCCACAAGCGCGTCGCCCAAATCGGCGCGGGCGCGTTCGACGAACGTCATCAATTTGTTGACGACGTCGGGGTTCTTGCCGGCGACGTTCGTCGTCTCTCCGACGTCCTTTTCAAGATCGAAGAGCGCAAGCTCCTGCTCCTGTCTGACGTAACGTCCCGGCTTGCCGTCGCCGCCGACTTGTTCGAGATGCTGATAAGGGTGCGGCAAATGGAGCTTCCATCTCCCGCTGCGAACCGCGTGCAATTCCCTGCCCCAGTAATAATAGAGCGCGTCGTGCGGGCTTTGCGCGTTGCGCTGGTTTGCGAGCAGCGGCCAGATGTCGAGGCCGTCAATGATACGATCTTTTGCCGTTTCGGCCCCGGCGAGCCTCGCAATCGTCGGCAGCAGATCAATCGTCATCGCCGCCTGGCGAATGACCACGCCCGCAGGAATCTTGCCGGGCCACCGCGCCACGAAGGGCTCACGCACTCCGCCCTCAAAAGCGGTTCCCTTGCCTTCGCGCAGCCCCAGAGCCTTCCCGGCGTGATTGCCGTAGCTCAGCCACGGGCCGTTGTCCGACGTAAAGATCACCAGAGTATCTCGATCCAGATTCAGCCGCTTCAACGCGTCGAGGACCTGGCCGACAGACCAATCGATCTCCTCGATCACATCGCCGTATAGCCCCCGTTCCGTCTTGCCTTTGAATTTCTCCGAAACGAACAGCGGCACATGCGGCATCGAATGCGGGAGATAGAGAAAGAATGGCTTGTCCTTGGCCTTCTCGATGAATTTGACGGCGCGTTCGGTGTACCACGTCGTCAATTGCGTTTGATCGGGCGCCAACAGCGCGACCTTTTCGTTCTCAATCAGCGGCAGATCGGGGTAAAAGCCTTTCGGCGCCGAAGGATTGTTCGGCCACATGTCATTCGAGTACGGCAGGCCGAAATATTCGTCGAAGCCGTGACGTGTGGGGAGAAATTGCGGGTGATGGCCGAGATGCCATTTGCCGAAGATCGCCGTGGCGTATCCACGCGTTTTTAAAATCTCGGCGATCGTCATCTCACTGTCGTTGATACCGTGTTCCGCGCGGTGATTGAGCGCGCCCTGAATGCCGACGCGGTTCGGATAGCTCCCGGTCAACAGGGCCGCGCGCGAAGCCGAGCAGACCGCCTGCGCGACATAAAAATCGGTCAGCCGCGCGCCTTCCCTAGCCATTCGGTCGAGATTAGGCGTTTTGTAACCGGCGGCCCCGAAGCTGCCAATGTCAGAGTAGCCGAGGTCATCGGCGAAGATGATCACGAAGTTGGGCGGGCGTCTGGCGTCCTCGCGCCTTTGAGTCATGCCGATGACAGTGGCGCAAGCGCTTATGAAACCCAATAAGGAGACAAGGAAACAGGTAGACAATGAGAGAATGAGACTTGATCCTTGTCTCCCCTTCTCCCCTTCTCCCTTTCTTTCTTCTCTTTTGCGAAGCCTCCGGTTCTGCGGCGTCTTCGCGGCTCCGAGACCTTTCATAAAGCGCCAACTCACCTTGCCCTTTCACGATCTCGGCGCCGCGCCAAGCTCTCTGATATCGTCACAACAGCTTTTCTCAGTAACATAATGAGTCCTCCGAAGAACCGCCGGGGGCGAAGGCCGCGACGATTGATCACGGCCAAACGCGCGGGGCGCGCGCCGGCAATGGAACTCGGTTTTAATGAGATAGTTAGAAAGCTTCAGATCGAAAAAGCTGAGCGATTATGCACTGCGCGGCGGGCGAGCGTCTACAGCTATTCCCATCAATCGGCAAAATAGGCGGAAAAAAATGTGTGGTCCTTTCGCGTTAATCTGTGGCGCCTTGCTGTTCCAATGTCGCCCATTCTGATTTAGACTCCTGCTCACCTGCCAGTAATCAATGATAGCCCCGTAAATTCCATTTTCAAGAAAGGCTTGATGAGATACCGATTTTCTCTTTTGGCGCTCACTATCACTTTGTCGTTTATCGATATATTCCCCACATACGGCTTTAAACCTTCGTCGCTTCCGCCGAAGCCGGGGCGCAAATACACCACGATCGAGCGTCTGCAACCGGAGCGGCTGCGCGCCGTGAGCGAAGACCGGTCGCGCTACCAGAAGTCGCGCCATACGGTCTCGCTAGAAACGGGCTACGATGATTTCCGCGGCGTCCTGCATGCGCATGCCGAAGATTCGACTCACACAGGCGGGACGCGGGCCGAGTTGCTCGCGGCGGCGAAATCGACCGGCGTGCAGGTCGTGATGTTGACCGACCACGTTCGCCCGCCGCGCGATTTCGTCAACGACGATTCGCGCGGGATGATGGACGGCGTGCTCTTCATCCCCGGCGCCGAGAGCGAGGGCTTCTTAGTCTTCCCGCAGCGTTCGTTCATCAAGGCATACATCGACAAAACCTTCAGTACGCGCGAAGAGTACATCAAGCTGGCGAAGTCCGCCGACAGCATTATCTTCCTGTCGCATGTCGAGCAGCGGCTCGACTCGGCGCCGGGGGAACTCGACGGCCTGGAGATTTACAACCACCACGCCGATTTTTCGGACGAGGACGAGTTCGTGAAGTGGCTGCGCGCTTCCTTCGCCGATCCCGACCGATTGAAACAGGTCGAACGGGCCTTAGCCGAATATCCGATGGAGGTCTTCGGCGCTTCGCAGGATTATCCGGAACAAGTCATCGCCAGGTGGGACCGCGACCTGACCCGGCAGAGGTCGACCGGAGTGTCGGCCAACGACTGCCACCACAACCAGGTCTTTACCATCAAAGCCGCCCCGCCCGACGCGATAATGATCAACGTCGTCGGGGAATCGCCGCGCAAGGTCATGACCGGACAGGCGCCGCGCGTCGCCGAAATGTTGAAAAACAAGGCGCCCGGCGAGGTGATCGCGAAGCTCGACTTCGATCCTTACGAGCGGAGCTTGCGCTACGTCACGACACACTTCCTGATGCGCGAGTTGAATGAGAGTTCCGTGCGGCAGGCGCTGCGTCAATCCCACGCCTACGTCGCTCACGACTGGCTCTGCGATCCGACCGGGTTCGCCTTCATCGCGGAGGCCAACGGCAAACGGGCCGGCGTAATGGGCGATGAAGTGAAGATGTCGAAAGGAATGAAGTTGAGTCTGGAAGCGCCTGTGGCGGGCCTGGTCAAACTATTCCTCGACGGCCGCATGATCCACGAGGGCCGATCCGACAAGCTCAGTTACGCGATTGGCGCCCCCGGAGCCTACCGCGCCGAGGTCTGGCTGGAAGTGGACGGCGAGATGCGCCCATGGATTTATTCGAACGCGATCTGGATCACCAAATGAAAAAGACAGGATTTACAGGATTGCTCGAGATTGAGCCTCTTGCAAAAGTCCTTCGGGATAGAGCGAGCGGATTGATAACCGTAGCGCAAACTGTCTAGCCCCGATCCACGGCTAAAGATGTACAGCGGACTGTCCAGTCTGCTGAAGTCTTCGTAAAGGGCCGATTGATAGAGACTTCAGCAGACTGGACAGTCCGCTGTACATCGCCGCGGCTTCACTCAACAGGTGAAGCCCCAA
>WNFZ01000362.1_pt1 | contig 45720 bp, 58 predicted proteins | sample 5400081 | NCBI WGS metagenome assembly WNFZ01 (sample SAMN13153365, study PRJNA577476) | soil metagenome | isolation source: 80 cm soil or saprolite under grassland replicate 1 | place: USA:California | collected 2016-06-15
GCCGTAACCAGGCGTTGGTAGGGTATCTGGGTGCACCCGGATGCTGACGAGCCGCCCTTTGGCCGGTCCCGAGTGACCGTGGGGTCGATGATCGGCGCGCTCGTCGTGGTGCTGCTCGTCGCCGGCGTACTGTCCGCGGGCATCTGGGCCCTTACGAGGTACGCCGACCGTGACTCCTGGGCGGGTCGTGGCACGCCCGTAACCACGCCACGAGTACCGCCGGACGTCACGCAGACCGGGCAACCGCCCGCGGCACTCGAACCGGTCAAGCAGATCCTGTACGGGCTCAAGGACCGCGTGCTCAGATCCGCCGGCGTCCCGCGGCCGGTGGACGGGTCGTGCGACCGGGCCGCGCTCAGCGGCGCGGATCCCGCGGTACTGCGGTGCACCGTCACCTATGAAGGGCTGGCGGTGGACTATCGGGTCACCGCCCGGTCGACCGGTGCCGACCACGTCGAGTGGGACGCGACCGCCGATCGCACCGTGGTCACCCGCGAGGGTCTGCTCGCCCAGTTCTGGTACCGGTACGGCCCGCTCGGTGCGACCTTCACCGACCTGCGCTGCGACGACGGTTTTCCTTCGGTCGCGCTGGTGCCCGTCAAGGCGCCGCTTGACCGGTACTGCTGGGCCAAGCCGCACCGGGGCAAGACCGTGAAGGTGTCGTTCGCGCCGAGCGACCAGGGGCAGGCGAACCTCTTCACCGAAGTTCAGGGGCCTTAGGCAAGCGCCTTGCGGTACATGAGATAGCCGCGCCAGGGTGCATAGCAGAGCCTGGTGTAGAAGGACTCCCGGACCACCCAACCGATGTGGCAGGTACGGGTACCGCGCTCGCGGAGCAGCTCCGAGGCGCGCGCGACCATGGCGCTGCCGATACCGCGGCCCTCCGCGTCGGGCGCGACCCCGACACAGCCGATGGCACCGCACCGGGGCCCGAGCATCGGCGGGAACATCTCGTCGGTGTCCGGGCCGGAGTACAGCAGCGTTCCCACGATGCGCTCGGAGGCGTCGCGGGCGACCAGCACACTGGCGTCCCAGCGCTGGAACGCGGGCAGCCACGACCGGAACGTCGCCGCCTCGAACGCGAGCACCGCATCCCGGTCCTCGTCGGTCGCGGTATCAATGGCGATCGATGCTTGGCTCGCCTGCTCGCACACGCCGGGCGGCGGCGCGTAGTCGACGAGGTCCCGGGTCAGGTCGATGGTGCGGCTTTCCACGCGCCACCCACGGGCGGCGAAGAACGCACCGGCCGCGGGAAGGTCGGTGGGTACTCCGGGCCAGATGTACTCCGCGCCGCCACTGCCGGCCCGGACCTCGGCGACTCCCAGGCGGCGCAGATAACGCTCCGCCTCGGCGAGCAGCGCGCTCGCGATCCCTCGACGCTGGCGGTCCGGCGCGACCATCACGGCTGGAACGCTGCCCGCCGGATCGACCGCGACGACCCCGACCACGCGCCGGCCGGGGCCGGCGTTGACGGCGTCGGCGCCGGCATTCCCGGCGGAGCCGGCGCCGGCCGGTCCGGCTTCGACCGCGACGAAGCCGGACCGGATGACGTCGAGCCCGCGCGGCAGCACCGGCCAGGCCGGCGCCAGGGCGGCGCGCCACAGGTCGGCGATCGCCGCCCGGTCGGACGGCGCGTCCAGCTCCCGCAGCATCCAGCCGGCGTTCATGGACACCAGCCTGCCACCTGCGCTGAGCGTGGTGAGTTTTCCGTGCTATAGCACGGAAAACTCACCACAGCGTGATCCGGGCGGCGCTACGGGCGCGGGCTGTTGGCTCCACGGCAGCCCGACCCGGCCACGTACACGTCGCCGTCAGCGACAGTCACCTCGCGGGCGCTGCTGGCCCCCGACGCGAGGATCCGCGCCGGGTCCCGGTACCCGCCGATCACCTCGATGCGCTGCACGGCACGGGGCGTCTCGATGACCATCTCGTCCTGCCACAGGCTCCCGGCGTGCAGCAGGTACGTGCCGATGCCGCTCGTCGTACCCTCCCGGGTGGCGTAGACCCGCCACGTGAAGGCGTGGATCGGTTCCATGTCACGGACCCGCACGCCGGTGGCCACCTCTCGGGTACGCCAGCCGGACGGCGTCCAGATGCCGACGAAGTCGTGCAGCACACCCGCCGTGTCGAGCTGCATCCAGACCACGAACGGCAGGCCGATCACCTCACCAACGAGCTGGATGTAGTCCGGCGACCGGGAGAAGGGTGCGGCCAGCAGCGGCGTCTCGACGATCCGCAGGAACGCCTCCTGGTCCGGGTCGTCGATCACGGTGCCGAGGTCACGCCCGTCAGCGGCGTGGAAGTGCAGGTCCGCCGGCGTGAAGTAGGTGTGGTAGATGTTGTGGTGGTACCGGTCGTGGAGGTGGCCTTCCGGTCCGCCGCCGGCCAGCGTGTAGACGATGTGTACCCGCTCGGGCCGGCCGAAGCTCGCCGGCTCGTACCGCAGCTGTCCAATGTAGATCTCGTTCATGTTGTCGGCGCGCCCGTTCGGCGCGATGACCCACTTCTCGCCGGTCAGCTGCTCCGAGTTGCGCCAGGTCAAGCCGTTGTCGGTGGATCGCACATACTTGATCGGCCGGAAGTCGGTCGGGAAGCTCGGATCGAAGTCGTGCACGGTCTCCCTGATGAACACGAAGACGCTGCCGTCGGCGGCGACGAACGGCATCGGGTAGGTCGCGCCCAGGCCCTCGGGAATGACCTGCTCGGTCCATGCTCCCTCGATCGAGTGCGGCGCCGCCGAACGGGCGACGACCAGCGACGCGTTGTGCAGGCTGTGGAAGACGAGCAGGTGCCCGTCGCGCGCCTGCACGATGGTCGGATAGTTGTGCGAGTCACCCTCGCCGTTGCCGACCTTCACCGGCGCCGACCAGATGCCGGTGCGGTGGTCGTAGGACTGGATGTAGTTGTCTTCGCGCTGGCCGCCCCACGTGATGAACGTGGTGTGCGCCGCCCGGTCGTAGACGCCGCCGGCCACCGGCCGCCGGTCGGTGCGTGCGGCGACCGCGGTGGCCGGCGTCATGACGGTCACCTGGGGCGCCGTCGGGCAGGTGAGGCCGCCGGCGGCCCCGTCGGCCCCTTCGGCTCCATTGGCCGCACTTGCTGCGGTGACCACCAGAGCGGTAGCCGACAGCACGACGGCTGCCGCGGCGGAAGCGAGCTGAGGCATTTGTCCTCCTCGATGGCGTTGTCCGTCCGCCATTCTGCCCGCCCGACGCAGACAAGGAAAGAATCTACATATGTGGATACCGCACAGTGGTCGGATGCAGTGCAATCCGGGCGCCACCGGCGGCTGACGACTCGTACAACGCGTGGATGGCCGCCACCGCCGTACGCGCCTCGGTCAACGACACTGCCGGTGACGCACCCTCGCGAAGGCAATACGACACCGCCTGGTACTGGCGCGCGAACGACAGCGTGTACTCGCGGTCCTGGTCGACCGTCACGATCCGTCGCAGGCCACGGCCGTCGGCGACGGTGACGCCGGCCGGGTCGATCGCGACCCGGCCGCGTTCGCAGATGACGGTCGTTTCGTGAAAGAAGTCCGGACCCGTGTGCAGCAACGAGAAGTACGCCGGTGGCGCCCCGGCGAAGAAGAGCTGCCCGGCGGCCGCGGTCTCGACCTGCCAGCCGGCCGGTGTCGCGACCGACCCGGACACCGCAACCGGTAGCTCGTCGAGCAGCCAGCTCGCGCGGTCCACGGTGTGGATCCCGACCATTATGGCGATCCCACCGCCGGCCAGCTCCCGGTCCAGGATCCAGGCCGGTCGTGCGCCGGGCGTGTAGTCGCTGGACCGGCGCTCCAGGTATAGCAGGGGCCGGCCCAGCGAGCCTTCGGCGAGCACCTCCCGAGCCCGCCGTACCGTCGTGAGCTGCCGCTGCTGCTGGCCGACGTAGAGCAACCGGCCGGCCCGGCTCGCGGCCTCGATCATCCGGTCACAGTCGGCGAGCGTGGTCGCCATCGGCTTCTCCACCAGGACGTGCCGGCCGGCGGCCAGCGCGGCGAGCGCCAGGTCGGCGTGGCGCGCGTGCGGTACCGCGAGGACCACGAGATCGATCTCGGCGCCGGCCAGCAGGTCGGCCAGGTCGGCGAAGGCGGCCGCCCCGTGATCGCCGGCCAGCCGGGTCGCCCGGTCGAGATCGACGTCGGCGACGGCGGTCAGGCGTACCTCCGGAACCTCCGCAGCGGCCGCCGCGTGCCGCGCCGCCACCTCGCCGGCGCCGACGAGCCCCAGCCGAACCACATCCATGTCCCCCAGCTAAGCACCCCAAACCGTTACCTTGCCGTGATCTGATAGATGTATCTAGACCAGCTCCCCCGGCCTCGTATCCTTCGTCCGCACCGAAGTCCGCGCGGAAGTCCGCACCGAAGTGCTCCTTCACGCGCACATCGGCCGCCAGCGGACGCAGCGCAGCGGAGTCCGCGGTCAAGCGGCCGAACCGAAGGGCAAGGGCAGCCGGAGCGCGCCTAGGCAGCCTGAACCATGAGACGGAGGGCCGACATGGAGGTCTACTTCCGGCCGGACGAAGAACGCCCGCAGGGCGACGGGACCGAAGACGGCGCGTTCCCGAGGCCTCCGTCGTTCCCACCCGAGGTGCTCGAGCGCCACGGCGCGCGCATGCTACGACCGACCGAGGCCGTTCGGGCGCCGGGCACCCGGGCTCCCCAGCCGACCGCGTACCGTGCGGGCATCCTGCTGGTCCCCGACGACCTGGTGCGCGGCCGGTCCGACGTGATCAACCGGGCGCTCGGCGACATCGGGCTGCGCTTCGCTCCACCACCGCCGCCGAGCCAGCTTGCCCCAGGGCTTGACGAGATCGGGCAGTACCTGCGCGACCTGCCGCGTCCGGTCGCGCTGCGCGTACGCGAGGACGGCATGCCGACCGACGTCGACGCCTGGGTGGCGCTGCAGCACCTGCGGGCCGTTGCCGGGCGGGCGGGCAGCGGCCTGCGCCGCGAGGACGTCGACCGGATCTCCCTGGACCACCTGCTCATCGGTTCGGCCATCACCGGCATCGGCGGCAGCCCGGTCACCGAAGGCAGCCCGGTCACCGAAGGCAGCCCGGTCACCGAGGGCAGCGGCATCGGCTCGTACGTGCGGGCCGGCTCGGGCGGACGCTGCCCGGTCGACCTCGCGATGCCGGCGCCGTACCGCCGGCACCTGCGCGACTGCGGCACGAACCGCCGGCCGGTGGTCGCCGTCCTCGACACCGGTATCCGCAGCCACCCGTGGCTCGACGTCCCCCGGTACGGTGACCCCTTGCCGGCCAACGGGTTCGTCCGGATCGACCCGGCGCTGCAGGCGCTCATCAGGGCCGAGGAGGAACAGGTCGCGGCCACCAGCCTCGACGCGGTCGAGGTGCTTGTCGACCACTGGGACACGCCGGCGACGTCCGCGCCGCTGGTCGGCACCCTCGACTCGCACCTGGGCCACGGGACATTCATCGCCGGGATCGTCCGCCAGGTCGCGCCCGACGCCGAGGTGCTGGCGATCCGCATCATGCACAGCGACGGCGTGGTCTATGAGAAAGACCTGATCCTTGCGCTCAAGGTGCTCGCCGCCCGGCAGGCCCAGGCCCAGGCGCGAGGCCAGGCCCGTCCGGAAGACCTGGTCGACATCATCGTCCTGTCGCTGGGGTACTTCCACGAGGCGCCCGCCGACGAGGTGTACACCTCGACGCTCGCGCAGGTCCTCGACGAGCTCGGCGCCATGGGCGTACTCGTCGTGGCGGCCGCCGGGAACTACGCGACGAGCCGCCCGTTCTTCCCCGCCGCCCTGGCGGGCCGGCCGAAGGACCAGGTACCGATGCCGGTGCTCAGCGTCGGCGCGCTCAACCCGGACGGCACCGTCGCGCTGTTCAGCAACGACGGGTCGTGGGTGCGTTGCTTCGCCACCGGCGCGGCCATCGTCAGCACCTTCCCGACCGACGTCAACGGCAGCCGTACCCCGGCGGTCGCGCTTTCTGTCGGAAACCAGCCACCCAACCGGCGGCGCACCTTGGACCCGGACAACTTCCGCAGCGGGTTCGCGGTGTGGAGCGGCACCTCGTTCGCCGCGCCGCTGGTCGCCGCGTATGCGGCGGCCGGCCTGTTGACCGGGGCGGCCGAGAATGCGTCGTTGAGCCTCGACGCCGTGGACCGCGAGACTACGATCGCTCGTATCAACACGGCCCTCCAGCGCATGAGGTGATCGGTCGCATGGTGCACAGCCAGCTGCCGGCGGTACCCGAGCGCCCGGTCGCCCGGCAAGACGGCGACCGCCGCCGCGAACGCCTCGCGAGCCTGCTCGATGACGCGCGCGCCAAGCGGGACGGCGCCCTCGACGACATCGTCGCCGAGCTGAGCCCGATGCTGTGGCACGTGGCCCGCTCCCAGGGGCTCGACGGGGCGGCGAGCGAAGACGTCGTGCAGACCACCTGGCTCAGCCTGCTGCGCAGCCTCGACAACATCCGTGCCCCGGACGCGCTGATCGGCTGGCTGGTCACCGTCACCCGCCGCGAGGCCGGGCGGGTCCGCGACGCCGGCCGCCGCCAGCAGCCGGTCGACGAGTCCATGTTCGTCAGCCTCCGCGACACCGACTCCGGGCCCGACGAGCAGTTCGTGGACAACGAACGGCGCCGGGCGCTGTGGGCCGCGGTCAACCGGCTGCCAGCCAAGTGCCAGGAGCTGCTGCGCATCGTCGCCTTCGTCCACCGCCCCAACTACGACGCCGTCGCGGAGGCCCTCGGCTGGCCGCGCGGCAGCATCGGGCCGACCCGTGGCCGCTGCCTGCAGAAGCTACGGGACCTGCTGGGCTCGGATCCACATTGGAGCGCGCAATGACCACACTGGACGGTCCCCTTCCCCCAGGCGCCGCCGATCTGATCGATGAGTCAGACCTGGCCATCCTCGACGGCATGCGTGACCTCTTCGAGGCGACCGACCCGATGCCCGGCGACCTGGTCGACCGGATCCGGTTCGCGCTCGCGCTGGAGAACCTCGACGTTGACGTGTTCCGGCGCTTCGAGGAACCGGAGCTGGTGGGTGCCGCCCGGGGCCACGAGGAGAGCCGCACCATCACGTTCGACAGCGAGAGCCTGACCATCATGGTCAGCATCACCCCGGCCGGGTACGACGTGGTCCGGCTCGACGGTTGGCTCGCCCCACCCGGTGGGCACGAGGTGGAGCTGCGCACCGCCCGGGGACCGTTGACCACGATGGCCGACAAACAGGGCCGCTTCGCCCTCGACGACGTGCCGCACGGCCTGGCTCAGCTCGTCGTACGCCCGATCGACCACCAGCCGTCAACCCTCGCCCGCTCGGTGGTCACGCCCGCGATCGTGGTCTGAGAGCGTCCGATCCTCGTTCCGCAATGTGAGAAGATCGGCGCATCGAAGACCGCGTGCGCCGACTGCACAGGCTCGGTGTCGACGCGACCGCGGCTGGCCGCCCCGCGGTTGGCACCCGGCACCTCCGGGCCGGCCTGCGACTGCTCGGCTGGACCGCCGCCGGTGACGCCGCCCGCGCCACGCATCCCGCGCTGGCCGCCCGCCTGCTGATCAGCCTGGCCCACGGCGAGGCCGAGCAGGGCCGCACCGAGCTCGGGCTGCGCCTGCTGGACGAGGCGGAAACCCTGGTGGCGCCGCAGGAACGCGGCGTGCTGCTGCAACAACGGGGCCTCGCGCTGTTGCGCACCGGCCAGACCGAGGCCGCGCTCGGCCTGCTCGACAAGGCGATCCCACTGCTCACGGCGGCCGGTGAGGCGGTGGTGCTCGCCCGTACCCTGCTGAACCGCTCGGTGGTCCACCTCGGCGCCGGGCGGGTCCGGTTGGCCCGCGAGGACCTGCGCGAGTGTGCCCGCATCGCGCACGCCAACGGGCTCGAGCTGCTGGCTGCCAAGGCGACACAGAACCTCGGCTACTGCGACCTGTACACCGGCGACCTCCCGGCAGCGCTGGAAGCGTTCGAGATCGCCGGCCGCGGGTACGCCCGCCACGGTCCGGGCATCCTGCCGATGCTCGCGCTGGACAAGGCCCGCGCGCTCCTGGCCGCCGGCCTGCCCGGCGAGGCAGGGCGGGAGCTGGAAGACGCCCTCGTCCTCTTCCGGCAGCAGCGGCTGAGCCAGGACTACGCCGAGGCGGAGCTGACCCGGGCCCAGGCGGCGCTGGACGCCGGCGACTTCCGGGCTGCCCGGGACTGGGCGCGCCGGAGCGAGCGGCACTTCGGCCGGCGCGGCAACGCGGCGTGGGCGGCGCTCGCCGCGCTCATGCAGCTACGCGCGGACTTTCACACCACCCGTACACCGTCGCTTGCCGGTCGGGCCCGGCGTATCGCCGACCGCCTGCGATCGCTGAAGCTGGCCCCGGAGGCCGAGGTGGCCGACCTGCTCGCCGTGCGGGCACTGGTCGCCGCCGGCCGGACCGCGACCGCCGAGCACCACGCCGCGCGGGTACGGCCGGCCCCCCGCGTGACCATGGAGACCCGCCTGCTACGCCGGCTGACCCACGCCGAGCGCGCCTTCGCGCAGGGCCGGCGCGGCATGGCGCTGGGCCACCTGCGCACGGGCCTGGCCATCCTGCAGGAGCACCGCAGCCGCTTCGGCAGCCTCGACTTCCAGACCAGCACCGCCGCACTGGGCAGCGAGCTGGCGCTCGCCGGCCTCGACGCCGCCCTCGACGACGGGTCGCCGGACCTCGTGTTCGCCTGGTCCGAACGCTCCCGCGCCCAGGCGTTTCGGATGCGCCCGGTGCGCGCCGCAGCCGACCCGGACATCGCCGAGGCGGTCGTCGAGCTGCGCCAGCTCAGCCAGGCGCTCCGGGCCAGCGAGCTCGGTGGGCACCCCGACCCGCAGATCCGGGCGCGCTGCGCAGAGCTGGAACGGCGCATCCGCGAGCACGGCTGGCGAGTCCCCGGTACCGGCGAAAGCCTCGCCACGCCGACGCTCGCTGCCGTGACGGCCGAGCTGGCGGTGGCCGACCGGATGATGGTGAGCATCCACAGCCGGCGGGGCCGGCTGCTCGCGCTGGTGATCGGTGACGGCTCGGCGCAGGTGGTCGGTCTCGGCGACTACGCGGCCGCCGAGGAGGCGTCGCGGCGCCTGCTCGCCGACCTCAACGCCCAGGCCGGTCGTCACCCACCGGCCCGGCTGGCGCAGGTGATCCGCGAGTCGATCCGCGTGCAGCTTGGCGTGCTCACCGAGCAGATCGTGGTGCCCATACGGCCCTTGTTCGGCGAGCGCGACATCGTGGTGGTGCCCACGATGTCGCTGTCCGGCCTGCCCTGGGGCCTCCTGCCGGACCTGCGCGGGCGGCCGGTGACGGTCGCTCCGTCGGCGGCCGCCTGGCTCGCCGCGCGGCAGCGCCGCCGGGCGGACGGCCCGCGGGCACCTCGGCCACCGCTGCTGGTCGCCGGACCGGACCTCACCCATGCGGAGGTCGAGATCGCCGAGATAACCAAGGTGTACCCGCGAAGCCGCTCGCTGCGCGGCGCCACCGCCACGGTCGAGGCGACCCTGCACGCGCTGGAGGGTGCGCCGATCGCGCATCTGGCCGCGCACGGCCATCACGAACGGGAGAATGTGCTCTTCTCCCGGTTGGATCTCGCCGACGGCCCGCTGATGGCTTACGACGTCCAGCAGCTTTCCCAGGCCCCGCACCAGGTTGTGCTGTCCGCTTGTGACGTCGGCCGGACCGTGGTGCGCGCCGGCGACGAGATCCTCGGTTTCACGGCCGCGCTGCTGTATGCGGGAACCGCGAACGTCGTGTCGTGTGTGGCCCGGATCCCGGACGAGGCGGCAGCCGACATGATGGTGGCCTACCACCGTGAGATCGCGGCTGGCGTGGAGCCGGCCCGGGCGCTGGCTACCGCGTCGCTGTCCCAGCCGCTGGCGTCGTTCAACTGTTTCGGATCAGGCTGACCGTCGGGCCTGCCCAGGTGACCAGTACCGTTTCCACCGCTCCCCCTCATCGGACTCACCGGACTAGAGTCAACAGGGTCACGGACAGATACACCATCCGGTTCACGGCGAAACCTTCGGCATACCCAACACCCCCGGGAGGATAGCCGACATCCCCGGGAAGATGGCCGACCCCCCTGGAAGGGTGATGTCGCCTCACCCTCTCGTGCAGTCAACTCCGTCACTATGGCCCGTCCTCGGCATGCAGCACGCGCAATACCAGCCGTCCGACCCCCGATCGACGCGGGACGCCTGTGGGCGGCCGGTGTCGCGACCGCCGGGGTCGCCGCGCTCACCGCGATCGTCGGCTTTCTCGTCGCCCGCGCCGTGTTCGGTGTACCGGTGCTGGCGCCGAAGAGCGACGGCGTGTGGGGCAACGCGAACACCCCGACGTACGCGCTCCTCGCCGCGTGTGCCGGGCTCGTCGCCACCGGGATCATGCACCTGCTGCTCCGGTACGCCCGGGCGCCGTTGCGCTCCTTCGGCTGGGTGATGTTCCTCGGCACCGCCGTCGGGATCGTCGCGCCGTTCGCAAGCGGCGCGACGCTCGCCGCCACGATCGTCACCGCGGTCGTCAACCTCGCGACCGGCATCGCCGTCTGGATGCTGGTTTCCGCGGCGGCTAGCAGCGCCCTGCGGCTCGGTCTCGTGCGTGCCCACATGGCCGACGCGCCAGCCGAAGAAGCGCCGGTGGACGCCTCGTTAGGCTCGTTCCGGCCATGACCGGCCGGTGATCCGCTCGTACACCTCGATGTACCGGGTCCGGGTCGCCACCACCACGTCCGCCGGCACCTGCGGTGCCGGCGGCGTCTTGTCCCATCCGGTGCCGGCTGCCCAGTCCCGTACGAACTGCTTGTCGAAGGCGAGCTGCGGCCGGCCGGGCTGCCACGCGTCGGCCGGCCAGAACCGCGAGGAGTCCGGCGTCAGCAGCTCGTCGCCGAGCACGAGGGTGCCGTCGCCGGCCCGACCGAGCTCCAGCTTGGTGTCCGCGATGATGATGCCCCGTGTGGCAGCGATCGCCGCGCCCCGCCGGTAGACGTCCAGGGTGGCGCGCCGGAGCTCCTCGGCCGTCTGCGGGCCGACCATCTCCGCCACGTCGTCGAAGGTGATGAACTCGTCGTGCGTGCCGGCCGGCGCCTTCGTGGTCGGCGTGAAGATCGGTTCCGGCAGCTTCGACCCTTCGACGAGGCCGGGCGGTAGCGGTACGCCGGAGACCGCCCCGGTCTTCTCGTACTCCTTCAGGCCAAGGCCGGCCAGGTACCCCCGGGCGATGCACTCGACCTGGATCATGTCGAGCCGGCGGCACCTGATCGCGCGCCCGGCCCACTCGGCCGGCACGTCGGTGCCGGAGATGACGTGGTTGGCAACGATGTCGGCGAGCCGGTCGAACCACCACAGGGAGAGCTGGGTGAGCACCTTGCCCTTGTCCGGGATGGGGGTCGGCAGGACGATGTCGTAGACCGAGACACGATCGGAGGCGACCAGGATCACGTCCGGCCCGTCGCGGTAGACCTCCCGCACCTTGCCCGAGTGCACCAGCTCCATCGCCACGACCTTACGCAACCCTGCCAGGTGCCGGCAGCCCGACCGGGATCTGCGGCGGGAGCTCGGCGAAGCAGGCCGACGCGATCGGGGTCAGCAGCTCGCGCAGCCGCTGGGTACGGTCCGCGCCCAAGGCCCGCCACGGGCCGGCCGCCGCGACGTCCGTGGCCCGCTCGATCGCCCGGAACGACTCGACACCGGTGTCGGTCGGTTTCCCGCCGGCGTCCAGCCAGCCACGATCGACCAGGCGCCGGGTCGCGCCGTCCCACTCCTCGTCGCTCCAGCCCCGGTGCGGCTGCAGGCCCTCGCGGGACAGGTCGGAGGCGGCGCGCCACGCCAGCACCTCGCAGCCGCCCACATCGGCGGCGACCAGCGCGGCCACGTGCCCGTCGCCCCGATGCTCGCGCAGGACCGTCGCCGCCTGCCAGAGCCGGGCGAGCGGCTCCTCGGGCCGGGGCAGCGCGGCGTTGGCCGCACCGATGACGTGGCCGGCGTGGTCGAGCCGCCCGGCGGCCTCCTCCAGCAGGTCGGCCGTCTCGGCCAGCGCCTGCGGCGGCTGCCCGTCGGCGAGCCGGGAAAGCGCGGCCACCGCACCGGTCAGCCGGGCCTGCAGTACGCGCGGCGGGGCGGCCCGGTCCCAGACGTCCGGTATCGCCCGGGCCACCATGCCTGGCGCGAAGTTGAAGAACGCCGCGATCACCGGCGCCGCACCGATCGGACCGAACGGGGCGGCGCGACCGGCAAAGTACCCGCGCCAGAAGCCCCGCAGCCCGGCCGCCTCGAACGCCGCTCGCGCCTCCGGGGTGAAGTACGTGACGTCGTGTACCGGTTCGAACAGGGTCCACATCAGCCGTGCCTGGTCTGCCGACTCCTCACTCATGGGCTCGACGCTAGTCTGTGTGCCGTGGGGTTCCGCGGATGGCCGGCCGAAGCCCTCGACTTCTACGAGGGGCTCGAAGCCGACAACTCAAAGACGTACTGGACGGCGCACAAGGCCGTCTACGACGAGAAGGTCTACGCACCGATGGCGGCGCTGCTCGCCGAGCTGGAGCCGGAGTTCGGCCGGGGGAAGATCTTCCGCCCGAACCGGGATGTCCGGTTCAGCGCTGACAAGTCGCCGTACAAAACGGCCATCGCGGCCACGCTGGAGCACGGCGGGTACATCCACCTTTCGGCCAAGGGCCTGGCCGCCGGGAGCGGGATGTACATGATGGCGCCCGACCAGCTGGAGCGCTACCGCAAGGCGGTCGTCGACGACAAGACAGGCGCGGAGCTGGAGAAGATCATCGCCGAGGTGGAGGCGCACCGCATCGAGGTCGGTGGCCACGAAACGCTCAAGACCGCACCGAAGGGGTACCCGCGCGACCACCCACGCGCGGACCTGTTGCGCAACAAGGGCATCGTGGCATGGAAGGAGTGGCCGGTCGCGGCGTGGCTCGGCACCGCCGCCGGGAAGAAGCGCGTCGTGGACTTCCTGCGGGTCACGCGCCCGTTGCAGGACTGGCTCAACCGGCGCGTGGGCGCCAGCACCATGCCGAGCAGCCGGCGGTAGCCGGGGCCGTCTGCTGCCGTGTTCAGGCCGCGAGCTCTCCACGGTACGGTCGGATGATGCACGATGACCGGTTGCTCGTTGAGGCCCGGCTCCTGCGGGTCGTGGAGCATGACATCCGGCCGGCCATCTACGGTCCAGGCCTGCCGTTGCGCATCGAGGCTTGGACGGTGCCGGGGGAACCCGTACCGGTGTCAGCGGCGCTCGCAGCACGCTACGAGCCCTTCGCGGCCGGCCAGGAGTGGGGACCGCCGTGGTCGACCACCTGGTTCCGGGTCTCCGGGCAGGTACCGGCGGACTGGGCGGGCCAGCGCGTGGAAGCCGTCTTCGACCTGGGTTTCACCGACCTGGTGCCGGGGTTCCAGGCGGAGGCGCTGGCGTACACGGCATCGGGCGTACCGATCAAAGGGGTGCATCCCGACAACCGCTATGTGACGGTGGCCGCCCCCGCTTCGGGCGGTGAGCCGGTCGACCTCCTGCTGGAGGCCGCCGCGAACCCGGACACCCTTCGGGGTTTCCGGCCGCACGAGCTCGGCGACGTGCTGACCGCACCGGCTGTGCCGCTGTACCGCTTCGCCGGCGCCGAGCTGGCGGTCCTGCGTACCGAGGTGTGGCACCTGCTCCTCGACATCGAGGTGCTCGCCGGGCTGATGGGCGAGCTGCCGGTCACCGAGCCTCGGCGGCACGGGATACTCCGGGCGCTGGAGCGCATGCTCGACGCGCTCGACCCGCACGACGTGCCGGGCACGGCGCCCGCCGCTCGGGCGGCGCTCGCCGACGTGCTGGCTCGGCCGGCGCACGCCAGCGCTCACCGCGTCTCCGCCGTGGGGCACGCGCACATCGACTCGGCGTGGCTGTGGCCGCTGCGCGAGACGGTACGCAAGGCGGCGCGCACGTTCGCCAACGTCACCGCCCTCGCCGGGGAGTACCCGGAGCTGGTGTTCGCCTGCTCGCAGGCTCAGCAGTATGCCTGGGTGAAGGAGCACCAGCCGCACATCTTCGACCGGATCCGCAAGGCGGTCCGCGACGGCAACTGGGCGCCGGTCGGCTCGATGTGGGTCGAGGCGGACGGCAACCTGCCCGGTGGCGAGGCGCTGGTGCGGCAGCTGGTGCACGGCAAGCGGTTCTTCGCCGACGAGCTCGATGTGGACACCGAGGAGATCTGGCTGCCGGACTCGTTCGGGTACACCGCGGCCTTTCCGCAGCTGGCCCGGCTGGCCGGCATCAAATGGTTCCTCACCCAGAAGCTGTCGTGGAACGAGACCAACCGGATGCCGCACCACACGTTCTGGTGGGAGGGCATCGACGGCACCCGGGTCTTCACGCACTTCCCGCCCGTGGAGACCTACAACTCTGACCTCTCCGGCGCCGAGCTCGCGCACGCCGTCCGCAACTACGCGGAGAAGGGCGCTGGTACGACATCGCTGGTGCCGTTCGGGTACGGCGACGGCGGAGGCGGTCCGACCCGGGAGATGGTCGAGCGGGCGCGCCGCCTGCGCGACCTGGAGGGCAGCGCGCGGGTGAGCATCGAGGCGCCGGCGGCGTTCTTCCGCCGCGCGTTCGAGGAGTACCCGGACGCGCCGGTCTGGTCCGGCGAGCTGTACCTGGAGGCGCACCGCGCCACGTTCACCACCCAGGCCAAGACCAAGGCCGGTAACCGCCGCAGCGAGCACCTGTTACGCGAGGCGGAGCTGTGGTCTGTGGCGGCAGCCGTGCGGGCCGGTGCCGAGTACCCCTACGACGAGCTGGACCGGCTCTGGAAAACGGTGCTGCTGCACCAGTTCCATGACATCCTGCCGGGCTCGTCGATCGCCTGGGTGCACCGGGAGGCGCGCGAGACCTACGAGCGCGTCCGGCGAGACCTGGAGGCGCTGATCGCCCGCGCCGTCTCAGCACTGTCCGCCGCCTCAGCGCTGTCCCAAGTGGACAATAGCGGACCGGCTGCGTTGAGCTCGGCGCCCCAGGCCCGGTCGGAGGTTGTCATGACCGACACCGGCCCGGGGTGGGCGGTCGTCCCGGCGCTGGGCATCGGCTCGGTCGGGTCGGGCCTGCCGGGCTGGGTTGAGCCCGTGACGGTCGACGGCACCGTACTGGACAACGGCCTGCTACGCGTCGAGGTCGACGCCGACGGGTTGCTCCGCTCGGTGTACGACCTCGCCGGCGACCGCGAGGTCATCGCGCCCGGCGCCCGGGGCAACCTGCTGCAGCTGCACCCCGACCACCCGGCGGAGTGGGACGCGTGGAACATCGACCGGCACTACCTACGCCGGTGCACGGACCTGACGACCGCCGACTCGGTCACCGTCGTGGAGTCCGGCCCGCTGCGCGCGGCGGTTCAGGTCTCGCGACGCTTCGGAGCCTCCCGGATCACCCAGACCTACCGGCTGGCCGCCGGCTCGCGCCGGCTGGACGTCGAGACCGAGGTCGACTGGCGGGAGTCGGAGAAGGTGCTCAAGGCCGCCTTCCCGCTCGACCTGCACGCCGACCGGTCGACGGCCGAGATCCAGTTCGGTCACGTACACCGGCCGGTACACACCAACACGAGCTGGGACCACGCGCGGTTTGAGATCTACGCGCATCGTTGGCTGTTCGTCGGCGAGCCAGGCTACGGAATAGCGGTCGCCAACGACTCGACATACGGCCATGACGTGCACCGCAGTACGCGCGACGCCGACGGCGGCACCACCACGACCGTCCGGCTGTCGTTGGTACGGGCGCCGCGCAGCCCCGATCCGCGTACCGACCACGACGTGCACCGCCTCACGTACTCCCTGGTGCCTGGTGTGGACGTGGTCGGCGCGGCCGACGCCGGTTATGCGCTGAACCTGCCGCTGCGGGTGGTGGCGGGCCTCCACCCGACGCCGTCACTGGTGCATGTGGACAGTCGAGCCGTCCGGGTGGAAGCCGTGAAGCTCGCCGAGGACCGTTCCGGAGACGTGGTGGTCCGGCTGTACGAGGCGCGGGGCGGCCGGGCTTCGGCTCGGGTACGGCTCGCGTTCGACGTGACCGGCGCGACCGAGGTGGACCTCCTCGAACGGCCGCTCAGCAGCGGGCAACGCGACGCCGGTCTCGCGGTCGAACCCGACGGGACGCTGCGGCTCGCCCTGCGCCCGTTCCAGGTGGTCACCCTCCGCCTGCGCCGGGCCCGACTCGCCCAGTGACCGTTACCGCGGCTGGAGCACGCCGTCGACGAACAGGTCGACGCGCTCGGTGTAGAAGCAGACGAGGCCGGCGATCTTCCGGCTCTCCGGCAGCGGTGTCCGGTAGATCCAGACCAGGTCCTCGTGCAGGCGCTCGCCGACCTGCACCGAGAAGTACCCAGCCGTTCCCTTGTACGGGCACCTGGTCTGGCGATCGGACGGCCGCAGCAGGTCCAGCCGGACGTCGGTCATCGGCAGGTAGTAGCGAGGCGGCAGGCCGGTCTCGAACAGGATCCGCGGCGAACGGGAGTCGGCCAGGGTCACCCCGTCGAGCTCGACCCGTACGTGCCGGCTGCTCGCCAGGACATCCACGCGGGCGTACGGGCTCCGCGGGTGCACGTACACCGGCTCGTCCTCCTCAAGCCACTCGTCCATCGCGTCCCAGTCCAGGCGTATCGCCGCGCGCAGCTCCTCGACCGGGGAGTCCGGATACCGGCGGGCCGCACCCGGCGCGGTGGCTCGGGCCGTCACCACGTCGAACCGGTCATCGCCAACGGGTACCAGCTTGGCGCGGACGTCCTCGACCGGGATGTAGTACATCGGGTAGTACGGGATCTCCCAAACCAGCAAGGGGCGGATGGTATCGGCGACCACCTCGCCACCGAGCAACACTCGTACCCGCTTCTGGCTGCGCTCGACGCGCACTGGCTTGTCATCCATGGTCAGATCACGTGTTCCAGGTAGCCGGCGATGGAGGCGGCGAGCACCTCGGGACCCGGTCGGGCCCACACGTCAGTATGGAACACCTCGACCTCGATCGGCCCTTCGTACCCGGCAGCGTCCACGGCCCGCCGGAACCGGCGCAGCTCGATGCAGCCCTCACCCGGCAGTCCCCGGCCGAGCAGGACACCGGCCGGGAGCGGCGTGACCCAGTCGGCCACCTGGAAGCAGGCGATGCGCCCGGCCCGGCCGGCCCGCTCGATCTGCGACCAGACCTGGTCGTCCCACCACACGTGGTAGGTGTCGATGACGACGCCGACGGCCGGCGCCGGGAACCGCTCGGCGATCGCCAGGGCCTGACCGAGCGAAGCGACCACGCACCGGTCCGAGCAGAACATCGGATGCAGCGGCTCGATCGCGAGCCTCACCCCGGCATCGACGGCGTGCGGCAGCAGGGCCTCGATGGCGTACGCGACGTGCCGGCGCGCCGCGTCCAGGTCCCGGCTCTCCGGCGGCAGGCCACCGCTGACGAGTACGAGCGCCGGAGCGCCCAGCGTCGCCGCCTCCTCGATGGCGCGACGGTTGTCGTCGTACCAGCCATCGCTGGCGAAGAACCCGCCCCGGCACAACGACGTGACGCGCAGCCCCGCATCGCGTACCAGCTTGGCCGCTCGGCTGATGCCGAGCTCGGCCACCTCCTCGCGCCACAGCCCGACCGCCGGTACGCCGGCCGCCACGCAGCCGGCGACCATCTGGTCAAGCGGCCAGTACTTCGTGGTCGCCATGTTCAGCGAGAACCGGTCGAGACTCACTGGGTCTCCTGGTTCGTTCGCTCCGCGCCGCCTTCGGGTGCCGCCTTCCCTCGGCGCCACGCAGCGGGCCTCGCCCGGCGTGTCGCCTCAGTCCAGGCGCCACCGGCGGCGCTCCGCTCACTCACTGGGTCTCCTGGTTCGTTCGCTCCGCGCCGCCTTCGGGTGCCGCCTTCCCTCGGCGCCACGCAGCGGGCTTCGCCCGGCGTGTCGCCTCAGTCCAGGCGCCACCGGCGGCGCTCCGCTCACTCACTGGGTTACCCCGGCCACGGTGAAGTATGCCCGGGCGCGAGCGGCGGCGAGCTGGGCGTCGGGCAAGAGGCCGGCCGCGTCGGCGAGCTTCAGCAGCGTCGCGCAGTGGGTCGCCGACCGGCCCGCGTGCAGCCCACTGACCATGGTGAAGTGGTCCTGATGCCCGGCCAGCCAGGCGAGGAAGACGATCCCGGTCTTGTAGTAGAAGGTGGGCACGCAGAAGATGTGGCGGGACAGCGGCACGGTCGGCGCGAGGATCCGGTCGTAGGACTCCAGGTCGCCGGCGTCGAGCGCCTGCAGGGCCGCCGCGGCGGCCGGTGCGATGGCGGCGAAGATGCCCAGCAGCGCGTCGGAGTGGCCGTGCGCGTCGCCCCGGATCAGCTGCGGGTAGTTGAAGTCGTCGCCGGTATAGAGACGCACCCCCTCTGGCAGGCGGCGGCGTAACGACACCTCGAACGCCTCGTTGAGGAGCGACACCTTGACGCCGTCGATGACCGGGGCGTAGCTCTTGACGAGCGTGAGCAGGGTCTCGGCGGCGGCGTCCACATCGGACGATCCCCAGTACCCGGCCAGGAACGGGTCGAACATCGCGCCCAGCCAGTGCAGCACGACCGGGCCCGGCACCTGGTCGAGCAGTCCACTGTAGACGGATAGGTAGTCCTCGGCGGAGCGGGCGGTCGCGGCGAGCTGGCGGCTGCACATGATGACCGGCTGGGCGCCGGCGGCGACCACGTCGGCGAGCTGGTAGGCGTACGCTTCGCTGAGCTCGGCGAGCGTGGGAGAGCCGGGTGCCAGGTGATCGGTCCCGACCCCGGCGACGATCCGTCCGCCCACGGCCCGCGCCTGTGCGGCCGAGCGCCGGATCAGCTCGCGGGTCACGTCGTAGTCCAGCCCCATGCCCCGCTGGGCGGTGTCCATCGCCTCGGCGACGCCGAGCCCGTGACGCCACAGATGCCGCCGGAACGCCAGGGTGGCGTCCCAGTCCAGGACGGCCGGCGCCCCCGGTACGTTCTCGGCGGCCGGATGGGCGACCACATGCGCGGCGGCGTAGGCGATCCTTGAGCTGGGCGGGCCGGGCGGTAGCGGGAACCCGGCGCCGCCCTGGAGCGTGTACCGTTCGCCGCCGGGAAGCCTGACCGTGCTCCTCATGTCGCCGCCTCGCTGCGCTCGCTCATGGCGCCAGCTCCGGCACCTCCACGCGCCGGCCCTCAGCGGCCGAGCGCAGTGCCAGCTCGGCGAGCTGCACACCCCGCGCGGCGGCGACGAAGTCCCAGGGGAACGGCGTGCCGTCCGCGACATGGCGTAAGAAGGCCTCCCACTGGACCTTGAAGCCGTTGTCGAACTCCTCGTTGTCCGGCACCCGCTGCCACTGCGAGCGAAATTCCTCGTCGGCCGGCAGGTCGGGGTTCCACACCGGCTTCGGCGTGGTCGCGCGGTGCTGGATCCGGCACTCCCGCAACCCGGCGACCGCGCTGCCGTGCGTACCGTCCACTTGGAACTCGACCAGCTCGTCCCGGTAGACCCGCACCGCCCAGGACGAGTTGACCTGGGCCACGATGCCGCCGTCGAGCTCGAAGATGGCGTACGCCGCGTCGTGCGCCGTCGCGGTGTAGGGCTCGCCGGCCTCGTCGACCCGGGTCGGGATGTGCGTGGCGGCCACGCACTGCACCGCGCGGACCGGCGCGAAGAGCTGCTCCAGCACGTACTCCCAATGCGGGAACATGTCCATGACGATGCCGCCGCCGTCGGCCGCCCGGTAGTTCCACGACGGACGCTGCGCCGGCTGCCAGCCGCCCTCGAAGACCCAGTACCCGAACTCGCCGCGCACCGACAGGATCCGGCCGAAGAACCCGCCCTCGACCAGGCGCTTGAGCTTGCGGATCCCCGGCAGGAAGAGCTTGTCCGCCACCACGCCGTGGCGGATGCCGGCGGCGCGGGCGAGCCGGACCAGGTCCATGGCCGAGGCCAGGTCCTCGGCGAGCGGCTTTTCGGTGTACACGTGTTTACCGGCCTCGATCGCCGCGCGGATCGCCTTCTCGCGCTGCTGGGTCACCTGCGCGTCGAAGTAGATCTGCACGTCGTCGCGCGACAGCGCGGCGCCGAGGTCGGTCGTCCAGTTGGTCAAGCCGTGCCGTTCCGCGATGGCGGCCAGCCTCGCCTCGCTACGGCCGACGAGAACGGGTTCGGGCCAGATCCGTGTGCCGTCCGCCGCTGGCAAGCCGCCCTGGTCGCGGATGGCCAGCAACGAACGCAGCAGATGCTGCCGGTACCCCATGCGCCCGGTCACGCCGTTGACCACAATGCCGATCGATCTGCGTGACATATGCGGTCCTCTCCGGGCTGCCTCAATGGTTGGCGATCGCTGGACCCAGCAACCCCCTGATCTCGGCGGCGAGGCGCTCGAACCGCGGGTCGGACATTACCCGCGCGTAGTCGCGGCTCGCCGGCAGGTCGACGTCGAAGATGCGGACGATGCGGCCGGGGCGCGGGCTCATCACCACGACGCGCGTGCCGAGGAAGACGGCTTCGGCGATGGAGTGGGTCACCAGCAGGGTGGTGGTGCCGGTCTCCCGCCAGATCCGGTTGACCTCGGTGTTGAGCTGCTCCCGGGTCAGCGCGTCCAGAGCGCCGAACGGCTCGTCCATGAGCAGCACGGGCGGTTGGTGGAGCAGCGCGCGGCACAGCGCCACACGCTGCTGCATGCCGCCGGAAAGCTCATGCGGCAGCGCCCTCTCGAACCCGTTCAGGCCGGTCAGCTTCATCAGGTCGTCAGCGCGGCGAGCCGCGAGGGCCCGGTCCATCCGGCGCATCTCGGCCTGCAGCAGGATGTTCTTCCGGGCGCCGCGCCATTCCAGCAGCGCGGCCTTCTGGAAGACGAACCCGATGTCCTTCTGCGGACGGGTGACCGGCCGCCCCATCAACGTCACGGTCCCGCTCGTCGGCTTGACCAGACCGGCCACGAGCTTCAACAGCGTCGACTTCCCGCAGCCGGACGGCCCGACGATCGTCACGAGCTCGCCGGGCCGTACCCGCAGGTCGATGTCGGCCAGGGCCGCGGTCTGCGCCCGCCGGGACAGGAACCGCACCGACACGGCCGTGAGGTCCACGGCCGTGCCGGTGAGCGTGTGCGTCATCCGTTATCCCTTGTTCGCGAACGAGCTGTCCCAGTACTTCGAAGCCGGGCCGGGGCTCTTGAGGTCGGCGTACTTGGCCATCAGGTCGATGGTGCCGCTCCAGTCGGTCTCGCTGTTGACCCCAGGCGCGCCGGCCTTCTCCAGCTGCAGCAGCGGAACAGCCAGCGTGAGCTGCTTGGTCAGCACGGTCGCCGGCGGCGCGTTCTGGACCTGCTCGGCCATCGCGCTGACCGCACCCGGAATGTCCTTTACCGCTTCCGCCCAGGACTTCTGGGTGGCCCGCACGAACCGGCGGACCAGGTCCGCGTCCTTCTTCAAGGTGTCCTCGTGGACCACGATGCCGGTGCCGAGCATGTTCAGGCCCGAGTCGGCGTACAGGATGTAGTTGACCTTCTTACCGGTCTTGCCCTCGATGGTCGGGCCCTGGTCATGGAAGAACCCCATGATCGCGTCTACCTTGCCGTCGGCGAGCGCCGCGATCTTGCCCGCGGCGTCGACGTTGACCACCTTGACGTCGGTCGGGCCGAGGCCGTTCGCCTTGAGCCAGGCCGGGAACGTGGAGTAGAGCGCGTCACCGGGCGTACCCCCGATGCTCTTGCCCTTGAGGTCTGCCGGGGAGTTGATGTTCTTGTCGGCGAGGGACTCGATCGACCCTGGGCCCTTCTGCAGGAAGACCCCGACGCTCTTGACCTTCATGCCGCTCGTGATGCTCTTGAGCATGGGCGGGGTGTCGCTCCAGCCGAAATCCGTGTTCTTCTGGTTGACCTGCTGGACCGTCGCGCCCGAGCCGTTACCCGGCTTGATCGTCAGGTCGATGCCCTCGTCCTTGTAGAACCCCTTCTTCAGGCCGTAGTAGAACGGGGCGTGCTCGCCGTAGGGGACCCAGTTCAGGGTGAAGGTCACCTTTTTCAGCTCGCCGCTGGTCGTTGGCGACTTCGCGGGTTCAGTTCCGCACGCTGCTGGCAGCACGCTGAGGGCAGCGAGCGCCAGAACCGTGGCGATGCGTTTCATCGGGGGGTGTGCCTCCTTGCTCCGGTTCACGAGGTGGTGAGGGGAAGAGCGGAGCGCCGGCTGGCGTGCCATGGAATGAGCAGCGCCTCCGCCACATCAACGACAACGAAGAGTGCGATGCCGATGACGGACATGAGGATAAGGTCTGCGTAGAGCAGCGGGCTGTCCAGTTGGCCGTGCGCGACAAGTAGGACATATCCCAGGCCCTGGCTCGCGCCGATGAACTCCCCCACCACCGCGCCGACCACGGCGAGGGTGACTGCCACCTTCACACCGGCCATGAGGTGCGGTAACGAGTTGGGGAACCGGATCTTGCGGAACGTCTGCCATCGGCTGGCGCCCATCGTGGCGGACAGGTCGAGCAGCTCCGGATCTGTCGAGCGCAGGCCGGCCACCCCCGATATCACGACCGGAAAGAACGCGATGAGGACCGCCAGGATCACCTTGGGCTTTAATTCAGTGCCGAACCAAACTAGCAGGAGCGGCGCGATAGCGATCTTGGGAACCACCTGGGCGAAGAGCACCAGGGGGAACACCGCCTTGTCGAAGGTGCGCGAGTAGACGATGAGGACGGCCGTGACCAGGCCCAACCCGACCGCCAAGGCGAAGCCGAGCACGGTCTCCAGCAGGGTGACCCCCGAGCTGCGGGCGAGCAGCGGCCACTGTTCGCTCATCGTGTCGTAGACCGCACGCGGCCGAGGCAGCTGGTAGTTCGGCAGGTACTCGCGCTCCGCCACGAACCACCAGGCAACGCCGAGCAACGCGAGCACCAATGTGGGTGGCCACAACGCGACCAGGAAGCGAATGAACCGGGTGCCGAGCCCGGTCCTCAACGACCCGGCGGCGGCACGCCCCCCAGCCATCGCCGCCGCCGGGTCGCGCTCCCGCCCGTCCCCTTTGACCGCGTACTTGGAGGCGGTCAGCTCCGTCTGCGCCTTTGGCATCGATCTGTCTCTCTGACCCCACGAAGGTATCGGCACTGGGCAAGCGCTTTCCGGACCCTAGTGGGTCGCCGGGCCGGGAAGCAAGGGAGGAACCTGTCAAACCTTTTCGATCTGGTACGTGTCAAGCAACCCGCACATGCCCAACCGACCCCGCTCGGTTGGCTCAGCCAGCGAAAACACGCCACCATCGCGCAGATGGGACGGATCGCCGCGGACTAACGCGTCAAGCTGGGCGCCGGTCGCCTCCGCGGCGGCGAGCGCACCCGTCAGCCACCGCTTGCGCCACTCGTCGAGCCTTGGCGCGACCAGCGCCACCGCCGCCGCGTGGAAGGCGTCCAGCGCTGCCGGACCCCGCTGCTGGTACGCCGTACGCAGCAGGCGGAAGCCTTCGACGGCGAGGTCACGCCGCCGGTACGCCGCGCCGAGGTCGCTGCCGGGAGCTCCGCCCTCGGGCAGCGTCGCCGCGGCCGCGTACGCCTCCGGGTCGGCGAGCACGTCGGGCGGGAACGTGAACACCGCGTCACCGGCTTCGGGCAACCCGCTGTTCTGCATCAGTACGACCATCTTGAGCCCGCCCGAGTTGACCAGGCGGTGGATGGTCCCCGGCGGGAACCAGACGACCGAACCGGGCTGCAGCTGGGTGCGGACGAAGCCGCCCGACGCCAGGGTCTGCACCGCACCGGTGCCCGCGGTGACCAGATATGCCTCGGCGCAGCACAGGTGCATGTGCGGCGTTCCGCCCACCAGACCGTCGGGCGCGAGGGTGTCGTACACGCACAGCCGCGAGACGCCGACCGCGCCCGGGAGGACTCCGCTTTCACTCATCGAAGTACTCGTCGGTGTCGTCGGCGGCGGGCAGGCAGACGACCAGCGCCCGCAGGTCACCGATCGCCCGGTGCTGGCAGCCCGGCCTGATCAGGAACGCCGACATCGGCCGGGCCGGGTAGCGCACGCCGTCGAGCTCCACCTCGCCCTCGCCGTCGAGGATGACATAGACCTCGGTGGCCACCTTGTGGTGATGGGTGAGCGCCTCGTCGACCTGGAGCAGGTGGACGCTGGCGACGCCGCCCGACTCTGCACCGAAGGCGCGCCGGGTCGTGCCGCACGAGCAGCGCCTGGGCGCGATCTCGTCGAGCTGGGCCGCCGCGTGCCGATCGGTCATCTACTCCCCGTACCCCGCTAGGAAAGGGCATTCCATTGGATACTCTGACGCTAGAGCAGTGGCGGCTGGACCGTCAACGACATGAGCTGGAGGTGCGCGGTGGCAACACTCGCCGATGTCGCGCGCCTCGCCGGGGTCTCCCAGGCGACCGCGTCACGCATCGTCAACGGCAGTGACAAGCTCGTGACCGACGAGCTGCGGACGCGGGTGCTGCGGGCGGTCGCGCAGCTGCAGTACGTGCCCAACGCCCACGCCCAGCAGCTGGCTCGCGCGGACCGCACCGCGGTTGGGGTCATCGTGCACGACGTGTCGGACCCGTACTTCGCGGAGATCACCCGCGGCCTCCAGCGGGTCGCCACCGCACATGGCCGGCTCGTCATGATCTGCAACAGCTACCGCGACCCCGACCGCGAGCTGGAGTACGTCGAGCTGCTGCGCGCCCACCAGGTAGCGGCGATCATCCTCGCCGGCTCCGGCTACCACGACGCCGCGTTCACCAGGTCGCTCAACCTCAAGCTCGACGCGTACGTGCGCGCCGGCGGCCGGGTGACCGTGATCGGCCGGCACGAGCTGTTCGGCGACTCGGTCATGCCCGAGAACGAGATCGGTGGGTACCTGATCGGGGCCGAGGTGTTCGGGCTGGGCCATCGCAAGGTGGGTGTGATCGCTGGCCCCGCGGTGTTGACCACCACCACCGACCGGCTCGCCGGGCTGCGGCGGGCGGCTCGAGAACATCACCGCAGCCTGGGGGCGCGCCGTGTCGCGTACGCCAACTTCGACCGCGACAGTGGCGCGGCGGCCGCCGCCCGGTTGCTGGACGCGAACCCTGACCTGACCGCGATCATCGCGCTGAACGACTCGATGGCGATCGGAGCGTTGGCGATGCTGCGCTCGCGCGGCCGGTCGGTACCGGAGGACGTCACGGTGGTCGGCTTCGACGACATGCCGATCGCCCGCGACGTCACGCCGGCGCTGACCACGGTCCGGCTGCCGCTGGTCGACATGGGCGAACGCGCGATGACGATCGCGCTCAGCGCGCCCGGGGACGGCCCGCGGGTGGAGCGCATGGCGGCGGAGGTGGTACGCCGGGCGAGCTCCGGACCCCCGCGCGGTGCCCGCCCTTGATGATGTTGTGGTCGCCCTTTCCAGCGATGATCATCATCGCCTTTCGGGGCAGGCGCGGTGGGAAGCCAGCGGAACGCCGGCCACCTGGTCGGGTAGCCTGGAGGACCGCAGGGGCCGCTAGCTCAATGGCAGAGCTGCAGACTTTTAATCTGTAGGTTCAGGGTTCGAGTCCCTGGCGGCCCACCAGGTCACAAGCTTTGCAACCCGATTTCGGCCCGGATCGTGGAGCTACATGTGGAGCCAGACGGTAACGTGGCTCCATGTCGAACGCATCGACGCCACCGCGGCGGCAGCGCGGCGAGATCGAGACACTTCCCAGCGGCTCACTCAGAGTGAGGGTGTACGCCGGCATCGACCCGGTGTCGAAGAAGCGGCACTACCTCGTCGAGACCATCCCGGCGGGCCCCAAGGCGGTGCGGGAGGCAGAGAAGGCGCGGACGAAGCTCCTCAACCAAGTTGACGAGAAGCGCAACCCACGCACCCGAGCGACGGTCAGCCAGCTCATGGACCGCTACCTCCAGGTCCTAAACGTCGAGGAGACGACGCGGGCCACGTATGAGGGTCTCGTGCGCAACCACATTCGGCCGGTGCTTGGGCATCTGCCGGTTGGCCGCCTCGACGGCGAGGTGCTGGACTCGTTCTACCTTCAGCTTCGTACCTGTCGCGCACATTGCCGAGGTCGGAAGTTCACCGCGCACAGGACCGAGCGCGCTCACGAATGTGACCAGCGTTGTCGGCCGCACGCGTGCCGGCCTTTGTCCGATTCGTCCATCCGGCAGATCCACAGCATCCTCAGTGGGGCGTGCAAGCGTGCCGTCCGTTGGCGTTGGATCAGCACGAATCCGATCGAGCAGACGCAGGCACCCCCGCCTGGACGGCCGGACCCACAGCCGCCGTCGCCCGAGCAAGCCGCGCGGATCTCGAACCAGGCGTGGACGGAGCTCGACTGGGGAATGTTGGTCTGGCTGGCCATGGTGACCGGCGCCCGCCGCGGCGAGCTGTGTGCCTTGCGCTGGGACCGGCTCGACTTCGCCATAGGGGTACTGACGATCCGGTCAAGCATCGCGCAGCGGGGCGGGAAGACATGGGAGAAGCACACCAAGACGCACCAGCAGCGCCGGATCACCCTCGACGATCAGACACTGGCGCTGCTGCGTGCGTACCTTCGACGGTGCACCGAGCGGGCCGCCGCGCTCGGCTTCGATCTGCCGACCGACGCCCGGATCTTCTCACTAGAGCCCGACGGGAGCACGTGGCTTAAGCCCGACTCGGTAAGCCAGCGGTACGCGAAGATGTGTGCGCGACTGGGCTGGGACATGAACATCCACCAGCTTCGGCACTACTCGGCCACCGAGTTGATCGCCGCCGGCGTCGACGTACGGACGGTCGCTGGCCGGCTTGGCCACGGCGGCGGCGGCGCGACGACACTTCGCGTCTACAGTGCATGGGTTTCCGAGGCGGACCAGCGGGCAGCCGGCACGCTGGCTGGTCGGATGCCGGCTCTACCGGCTGGTGTCGACCAAGACGGCGCACTCATTGACGTCGTGCGCCCAGTGACCGACGCCTCCGCACCGTACCGGCGCATCGCGGCTGATCTGCGAGCGGCGATCACGTGCGGGGCGCTTTGCCCGGGCGACCAGTTCCCGACTGAGTCAGATCTCGCGACTCGGTACGGCGTTGCGGCGAGCACCGCACATCGCGCGATAGCCGACCTGACCTCGGCCGGACTGGCGATGGCATCCCGTGGAAAACGCGCCGTGGTCGCGAAGCCGGAACCTGCGTAGGACGTGGCGTGGCAGACAAGATGGGAGCCCCCCGGCCAGCGGTCATTGCTGCCGGGGGGCTCGTGCCTAGTTCCGGGGAGGAGGCTAGGCGGCTTGATGCTCGCTGTCGTACATGGTGGTCAAAGTCGGAGTCAGCCTCTGCAAGTACTGCCGTAGCAGCGTAGGCATCGGTGCGCTCGCTGTTGCGTCGTAGTCCATCAACAGCCGAAGGTGCCGTAGGCCGTGGTAAAGGACATCGATATACCGGGGCGTCGGAGCCTCTGTCGGCGCATGGGTTGGCGGCTTTCCAACGGCCTCCGCCAGCGCAAGGCTGACCGGTCGCGCCTCTGGCCAACGTGCCCGGACTGGATCACCGTAGCAGTCGATGACTGCCACGTGAGCGGCGATGAACCGCGGCCCGTCTACGCGGCTTGATGTCTGGTGCAGTAGTAGCAGGTCGTCCAGAGCACCGTGTTCCGAGAGTTCGAGCTTGGCCTCGGCCCACGGCTCGCTGTCGGCCATTACCGGCAGATGCGGCCGCCACGCATCGGCACCGCTGACGAGCCAAATCCCCGCCTGGTCGGCTGCCACTGGCCACACCTCGACCCACACGGTCATCGGTTCGGACACTATTGATCCTCCTTGCCGCTTTTGGCGGCCCTCGCCAGGTTGATGAACTGGTTCGCCCGGGACTTCGAAACGCTAATCCGATCGGCCAACGCGGCTAGCGATAGTTCCTCCGCCTTGAAGATCCGCTCGGCCATGAGCGCCCGTAGAGTCGCTGCCTCCCCAACAAGGCCGTCAGCCACATCCCGCAGCTCGGAAGCGCGCTCAAATGCGCGCTGAGCGTCGGGGATCGCCTCGATCGCGCGCGCCGCATCGTTGTACGCCTGGCGCATCGCCTCCAGCGCCGCATCGGTCGAGCGTTCTGTGCTGGCCTCGTCCTCGGCGGTCACGGGAACCAGCATACGGCAGATCGTGCAGACATCCCTAGACATCGTGCAGCGATGGCTGTACGGTCAGGAGCGTCACGGCGTTCAGAGATGTCTGAACGGCAGGTCCCATTAGGAGGCCAAAGGGTGGACGCACGCGGAAACGCAGTGACGCCGACCAAACGCTTTTTCACGGTGGCCGAGGCCGCGAGCCTGCTCAGCCTGTCGGAGTCAACGGTGCTTCGCGCAATTCGTGAAGGAGAGTTCCCGGCGATCAAGGTTCGCGGGCGCTATGTGATCCCCGCCAAGGCCATCGATGCGATGGAGCAGGCCGCGCTGACGAACACGGTCGGCTCAGCCGACTACGCCACTACCAACGATCCACGCGAGGCTGCGTCATGAGCCGGTCGGCTCGCCTTCGGTGTGGTACGTCATCGGGCCTGCAGCGGGCGCCGCTCCGGCGGTTGACCCCGTTGCAGTCCCGCCCGGTGCTGCTGTCAGTCGACCTCCATCGCGCCCTGGGGGCCCGGTCGGGTGGCGTGTGCGAGGTCGCTCGGAAAGGCTGCTTTGGCCGGGCGGTGGACCCGCATCACCGTGTCCGGCGGCAGGCGGGCGGGCGGCGCGGCGCCGCGCGGCTGACCAGTGACCAGCTCGCCAACCTGCTGCACGTGTGTCGTGCCTGCCACGAGTGGATTCATGATCATCCGGCGGCCTCACGGGAGGCCGGTTGGATGCTTTCCGGGCGGGACCGGCCAGCCCTAGTCGCGCTTCTGGTCCGCGGCGTGCCGAGTTACCTCGACGACCTGGGCGGCGTGCATGCCTTTGCGGCGGTGGGTGCCTGATGGGCGGCCATCGCGGGCAACGGCCTGAGGCAGAAGCGCTGTTCAACGGGCCTGCTACCGGCGCTACCCCTCGCCAGGCGCCCCTGGGCCGCAGGGTTCGGCGGTATGGGATTGCGACGGCTGACTTCCGCGGCCGCCGTCGCCTGGCTGGCCGTCGCTTTCTGATGGTCGTGGTTGGCGCGCTGGGATGCCTGGGCACTGCCTGGCTGGCTGGGTTCGCGATGCTGGGCGGACGTGTCCCGCCGTGGTGGGCCCTGCTGGTAGCCGTCGCCGGTGTTGCCGAGGCGGCCGGCTTCGCCTGGTTGCTGGCGAAGGTGAGCCACGGCGGCGGCTGGGTCGGTGGCGCCGGTCGTGAGCCGGCAGGTCGCCCCCGGCGCCGGCGGGGGTGGCGCGGATGAGCGAGCTCACCACCGCGCCCGCCGACGCGGTAGCGGTGATCGCGCCGAACGCGGTCGACGCCTACGTGTACATCGAGTCGGTTCGGGTGGATGGCCGCCGCCGCCGGGACCTGGGCGACGTTGCCTCGCTGGCCCGGTCGATCCGCGAGCTGGGGATGCTGCTGCACCCGATCACCCTGACCCGCGACTGTCGGCTGATCTCCGGGTACCGGCGGTTGGAGGCGTGCCGGCGGCTGGGCTGGGTGGCGATCCCGGCCCGCTTCGTCGACTCGCTCGACGATGCCGCCAGGCTGCTGCGCGCCGAACAGGACGAGGACACCGAGCGCAAGGACTTGCTGCCATCCGAGCTGGCGGCGCTGGGCGAGACGCTTTATGAGTTTGAGGCGTCTCTGGCGCGGGCGCGGATGGCTGCGGCTGGTCGGTCGGCGGCCCCGGGACGCCCGGCGGAAAGGTGTGGCGACGGTACCACCCCTTTGCCGTGCGTTGACTTCGCCAAGGCCCGGCACGCCGTTGGCGTCGCGCTTGGGATGTCTGGTCGCACCTACGGCGAGTTGACTTTCGTGCACCGCATCGCGACCGATCCGCAGCGGGCAGAGGCCGAGCGGGAGCTGGCCCAGGCGACGCTGACGGAGATGGACCGCCTGGGCTGCATCGCGCCACCGGCGCGGCGTCTGCGGGCGCAGCTGCGCGCGAGCCAGCAAGCGGCCCAGGCCCATGCCGCCACGCTGGCCGCACCGGATGAACCGCAGAAGCGCAGCTTCGCGTCGCTGGAGGAACGGCTGGCGCGCATCGCTGGGATGGCGGTGCGGGGCTACACCTCGATGCAGATTGCCGCCGACGTGGGGGTGTCGCCGGAGCGGGTGCGGTACCTGGCCCGCGAGCACGGCATCGAGCTCCAGGCCGACGCCGCGCTGGGCCGCTCCCGCAAGTCCATTGACTCCAACCGGGTCGTGCGGGAGACCGCCGCCACCCTGGACGGGCTGCTGATGGGCATCGGCCTGGTCGACGTCGACGCCCTCGACGCGGCCGAGATCGACGGCTGGGTGCGCTCGTTGACCGCCTCCATCCGGGTGCTGCACGGGCTGATCAAACAGATGAAGGAGCGAACCCAGTGAAAGGCAAGCCGACCGGGGCGAAGGTGGAGCGCTCGGCGCATCTGCGGTGGGTGCCGCTGGGCCGGATGCGGGTCAACCCCCTCGCGCAGCGGGACCTCAACCAGGCCCGGGTGGACAAGCTGGTCGCCGAGTTCGACCCGGAGCAGCTGGGCACCCCGGTGGTCAACCACCGCGGTGAGTGCTTCTACGTCATCGACGGGCAGCACCGTTTCGAGGCGTTGAAGGTGTGGCTGGGCGAGGGCTGGCAGTCCCAGCAGGTCCAGTGCGAGGCCTACGAGGGAATGAGTGAGGCCGAGGAGGCCGAGGTCTTCCTCAAGCGCAACGACACCCTGGCGGTGCACGCGTTCGCGAAGTTCCGCGTCGCGGTGCAGGCCGGCCGCTGCGACGAGTCGGCCATCGACACGATCGTGCGGCGGTGCGGGCTGCGCATCTCCCAAGACAAGGGCAACGGTGCGGTCTCCGCGGTGGGCACGCTGGTGCGGGTCTACCGCCGCGCCGACCCGCAGACCCTCGCCCGGACGCTGGGGGTGATCCGCGACGCCTACGGCGATGCCGGCCTGGAGTCCATCGTCATCGACGGCCTGGCGCTGCTGTGTCACCGCTACAACGGCGAGCTGGACGACGCCCGGCTGGTGGCGCGCCTGTCCGGCGCGCACGCCGGGGTCAACGGCCTGCTCAACAAGGCCGAGGTGCTGCGCAACCAGACCGGCAACCCGAAGGGCCACTGCGTGGCCGCCGCCGCGGTCGACATCTACAACGGCGGCCGCGGCGGGCGCAAGCTGCCCTCCTGGTGGAGGACCGACCGATGACCTCCCAGCCGGTCGCCCTGTCACCGCTGGCCGTCGACGGGCAGAGCATCACTACCCAGGCGGGCCCGGTCGCCGTGGCCGTGCAGCGCATCCACGCCAGCGCGTTCCGGCTGAGCATCCGCCACGGCACCACCGACTCCGAGGTGGCGCAGCTGTCCCGAGTGTTCCCAGACCAGCGGTCGGCTCGGCATGCCTTCCGGGTCACGGTGGCGTTGTTCCAGAGCGGTTGGACGGTCGAGCAGCTGGTTGACCTGGTTGCGGTGTTCGCGCCCGTCGAGACCGGGCGGGTGTGACGATGCCGAAGATCCGATACGAGGACTGGAACCCGGGTCCCGACGTCAGGGTCGAGATCCGCCGTGCCGAGGCGATCTGCCGCCAGTACGCCGCCCAGGGCTACGACCTGACGCTGCGGCAGCTGCACTACCAGTTCGTTGCCAGTGGCTGGATTGCGAACAATCTCAAGAGCTACAAGCGGTTGGGCGAGATCATCAACAAGGCGCGTCTGGCCGGCCTGCTGGACTGGGACTACATCGTTGACCGCACCCGCAACCTGGCCGGTACCCGCGACATTCGCGAGCGGATCGAGAACTTCCTCACCCAGGACTGGCTCAACCAGAACATGCCCGCCGCCGAGGGGCCGGTGAAGGTCGGCGAGATCCTCGCGCACATGCGTGACGCGGTGGGCGACGTGCAGCCCGTCGAGGTGCGGCGCATCGCGCTCAACTACGACCAGGTGTTGGCGTACCACCCGCCGCCGAACCCGGCCAAGCTCACCGACTCCCGCGCCAACGGCTACATCGACGAGCACGGCCACGACTCGTGGGAGCTGGACGCGCTGCGCCCCGACGTGCTGGCCGATCTGATCCGCCAGCACGTCGCCGGCATCCGCGACGAGGACGCCTACGACGCGATCGCCGCGCAGGAGACCCGGCACCGCGATCTGCTCACGCTCGCCTCTGAACGCTGGGCCGACGTGGTGGCCTACCTCGACACCATCCGCGACCGATGACCTCCCAGCCGGGCGGTGCCGCCTGCATCCGCCGCCCGGCCGGGCCCCCAAGCCCTTGTGTTCCCCGGCTCCGAAGGAGACCGACATGTATGGACCAACCGAGTTCGCACCCTCGGAGTACGAAAGCCGATTCACCGAGGCGGAGACCGCCCACGACTTGGCGCTGACGGCCACCGCCGACGAGTGGTACGAGTACCCCGGCAGCGCGGCCGAGCGGATGCCGCCGTACTGGGTGGCCCGTCACGGCACCACTGTCACCTCGCAGATCGACGGGCGCGACGTCGAGACGCTGGACTGCCCGACGCTCGAGCATGCCCGGGCGGAGTTTGCCGAGGCAACGTGCGACCCGGACGGGCCGGGCGCGCCACAGCCCCGCGACACGATCCGGGTGGTCTACGGCGATGCCGAGGGCGAGCGATTCACCGTCGCCTCGGCCGAGCCCCGCCGTCGAGAGGGCGGTTGGACCGAGTTCGCGGTGATCGGCCACCGGTCCGGCCGGCCGCTCACGCTGACGCTTGGCCAGTTCGTGATTGAGTCCCGCCCGGCCCACCTCGCGGCCACGGCGGCCGACGACGAGACACACGACACCGACGCCGCTTGACCGCCTCCCCGCCCGTCCAGGCTCGCTCCCCGGCCTGGGCGGGTCGGTGGGTCGTCAGCCGGCGACCTGGGCAAGAAGGCGGGCCCCGGGCAGCGATCCCAGCGCTGCCCGAGGCCCCTTGATCGGACGACGGAGGTCCGACCCATGGCACATCCCATCACGACCCTGACCGCCCCCGACAGCCAGACCGCCGCTAGCCCGGCCGACATCTGGGCTCTGTCCGCGGCGCTGACCGAGGCCGCCGACCTGGTCGACGTCGAGCAGACGGGCCGCTCCGATGCCGCCGCCTAACCCGACGCCCCTCGGCGTGTCCAGCGGCGGCGAGCCGACGTGGCCGCCGGAGAGCATCAAGCATCCCGACTGGTGCGACCCGGCATGGTGCACGGCCGCGTACGAGGGTGACCACTGGTCGGCGTCGCGGCGGGTGGAGGCACCCGGCCCGCTGCGCGGCTTCCCGCTCATCGAGCTGCAGCTGTGGCTGGATGTCGCCGAGCCGGTCACCGAACCGGCCAACGTGCAGCTGCGCCTGATCGCCGACTGCGACGAGCACGCCACCTCGGTGGAGGACTACGAGCTGCACCCCGTGCAGATGCGGGCCCTGGCCGCGGTGCTGGTCGAGATGGCTGACCAGGTCGACAAGATCCGCGCCCGGTCCGGGCACGGCAGCGCCGACCCGGTCGAGGGGCGGTGACCGGTCGTGGGCTGGCTGACCCGCAACCCGTTCCCGGCCAACGTGCGCGTGCCCTGCTCCGGCTGCGGCACCGCGACCACCCCGGACCGGTGTGGCGCTCCGGCGCTGTGCTCTGGGTGCACGGGCCTGATCAAGGGGTCGGTTGCCGCGCAAAGCCGTCCGGACAACGCCGCCACGGCTGGCGAGGGGCGGTGACCACTGTGGATGTTGAGGTCTACCTGCGCAGGTTGGTGGCCGACATCGCCACCGCGCCGGCGATCGGCACAAGCGTGCGGCACGACCTGCTTATTGACGTGCTCGCCCCGATGGGCGCGGCGGCGGGCCGGGCGGCGGGCGAGATCGAGGCGCACGCCTACTGGGTGCGTTACGGCACCCACGCGACGGGCGAGGACCTCGCATTCGCCGCGTCGGTGGATGAGGCGGTGTACCTGGTCGGTCGGGCGCTGGCCGATGACTCGGTTTCGGAGCTGACCGATGCAGCCTGAGAACAACGCAGTGCCGGCTCCGGCGAGCCTGGACCGCGCCGCGACCCGGCTGCGGCAGGCCGTCGGGTATCTGGACGAGTGGCACGCCGAGCTGACCACCGAGACCCGCAGCTACGTGGCCGCCGGGCACGACGCCATCGCGGCGATCGACGCCACGCTGCGGGCCCTGCAGGACGCTCGAACCGTGCTGGTCGCCGAGATCCGCCGCGACGAGGACGAGCGCGAGGCACGCGTTGCCGACCTGCTCGCCCGGTTCCGCAGCCCCACCGATCGCATCCTCGGCCTCGCCGGCGTCATCGACGACGCGGAGCAGGCCACCCCCACCGATGACGACGAGGCAACATCATGAGCGACTTCTACGCAGACCTGGCCACCGAGCTGCACGCCATCGCCGACGACCTGGCCGGCCTGGCCGGGCGTGGCCTGCCCGAGCTGTACTTCAGCATCCACATGCAGCCTCGCGTCCAAGGCGACGAGGCCAAGATTGCCGCGGTCGACGCGCTCGCGGTGGCGTTGGTCGGGGCGCCCGGCCAGACCGTGCAACTAAGCGGCGGCAGCTATCACCACCGCTTCAACGGCCGCCGCGGCCCGGTGAGCATCGATGGTCTGCAGTCGGTGACCCCGCCGGAGCAGCGGGCCCTGCAGGAGGAGATCCAGCGGGCGCGGGCCGAGCTGGAGCGGCTGCACGCCCAGCTCGACGCCGCGCGGACCACGTCCGCCGCAGCTGACGACGACGGGTCGGAGGTGACGCCGTGACCTCCTTCCGGCTGATCCTCGCCGCGTTCGCCGCGTTCGGCGCGGTGCTGGGCCACGCCACCCACAGCCCGACGGTGCTGGTGTTCGGCCTGGCCGGCCTGGCGCCGCTGCTGGTGAAAGCACTCGCGGTGCCGGCCCGCGCCAAGGCGGTGTTCGTGCTGACCGCGGTGGCCTTCGGCCTGGTGCTGGCCGCCGGCACCCACCACGACCACGACGGTCCCGGCCCGCAGCGGCCGGCGCCGACGGCTGTCACCTGTGCGGAGGCGGCCCGATGAAGATTCGCCTGTCCGGCACGGCCGCCGAGTGCGCGGCCGCGGTGGAGCTGCTGCGCCTGGTCGAGGGCATCGAGGTTGTGGAGGTGTCCGGCTCGTACGCCAACCGCGGCGACTCGCAACTGCAGCGGGTCTACATCGAGGCCCGGCTGCCCGACACGACCCGGAAGGCGCGGCGATGAGTGGGCTGGACGACACCAGCCGCTGCCCGATCGCCGCCGCCTGCGCCACGTGTGGCGGCACAAGCGGGCTCGCGGTGGCCACGGTCGACACCCCGGTGGGGGTGTACTGCACGACGCTGTGCGGCCGGTGCGCGGAGGCGGAACGCATGGTGCGGCCGCCATCGTGGGGAGCGGCGATCGACTTGGTGACCGCCCACTGTGGACACCTCGGCGTGGATGTCGACCAGATGGCGGAGCTGATGGACGCCGAGCGGGCCAACGACATGGACGGGTGGTGATTCGCGGTGACGGTCAACACTGCCCTGTGGTGTGCGTGTGGGACGCGGATCGTGGGTCCTGGCTACGTGGATGCCGCCATGCCGTCGACCTCGCCGGATGGGCCGCGGCTGTGCCGGTCCTGCGCGGTCGACCATGCCCGGGAGGCGCCGGGCAGCATCGCCCCGGCGCTGGCCGCGACCGCACCGGCTCCGCACCCGCAACCGGTTGCGGGGAGGTGCCCCCGGTGAGCCTGCGCATCACCGACACGGAAATGACCAGCGACACCACGCGGCACCGCGCGGAGCTTCTGCCCAACGAGGGGTGGCGGGTGTCGTGGCTGCCGCTGCGACGGCTGACCCGGGACCAGGCGGTCACGGCCATGACCCTGGCCGAGGCGGTCGCCCGGATGCAGCGGGAGGGCCGCACCACGGTGGTGGACCACACCCACCGGCTGTGGCCACACGTCGATGCGTGGGCGGCCGAGCTCGGGCTGACCGGCCCCGATGCGGTGGCCCGGGCGTCGGAACCGGCACACGACGCACCGGCCAGCGGCGGGGGTCCAACGCCGCAAAGGACGAGGACGGGGAGGTCGACGGTGACGACAGCTGAGACGACCGGCACCGTGCCGCCGCTCGGCCGGGCTGGGACCACAGCTGCGGTGCACGTGGTGTGCTGCGACGCGAACGTGGCCCTGTGCGGGCAGGCGTTGGCCGGCGGTGACCGGTACGTGACAGACCCGGCGAGTTGTCCACTGTGCACGATCGCCGCCGCCTTGGACCTGCCGTGCGCCGCGCCGGGCTGCGACGTCGGTACCGGCAGCGAGGTGGCCGCCCTGCTCGCGCGGCAGTCCCCGGCCGCGCGGCCAGTCCCGAACGGGTGCGCTGACCCGAACTGCCCGGGCGGTCGGGGCGCGGTTCCCGACCCGGACGGGCGACTGTGCGGCGGGTGCCGGGCCGCCGCGTTCGACACACCGTACAGGCAGCACGGGCCCGAAGACATTGAGGAGGACGGCCAGTGAACGGCCCGAAGCACCACCACGAGACAAGGGGCCTGCTCGCCGCGGCGAAGCATCTGAGCATCGACCCGGTTGGCGAGGTCGGCAACGTGGTGATCGGCGTGCGCCGCTGGCTGGACCGGCACAACGGCTACGGCGCGCCCGAGCTGGGCCTGCGCGTGGCGAGGGTGGCCGAGGCGGCCGGCACGGCGGTCGGCGCCTGGCTCGGCCTGGTCGGCCAGCACCCGCGCACGGGCGTGACCCACACCCGCGATGAGGTGGCCGCCGAGCTCGGCGAGGTGGTGCTCGCCGCGCTGGTCGCCTTGCGCAGCCGCGGCTACGACCCGGCCGCCGTGCTGCGCGAGCGGGCCCACGCCCGCGTGGTCACAGACCGGGTCTTCCACGCGGAGACCGACCAGCCGAAGGAGACGAGCCGATGAGCGGAGACCGCACGTTCCGCACCCGCATCTTCGGCGGCGGCCTGGTCGCCGCGGCCGCCGGTTGGTGGCTGGTCGTCTCTGTCGGCAGCCTGTGGTACGGCCTGCTGCTGGCCGCTGGCGGCCTCGCGCTGTCTGCCGGGACGGTGTGGCTGCGGCTGCGGCCCCGCTCGCGCAGCAACGCCGCGATCGGGCGGTGGGATCGCAGGACCCGCCGCCATCACGGCACCGCCTCCGGCTGGGACATCCTTAAGACGTCGTCGGCGTGGGCGATGCGGCGCAAGGCCGCCGTGGTGCGCCCCTCGCTGCGAACCCTGTCGCGGCTTGCGCGGTGGCGGGCGCCGCTGCTGTCCTACGCGACGCCCTTGTGCCGCACCGGAGGGCGGCTGCTCGGCCAGATGATCTGGACCACGCACGAGGAGTCCACGCTGCGGGTCGGCATCCCCGGCGTGGGCAAGACCGCCGAGCTGGCGTGCAAGGTGATCGACGCCCCCGGCGGCGTCGTCATCACGTCGACGGCGACGGACCTGTTCGAGCTCACCGCACCGCTGCGCCGCCAGCGTGGGCCGGTGGCCGTGTTCAACCCGGGCGGCATCGGCGGCATCGCCTCGACGCTGCGGTGGTCGCCGCTGCACGGCTGTACGGATCCGGCCACCGCGGACCGGCGCGCCACCGACCTGATGGGCCCACCGTCGGAGAGCCCGGAGGGGGAGCGGTGGGAGGTGCAGGGCCGGCGCGTGCTGGCCGTGCTGCTGCACGCCGCCGCGCTGGGCGGGTACCGGATGCGCGAGGTGGCCGCGTGGGTGGCCAACCCGGACAAGGGCCGGGAGCAGATCCTCGCCGCGCTGGACCGCTCGCCGCAGGCGGCGGAGATGGTTCAGGCGGCCGAGCACGCCATCGACACCAACCCGCGCACCCGCGACGGGGTGATGTTGGCGATCGCGCCGGCGGTGGCGTGGGTGACCCGGCCGGTCGCGGCTGAGGCCGGCGACCCCGACCCGGGCCAGGGGGACCTGTTCGCGGTGGCGGATCTGGTCGACCGGGCCGGGGCCCTGTATCTGTTGGGTGATGACGACGGCACGGTCGCCCCGCTGATCGGTGCGTTGACCGCCGAGATCGCCCACCAGGCCCGTGCCCTCGCGTCCGTTCGTCCGGGCGGGCGGCTGGATCCGGCGCTGACCCTGTGCCTGGATGAGATCGCCCTGGTGTGCCCGACCCCGCTGGATCGGTGGATGGCCGAGCTGCGCAAACGCTCCATCGTCATCCACGCCGCCTGCCAGGGCCTCGGCCAGCTTCGGCAACGGTGGGGCGACAACGGCGCCTCGATGATCCTCAACAGCGCGGCCGCGGTGCTGGTCTTCGGCGGCTGCAAGGACGCCGCCGACCTCTCCCTGTTCGGCGACCTGGCCGGGCACCGCGAGGAAACCGTGCACACCCGCGACGCCCACGGGCGGATCACCTCCACGTCCACGCGGCTGGTGCCGGTCATCGCGCCGGCGATGCTGGCCGGCCTGGCCAACCACCGGGCGCTGCTGGTGCGCCGGGGCATGCCGGTGGCGCTGGTGCGCACGCCGATCGCGTGGCGGCGCCGCGACGTGAAACGCGCCGCCGCGGCGCAGGCGAAGGCGATGCGTGACCTCAACCGGGCCACCGCCCTGAGTCGCCTGCGGCGCCGCCCGGCGAAGGCGGGAGCGAGCGCGTGAACACCAACGAGCTGCATGAGCTGGCTAGGACGCTGCTGGCGGCCGACCGTAACGCCGCGTCCTGGGTGTGGAACGCCGCCGATGACGCGGACAACGCCGGCGCCTACATCGACTGCTCCGAACCGTGGGCCGACGCCCACCGCGGCAGCTACTCGATGGAGGTCGGAGACGGTGAGGACGCGGTCGTGATCGAGCTGTCCCTCACCGACCTGAAGGAGATTCACCAGCGGTTGACGGTGCAACTGATGGTGGCCCGCATGCAGGACGAACAGTCCAGAGTGGACGACCGTGCCGCGGGAGCCAGCCGTAACGAAGCCAGCTCTGCGGCGGGTGCCGAGGCCGCCGCCGATGACTGCGATGGGATGTGACATCCGTGAGCGACTACCAGCCCACATTCCAATGGCACGCCGACCCCGGCTGGGAGCTGGCCGACCAGATGGACTTCTCCGACGAGCTGCGGGCCGGCCAGGCCGTGGCCGGGGACTTCGACACCCACTTCCAAATCTCTTGGCCCCAGGTATGGCAGGAAGCCGCGCAGAGCTGGGGCAAGACGCCGGAGGAGATGCGTGAGGCGGTCCGGGCCTACGGCCGATGGCTGACCGCCGTCGCCGACCACGACACCGCCGAGTCCGCGCCCGAACGCGATGCCGGCGACGACCACGAACTGTCCGATGTGGACGACACCGGGGCCGGGGCCGGCGAGAGCCACGACGCGGCCGCTTGCGAGGCGGCCCAGGATGACGCGGACGGGATGTGACCACGGTGGACAGCAACGATGCCGCCTACGGGGCCCGCGCCGGTCTGGGCCGGCTCATCGCCGAGCAGGTCGGGGCCAGCGACCCGGAGGCCTTCGAAACCCGACCCATCTTCCCCGGCGCCACCAGCACCGAGCGCGCACCCAGGCCGCTTTCCGCGGTTGCCGCCGCGGTCCGGGTGGCGGGCATGGCCGCCGGCCGGGCGCGGGAACTGGCCGCGAAGGCCCGCGGTGCTGGCGCCACCTGGTCCGACCTCGCCGACGCCGCCGGCATCGAGGCCGACCCGAACCGGTCCCGGGCCGAGGCCGCCTTCGAGTGGGCGGCCGGCCCGCCGCCCGGCGGCTGGTCCTGGTCGTGGGAGACGTCGGTGGGCTGGGACTGCCGTGCCTGCGGCCGGTGGGTCACCGACCGGGGGCCGTACAACCCGCACCCGGACGACAACGAGTCCGGCCACGCCGCCGACTGCCCGCGCCACCGGGCTACGGTCGCCGCCTACGAGGCCCGCCGCGACGACACCGACGGGATGTGACCGGGCGTGGACTACGAGCACGTGATCTGGTGCACCGGCACCCACGACCGCGACGGTGAATGCCTCGTTGAGCGGACGGTCAGCGACCAGACCACGGTTGGCGTGCAGGCCGTGCCGTGCAGCCACGTCAACCTGTGGGTCGACGGCGCCGTGTACGACGTCGACGAGCTGGACCGGCTGATCGGCCGGCTGCAGGAGCTGCGCCCGCTGCTGGCCGCCGCCGACCGCGAGGCGGCGTGCGAGGGCCACGACCACAGCGACGAGGCCGACTGGACCGGGCCCACCACCGAAGACAACACCGGCCAGACCACCACCGACGACGACCACGACGCTACGGCTACGTCGGCGGCAGACATCGCCGTGGTGATGCCCAGCACGCCGTACTGGGCGATCGACGACAACGACGACGCGGCCGATGTGGCCGCCGATGGGATGTGACAACAATGGACGACACGCTGGGTCGGTACCACCGCTGCGGCTCGTGCGGCTACGTCATCGGCCCGAGTGAGCACACCGGCGAGCTCGTCGGCCGCTGCCCGACCTACTGCTCGACCGACGCCGTCACATTCACCCCGACCGAGATCACATTCCCGCCCGCGCCGAGTCGCGAGGCGGTCGCCCGCGACACCCGCGACGTCGAGGCACTGATTCGCGACAAGTACAGGGAATTGGACCAGGCCAACCAAGCCAACTACGTCAACCCCGCCAACTGGTCGCCAGGCACCCCCGTAAAACTGGCGGACATCCGCGACCGGCTGCCCGCCGACATCGACCGGGAGACCGTCGACGCCGCGTTCGCCAAGCTCGCCCGACACGCCGGCGTGCACCTGTTCCCGTCCACCGACCAGAAGCAGGCCACCCCCCGCGACCAGGCCGCCGCGCTCCAACTCGGCGCCAGCTACGACCACTCGATGTCGATTGAGGCCCGGCCCATCGGCGTTGATGAGGTGCAGCGCCGCGTCGAGTCGACCCCGCGGGTATACGCCGAGTCGCAGCTCGCCGCCATGTCTGATCGCGACGTCGAGACACTCGCTCGTCGGATGGGCGTCGAGGTCTTCCCCGGCGCCCCGTACGTTAACCGAGAGCGGATCGCCGCCCGATCTGACGCCAACCACGAGGCGTGGCTCGCCAAGGGCCGCCAGGAAGAGGCCGACGGCACGCTCTTGTACCGGGCCGACAACGACCCCGAATGGGTCGCGAGCTGGACCGACGAGGACCGGGCCGCCGTCGGCGCGGCCGCCGAGCGGCAAAGTCAGATGGACTGGGACGTCGGCCGCGAGCGTGGTCGCCGCTGGCTGGACCGCCTCGGCGACATGAGCCAGGCCGAGCGTAGCGGCATCCAGCGCGAGGCCGACACAGCACAGGACGTCGAGCGCGAGTCCACCGCCCGCGCGGACCCGGACGCCGACGCTGCGGACCATCCTGAGCATCGGTCGGTCGAGGCGTTCATGGATGCGTGGGCCGATGTGTTCACGGCGGCTGAGGCCGAGGGTCGCGAGACGGAGTTGTTCGCGACCGTGGTCGGCGCGCCCGACCCCGCCCCAAATGACGCCCACCAGCGGGGCGTAGCCGACGGGTACGCCGGCGGCCCCTACAACGAGGACCTGTTCACCGACAACGAGCACGGGGCGGCGTACCGGGCCGGGCTGCAGGAAGGCCGCACCGCGGCGGTCGATGAGGAGCTGACCGCCGCGTACGGCCCTGAGCCGGCCGGCCGGTCGGCCGAGGCGGCCAGCGACAACGGCAACGACGACACCGACGGGATGTGATCGCGGATGAGTAGTCGGGTGCGGCGCTGCGACGTGGCGGTCGGAGCCACGGTGGTCCATCCCGTCACTGGCCGCCCGTTCGAGGTCACCTTCAACGGCTACACCTCGGACGGCAACTTCGCCTCCGGTTGGCGCACGCTGCGCGGCACGGACCTGGCGACCGGTGAGGCGGTAACCACCATCGACATCTGGGAGCTCGGTGTGGAGACGCTTGGCGCCGATGACATCGAGGCAGCCGGGTACGCCGCCCTCGACGGGCCGGGTGCCGGCACCGAGTACAGGCAGGCCGACCAGCCCGCCGTCGCCGATGACCGCGGCTACCGCAACACGATCGTGGAGCCATCCGGCGAGACCCAGCGACGTGCGCTTACTGCATGGGAAGACATCATGCGAGCCCGCACAGCCGAAGATGCCCACGCCGTCGTCGATGACCTGAATGAGGCAACCCTGCGCAGGCTGTGTCAGCGGATGGACCTACCTGACGTCGAATCGCAAACTGCCCTGCGCGAGCAGGTCGCGGCCGCGGTCGAGCAGCGGGCCGAGGACCTGCGGTTGTACGAGCAGCAGCCCTTCGACGACCTGACCGGCGTCCCCGACGATGTCGGGCGGCGGGCCTGCCCACGCGGCGGATGCGGCGGCACCCTTACCGCCGTCGCCGGCACGCAGCATTTCGACGCCGACGGCGGGGCCTTGGTCGACACCGAGTGCGACCGCGGCTGCGGCATCGCCAGCTTCGACTCGTGGGTCTGGTCACGGCACGAGGCACCCGCCTGCGACCCCAGCTACTACGACGAGGACGACGAAGACGCCGGCGAGTCCGGTGACCCATCGCCGAAGCCGGTGGACGCCAGCGATGACCGGGCCGCCGTCGTTTCCAGCGCCGACACGGCGCCAGGCGATGCGGCGGCCCGCGACAACGGCCACGACGACATCGACGGGATGTGACAGCCGGTGACCACAGTGCACACTCAGACGGTCACGACCGGCGACACCGCAGCGGTGCAGCAGCCGGTCGACGACGGCCGTCGCTACCTGCTAGTCGGCCCCCGCGGGAGCACCACGGTGCGCGGGTCGGCGGACCTTACCCGACGGGTGGTCGAGGCGACCCGGCTCGGGGTGGGCGTCGCTTGGCAGCAGCTCGGCCAGGCCGACAACGACTCCGCCGAGCCGCGGGCCCGGTGGTGAGCCGTGATGGCTGAGCGTTTCACCTACGACGATGTTGCGTACGCCACCGACCCGGCCACCGTCGTTGATATCGCGGTCGGCGACCGGATCCACGTCGAGGGCCGGTTCATCGGCCAACCGGTGGCCTACGACGCCGAGGTGCTCGCGGCGGCAGAGGACGAGTTCGGCCGGTACTTCACCACCGAGTTCGACGACCACGTCTCCGGCTACCGGTGGCGGCACATCGCCAACACGATCACCGACCGGATCAGCCGAGTCGACTGCGCAGCCGCGGAAGACGCCGACGGTTGGGAGGCCTGATGGACCGGGAGTTTGCCGACTACGGCGATGACAGCCTCGCCGCCCACGAGCGGGGCCTGGCCCGGCAGATCGAGATCACCGAAGGGTGGACCGAGCACAACGTGGCCCGCAACCACGAGGCCTACCGCGCGCGCCTGGACCGGGTGCACGCCGAGCAGGCCCGGCGGGCCGCCTACCGGGCCAACCCACCCAGCATCGACCCGCGCGGGGCCGCCGCCGACGCCCGGTGGCGGGCCACCGACGCCTACTGGCAGCCGCTGCGGACCGGCGCCGAGCAGGCCAACGGCCCCGACGGGCAGGCCGCGGCTGACCGGGCGGACACCGATGAGAACACCGACGGGGCGTGACCACAGTGGAAGTTCAAAAGGCAGAGACGTACGACGAAGAGGTCGAAGTCATCGTTCAGGGCTTCGAGTACGAGCTGTGCTCGAACTGCGACGGCGGCGACCTCGGCGACCACGTCATCGCCGCAGACATGTTCGGGCACGCGCATGCCTGGTGCCAACGCGAGTGTGAGCCGGGCGACGCCGCGCCGGGTGCAGAGGACGACGCCGACGACACAGACGGGTGGTGACCACAGTGGACACTCGAATCAGCACGCGTCATGACGACGCGGCAACCCAGCGGCCGGGAGACGCCGTTTCCTGCGGCAGCTGCGACAGCCAGGTCGGCAGCTACGTGGGCCCCGGCGACGAGAACGAGATCCCGTTTGTCGCTGCCCACGGCATGGGTGGCGAGGACGCGGCTGCCGAGGCGGCGATCCGGAAGACCGCCTACACCGCGAGCCTTCGTGGCGGCGGCGGCCGGCTGGCCGACATCCCTGGCGAGTTCGCCACCGAGGGCGAGGCGATCGAGGGCGCCCGCAAGGTGGCCGCCGAGCAGCACCCCCACGCCTGGGTCATCGACCTGTACGCGAAGACCACCATCAACGACACCCCCCTGCGTCGGCTGGGCATGGACCAACCCGCCCACACAAGCCACCGAGGCGACCAACGACGGACCGGACAGCCAGGGCGACGCGGACGAGGCCAGCTACGCCGAGTACGCCAAGGACGACGGGGACGGGTGGTGACCACAATGGACACCCACACCAGCACGCACCACGACGCCATGGCGACGTCGCAGCCAGCCGACGACGGCCGCCGCTACACGCTGGCCGGCCCGGGCGGGACCACCACCGTGCACGGGTCGGCGGACCTCGCCCGATGCGTGGGGGAAGCCAACCGGCTCGGCGTGTGCGTCGCCTGGCAGCAGCTCGACGACACGGCTGACGCGACAACCGGCGCCGACGCCGCGGACAGGTGGGCGACCAGTGATGCGTAGCCACCCAAACGAGCCACACGACATGCTGGCCACCGCCTTCGAGACCGACGGCAGCGGCTGCCAGCACCGAGAACACACGTGTTCGGCCTGCCTCGCCAGCATCGCGATCCGCACGCTGCGGGACTACCTGCTCGACGAGCTGGCGGACGACTGGCGGTACCTGGAGTGGTTCCGCAGCAACGTCGAGGCTCTCGACGAGATCGACCCGGACCTGACCCACGCCGCGGTGGTGACGCACTACCTGGTCGACGTGGTGCTGCCCAGCCGGAGCGCCGAGCCGGAGGGCACCGATGCGTAGTCCCACGCCAGAGCATCCGGACGCCACGCTCGCCCGCGAGGAGATCTCCCGCTACTACGAAGACCAGGTCGCCGAGGCCCGCGCCGAGCTCGCCGAGGCGCAGGCTCTCCTCGATCGGCGCGAGCAGCAACAGCTCGCATGGGCTGAACGCGGCGAGATCACGGCCGAGGCGCGCGCCGGAAGCCTGCGCATGGAGGCGGTGCTGATCGTCAGTCACGCCGTGAGCCGGTACCAGAGGGCCGCGAACGCGGCAGTCGAAAAGCGCGGCGACCGGGAGTTGCACGCCGCAGCCGAAGCCGCCGGTGAGCGCGAGCGGGCGCTGCGGCGGTGGCTGACCGCCCAGGGCTACGACCTCGGCGCGATGGCCCTGCCAGAACCGCCGCGCGGCAAGCGGGGACGGAGGTATACCGATGGGTGAGCCCGCAGCGGTTGCGCAACTGCCCATCGTCCTGACCGGACGACCCGCCCGAGCCGCGTCTGTCGTCGACGGCCGGCGGGTCGAGCGGGGCCTGTTCGCCTTCTACGCCGTGGTGGCGCTGATCGCCCTGGCGGGGCAGACCGGCGCCGCGGTCGAGTGGCTCGGCTGGTGGTGGCTGTTCGCCCTGGGCGCGGTCGCCGCCGTGGAGTTCGGCGGGATCATCCTGTCGGTCTACGGCGACCACCGCAGGCGGCTCGGCGAGCGAGCACTGTTCGCCCGGGTCCTGTCCGCGGCGGTCGCCGCCGGTGCCGTCGCGGTGAACTGGCTGGGCCACCACGACCGGCTGCAGGGTGGCTTCTTCGCCGGCATGAGTGCGCTCGGCTACCTGGTGTGGCTGCTGCACTCCGGCGCCCGTCGCCGCGACCAGCTGCGCGCCGACGGGAACCTGCCGCCGGTCGCGCCGGTGTACGGGCCGTGGCAGTGGGCCCGGCATCCGTGGCTGACCCGCCGCGCCCGGGCGCTCGCGCTGCAGGACCCCACGTTGGGCCTGTACGGGTCGCTGGCGGCCGCGCGGGC
>WNFZ01000325.1_pt1 | contig 45657 bp, 70 predicted proteins | sample 5400081 | NCBI WGS metagenome assembly WNFZ01 (sample SAMN13153365, study PRJNA577476) | soil metagenome | isolation source: 80 cm soil or saprolite under grassland replicate 1 | place: USA:California | collected 2016-06-15
ATACTGTCGAGACTGTCGAGACTGTCGAGACTGTCGAGGATGCATGGTCTCATAGCAGCAACTCTGTTGTTGAGTTCTATCCTACGGTAGTCGACGAGTTCAAGAGTGGTGCTCTTCTCATGAAGTATCAAGGTAAATTCTACAGAGCGGAACAGCTCAATGGCTGACAGACTAGATAAAGCATTCGATGAGATTCTCATCGGAACCCGTGAGCGATTCGATACAAACCTCGAAGCACTCGTGAGTGCGATGCACCAACTCAAGGATAAAGGACTCAATAAACAACAGAGCTGGGAGCGCGTCTTATTTGCAGTAGAGAAGTCTGGTGAATTACTTAAGTTCAAGGTAGGTGATTTTGCTGTTCCAACACTGTGTTGTGCTGTTATTCGTATCCTTGAACTAGAAACACAGGTTGAGGAGTTGAAAAGTAAGGTTGAAGGCGACCAACACGACGAATGAATGCCCGAACGGTCACAGGGCTAACTCCAACGGAAATTGTTTTAATCCGAACTGTGTCTATCGGAATGACAACAGGAACAGTCCACCGAGATAGCTGATCCAAGCTTGAACCTACACGATCTACAGGGGTCTTGGCAGCTAGGTAAGAATCAGAGATAGAACATCGAGCTGATCGGATGTTGAGAAATGACTGCTTGTCTCTGATCACCCCTGTAGACCTGTTTAGTTTTATCTAATTTTTTGGAGATATAATGTACTATGACAAAGAAGGTATACCTATCTCTGCTGATAGATTTAGTGAACTGTTTAAAGATTTTTTGTATCGACAAGTTGCTAAAACTGACGTAATTTCGGGAGAAGATACTTATTGTGTATCTACTGTTTGGTTAGGAATAGATTACTCATTTCTTGAAGGAATTCCAATTATCTTTGAAACTCTGGTTTTTAAGAATGACTATACTGAGATGGATATATATCGTTATGCAACTGAAAAAGGAGCCAAAGAAGGTCATACAGAAGCAGTAGTTAACTTGTCAGCTACATTAAGTAATTTTATCATAGTAGATAAAGAGATGTAAATCATGTATACTGTTTGTGAAGGTGTTGATGACTTAACGTGGTGGCAGGCTTATGATGTTATATAACGAAACCTTACAATGGATTCTATTAGTAGTTTTAGCCTTTGTTGTGTTCTTTAAATGGGAGAACAGGCGGTACTGAGTAATAATTAGTTTATTTGACAAAGGTCATAGTAGTGTGGTAGAATGGGGTATTGGACAAGTTAACTTTAAAATAAGGTTCTGAGAAAAGATAAATGTTTATGACGAGACAGGGCTCGGGGTGTTAAAGATGGGATTTAAAGTCATGGCCATTTCCGACAGAGTTGAGGAGATTGTTCAACTACCAGCTATAGTCAGTGCGGGGAAAGTTGAACTTCTCAAACCAGAGATGCAGAAGCTAGACAAGGATCAGTTGAAGCAGATAGCTGTTGCGTTCGGTGGACAGCTTGTCTATATGAAAGTGAGAGCGACGTACACAGAGCTTGAGACAGCGCTCTGTAATTACGACAACTGTTACAGACCTGTTGAGGCCGCTCTCTGGTGTGATGATCACCCTAATGGCATGGCTAAATCTTCTCACAGTAATAATGTACGACACATTGGAATGGTTAACCCTAAGGTGAGCTGAACATCTATTATGAATAAAGATGAGATTATAAATAAAATAGTTAAGCTAGAGTCTGAAATTGAAATTAATAATGAACAAAGTAAACTAGCAAAAGATGCAGCTAAAATAAATAAAGACGTCATGAACCAGCATCAAAAGGTTTATGATGACCTCAGACAGCAATTAGATTTAATCGCCAAGGGTTTGTCTGATGCTGCCCAAAATTTCAGAACAGCCGATGCAGCTGTAAGAGATATCTCACGGCGCAATAGAGACTATCTCGATGAGCTAGCTAGACTGAGACGTGAACTCTCTCGTGCCGAGGACGCCGAGAGAGTTCAAGCCAAGTATCTAGCTGAACTTGAAGCCTTTAGAGAAGCCTGTCTTAAAGCTCCATGGCGTAAAGAAAATCGTACAGATGACATGGGAGCTTTCGAATATCAGATTGATGGTGCCATACAACTAGCTGCTGCGAAGACTGGTTTACTAGGGGATAAGAGAGGACTCGGTAAGTCTCTCACCAGTCTTATCTACTGTGATCTCCTTGATGCACAGAAGGTTATCTTCATTTGTCCGTCTGACACAATGGATAACTTTATTCGTGAGATCAAGATGTGGACTCCTCATCGACCAATTCTAAAGATTGGCAAGATGACGAGAGCCGAGCGGGATTTTGTATTTGGTCCATTAAAGAATCTCACTGCCTTCAATCTCGTTCTCAATTATGAGGCATGGCGGCGAGACTCAAGTCTTATTGCAAGCTTGAATGAATTGCTTCCAGATACTCTTGTCTACGACGAAGCTCATAAAGCTATGACATGGACTACAAGTATCAGCCGCGGGATTCAATCACTCCGATTCGGTCTGAACATCTGTCCTTCCTGTAGTCCAGAAAAGCCACTACCTGTAGACTCTGTGTCTATTGAAGATTTCAATTATGGTACCTGTGAAATCTGTGGGCACGAAGCATTTATTACTGAGTTCTGTTCAGTGAAGAATGTATTGCCTATGACAGGTACACCTATTATTAATAAGCCTCAAGAATTGTTCCCACATCTTCGTGCTATTGATCCCAAAAACTTCACAGATGAGAAGACTTACTTGCGGGACTTTTGTCGAAAGTCTCTGTCTGGTCGTTGGGTGTGGACATGGGGAGCTGAGGATAAACTAGTTCAAAAGATTGGTCCTCGATTTGTTGCTCGTGATCGTAAGGCAGCAGGTATTATCATTCCACCTGCTACACCTATCGATCATGTCATCAGTCTTGATGAATTCAAAGAGAACTATAAAGAACAGTTCAAGGCTTATAACCAAGTACGTCAGTATGCACAGTTAGTATTAGACCCTGAAAAGGGTGCTGACGGTATTATGGCTATGCAATACATGATTGTTGTACTCATGCGTTTACGTCAGGTTCTCGTATGGCCAGCTGGTATTGAACTCAAACGTAAAGATGAGTATGGCAATGAGTATCATGTTGCCCGTCTCAATGTACATGAATCAGTTAAAGTAGATAAGGCTGAAGAATTACTGCGAGAGATTCAAGAAGAAGGTGAAGCATCTCTTGCCTTCTCTATGTTCAATGATCCTCTTTATGAACTACAGCGAAGACTAGGCAGCAGATCTCTAGCGTATACTGGGAATACACCTAGCTATCTCAAGAACGATGCTCAACTAGACTTCGACCCTAAGACTGCACCGAAGAATCCTAAGTGGGATATTCTTCTTGGTAACTATAAAGCTATGGGAACAGGTCTGAACCTCAATAGAGCTACTCATGAGATCATGCTAGATAGACCTTGGAATCCGGCTGGAGAAGAGCAAGCAGAAGGTCGCGTTGATCGTATCGGTACCAAGCAGGACACTTACATCCATCGTATCATGGTTGAGGGAACTATTGACACATGGATGAAACAACTCATTGAACAGAAGCAAGAAATTATTAGTGGCTTCGCCGAGAAGGCTGATCTCTATCAAGAAGTTTTGCGTGCCCTCCGTGAAGGTGAAATCTAATGAAAACCCCTGACCTTCCTCCAATGCCTAAGTATATCCGTATTAATCCTACTGACATTAGATTTTGTGAGTTGCTTGGTAAGTGGTATATCACTGGTCCACTTCACTGTATATCTGAAGGTACAGTGGTCTCTGTATCTAGACATAAAGACACTCCTGTAGAGGTATATGTAACTAAATTAAAAATGGCCAGAAAGGTATACCACAAGACAGTACAGAAGTTTATTACTTATGTAGTAGCTGAGTTCGAAGATATTATCGATGATAGTGAGTTCTAATCCAGACTGTAAAGAGTCTTATGACTGTGGTTGGCCCTATACTCAATGTTGTCCTTTAAAGAAAGATATAAAAGTGCAGATTCAAACTAACACTACTAGGACATTTACATTTACTTTAACTGAAAAAGAAACTAGAATGCTGCTAGCATCTATGCAGAATAAATCAACTAATATGCCGTCTGATGTACGGTTGTTCAGCAGTGAGTTTTTTACTGCACTAGATCTAGCAATGAGTGAGTCTCATGACAGAGATTAATTACTTACTTGTGGGAGAGTGGCCTAAGCCTGGAGAACTTGATCCTACTAAACAGTATTTAGTTTCACAAGAAGTTAAAATAGACGGCGAGGTAATTAATATAGAGATAACTTACCTCGGTGTCTTAGGTGAGACTAATTTTAGTCCTACTATAATAGATGCTTGGTGAATAGTGATTGTTCGATACGAAATTGCAGGAAACTGGCCCAGTCCATCTAAGATTGTATCAGGTAGTCATATAATTAGTGCTGAAACTGAGGATTTAGGGAAGGGATTTACTGAAGTTCATATTTACTATGTACAACCAGTAGTTGAAAAACCACGTTCAGATAAATATTCACCGGACTACGGTCTCAGTAGTCAGCAAGTAAAAGTAATCTTGTGCTTGCCGCTAGGTCTTAGCAATCAGCAGATAGGTGATAAGCTACAGTTGTCTGAAGATACTATAAAAACTCATTTCAGACACATCATGAAGAAGACAAAGGCTAGAAATAGAACAGAGTTGGCTGTTATACTGGCTAGGGCTGGGTACTACTAATGATCCTATTAGTAATCCCGAAGCCAGACGGTGACCCTGACTGTGTAGCGTGTCATGGTTCACCAGGAAAAGGTGGTTGTGGGACTTGTGGAGGAACTTATGATGGAGATGACGATTAATGCTTCGAAGTATTGATTATGAAGATGATACTCCTCCATTCAAACAAATAGCACAACAGATACGTGAAGGTATTTTAGAGGGTGACTACAGGGTTGGCGCATTGATACCTTCTATTAGTTATACAGCTCGTATCTGTGGGGTGGCTCAAAATACAGTTAAATCTGCTTATAGTCTACTAAGGAAAGAAGGATTAATAATCACTCTCCATGGTAAAGGTTCCTACGTTAAATACAGAGGATGATGATTAATTATGACTGTTGAGGAATTGATTAATAAACTTAAGGTAATGCCTCTAGATCTACAGGTTAAAGTTGAAGGCTGTGACTGTTACAGATGGGCCCATTCTCCTATTGTAATAGGAAAAGAAAAGTCAGTCGTCTTGATTACTAGTAAGGATGATTAATGGGATACGGTAAGTGCGAAGCTCACATCAGAGTTGAAGTCAACTTTAAAGGAGAACTTGCGGAGAGGCATGTAGGTTATATAAAGAGAATGCAACCTAAACTTGTTGATGAAGAATGGGTTGATTCTGATATTCCTGAAACCCTATTTGGTATTTGTGACCAGTTTGGTTACTTGACTCACATGTGTTACAGCCGGCGTACTTTTGGAATAAAGAGCTGGGAAGGGTTTGCTGTCACTAGTAAGCATCCTCGTAAGTTTGACGAGTTTTATTTCGATGCTGGTAGTAATGGGAGACCTCTTTACGTTACTTACCGAGAACTTCGACAAGCTATGTATGCATTGGGGCTTGTGGGAGAGGATGCGATCAAGTATTGTGCGAACTGTGAACATCCCAAACTCCAACACAGTGAAAGGGGAGAATGTAGTAAGATTCTGAACGAAGATAATACTTCAGAAGAGAGTTGTCCGTGTAGCTGCTATTCATACGCAGACCCAGACTTTGAGTAATTGAAAGAAGATGATGAAATGACTGCTGTTAGGTCAAGGCAGCACTTTCATCCATGAATACCACGTCAAAGAATCGCCTGTAACACCTGGGAGATTCTGGGTTCTCAATCCGCTAGATTTAATTCATTGTGTACACTCCAATTTAAGAGAAGCTATTAAGTGTTCAAACGGAGAGTGTAGTCATGAATTCACACTATAATTTTGGCGGAGGTTATGTGTGGTGTGACATAACTTCATCTATCGGCCTTCTTACAAATTTAGTTTGTGATAAGTGCAGAGCCAAGGTTTATCACTTAAACCTTGCACCACGAAAGTTTAAAATTAGACCTGACGTGGGCAAGATCACCTTGAAGAAGTAGGATTGGACAGGAGGGTGGGTCATGTGGTTTACTAGTACTAGGTACAACACCATAGAGTTTGACCAGGGCAGATGTGTAAAGGCCACCATTCCGTGTTCCTGCTGTTTTAGGTGGATCAGTAGTCGAGCCCTGATGTGCAGAGCGACACTCTGCCCTGGTCAAGCAAGGCTCACTCACCTAGTACGCCCGGAGCAGGTGGTGAGTTGAATCTGGTGGGGCTGCGTCGTTGACACTTCACATCTCCAAGGGGTAGCCCCACCAGATGAGAAAAGAGAGTTGTACATGCCTCCCATTAAAAAGCAACTACCCTACGATGGGTTAGATCAGGTCGGACGACTGGGTAAGTTTATTAACGCTCCACCTTCTGTAGACCAGATAAGACGTGCTGCTCTAGTTATTGCAGCTAATTCTAAGTCTTTAGATGATTGTCGTATGCTACTTAGTATGTTGGGTATTAATCATGATAATTTCTACTCTGATACTCCTAGTGAGTGTCGTAGGTAATATTACACTTGGTACGTATTTGATTGATCAATACTTGAAGACCGGCTATCTTTGGAAGAAGTAAGTAGTATGAGTTGCGTCTCTTGTGGTCGTGACCTTCACGATGAATGTCAGCAGCAAGTACCTAAAGATAAAAAGTGTTGCTGTCAACAAGAGACACCATCTGTCTCAGTCTTTTCTACCCCTAAAACTGGACAAAACTATAAGCCTGATGATGAAATTACAGTATCGGCTGGAAGAAAACGTGCGGCAGTACTTCATGAAATAGATCCTGAACGATCCTGTGAATGGAGATGGAAGAAGAATTGCGGGGGAGGACAACACCCTATTATTGGCTGTTTAGCAGGGCTTCAAGAGGCTAGGCACCACGGTCCTATAAAGAATACATCTCGTAACGAAGTAAAGAATGTCCATCTAATCTGTACTAATTGTCACAATCGCTGGCATACGCTAAACGATAAAGACTATGACGAAGAAGTAAATGAGTCTTTACCGCATATTCCTGTACCAGCAACCATTGAAGAATGCTCTAATAATGAGATAAAGTGGAAGTCTGGAGCTTATAAGAGTGGTTAATTACTTTAATGACGAAACTTCTGAACTCAGTCATTCAGATTTAATCGGTACTTTGACTGTTAAGCCATGCCTAGTTTGTGGCAACCTGGTTCTTGATGAGCATACTCAAAGGCACATTAGTTGGCACGAGAGTGTGGTTGTCCGTAAGCCAGCCATTAGAAAGAGTAGATAATGTCAAAAGAAGAAAACAGTAATCCTATAAGTGAGTACTTTGAAGGTTGTTTTCGTGGAGGGTATTTTGTTGTATATGAGGAAATTGAATTAGTAACTAGAGAGTTAGGAACGGTACACTACCATAACTGTAGTACATGTGGTGCAACTATTAGTTATGATGGTCTACTAAAACATTCACAGTGGCATAAGAGTATAGATGATATCGTACAGCAGTTGATTGGGATAAATCCTTCTGAGGATAAGTAATGTCAGACTTTTGGTTTGAAGCATACTACAGTATAGTCAAAAAGTATGTTGGCTTACGTGGTGAGTTTGAAGCACAGTGTCTATCTAATAAAGAACGCAATGTCAGATTAAGAGAAGTTAACCTGAATAGACAAAATGAATTTAATACTTTAGCAAGAGAAAGAGATTTCTATAGAGATCAATATTTTGCATTAAGAACTTGTACAAAACGTATACACGAGACTCATGAACAAGCAGCCGAAGAAGCAAAACGAATGCATAAAGCAGAAGGGAAAACCTACAGGGTGTATGAGTGCTATAAACACTCAAAGTATGCAGTCTTTCATATAACAAAAACTAGAAAGTTTAAACATAAGTCTGCATAACTAGACTTGACAACCACCTTAGAGTGTGTTATACTCTAGTTCTTGGGTACATTTATTATTAAGGGTACTTATATGATTATATCAAATGCCCAGATATCGACTAAGTTACTGTGTGACAAAGCCCACCACTTTCGTTACACATTAAAGCGTGAACCCAAGAAACTTGCTCCAGCTCTCTATAGGGGTGTGCTCGGACACTCTGCTTTAGAGGCATATTATACTGTGCTGAAAAATGGTGGCCTAACGGAAGAAGCTCGTCTAAGCGCATTTAACATCCTGGATAAAGAGATTGCGAGAATTATTCAGACTTCTCCTGAAGATTCTCAGATTATTCTCATGGTTATGAAGCTTCGAAAGCTCATTGAAGTATATTCTGAGATCTACAGGAAGGAATCATTTAAAGTATTGGCTGTTGAGCAGGATTATAAGATACTTGTCAATCAAAACATAGACTATGTACTGCGTCTTGATCTCTTAGTTGAGATGACAGCAGGGGAGTACCGGGGAGACCTAGTAGTTGTAGATCATAAGTTTGTCCATAACTTTAAGAGTGTCTCCGATATTCAAATGGATGCTCAACTACCTAAGTACATCAAAGTACTCAAAGACAACGGGTATTTTGTAACAAAGGGTATGTTTAATCAAATACGTACTCGTGATTTGAAGTATCCTACCTCTGAGTCTGTCTATAAGCGTTCTTGGATCAAGCCGACCAAAGAAGAAATTGATAGAATTTGGTATGAGCAAGAACTAGTTGCTCTCCAAATTCAAGATAATGACTCGAATCCAGCCTATGTGCCTGTTCGTACAATGAACTATCAGGTATGTAGGTTTTGTGCATTCCAGGGGCCATGTAAGGCAGAACTGGATGGCACTGATATATCCTCATATTTGATTGCTAACTATAAAGAGACAAACTCACCTTTAAGAAAAGCTGATGTGAGTGATGCAGCATGAGTGACCCATCCTCTTTGAGTGAAGCGGACCTGGATATTCTTCGGTCTATGAGTGGTCCGATGACAGCTGCCGATGTGCCACGATTACTCAGACCGTTTATCTATGGAGATCCTAAGGTAGGTAAAACTGACCTCGTAGCTCGAATTTGCCAAGAACTTAACTTGAGTCCGATGTGGATCTACTCAGACTCAGGTCGTTCTACTGTACTCAAGTACCCTGACGTAGCAGACCGTACATCGTTTATCCCCTTCGATAGCTTTGCACAGATTAGACTACTAGTTAAAGCTAGAGAAGAAGGGTATGAACCTTTCTGTAACCACAATGCGATTGTATTGGACACTGTTTCCACGCAAGTGAATAATATGCTTCGGATTGTAGTGAAGGAACGACCTCTACCTAAAGAGCAGCCTCACCCTTCTGTAGAAGGATGGGGTCACTATCGTATGGTAGAGTCTGCTATGAAAGATACTGTGGATGTATTAACTAGATCTGATATGCATGTGTTCTATTTAGCACATGTTAGAGATCCTAACAAAGATGATAAGGAAAAGAAACGGTTCTCTATTAGACCTGCGGGACCCGAAGCCACCTATCGGGTTATTGCACAGGAGGCGAACTTAATCGGATGGCTGTACAAAGAAGGAAAAGAGCTACAAAGGCAAATCCAGTTCAACCAGACACTTCAGGAGACAGCGGGAACACAGATACCCACGATCGAAGAGAAGACGTACAAAACACAGGACGTACCGGGACTACTAGCGAAGTACGTGAACGGCTAACTGAAACTAAATTCGAAACTCAAACCGAAAATAAAAAAGGAGCTAAAACTAAAATGTCTATTTTCGGTAGTCTTGATACAACTAAAGTTCCTGATGATCCGTTCTACATCAAGCCTGGTACTTACTGGTCTTTCTGTACTGATGCAGTTGTAAAGGAAACAAAGGACGGCGGAACTCAACTTGTCTTGACCTGGACAATCGATGAACCGGACAGTGATTACCACCACAAGACTAAGCAAGAATGGTTTAGTCTATTCCCTGAGCACGAAGGAGAATGGGACAAGTATTCTGCTCAAGAAAAAGAGGCAACTTCATGGTTGAAGCGTCGCCTTCGTCGTGCTTTTGATTTGTCTGAGTCTGAGATTGATGCTGTTGAGTGTTCCGAACTCCAGGGCAAAGGTGCTTTTCTTACTCTTCGTGAGAGTGAAGGTAAGGAAGGCACAGCAAATGCTGGTAAGAAGTTCATTAACATATTTGATGCACTATCGAAGCGTCTATATGAAGAGGAAAACGGCACCAAGGACAGTGTCTCTAGTTCTCTCGGTCTTGGTTCAAGTCTCTAATTAATGGGCGGGATGTGGTTTATAGAGGGCCAGCCTAGGATAGAATCCCCGCGTATCCTAAATTGGGAGCTACAGCGAGCTGATGGGGAATCAGCTCATCCATTAATAAGCAACCACAGAGCCACCCTAGTATCCCAAATGGTAGAGGAGCTTCTCTTAAAAGGAAGTACAGTGAGGGTTCGAATCCCTCCTAGGGTACTTATTTATCGGGTGCAGATTATAGGAGAAGTGCGGATGGGTAAAATGGAAGAGTTAAAGGCTCTTTATGATAGCTACGTTGTAGATGAGAAGTTTAGCCATTTACGCGCTTTACGAAGGAAGTTTGTACCAGGAGCCGGTCCGCTTAAGGCTAATCTCATGCTTGTTGGTGAAGCTCCCGGTAAACTTGAAAATGCAAAAGGTGTACCATTTGTTGGACGTTCAGGAGAGAATCTTAATAACATTCTTCAAGATGTTAAGATTGCCTCAGACGATGTATTTCTTACCAACGTAGTCAAGTACATGCCGGAGCAAATAGGAGGTAGTGTTACACCGACAGAAGAGGAAATAGAAGATAGTAGAGGATATCTTCTTAAAGAGATTGATATCGTAGAGCCTGTAATCATCGGCTTATGTGGACGTACAGCTATTCATGCAGTGTTTCCAGACATTACTGACGTAACCCAATTTCATGGAGACTTACTGGAGGGCCGGTTTGTTCCCTTGTACCATCCTGCTTTTATTAGCTATCAACCTATGCGGAAACATTTAGTTAAAGAAGGTTATATTAGATTAGCAGCATATCTGACAATGAAAGTTGCCTAATGCCAACTGAAGAAGAAATCAATGAGTACGAGGATGCAGTAGAAATAGCAGAGGATATGACAAGGAGGAACTTAGGCGGACAAACAGATAAAGGTTAGTTAACACGAAAGTCCTCGTAGCTCAATTGGATAGAGCAGGAGCTTTCTAAGCTCCAGGTTGCAGGTTCGAGTCCTGTCGAGGATGCGTGAATTGTACAATCAATTACACAACATATTATAAGGAGAAGTAGGTGGGATCAGTAACCAGTCTAGATCCAAAACAGGATCTACTGACATTCCTTGAATTTATATTTGGGGATGAGGCTGGTTATGCTTATAGCCCTACTAAAAATCCTGACCCTGAAAATCCTGTTTGGAAGCAGTATTTTTTTGAGTGGCCTACAGGGAAAGACAGGCTGATAAATCATATTAAAATACAATCTGAACGTAACGAAGTTTACATTGGTCCTGCACTATATAAGAATAATAAGAGTGCAGAGAAGGATGACTTTAAAACAACTCGTGTAGTATGGGTTGAGTTCGATGGCAATGATCCAGCTAATGTAACAGATGTACCTCCACCGAATGTTAAGATTAAATCAAGCACAGATAAACATGAACACTGGTATTGGAAGCTTGATTCTTTTGTTGATGATATGGAGAAACTAGAAGACGTTACCCAGAGATTGACATATCACTTAAACGCCGACATGGGAGCTTGGAACGCTAATAGGGTTCTCAGACCACCAGGAACACGGCATCATGAGTCGGGTCTCACGGTAACGACGTTGACGTGGGACCCTGAACCAGTCTCTATACATCAGTTTAATGAGCTTCCCACTGTTCCGGTAAAAGTACTTCAAGAAAACGATATACACTATGTTCCGCCACCTCTTGAAGTAATTGCTAAGTACTCATGGGCAGACAAAGAAGAAGACTTCAAATTCTTCATGACTCCTAAGATTGAACAGGGTCATAGATCATCAGCTTTGACTAAACTAGGACATATCTGTATTGAGTTGGGTATGACTAATGCTGAAACCCTTTCTCTTCTTTATAATGCTGATGGACGCTGGGGCAAGTTCTCTAAACGCCGCGATCAGAAGGCTCGACTTCTAGGGATTATTAATTATTGTCGGAGCCGCCACCCTGTAGAACCAACTGATCAGCCTGAAGAAGAAAATAAACAAAGACTCAGAGTATTTACATACGATGAGTTTATGAATACTAATCTTAGACTTGAGTGGGTTATTGAAGGATTCATACACAAGAAAGGTTTTGTAGTACTCTCTGGCCCACCTGATGTAGGCAAATCTCAACTTTCCATCAGGTTTGCTCAAAAACTTGCTTTAGGAGTACCTTTTTTAAAGTGGCCTATTGTTAAACCACTCAAGATACTTCTTGTGTCTATGGAGATGCCACACGAGGAATTACTTTATCTTATGGAAGGGATGAACTTTAGCAAAGACCCCCTACTTAGTGAGAATTTATTTATACTTCCTTTAGGTTATTCCATACGGCTTGGTAATAAAGCAGCACAAGCCGAACTTGCTAGTGTAGTAGAAGAGTTTAAACCTGATGGTATTATCTTCGATTCTCTTGGTGTTGCTCTTAGTGATGACATCAATTCTGAAAAAATTATTCTTGATTCTTTTGACTTTATACATAAAACTCTTCGCGGGGCTTATGGTTGTTTTGTTTGGTTTATCCACCATAATAGAAAAGGTCAGATAGGCAACAAAGCCCCAAAAAAACTAGATGACTTATTTGGTTCCCAGTACATCGGTGCAGCTATTACGACATGTATTGGTCTCTGGCCTACCAAACCAGGTGGCCCTATTGAAGTGAACTGTCTCAAGTTACGTATGGCTAAGCACTTTGATACATTTTATATTAAACGAATGACAGACCTAGACTTTGAAGTATTTAACGGTCAAGAACTAGGACGGGGATCTATATTTGGTGGGGGAGCAGGGATCAGTAAGAAGAACACTCAAAGTATTGAGGATAAATTCGAACTATGAGTACTTATAGGCTAAGTTTTGAAACTGTATACACATCAGCATTACACAAGTACTGTAATGCTGATCCAGCGTTCTACAAAAATGTAACTCAAATAACACCTAATTCTCAGATTCCAGATGAAGATTGGCATTTAGTTACTAGAGAAACTGACAACCCTTGGGATCAGGCTAAGGTCTTAAAAATGTGGGCTGATCAAGATAAAGATTTTGTACGTAATATCAAGCTAGAAAAAATGGTTAGTGAACCCGCCTGGGAACAAGTTGAGCTACCTCAGTAAGGAAGAGTTCGACAAACACTGTAAGCAAGCTCAAGAATCTGAGTATCTTACAGTGGACACTGAAGGCACCCTGAACCATCCTTTTAGTACTACCTGGGGTTTGTCTATCAGTGCTGGGGGAGTAGGTGATTACTATGCCTTCAATCAACGATTTGGAAATAATCTACCTCAAGAATGGTTCCCTCAGATAAAGAATGTTATTGAGAACCATTCTTGTTTAGTATTTCATAACGCTAAGCACGATCTACGGTCTTTGAATAACCTAGATATTAACTATACTGGTAAATTTTATGATACTCAGCTTATGGCTCACATGGTTAATGAGAATCTTCCTAGCAAAGAGTTAGATTGGTTGAGTAAGTTTAGTGGGGGAGAACCTAAACGCTCCTCTGAACTGATGAATAAAATTATCCTGGCATTTGGCTGGGATTTTGTACCTGTTGAAATAATTAGACCTTATGGTCAGAACGATGCATTTATTACTGAAGAACTTTTCCACAAACTTCTCCCTGAATTTCAAGAACAAGACTTTGATGGAGAACTCTGGGGTGTTGAACAAGACTTTGCTGTGTTATTGGGGGAGATGGAAGATAATGGGATTCTGATTGATCAGTCTTTCTGTGAACATGAATTGGAGCGCGGTCTCCATATCATGTCAGACATTAAGAAAGGTCTCGGCTTTAATCCTGGTTCTCCTAATGAACTAGGTAAGTTCCTTCTAGAGGAACTTAAACTACCCCCTGTAGGTCGAAAGGGGAAATCTGGTCGTTATTCTTTTGATAAAGAACATATGGCCATTTATGATGAATTATTAGAAAGAAATAATGATCATAGAGCTAAGCAAATTATGGCCTACAGGGGTTGGCAAAAAACAACTAGCTCTAACTATAAACCGTATCTAGAAAAGCTTAGTCACGACGGCCGGTTCCGAACCTCATTCAAACAGCATGGTACTAAAACGTGTCGGCTGTCCGCGTCTATCTTACACCAGATTCCTAAAACATCTGAGAAGGACTGGAACGGTAAACTTAAGCAAGCATTTATTGCTCGGCCAGGTTATACGCTCTGGGAGTTTGACTTTTCTCAGCTTGAGTTTAGACTGAAGGCAGCGTATGCTAACCAGCAAAACCTGATTGATATTTTTAACGATGAATCACGGGATATTTTTAATGAGATGGCTGCTGATCTCGGGATGCAAAGAGATCCAGTCAAGACTCTTAATTATACTATCTCTTATGGAGGTAGAAAGAATAGAGTTTCTACTGTCTTTGGTGTGAGTGATGTTGCAGCGCAAGTTATTATTGATAACTATTTCAGGAAGTATCCAGGATTCTTAGAACTTGATAGACTTGCTGAACGAAAAGCCAGAGAGAATGGATATATTAAATACTGGACAGGCAGGCGTAGGCACTTCCCATGGGCTTCAGAGTTGCACAAAGCTGGTAATGCGGCTATGCAAGGAGGGGCCTTCGAAATTGTTAAGCGACGGACCTTAGCTGTCAAGAAGGCAGGACTGTTTACGCCTTCCTGTATTCTCAATCTTCAAGTTCACGATTCTATTGTCACTGAGATTGAAAATGGAAAAGAGCACGAGTACATCCCTGAGATTAAACGCGTTATGGAGAATGTCGAAGAAGACAAAGACTTTGGAGTCAAATTCAGAGTTGATGTCCATAAGTGGGGAACGAACCAAGCATATGAACCACAACCTTGAAAAAGCTACTTTCACACTCAAAGATATTGCTAAGGTTATGTACAGAGTTGGAGTACCTGAATATCTTATTGCAACTGAATTGTGTAGTTTAGCAGATTTGCCTGAGTCAGCTATCTCAATTGCTGATTTATCTTTAGTTATGCGAGAAGCTTATGACGAAACCCGAACTGACGAAGGAACAACTTCAGACACTCCGCCTCATGTTAGCGATGTATAATCAAGGCTGGCAAGATGCATTAGTTCATTTAACTAAAGAAGCTATGCATCAAAAGAGAATATTTAAAAAGACCTATCAGGAGTTACAGGATGAGTCCTGAAGATAAAGCTACAAAGGAATGTTTTTCTCATTTTAAGCACAGTTACTACGGATGGTTAAAATGTCAACTTAAAGACAATCACACAGATGAAAACCACTATAATTATGCATGTGATGTGGACTGGCCAGTTAAAACTAACCCTGAAGAGCAGACTCTAGCTGAACTGAAAGAAGCAATCAGAGAAGCCAGAGAATGCCTCAAAGACTTTAATGAAATGAGAAAAGAGTACAACAAAATAGCAAAGAATTGGAGAGATAAGGTAGATCATCAAATAGCTCTTGAAGTAAGGGCTGGTCTTGACCACTATGAAGAAACCTTAAGTAAAGCTATGAAGGAAGCTTCAAGTAGGATCTTCGCTAAGTTTGATAGATTAGCTGCTATGATTATGGGAGAGGATAAGAAACATCTAGAATCAATTCCAGAGCTTTTGCGCAGGAAACAGCAGGGGAGTAGGTAGTGAGTATTGAAGAGCATAAAATACGTTATCAAGCAGCGGCACACGCTATGCAAACAGGTGTAGCAACTTTAATGGGACTTGATCCAAATGAAACTACACCAAAGCATCTAAGAGTAGGTGTTAATAATGCTTTAATAGGTGAAGGTGTACTAGCTAAGCTACTTTTGGATAAAGGAGTTATTACTGAAGAAGAATATTGGAAAGAATTAGCAGATATGACAGAAAAAGAAGTTGAATCCTATAAAACAGTTCTAAAAGATAGATGGCCTAACATAGCTATTAATTTGCACTGATAAGGGGAATAAGTAGTGAGAACCTTCTTTGATACAGAGTTTATTGAAAACGGAGACAGACATCCTATTATTCCTGTCTCCATTGGATTAGTTAAGGAAGATGGAGATAACTATTATGCTGAATTCAAAGGTGTAGATTGGTCTAAAGCTAACTCATGGGTTCTGGAAAACATTAAGCCTAATATAGGAAAATCTCCTGAGTTGATTAAGCCCAAAGAACAGATTGCTCAAGAAATTGTACAATTCGTGGGACCAAATCCTGAATTCTGGGCTTACTATGCAAGTTATGATTGGGTAATACTTGGTCAATTGTATGGATCTTTTGTTGAGCAGCCTCAGGATTGGCCACAGAATTGTCTAGATATCAGACAATATATGTGGCATCTTGGTGTAACAAGGGACGACATTCCTTATGATAACGAGAATGAACATAATGCACTAGCTGACGCTATCTGGAATTTTCGAGTATTCACCTGGCTTATCGAATATCATTAAGGATCTTAACAAGGATAATAAATGGGTGTAGCTACGTATGCTTCCTGGGATCCAGGAGGTTCAACTAAAAGAAGAACAACTGGTCTGTGTTACTGGGACCAGGAAGCTAACGTGCTAGACCTAAAGATAATTGGTCAGAAGGAGTTTGACTATGAGATCGAGCATATTCCTAACACAGTAAAAACATTTATTCTAGAGGAGTATGTCCCTAGACGTATCAGCCACATAGGAAATAGATTACTCACAGCACAGCTCATAGGAGATATTAAAGGTTATGCGAGACGACATGATATACAAATAGTTGAACAACCTAGTACAATACTCAGTATCGCTGCTATGTGGGCTCAAGTCAATTTAAAATCGAATAAACACTTACCAGACTACATATCAGCATACTTACACGGTTACTACTATCTGTTTAATAAAGGACTCATCAAACCTAAAGTATTAGAGGACTACAATGAGTAGGCACTTCTTAGAGGCTTATATCAACAAGACACAAGGACCTCGATTCAGGGTTATTTGTGAAGACCCTAAAAGCTGTAGAAGGCAAGAGGGGAATAGAAAAGGATGTGTCTACAGGGAGGCCTTTCTAACTGACAGTAGAACCCTCAACATGGACGGATGGCCAGATATGGAATATGTCCTCGGCTATATCGAGCTGCGTCGTCCTGCATTGACTCCAACACCTGACCTAGTGTCAAGTCCTGTGAACAAGGAAATACGTCACGGTGACGAAACTGTTCCACCTGCACAGTGATAATGCGATAACCTACCTTATGTTAAGTAACCTGGTCGGAGCCCTGGATCAGAGGGCTCCGACCCCTCCCCTAGGATGAAATAGATGCCTCACAAAATGGTGTGTTACGCGGGACAACATAGTCACGGATACACAGACTATAAGTATATTTATCCAAAAGCACTATTTGAGCCTGCTATTGCTAGGATCTTTTGTTGGACCCATAGAAAATTAAATATCTATGTATGTAAAAGGCACTTGAATTCATATTTGGATCATGCAGATGAGAATCCATCATGGGAACCTGACGGAATTGAGTGGTTATAAATGACAGAATCACCACAAAGCATTACTTGTCGTTTTTGTGGACTCACTAGCTACAATCCACAAGATGTTCTCAACAAGTATTGTGGGAATTGCCATACATTCCAGGATGGTATTAATTTTTTGATTAAAGAACAGGCTAAGGGCATAATGCAGAGTTGTCCGCATGTTAACTTTGATATTGTTGCAGTAGTTAATAGACTAGTTCAAGATGAACCAAAACAGGGAAGGATAGATAAAGCTATAGGATATACCTGTGATATTCAACTCTGCTGTGCTGATTGTAGAATGCCTTGTGTGTGGCTAGGTTTACCTGTTGGGATTGCCACAGATCGACCAGTTGTATCCTACGATCATTTAGAATTAAGGGCACCCTTTAAACCTGTTATGGACGGTAAGCATGAAGATTAAGCAACTAAGAGATTTATCTCATAAAGGTATCAACATACAAGAGTTAACTAGGTATGCAAATGCTGATGATGTCGGTATAGATTTAATAGCTTGTGAAACTCAGAGCCTCCCTGTAGATGGATACACTAGTTTTCCCACAGGAATTGCTATTGAATTTCCAGAAGCTACTTTTGGTCTAGTTTTACCGCGGTCAGGATTAGCACGGAACTGGGGACTGACTGTTCTTGGGGGTGTTATAGATAGTGGATATCGTGGAGAGGTTGTTGTAACTCTAGCTAATCTCGGTAACCGTGGAATTACATTATATGTAGGTAATCGTATTGCTCAACTAGTGATACTCCCCTACCATCGAGTTAATCTTGATTGGCTTGCGGATTATGAGTACTTCACACAGACTGAGAGAGGAGATCAAGGCCACGGTAGTACAGGAGTATAGAGATGATATGTAACTCATGTAAACTAGCAGCTGACACCAAGAATCAGCATTTACATAGGCAATGTCCAGGTAAAACATACTGCGATTGTCAACATTTAAGGGTACGAAATTATGGGACGAGGCAAACTAAGTCAGGAGACCGTCAGGAAACGGACTCTCGACAAAGCTGCTGAACTACTAGCAGCAATGGGTGTGTCAGCTGAACAAGTAGCTGATTTGCAAGCTGCCTCAAGTGAAAAACCAGCTGAAACTAGGGACGATAAGCTAAGAGAAGCTGAGAGTGTCCACATCTATTTTAGTACTAATGGAGCTGGTTTTAAAGAAAAAGAATGTAAATGGTGTCACAAAATTTTTGCATATTCATGGAATGTTGACAGTATTTCTTTTTGTTCTATAGGTTGTGCTGCTGAATCACTTAAGCAGATTGGGATAAAGTGGAGTCCTGATAAGGATCAGTCTGAACGCTGGGGTAAATATGCGCCAGCTGTGGTACCGCCAGGTGCATTAGAGATTCTAAAGGATCAATTGAACGGTTTTCAAGAAGACCTTCCTTCTGATACTGATTCGTCAGAATAGATACAAAATCAGGAGATAAACACTTTCTATCCTTCTCTGACATACCACCCCAAATTCCTTCTTCGTTATGTACAATTGCATAAGTACTGCACAGACCAATGACAGGACAGTCTGTGCAGTACTTTTTACTTAGCTTCTCTTGTAAGATACCTTCATTTCTACATTTGGCTCTCTTGGCCCATTTAAAAATACTTTCCATGAAGTAATGTTAACACACGTTAACTCAAATGTCAAATTTCTTAATTACTCTGTACTGAGTCAAACCGTAATGTATGGAGTTTTTCAGATAACCTATCAACAACATCAGTAACAAATTTCTCGTAGTCAATGTTTACTGGGATCGAAGAGACTTTGTTAACATCTTGACCGAGTACACGAATATCTGTCCAACCATCGTGAAGAGTAGAATCTCCACCTTTTTGACTAATCCAATACTGAAGACCTCCTAACTCTCCAGTGTCCTCTATATGTCGGCGTTGTACACCATTACCGACCCAAATAGTTCCATCAACCTCACGTGCTAGGATCAAGTCCTTCATTTATTGAATCCTTTACTGACACTAGAAGTTGGTGAAGGCATAGCATAGCCTCCAAGCCAAGTTACCAGAGGAGGAATAACTACTATTAAAACAAACTGCAACCAGGCTGGTATTGCTCCTAGCATAGATGCATTGGTTGTAACTTGATTGAGGATGGCTATTACAATACTAGCAGCTGCTGACCCTATTGTAGACATAGCTACTTTAATCTCTACCACTGTCATCTCCTAATTGTTGAGAAAGAATTTTAACTTGAGTCCGTAAGTACCCCACCTCTGACTGAGCGTCAGCAAGTCTGTTATTGAGTATGTTTGCTCTAGTCTCAGCTGCGTTGAGCGTTTGAGTTAAATCATAGATTTGAGTATTTGCTTTCTGCAGACTTGCTCGCAGCTCTTCTACTTCTTGTTGATAAGGTTTAAGTAATTGTATAGCTGAATCTACTATATTAATTGATGATTTAGACTGTTTATTCTTCCACCAGTCATAACCTTGAAAAAGAGCAATAAATGCAGTACCAACCCCCAAAAGTAAGACTACAGTTTCTAATTTCATGTGGATCCTTTTTTAATGTACCTTGTTATTTGAATAATCCTAATTATACAGGCAATTAAAAAAGCAATAGTTAAGAAGAACGAAGCATTAAGAAATCGAGAAGCGTGACTAATAATCACTATAGTGAATCCTAATATTATGCCTGTTAATATTGTAATTCCAATCCTCTCAATAAATATATTTCTTAGTGTACCATAGAATGCAACTACTCCCCCAACAATAAGTCCAGTGTACCATATTAACTGTATACTGTGGGGCAAAGTACTTTGAAAAGAACTAGAAAATCTATTAGGTATAAATAAACCAGATAATCCGCTAAAGATACACGCAATAAACATGAATACTTGAAATGGATTCCGTGATTCTATTAATACAAATATCTGTTGTTTGTTCATATTAATACCAGTTATGGGCTTTATGGAATGCTAAGGCAGCAGAAGGTGAGCCATATCTTCTTGCAATATACTTGGCCATAGCAAGAACTTGCTGTCGCGGATCGCTAGTTTTTCCAATACCGGTACCACCCCATGTTGAATCCAAGAATTGTCCAATACCAAAGGCTGTACTAGTTGGATTTTGAGCAGTATTTCTCCAACCAGATTCTTTCATCCCTAAAGCATACCAGGCACCTAGTTCACCTGGATTATTCCAACCAAACTGCCCAGCAACATCCTGAGCAAACTTAAAGTTAGTAGCAGGATTAGAAGGTACTCCCCCACCCCCTCCTTTAGTAAGATTTTTTCCAGGAAGAGAACCACCTGTAGTTCTAAATCCTGTGTACGGAAGTCCACCCATTAAACCAAGAGCATCAGAAGAGCTAAGCTGCTGTTGAAATGAATTTCGTGCAGAAGCAGCTCCAGTAATAGCTTGTGATGCATCTCTAATAGTTTGTAGCTGCTCATAATAACTTTGAAAATTGGAAGGCTGTACTAATTCAGCCTCAGGTGATTTAACTCTGGTAGCTGGATCCAATGATGGCGGTGGCTCTCTATTTCTTAATTTATCTAACTGTGCTGCAATAAAGTCTCCTGTCATAGGAGCCTGTTCAAAAACTTGATTTCCTTGTTGAGCTGTGTTATCTTGTTGGGTCTGAGAATAGTCCTGCACAACTTGATTTTGTGGAGTTTGGCTTTGCTTAGCAGGAAGAGAATAAAATTCTCTCTGACTCATTGTCTTTGGACGACGAGATGCTACAACACTCTGAGGTATCCCTACTGTTGGAGTAAGCATAGGTCTTAAGACAGCCACACTAACCTCCTATCTGTCCTCTAAGATATTTCATAAATGCATCTTTATCAGCTCGCTGTTGTGCTTTCAAAGGAGCTATTCTTTCATACTGACCTTGTCGAACATAAGGTCCTGTTCCTTTTATACCAGCTCCTGTCAACCAATTTATAAAAGATTCAGTACCTGCCTGACTACTACGTGCTGATCTCTTCGTTTCTCCACCAAAAGGTGTAATACCCGATATACCTTGAATCATATTATAAATAGGAATATTTTCACCAACATACTGTCCAAAAGCACCTGGTCTCGCTTCTGGTCCAGAAATAGGTTCACCAGTGAACAGTTTAGATCCAGTCATTAGTTCAATTGGAATTTTTAATGCTGGAGTCAATGAACTAGTAAGAGTTCTTCCTGGTGATTCAATCTGTGATATCAGCTGAGATAATGGATTAAGACCAACACCACCCATGACATAACCAGGTGGCATCTGATCGCTTACTCCACCTAAAAATCCTTCAGGACCAGAAATAGGTCCTACACCCTCAGCTCTAATCCATGCCGGGAACATTTGGTCTACAGGGAAGGGATCTGCTCGGCCAGGTGTGTCTATTCCCTGCATGTCTTGAATAGAGCCATAAATCTTAGATGGTATTAGAGCCTTCTGAGGATTCATCACGAGACCCTCAATAAGCAACGGAAGACTCTTACGCATCCAAGAATAGAAAGGAATAACACGTCGCAATACGGTTCGTTCAAATTCTGTTAGATCTAGACCAGAGGGATGCCATTTCCTAGCACGACGTGCTGCTTGTTCAAAAATTTGCTCTAAGTCACTCCCCCGACTCTTTTGAATCTTATCAATAAAGTGTGCCAATCGAGCATTATGGTTTTGTAATTCAGAAGCACCTCTGGCTATTTGTTGAGCACGACCACCGAGAGGCTTAAATTTAGAGTGTTCACCTAAGTCAATAATATCTTCTAGAGACTTAGCATGTTCTAATAAACCCTTCTGATGTGCAACTGCCCCAACTTGTTCGGCAGTAAATCCAACACCGCTTTTATTTTTAAATAGTACTTGTCCAGGAAGTGGTGTTTTATAAGCCTGACCTAAGATACCAGCTCGTACTAAATTATCAACATTTTCTAGTGTATCATAAGCGCCACGCATGGTACGCTGTACTTTTGCAGCTAGAACATAAGGTCGAACAGAATTAACACCATCCATCCAACCAAGATAGACATCACCAACCATGTTCCTAATGTGGTGTGCCGGCCTGTAGATCGTAACTCCAGCTTTCCACATTGAAAGAACTCTATCATAAAGTTTTACTACTGGACTTTGTGGTTTCCAACCTGGAAGAGACCAGTCTTTAACGACTCGTGGTATTTGTTTAGCAATATCTTCAGGGAAATAATAACCTTCCAAGTACGGATAACCCTCTATTTTAGTTTTAAATGCTTTACCGGGACTTTTTACTCCAAACCTCTCCCCTATCTCATCAAAAAGAGCCTTTTCACGAGTTGCTTGCTCTATCGCCTGCTGAAGTTTAAACATAAAGATCTTAGGGTCTTCTTTAACCTCAGCAACTTTCCAACTCTTCAGCCAATCCGTTCCTTTAGAAAAGTCTACTGATTGACCAGTGATAGCCTTGGCTGCTCTATTAGTAAAGTAGAATCCTACCTTATAATGAGCCATCCATTTATTCAGTAAATCCATGTTAACAGCTGAACGAGTCAGAACAGAATGTCCAGCTACTTGACCAGTTAAGTTATCCATTAACCTGACAACTTGAGTCGCTAATTGCTCTGTCTCAGGAGTACTAGCAGCACCAAGTCCTTGGGCTAGTCTCATAGCTTCGTGTCTTTGATCCACAGTAAAAGGATCAAATAAGTTATCTAATGCATGCCCACGAGCAGTTGCAGTAGCAAAAGCAGAACCGATATTATTCAAAGAGATAGGTCGTAAGTCATTCTGTCCCCACCATGTAGCGACACGACCCATCAGAAATTCCATAGCTTTATTATCAGAAACAGCCCATTGAGGAATCTTACCGAGGTTTTGTTCTAGTGCACGCGTTACGACTCCGTTTAACTCTGGACTAGACTTCCCTCGTGCAATGATATCATTAAGAATAGCTTTCTTTTGTTCAATAGCTACTTGAGCAGGAGATTTACCAGTTTTTAAAGTATAGTCAATAAGTTTATCTGTGGCTTTAATACTTGCGGGACTGAGACTAGCACTTCGAGCTGTTGCTGTACCTATTTGTTTAATAACTTTATCAAACTGTTCAATGAATCCATCAGAAACTAATTTACTGGACTTAGTAATATCATGAGCTTCCTGAATCTTATCTACAATTAGTTTAACAGATTTTGTTTCGTCAATTGCTCCAGCAGCTCGTAATGCTTGAATAGCCTGCCATGTTGAACTACCTTGCTTAATCTCATTACCAAATTCATTGAGTACCTCCTGTGCCTTCCGGGACCCTCCCACCTGGTCGATGACGTCGGAGAGACGCACGTTCTCGCCTGTACCGATGCGTGGGACGAGTCCTTTGGCCTCCAAGCCCTTCTCAGCGGCCCTATAAATCTTGTAAGCATCAGATAAAATTCTGGGCTTATTTACTGCTGCATTAGGCTTTTTAAATCTCTTACTAGCTTGTGTGATAGATTGATAGAATAGTTTTACCTGTTGCCGCGCATTAAGAGACTCAGGATATAATTGATTTAATTTAGCAGTAGACTTAGTATTATCCCATTGAGCAACTAACTCTGAAGCTAATTTAGTCTCTCGTGGTCCAATTTTAGATTGTGGTCGTGGGGCTACTCGAAGAAAAGCTTCAGGGTCTCCATTTACTGCTTTTTGAACAATTTGTTCAGCTTTATCTAAGGCAGAACTAGCTCGTGCACCTTTAAGTGAAAAGTTAGGATATTTAAGAGGTATCTGACCTTTAGTCGCTGTTTGAGTAACAGTGGATTTGACCTGAGGTTCTACGGGAGTCTTCTCTATAGGAGATCTACCAGGAAGATTCTTTGGTACACCTTCTAATGGTAATTCCAATTGACCAGGAAGTACATCACTTAATCTAGAAATTGTACGAGGGTCTACAGGGAAGTTAGGCCCTAATACATCTCTAGTAACATTAGGGACAGAAGAAGTAGAAGACGCGATTGGGCGTCGTAGAGCTTCTGGTATTTGTGAAGTAGCTTTTGGAAGACCGAAGGCTTCAGGGTAAATAGGTTCACCATGAGTAAGGAGTTTCTGTGCTAGGGTTTTATCATGAGCAACTTCAGTTGCAGCTCTCGTGATCTTTTCACCGACGCCTATTGCTTTAGCAGCCTTAGTAGCACCTTTAGCAATAGCACCTCCAGGAATATAAGTTGTAGGATCAAGACCAATGTCTAACAGTAGTCCAACAGAACCTTGAATACGAGGATCTTTAACTCCATAGTCTTTTAATACATCAGAGAATGTTGTCTTTTTAGTCCCAGCCAGCCCTTCTAATACACCTCTGGGACTCATCGTTCGGACACCTTCAGCTACTGCGTAATTAGGTCGAGAGAGAATATCAAAGATTCGACCCATGAGAGATGGCGAGTTACCGCCATTAGATTCAGTACCTGGACCTAAAGGTAAGTCTGATGAAGCATTTAGCAGAATAAATTTAGCCACATCAAGAGATCGAGGTCCCTTTAGTGGTCCACTAAAATACTTTAACAGAGTTTCCTCAGGAGTAGGCACTATCTTCTCCCAAAGTATTCTAATGCAACAGTACGAAGAACATTCAAATCAGCACCACTGAGTCCTGCCTTCTTTCCTGCGTCAACAATTCTACTTGCCATCTGTTCCTTAGAAGCAGCTTGGCCGAATACATTGGTTCCATTAAGAATTTGTGGATCAGAACTAATAGCTGTCATAAAGACATCTTGAACATTCTGTGCTCTATTCTGATCTAGTCCCAGTCCCATTGCTCGACCAGCTACATCAGCAGGAGATTTTACTTGACCGACCTGTCCAGTTGTTTTATCTTTATCTAGTGCTCTACCCAATTGAATCATTGAAATATAATTCTCAAAATCTCTCTGTGCATTTTGCACTGCGGATTGTTGAGAATCAGACTGTAACTGACCCAGAAGAGACTGATAAGTATTACTCTTGGCAACTTGCTGTGCACCAATCTGACTGGAATATTGTCCAAGTAAATCTTCTAATTGAGCCATCAAATCAGCTTGTTTACTCGTTCCTTCAGACCGAGCAATTTGAGAGCCCTGATTAGTAAAGTTAACTGCTCCTCTTTCTTCTTTACCCAGAGCAGTCTGTTCCGTCGCAGCATTTTGTGCGGCAAGTTGTGTAAAATAATCCTTATCTCTTTGCTGCGCCGCTAATGCTTCTGGGGCAGCAGCCTGAATATTCAATCTATCCATCATTTGCTGCTGTTCATTTGAGGACTGATTATATTGGTTCTGAGTTTGCTGTTGAAGTTGGTCATACATCTGTTGAGACTGTGCTTTATCTTCAGAATACATTTGCTGGATACCAGGGACATCACCCTGTAGACTAGCAGAAAGTCCACTATACATTCTACCTAGTTCATCTTTATTACGAGCTGCTCGTGTTTGTGCTGATCCCATCTGTGATTCTAGCTGTGCAATAACTGGGTCGTACTGAGCAGCTGCTTGATCTCTCGCCATCTGTTCTAGACTTCCAGGGTCAGTCATATAACGACTAGGATCTTGGAGTTGTTGTAATTGAGCAAGAATATCAGCAGTGGTAGGAGGAGCGTTGAGTCGTTCCAGTAAACTATTAACACGAGTTCTTACTAAGTTCTGCTGAGCATTATGAAATCTATTAGAGTCAGTAGGATTAAAGTGACCATAGACTCGTGTAGGATCAGGATTAAGCTGCTGTTTAGTATAGTCTGTAAGAATATCAAAGGGATTGCGATTACTCCCTTTACCTAAATATCTTCTTATAGGGTTAGGAGTACCAGAGATTTGTCTAGGTTGTCCAATTTGATCAAACAAATTACCAAGATTATCCCAGAATCCCATGACTAAATCCCATACTGTTCTGCCCTACGACGGATTGCTTCTTCTCTAGCCCGTTGCTGTTCTAGAGAATTCTGTGACTCATACTGTCCCTGCTCTTGTAACAAGAGCTGTAAAGCTTGCTGTTGCTGTCTATTAAGATCAGACATTCTATTGCCAAACTCTGTATTATAATCACCAACAGCACCAGCATAAACGCCAGATTTAAGAAGACCACGAGAGGCATAATCTTCTTGTAGAGACTGTAAGTCTTGAACCTTTTGATCATTAAGAGCTTTCTGAGACACTCCGTATTCTGTATCTAATGTTCCTCTTCGACGTCCAACATCAGCTTGAAAATCACCAAGAGCTTTTGAAAGCTGTCTTAACTGATCCTGATAACCACTATCTCCACCAAGATAAGCATTGATATCATTCATATTTCCAGGACCAGCAGCAGGAACAGCCGGAGTAGCACCGTATTGTCCTGTACCATTTGCTTTAACAGTGGGGCGTCCTGTGTATCTAACAGCAGTACTATTCCTCAGTTTATTTTGAGCTGCTGTTCGATATGTAGCTCCTACTGCTTTTGCTGAGGCTACAGCTCGACTTAATGCTGCATTACGACTTGCATTTGGACTGTTGGGCATTTCTAACCTGCCTTAAACTCAGACTATACGCATTGCGTCAGAGGAAGCATACTTAGCATTTTGATCTGCCTGCATTCTTTTAAGAATAGCATTACGTCTAGCCTTAGTTTTAGCATCTCGTTCATAATAACCAAGTTTATCTACAGGGCCTATAGTAGGAAACATACGACCTCCACCATAAATCTTATCCCCTACTGAGTAAGGTGCAACCCCACTCAGAGACCTTGGTGAATAGGCCATAGTTACCGCCTTAGTTTACAGCCTTTGTTACCACAGCTTTAGTTTCAGTAACAATAGTCATTGTGAATATTCGAGCAGGTCCTTCAGTTGTAGATCCATTCGTTTCTAGCTGTACTCTAAAATTAATCTGTCTGTATCGAAGAGACTTTTCAAATTTAGCAAATCTACGCGCTAATCCACCTTGTCCTACTATTGTAGTAACCACTGTCAAGGGTGTCGTTAAGACCTGGCCCCATTTATTACCAGAGAGTTGACCCCATCTAGTAGTAGTAAGCTGTCCCCAGCGTACACTAAATGTTAGAATAATAGGAGTTGCTGTGCCAATAATATCATTAGGAGTTGAAACATCAACACCCCACCACCATAGCCTCTTAAATTGATGAGACACAGCCATGTCAAAGTTTTTAGTTGTTGTTGAACAGTTAATGGTATAACTAGTCTGTACTAAATCAATAAGACGATAATCGTCAAATGTAAAAGTAAAGGGAAGGACGTTAGTGTTGCCTGTTGTCAGAAGAGTCCGTATTCCTACTTCTCCACTGACAATGATATCTGTATCTGTTGCAACAGCTTGCCAAGCAGTAGGTTCAGGACTAGAAGCAAGCCATGCTCGTACTTGTAATTGCGATCCTTGAACCCTGAACCGCAATCCATACTTGGTATTGGCAAGATGTGTGAGCCCAGTTGTTACTGTAATAATATTTGTCACTACTCCAGCAATAGATTTAGTTATTCTAACGTCCATTGTCAAAGTAGTATTAAATATTAAACGAGCACTATAGTGTGTATTTGTTCCTAGATTTCTTCTAGCAGTAATATCTGCAAACACATTGGAACCTAGTGCTACAGCACCAGTCTTAACAAAAATCCTTTGATCAGAATCAAGATAATTACCGTAGTGTGTCTCATGAAATGTGTTAACAGCAGTGTGAACTTGAGTACCTTCTGTACCTGTTTTTGCATAGTCAGAAGCAGCACCGCCATTAATTGTCCATGCTGTGCCTTGGTCAGTATTTCCCCACCCATTAGAAGTAACTTCATTAAAATCATCTGATTGAGTGACAACAGTGTTAAAGGCTCTTTCCCGATCTGCTGATGTGTGTTGACTAAGAAGTTTAATAACACTACGCTTCTCTAAAATGCTAGATCCAGCATAATATTCGTTTCCAGTATCAGGACGAATAGTAAAGATAGGACCAAAGAATTGAAGATTTTCCGAGTTAGATTCCCACTCAGACCATGTCCTTGTTCTCAAACCATAGATGTAGACCTTCCTGTAGAATCTACAAAAAAGTCTATCTTCTAAAATTGAAAGAAAAATTTTTTCTGGAGCAAAGGCAGAAGGTATTGTCTCATCTCTCACAAAAGGAACTTTAGTATTTAATCTATTGAAATCAAAATTAATGATTTCATAGACCCATCCTCCGTGAAACACATAAACCTGGTTCTCATAGTTAGCTACACAAAACTGACCGTCCGTTCCAATTGTACTAGAGATTTTACGGACAGTCGCATCGGCTGGTCTAATATCATAACTCAACACATACGTCGACTGATCTTTGAACAGAAGCAAGTTATCCTGGAAAATAGTCAAGTCAATTAGTTTTGTACCGTCACCCTGACCAATATCAATAAAATTGATCCCAGGCCATGAATCCAGGTTACCAGGATCAGAGAAAGTTAAACGACTGGTATTGTTGAGAGAATTAGTACCTGGACAAACGAATAGCCTCTCTTTGTGCACTACAGCAGCCTGCCCTTTAGGCATTGCAGCTACTGCTACAAAGCCACCTGAAGGATCCCATTTACCACCAGGATTAACAGAACTAGGATGGGCTACCAAGTATACTTTGTCAGCATATTGTGCCGCTGCTGCTGCTTGAAAAGTACTAGTGATAAGAGTCCAAGAACCGTTTAAGTAATAGTATACACCACTGATATTAGAGCCAATTAAATAGTGATTACCACTAAAGATACCTTCACCAATACACACAATACGTTCAGACCAGTCAATATGACCCTGTAACTCTTGAACAGGGGTACGAGAGATCAGAGAACCATCGATGTCAAGTTCAAAATTGGTCAGCTCAATAAGCTCCGCATCTGCAATTGCAGTCGGATCACTTGCTGTATTAAGACCACCTGTAAATGGCCCTAGTCTCAGAGGCTGACCACCTGCCATTATAAATCCTCATTGTTAATCGTAATCATGGGATAAAACTCCTGTACCTTCCACTCATCTTTACCACGAAGTAGATTCAGCTCTCTATCAAATTCTTGAGCTTTATTTCCCACAGCATCCCAGTCTTCGTCTACTTCATAAGCTTGCTGTAAACAGAATTTAATAATAGTATCGTGGTATAACTCCGGAAGTTCCGGAATATCTAGTGCTGAAGAAACTACAACAGGTTTTCTATTATAGTAAATTTTAAATGCTGAAACTATAACAGTATTAGGGATTGGAAATACAAGAATTTGATTATCGTATATAGTGTAACAGAAAGGTGACCCTGTATCGACTGCTCCATCCCATCCATCTATTTTTTCATTAAATTCTGCTAAAGAGTATCCTTTTAGTCTAAAGTAAGCTGAAGTAGTAGCATTCCTATATTGAATACCACGCAACTTTAATAAGTCTACAGGGAGACTGTAACCTTGTTGACTTATTACTGAGTTGGTTACTGCTGTTTCTTCTAATAGAGATTCATTCTGTAAAACAATCTGTTTTTGAGCTGAGTTAATCCATCGCAAAATGTCAGTATCTGTTACTTGGACGCCAGATTCATCACCAAACTGACGTTTAATGTATGTCTGAATCTCACCAACGTTCATAGGTTTTTCTTCTCTTTAACAGTACCTATTTCACGACGCTGATCATCGAGGACTTTACCTTTAAAGCGATACCGATTCAAGGGAGACTGTTTTAAGGCTTGAGCTTCGTCAGCAGCCTCCTCCATCCTAATAAGAAATTCCTTTTGCTGGAATAACTTGTAGGCAGCTTCATAAGACTCTAGTTTAGAAAGGACTGAGCCGGTTTTGTTATCAACATTAATTACATGAGCAAGCAAATGTTCAGGTACGTCTAATTCACTGGCATAGACGACAGGAGTACTAGAACGGGTGTCTATAACTACGTACGGCTTTTTATCCTCGCGTGTACGTTTATCAGGAGGGATCCAGCGCAACTCTAGGTATGGATCATAGTCATGTAGTATCTCTGCTAGAGTGGCAAATTTAGATGAAATCCATCCGTCAATATTGTTACTATCTGGTATGTAAACACCCATTCTATTCCCCTAACTGCTATAGGTGGACGATAGCAGTTACTTGGAAGGCATCATGTCTACTGTAACATTGGTACCACCAGTAAATGTAGCTACGTTAGCACGTACATATCGACACGGTTTATCAACTACAAAGGTTGGTCCAGCTACCAAGGTATTGTCTGTGCCTAACTGAAACCAATCAGTACCATTGAGAGAACCTTCATAGTTAACCACTAAAGCTGAGAACACTCCTACAATCAACTTATTAAATGTAAACGTTACATATGTTTCATACAGATTATAAGTGTTCCCAGCTCCTGTCCCAATAGCAGCATTCAATAACCGAGTAGGGTCTTGGATAGGCATTATTTAGTCGACTTACTTGTAGTCTTAGCGGATTTTTCCTCCTCCACCGGAGGATTAGGAAACATTTCATTAATTCTCTTAAGAACAGGATCAGGATGATCAGGTGTACTGTCATCGTCAGTTTCACTGAGTACACCCATAGGAACTGTTCTTCCAAGGGCACGGTTGGGATTTACTGAATTCTCTGTATCAGTAAACTCAACAGTTCTATTATACGTGCCTTTCATATACGCGACAAACTGTTCCTCAGTTAAAAGATCAGGGACTCTGTATAACCCAGGAGTAACGTGGTAACCACCAGGTGCACCCATGATTTATGCCTCCTGAATATCGTCAAGAAGTGCATGTGAATTACGTCTATGTGTACCTAATTGACAGTACTTGTACATAGTAGCTTGATAGGCATCGAAGTTACCAGCAGAAGTAATCTTACGTTGCCACTTAGAACCATCTCTATCCATAAAGGACCAGTCGCCTTCTTGATATTGTTTAATCTCACCTTCGTTGACATAATAAAGACGGTTAGCCTGACAATCCCAGTCAGCAACTAATGGAATGTCTCCTGCATCAGTTGTAAAAGCAAGACCCTTGAATCCGCCTTTAAACTCAACAGTGTTTGTATAACGTCTCTGCTGCTGTAATAATGCAGCATAAGCTCTACGGACACCCATAGTAGTAAAGATGACTGTAGTTTTACCACCGTTCTTACGAACATCATCGGCAACTTTAGTCATAATACCTTCGGACAAGGCACGAACAGTACCACCATTATTATTATTTACCGACTGCCACAAAGCAACTGTAGCAGGGTTAATATTGTACAAGGTGTTACCAGTATTAATGATATCCTTAAAACCAATAGTTTCTAGGTTTCTTGAACCGAATCTATGCAGAGTGTCGCCAGTAGCGGTAGCAGCACCAGCAGCAGGTGTAAATGTCACTGTAGTATTACCACCCGCAGAAACAAGAGTAGTAATAGTAAACGGTGCGTTAGCCATGAGACCAGCGGCAGAAGTATCAAAGATATCAAGAACCATACCTACTTCAAGATACTGTGCCTGAGCATCAGTACATACAAAAGTAGTAGTAGAACCTGCACCGTTAGCAGTTGCCAGAATTCCAGCAGCTGTACCATAAGTCTGCCGGTTCATATCTTTAGCAAGAGTCTGGCGAAGACCAGTCATCTCCTGTTCCATGGCAGACGTAAACGCTTGAAAATTTTTGTCTGCCAGTTCCATTGTTTGACCAGTTAACTCAACCGCACCATAGAGATATGTCAAACTAACGCGCGCTGCTGCATACTGCTGACTCTGTGCAACAGGAAGAACTGTATTCTCTGCACGAGCACCGATACCATGGTTTCGCTGTGTTCTAATAGGGAACACTACATACTTACCGCCAACTTCTGAAGTGACACCCTCCGAAGTAGATTCGATTCTACTCAAAGTAATAGTATCAGACTGAAGTTGATCCCTTAATCTAGGCTCATAGACTTCCTTAAGTAAAGCATCAACTGTCGCAAGTGTAGTAGTAGCCATTGGACCTCACCGTCGTCTCTCCGCTGCGGCATGCTCTAAAAATTGAACAACAAGATTCCTTGTATCTTTGTCACTCAATTTACGAACATCAGTATTATTAAACTGAGGAACTCCGCCACCAGTACCCATAATCAGAGGCTTCTGACCATGCTTATCAAGCATTCCATCTCTAAATTCATAGAATGCTTTTACAGCATCTTCAGCAGGCATACCATTAGACATATAAGCTAGTACAAATTTCTCATCAAAATCACCTTGAGACTTGTACTTTTCACGCATCTGTGACAGCTCTTGGTCTAATTGTGCTTCTGCCTGTGCCTGTAGCTCGTTCTGCCTATTTTGAACTAGAGCTTGAGCCATGATTTGACTCTGTCGTTCAAGTTCACTGAATCTGGAAGCGTATGGATCCTCTGTTGTATTGTTCGACGGTCCGTCTTGGCCCTGCCCGCTACCACCAGTGTTATCTGAACCGTTATTAAGTTTATAGAAGTTACCAATTGCTTCGTAGACAGTTGCTGGATCCTGCTCAATTGCTCCTAAAAGCCTTAGAGCAAAACTAGCAGTTTCTGCATCAACTCCTGCATCAACAATTGGCTTCCATGATTCATACTGTTGGTATTGCTGGTGTACCTGATTGAACCTATTCTGTACCCCTTGATCCCACTTTTGAAAAGCTGGAATAACTTTGTCATGCAACTCCTGGGGAACTTCATTTAAGTACTCTTGCCAAGAAGGATTAACTCCTCCTGAAGAGCCACCAGCGTCAGTTCCCTGTTGTCCCGTGACACCATTACCAGTGTTGCCACCAGCATAACCGCCACTGTCAATACCACCGTCAATAGGTCCACTCATTGTAAATCAACTTCTTTCTGCTGTACCTTTTCACAGGCCCTGGCAACTAGTCTAAATACTATTTAAAGGGATCTTCTGGTTGGGCGATACTACGAACCAATGCAGAAAAGCCTTCTTGAAAGTGTGTTTTAGCAATGCTAAGCCATCTCTTATCTATATCTTCTACATCAGCAGTAGCTAACCACACACTAGCTACATACATTTCAGTTCTCTTAATCTCATTAATGATATCCTGCTCATCTCTAGTAAGTTGTCGATAACCTTGAATATTAACTTTTACTTCAGCCACTAGTATCCAACTTTCTTGCGGGCTGTCACAATGGCATCTTCTGTAGTACTAGATAAATTCTGATCAGTCATAGGAGGATATTTATTCTTCATTCTTCTCTTTACTGCACTGTTAAGACGTTCAGATACGTTCTTTTTTGTATCCTGTACTTCTTTGCCTAGTCTATTTTCGATAGCCTTGGTCCTGTAAGCGGAGCTGTCACTAGTGTTATTACTATTAGTGTCACCCACACCACTATAGCCAGGATTATTAGAACTAACTACTGGTCGGCCAATTTTCTTAGCACGAGCTACATAGATTTTAGCCATCTTAGGATTTTGATTAGCCATATTAATTAGCTCGTCGAATGACTTAAAAGCCATCTCCCCTCCTAGAATTTAATAAGCATGATCCATGAGTTAGTAAGCAAGTTAGTTGGTGTTGCGTTAGCCGCTGCTTGAGCCCAACGAAGGGTTAAAGTACCAGCTACACCGGCAGTAGAAACAATACCGGATGGTCGTAAAGTCATACCATTACCAGCGTTAGTTCCATGATTTCGTGTACCAGCTGCCGCTTCAACAATAACGTCATAATCAGTTAATGCACCAACACCAACTCCACGAACACCAGCACTAGACCAGTCAACTGCAAAACCTGCTGGTCCAGTCCAGTCAAATTTAATACCGCCTGCTGGATCCGCTGGCCCTGTATACTTAAGCCAAGAAAGAAGAATATAAAAACTATTAGCAATTACAGGAAGGAATAAGTGGTTATCAGGTACTAATACTACACTATTTGTCACAGCTTGGTCAGCTGTTTTTCTAATTTTCAGTATTGTAGCAATATTATCGGATACAGCTTTTAGAGACGTATCGATAGTATCCATATTTCCATTAATATCGGTGACAACATTAACAAAGTCACCTGTCACAGGATCAGGATCAGGTTTAAATAAACCATAGTTAGGAGTTGTTGTTCCCATTACTACCTGTTCCTTGTGTTCCCTGTGTTTGCTGCATTTCTTGAGACGGTCGCCAACCAGTCTTTCTCAAGGTACCGTAGATATAAGCATTTGCACGCTTACCGTGTAGTCTCTTTTTAATCGCCTCTTGTCTCAGCTGCTTTTCTAATTTCTCAGGCATCAGATAATACCTCCTGGATCATCTTTTTGCCTCAAAGCAAAAACTTTATCATTTTCTGTCATCTGATCTAGCTGTGCCTGAGTATAACCTCCAGCTGCCAATAATCTAGTTTCTAAGTTAAGTTGACTAACTAAATCAGAAACACCTACCTGTCGAGCAACATCACCTGAAGCAGTTGCACCAGTAGCGGCAGGAGTAAAGGTAACTGTAGTTGAAGCACCTACAGCAATATTCGACACAGTAAACACAGTTTCCTGCTTTAGTACTCCAGCAGAAGTAAACAGTCTAAACTTTTCTCCACGACGAATCACATTAGTATCATCGGTATTGGGGACAGCATTAGCACCAACGATAGTAGTCGTTGTCCCTGCTCCATTCGCGGTAAATAAGGCAACTCCACGAGTAGTACGAGTATTAAAATCAGGAGTTAATGAAGTCCGTCTTTTATCCACAAATCCTAATGCTACTGAATTACCAATCTGATGAGATGGCATTTTAGGGTGCCCCTCCTGATAGTTGCGGCATAGGTTCAGGCCCTGGGTTACTTTGAGTTTGGTCCTGAATCTGTTGTTGTCCTCCACTACCTCCGCCATCCATCATAGGATCAGGAGGCAAGCCCGCTGCATCTCGTGGGTTCATAGATTCTGTTTCAATACCCAAAGCAGCAACGTGTTGTTGTACATGAGCCTCAAATAAAGCTTTTACCTCCTTAGGAAGTACTTCAAACGCCTGACTTTTACGATAGTTATTATGATGCATTACATGTAATTTATGATTATCCCATGTATTAACTGGAATAATTAATGGAGGCATTGCTCCGTCAAAAGCATTTGGGTTAGCTTGCATCATCTGCATATTAAGTTGATTCTGTTGTTGAAGCATAGCAACGTCGACTTTACTCATACGTAGATTTTCGCGCTGAATTTGTCGCTGATCTACTTGAATCTGCTCATAAAGTTTATTAATTCCACCCATGTCCATTACTTCAAGACCCTGTTGAGGATCAATAAATCCCATCTTCATAAGATCCATGATAAGCGCTTGCTTAGCAGCTTTACTGACAGGTAAAGCACTTCCAGCCTCAACTCTAATGTCTAAAGCATTGTCTAGATCAGAGCCTTTCATAGCAAGAGTATCAAAAGAGCCTTCAGGTCCAGTTACACGAATCATGCGTTCTGTAGACCAGAACTGATTAACATAACTTAAAGCCATTTGAGCTGTCTTTTCTATACCTTCTTCAAGAGAATCAAATGTAGGACTTAGCTTAGATTCATCACGTTCCTGTAGAAATGAAATAGCCGTCGCTGCTGTCACACCTGGAGGAACCTGGCCATGTGTTACCTCATGCTGACCAGAAATATCATTCCAATCAGCCTGAATTCTATCCAATTCTTGAATCACATAAGCAGGAAGTGCTTGCAGTGGCAAAGGAGTAGGAGGCTCAAATCCAGGAGTAAATTCAATAACTTGACCTGGTTCAGTAGTCATCTTTGATGGATCAACTGAACCTCGTGGTGCAACTAACTGTGGCTTGGCCATTCTATTCTTGGCCTCAATAATTTGACCACGAGTCCTGTTATATTCTTTCTGTAATGGAATAAGATCTTCAATAACAGAAGATGAATAAAACTTACCACCAGGAATGTGGTCAAATTTAGCAAACGGGAACTTACCGTGCTTATACGGCCAACCCTGGAAGCCTTGAACAATTTGATCACCTACCATTGTCAAAAACGCACCCTGAGGGAACATTGGAACAGCACCAGGTTTAATCCATACTTCTAATACCATGACACTGTGTTGCTTATCAAGCTCCTGAGTACCAATTAAATTAAGAAAACTCTCTTCAAGAATTCTTGTTGCATCCTGAGAATTTGGGTTGATGTCTCTACCATCAATAGCCTTTTTAAATCTCATCTGAACGTACTCAGGAGACCGTACCTGAGCATGAATTAAATAAGGTTGACTCTCAATATTACTTTCTAGTAAATCAGGACAGAAGATATGAAAAGGAGTCTCATGTTGGAATATCACATCACCCTGAGGTGCTTGACTCATTGGATCTACAGGGCCGACACTGTAATCCCAGTAAGTTTTAATATACCCATTACCACAGATCAACGTCCACCACAAAGCATCACGAATTGTCTTCTTTATCTTTTTATCGGTGTAGAAATTTTCCCAAATCTGTTCACCAGCCATTGCAGCATACATATCACGATCTTCAGCTGACGCAGGAACAATACTAGCATTAGGTTTATTATTGGTCAGCTGAGCAAGTTCTGTTCTAATAGTAGGTCTAATTTTATTAATAACAGGACGGACACGCCAGTAAGGAGCTGGAGGTACCCAAAATCGAGTTGTAGTAGCTATACCAGGTGTATTACTGTTAATCGGTACAATATTTTGTTTACCAAAATACATGGCAAGATTAAGATACCACTGCCTCTCAGTTGTTACACGAGCATTCTTAATTTTCGCGAACTGTTCTTTAGTCCACGAACAAATCTTATTATATTCTTCTCGTGCAGCTCTTGACGATGAAAGGTCAATAACCTCAGTCTCACCACTATTATCAGCCATTTATTTACCTTCTTCAGGTCCTGGTACTTTATAGCCAAAGTCTTGAAGCATCCCAGTCAATTCTTCATCAGCATAGTAAATCTCATCACCTAGACCTTGATTAGATGCAAAATTTCTTAATCTTTCTACTACTGCTTGGTCGTGTTGAGAATAGTAAGGAGTCTCAGAGTTCGAATTTGTCTGTCGCAGTGCTGTCATTGTTGTGTACGCCTGTAGGTCCTGACTCATGAGTCGATCGAGAAGATTTTGATTTAGTTGAAGAAGTTTTTCTATTAGCTGACTTGGCGACTTCTGAGACTTGTGGTACAGGAACCACCACATCAGGTTGCTGAGTACTATCAAGCCCAACAATGTCGAGATCACGAATATGTTGAATAACACCAGCAACCTCCTCATACTTATTTTTAATAGAATCTAACTCAGCCTGAGCCTTTGTCAACTTAAGTAAAGCAACATCAAGTTTATCTGCTGGCACGTACTCTAAAAGTGCAAGAGTCTGACTGATACAATTCTCACAAAAGTACACTGAACCATAAAAATCAATATCAAATCCAAAGTCAATGAACTTAGAATTTTGATCTCCTGGTGTACAACAAATAACACACTGACCAGGAGCACACGGGGGAGTACCCTTAATTACTCTAATCTTGTCTAGACTAACGTCAGTCATTACCAAATCCCTCCCATATGCTCATCAATATGATACCACTCTGTATTATTCTGATTCTGACCTGCTTTAGCTAAACTAGCACTCAATCCCCGATCATAATAGTACGGACCTACAGGGGGTGTTACTGGTGCTAAAGCACTCTGTACAATCTCATTGGCTGTTTGAGTCTTCTCCTTAGGAGAACCCTCAGGAATGTACAAGTCAGGTAAAAGGCTAAAGAAGTATCGAGCTGAGTCAGGTGCATGGTCATCTTTCTTATGAATTTCTTCACGAGGATTATTATCGTGGCGTTTCTTAGCGTTCTCATAAACTTTCCATCTAACCCGCTGAAGCTCTCTGATAAGATTAGGACAGCTCTCCGTGATAAACCACTTCTTATTCTCCAGATAGCGATTCATCTTATCTACACCAATAGTGACATTATTATTACCTAAAACAATCGGAATACCCGCGCGAGAATACGTAATTTGTACAGAATCGCCTGTCTGGGCATTCCTTTGTGAGATAGCAGGGTCACCGACATAAATCTGAGGAGCCTGCCGTCCTTCAAACGCATTTCGTTCATGTATTTCCCTCGCAAATTGATTAATGAGCGTTTCATTTTTATAAATTTCGTCATACGTTATCACTAAACCATTAGGTGATGCTGCATGCCACAACCACGCTGTAGGATTGTTGAGACCATGATCCATACTAGCGTAGTGCGTCCAACCTCTTATTTTAATAAGTTGTTCAGGGCTGAGAGGTGGGATAACATTCTCTCTACTAAACTTACCAAAAACCAATCCACCAATTTGAACAAACTTGCCGCCTTGCCGAGCCTTCTTTTCATTTTCATCAAGGTCAGCAATAACAAGCTCAAGCTCTGATGTAGAAATATAAGGATTCTCAGCGGAATCAATCACAACTACTCTGATGTTACCGCCAGGTGCAAGCCCCACCAAGTAAACATCATCATAAACCCATGTCATACCATTTACTGGTGTCATGGTAATATACCAACAGCCACCAGTGTCAACGAGACGCATTCTACATTCATTAAATATAGCTTTCGGTGGCTCTTCGTCAAAATGAGTCCAGTGTCGTGAGGTACCAGCAAATTTCTCCACAGACTGATCATAGGACATTAATTCACATGTCGAACCATTAGAGAGTGTCAACGTCCTGAGTTGTTTATTGTAGGAGTCTTCCCACGATCCATTAATGAGATCACTAGGAGGAATCCACTTTGCCAACTCAGGTATAATAATCAGCTGTATACCTTCTAGATATGACACCGTTACTATACGACCTTTAGTTGGTGGGGGAGGAACAGCTTGATAGGGATGCTGGCCTCTCATTCTAAATACGTTCTCAACTACTCCACCAACAGTTTTACCAGATCGGTTACCTCCAATATAGAGTCTCCCTTTCTCGACTGCCGAGTGAAATTCCACTTGCTTTTCATGCGGAATATAACCATGTATAGAGGGCCTACTGACGATCCTTGTCAACCCGTCCGCAAAAAAGTTGACCATGTCACCGTGAGACATCTCTTTCTTACGAGGCATGTCATGTAGTGGTGTCTGTGAAGTCAATAACACTCTTGAGCATGTTAATTAGATTAGTGAGCGCCACGTTACCACCTTTTGCTCCAGTCACAACTAAACTAAGTCCCTGTCCGATCTTTCTAGATGACGTGCCATCATGAACATGATCTCCCGTCGATGCCTGATTATGCTTGATACCTAAAGTGTGATGCTGTGATAAAACAGATGAATCCACATCACTCCGTGCATGAAACTCATTAACCTGTCTAGGTGATGGTGTAGCAGGCTTAGCATCCTGTTTGATAAGACCAAACGGATCTCCGGGTATAACTGTTTCATTGAGCGGTTGTTCTGGATTAGTCATTTAAGTAGCCCTTCTCCATTCAAATTTGAAGTACCTTAGGTTCTGCTGGTGTTCCACCTTGTAGAACTTTTTCAAAATCTGCTGAAATCGCTCTAAGAGTATTTGGATCTTTGACATGAATTTGTATAACCTCCAGAATCTTAGCAAGGATTAATTTAATATTAGCTAGTTCAGTAGATTGAGGAGTGTATCGACCAGTTACCTCAAGATAAAATTTAACAGCATCGACATTACCTTTTTCAACAGACTGAAGTAGCCCTCGTTGAGCTACATCTAATGAGTCATTAAAGTTAACAGCACACAGGTCCTGTAAATATTCCTTGAAATGCTTGTCGCGCATCCAACCATGCCACTTGGTCCAGGACACTCCAATGGACCTCAGTTTAGCGGTAGGGGAGCGTCCATCCCTAAAGTTGGCCATTAAAGCTATCCCAGCTAACTGCTCGTTAGTCAAGACAGAGTCAACACTTGGTAACTTAATTCCTCTATTATCTAATGAAGCCAAAAATACTTCATTCTTTAATGATTGATCAAGATTAAAATCAGGAAACAAATTCTTCAACTGGTCTACAGGGGGGAATTGATGTCTCCTCAACCACCATTCCTCAATCCAATTCACTACCTTCAACTCTAAAACACTTAGTGCCATGAGACCTCCCGAACTTCTATCGTATTGGAAGAGGTCAAGGGGTCTTTGAATCTAGTTATTGAGACTGGTACCAAAAATATTTCGGATAGGTACCATGTCCCAAACTATCTGGCCGGAAAACCTGGACAACATGATCTTGAGTCACAGTTAGTTATTCACCAACGTCCACAGTAGACCAGAAAATAACTAATCCAATGTAGACATCCAAGTAGGACAGTCCTTTGTGTATACACTGTGTCTGGTCTATTAGGACTAAAGACTGTAAGGTTAACGAACGTTCACGTCTAGTTAAACCAACTAGCCTAGTTTAAACCAACACCTGATCTAGTTAGTCACTAACATCTGAAACTAAACTCAGAATTAGACCATTCGGCGGTAACAAAGACTAGGGCACAGACGATGTAATAGATGCAGCACAGCAGCACATGAAACTTGACAACTGAATATTTTAAGTAATGAATCCACCTATGATAAAGGAATGCACGGTGAGTTCAGAGACTGAAAAGATCGTGAACGCGGCTCTTGCTGAGGCAGCGTTAGAGCACGCTGAGGTCCACCAGGACAGGCGAACCAGCAACCCGGTGTACTGGGAGGGCAAAGACACCAGCGGTCCAGCTATGGCGTGGGAGAAAGAGACGAGAGAATTCAATCCATCTCGTCTTGGGGATCTACCTCGACCGATAGATTTCAAAGCTGGTCTGATGTTAATGCCGGAGTGGCTAGTTGTTGAGGGTTACTTGCCACTGGGAAACATTAAGGCGCGTGAGTTCTACCCCGCAAACAGTTACGGCGTTGACTCTGCTTTGTTTGAATTTCAGACAAAGTACAACAGTGTTCGTGGTGCGACTGTTCACCCCTTGTATGACTTGACCCGGAGACCCTGATGTCCAACGGTAATTCCAACGGTAATTCCAACAGCAATGACGAGATGCAAGCGTTGCAGCTACTGGTCTACATCTTGTTGTTGCACGGGGGACTTCTCACAATTGTCTGGCTACTACTTCTCGTAAGTAAATAACTACCAACGAAAACCCCTGGCCTGTCTGTTCAATGGACAATACTGTTCAATGGACAACAGGTCGGGGGTTTTCTTGTGTCCAAGGTACTTGCCAAGTTGAACTGAGTGGAAATCAACCCCTTAGTGACCAGGACAACTTAATGAGGGCTAGTCTAGATAAATGATCCCTGTTTGACGTGTCTTATTTAAATTGTGCTCGAATGATGCCAGGCAATACGCTTCGCTTTATATTGCCTGGTCATCGAGGTGTTATATGAAGATCAACGCTCTGACCTGGGATAACAGGCATTCCATTACTTGTATATAAAGATCATCAACGAATCGCGAAATCAAGGCTCTGACCAGCACTGCCACAAGATCATTTTGTCAGACATCAACGTCTCTATCAGTACACAAAGGACACTGCCTCTGACCTGCGCTTTTAGCCTAAAAATGTCGAGTGTGATACAATGAAATCGCAGGTCACCCATGATCGTTTACACTAAGGGCGAGTTAGAATAAAAATGCCACGTGAAGCATACGTGTACAAATTGATCCTCGGTTACTTAGAACGCAACCCTGGACTACATTCTACTAAATCAATAGTAGAAAAGACTGGAATCTCATATCCTTCTGTAGCTCGTGTGATAGCTCAATTAGCTAAAGAGAAACGAGTAAGTAAAAGCGCTGGACAAGGCCACTCATTTCTTTATGAGTTTAAATCCTATGCTGTACTCAATAAAAAAAAGACTGATACCAGACAGTACGAAGCTAAGCCAATTGCTCCATCTGAACTTCAGGCTATCTCTCTGAACTGGGTTAATAATGGATGGACGCCGGCGACTATTGAGGCAGCACAAATACTTCTGACAGCTCTGGGGCAGCTCTTTCAGTTTTACTGGTTATCTATTGAACGGGGCCTCCCTGTAGACCAAGGGGATTTGGATCATCTCAAAACTAAATTGATGAGTGCTAGAGATAAAGCATTCAAGTTCGCTGAGTTCTACGACACACTGTTGGCCACGACTCAAATCTGGGATGCTCGGCGTTCAGCAGAGTTTGTATTGGATGGTTTAGATAATCCATTAGAGTACATCGAGACAGCACGTAATATTAGTGGAGCGCTGAAACTATGATTCCTGTGTGTCAAGACCATGGACTCATGATTTCTGTCTGTGAACACTATCATATCCACCACCTGGATAAGTTTCTATCAGGTACTGAGAATAGTGTGTGTCATTCACGCAAGCTCATGCTGGGAGAGAGTGAGATGGACACTCACAACGTCTTGGAGCTTGTTCGGGAGGCTCATGCCTCCTTGAATTGATCTAAACTATGTACACAGAGAGCAACGACTCTAGTACACAAAGTAATGCTTGCATAGTCTAACTCCTTGGTGATAGCATGACCTTAGAAGCAGAGAAAGGACTACAGATGGCTACTTACACTGAGAGCCCGTACGAAGGCATCGATGAGATGTCCAAGGTCATGCTCAACCAGTTGAACGACACTACGAGCAAGTACTCGTCTCTGGAAACCAAGCTTGCGGCTGCGGATGGCGACAAGGATGCTGCCATCACTAATTGGATGGAAACTACGGATTACCCGCAGGCGCTGAAGTTGAGGCAGACTATCGAGACTGCTACAGCTAAACTCCGTGAGTTGGCGGAGAAGAACGCTAATGTCGAGGAGTTGTCTGAGGAGGACAAGACTAAGCTCAATGTTGAACTGGAGACTCTGAAGACTCAGGGTAAGGCTGCTCGGGATGTTATCCGGCGTTTGATCAGGGATGTTTCTCCGGACCCTGAGAATGTGGAAAAGGCTCTGGATTCTATTCCGAATGTGTTCGCTGGGACGCGTGGCCGTAAGCCTGGTACTACTGTGGGTTCTAGTCTCCCACGTGTCAGTGCTTATGTTACTGTGACTGGCGGCAATTTCGAGAGTCCTCAAGAGTTTGATTCATTCTCCAAGGTCGCTATGGCATTGAATGCTGAAGTGAAGGACGTTCAAATCGCTTTCGCTGACGCTGCTGGTGTGAAGCACGGGGACATCAAGACTGTGGACAAGTCTGTGAGTTTCACGTTCCAGCCTAAGGAGAACGGCGCCACGTATACTTTGGTGACACGACCTAAGGAACGTGCTAAGACTGGTCCGAAGCCTAAGACTGCTGGCCAGACCAATGCCGTTGAACAGCCAGAGTCTAAGACTGAATCAGACACTGAGGCTGCCTGATTCAGTCTAGGGTTGAGTCTCTCTGCAAATTGGGGTGTAGAGAGATTCTTCCCGGTCTAATCCAGGACCACTTTAAATATAGCAGGAGCAACTAATGGTAAAGGTGTTCGAGTTCTTGTCCGACAACAAGACCAACGGCTACACCCTGACCATGTTCAAGAAGGACTGGCAACAGCTAGACGACAAGTCCAAGGTACAGCTCAAGGCAGGTGTGGCGAACGGGACGTTGGACTACGAGCTGTGAATCTCACGAGCATGCTAGGGTGGGGTCTTCGGACCTCGCCCTAGCAGGGCTTCTATTTAAGAATGGATTAGATGTGAGTGCTGATAAGTTTCCGCAAGTTGATTTGTTTAACTCGTTGGATGACTACTTGACTTTTGATCAGCGGATGATTGCTACGAAGCAGCTAGCTGTGTGCTATGAGTTGTCTCCATCTGATGACGTGCGAAATGAGTTCACTAAGTTGTTCATTATGCTACGTGTGAACCGAGTGGAACTCGCAGCGTTTGTCCAGGAGCTGGCTAGTGCTTTGCTCGATGGTCTTCGTCATGGGAATTGGCCTAAAATTGAGGCCCTAAGTGTCAGACATGTCATGCACATAGTAGAAACTGTCCAGGCACAAGCAATGATGAGGACTAAGTCTGATGATAATCACTAATGCAGAGATTAAGGAACTCAGAAGCCGTATTGAGTTTCTTGAAGCCAGTTTGATTTCAGCATTAGACAAAGCTAATAGAGCCAATTTCTTTGTTGATGCACTTCAATCGAAAGTTGAAGAGTTGAAACTTCAATTCGACTTTCACGCACACTAAAAAGATAACAGCAGAGCAAGAGGGTCGACCATGAAGAGAAGACTCTGGGCTAGACTGTGGTGCATTCTAACAGGCGGCCACAATTGTCCCGACGTTAATTACAGTAATGACTACTGGGTACATAGTCGTTGTACTCGTTGTGGCAATTGGATTAGAACCTACTAGTTAGGTTAGATAATGTTCTATTACATAGTGCAGTATGAACAGACAGCGGAGGACGAACGACTAGTTGATTGGGTAGGACCTTATCGAACAGAGCAACAAGCACAGATAGACTGTGAAGTAATCAACACAGTTGAACCTATCCCTGATCCTCTGTGGCGTGTTCATATTGATAACTCAATTTGGCCTGAAAACAAAGGATTAATGGAGATCTGCTTAGACCCTGAAGCATGTCTAGATTTGTATGACACAAATGTCTGTCATTGCAATAAACCTGTGCATGTGTACGAAGACGGATTTACCAGGGGTTTATGTCAATGGTGTTCTGATGTCCGGTGTGATCTTCCTGTAGAGGAAGGTTATACAAGAGACTGTGTTACCCAAGTTGAAAAGAAGATTAGTAAGGATTAGATAATGGCTGCTAATAAAGTCTTTCACAAGGAGTACTTGGTTAATTTGCGGAAGTTGCATAAGTTAACAGGACGGCAACTTGCATCAGCAGCAGGATTGACACAAGGAACTATTGTCAATCTAGAGACTGGGGTTACTACAAACCCGAATCCAAAGACAGTCGACAAAATTGCAAAGCAATTCGGTAAAATCGCAGATGACTTCTGGCTGGAAATCAAACCCAAGTCTGAAGTTGTTCACGGTTCAGTTAACTCTGAAGAAGCTAGTTACCAAGAGGATGTGGCTAAACCAACTGCTGAATCTCTAGACAACATGACATATACTGTCGATACTGTCGAGACTGTCGAGACTGTCGAGACTGTCGAGGATGCATGGTCTCATAGCAGCAACTCTGTTGTTGAGTTCTATCCTACGGTAGTCGACGAGTTCAAGAGTGGTGCTCTTCTCATGAAGTATCAAGGTAAATT
>WNFZ01000326.1_pt1 | contig 45632 bp, 52 predicted proteins | sample 5400081 | NCBI WGS metagenome assembly WNFZ01 (sample SAMN13153365, study PRJNA577476) | soil metagenome | isolation source: 80 cm soil or saprolite under grassland replicate 1 | place: USA:California | collected 2016-06-15
TGCTCTCGGAGGAGCGCATCCTTCCGGGCCTCGCAGAGCTGTTCACAGCCGTCGGGTCAGACCTTCCGAGCGCGCTGGCAATCATCACGGGCCCAAGCCGCAGCGCCGACATCGAGCAACGCTTGGTCGTCGGCGTCCATGGCCCTCGCGAAGTGCACATCGTCCTCGTCCCGTGACCGACGTCGTGTGCCTCGGGATCCTCGTCGCGGACGCGATCGCCCGGCCCGTCGACGACGTGCCCCCGCGCGGCGCCCTCGAGCTCGTCGACGAGATCTCGCTCCACGGCGGCGGCTGTGCGCTCAACACCGCGAGCGCGCTGGTCCGGTTCGGTCTCGAGGCGGCGGTGGTCGGAAAGGTGGGAGCCGACCCCTTCGGCGATTTCATCCTCCAGCTCCTCGACGACCGTGGAGTCGACCGCCGCGGGGTTTTGCAGGATTCGGCCGTGTCGACCTCTGCGACGGTCGTCCTGGTGGATTCGGCTGGTGAGCGGACGTTCCTCCATCTTCCGGGGGCTAACGGCCAGCTCAGGCGCGAAGAGCTCGACGAGGACGCGCTCTTCTCGGGCAGAGCCCTCCACGTCGCCGGTGCCTTGGTCATGCCTGAGCTCGACGGGAGCCCCACCGCTGGCATTCTCGAAGAGGCCAAGGCTCGCGGCCTGACGACGAGTCTCGACACGGTCTGGGACGCCACGGGTCGCTGGGAGCGACTCCTTCCCAGCCTTCCGCATCTGGACCTGTTCGTTCCCAGCCTCGCAGAGGGCTCTGCGATCTCTCGCGAGCCTGAGCCGGAGTCGGTCGCTGCCTGGCTCAGGGAGCGCGGCGTGAGAACCGTGGCGCTCAAGCTGGGCGCCGACGGTTGCTTCGTGGCGAGCGAGGAGTTCGTGGGTTTTGTGGCTGCTCCGGCAGTTGAGGCGATCGACGGCACTGGGGCGGGCGACGCGTTCGCCGCGGGCCTCCTGTACGGCCACCTCGCGGGCTGGCCTCTCGAGCGGGCTGCTGCGCTTGCCAACGCAGCCGGAGCCCTCGCAGCGACCGCGGTCGGGGCGGTCGAAGGAGTGCGGGGGCTGGAGGAGACGCTCGCTCTGGCGGGGCTGGAGTCGGCGGCATGAACCCGAGGCTCAACCGCCTGTTCGCCGCGGACGGACGCTGCTTCGATGTCGCCGTCGACCACGGCTTCTTCGGCGAGGGCTCCTTTCTCACAGGGATCGAGGACATGGAGCGAACGGTGGCCACTCTCGTCGAGGCCGGCCCCGATGCGATTCAGCTCTCTCCCGGGCAGGCCTTGCTCCTGCAAGGCGTTCCGGGTCCGGGCAAGCCGGCGCTCGTTCTGCGCACCGATGTCGCGAACCTCTACGGCGGCTCTCCGCCCAGCCGTCTTTTCAGTCAGGTTGTCGAGGCAGTAGTCGAGCGCGCCATCGTTCTGGACGCGGCCTGCGTCGTCGTCAATCTCTTCCTCCTTCCGGGCGAGCCTGAGCTCCACGAGCAGTGCATCTGCAACGTTTCCGCCCTCCGGGCCGCATGCGACCCCGTCGCGATGCCGCTCATGGTCGAGCCGCTGGCGATGAGGCCCGGCGAACGCGGCTACGGCGTCGATGGAGACGTGAAGAAGATCGTCCCGCTCGTACGTCAGGCCGTCGAGCTGGGGGCGGATGTGGTCAAAGCGGATCCAACCGACGATCTGGAGGACTATCCCCGCGTGGTGCAGGCGGCGGGCACGCGCCCGGTGCTCGTGCGAGGCGGCGGCCGCGTGTCCGACGACGAGATCCTGCGCCGCACCGCGGCGATCATGCTGCAGGGCGCCGCCGGGATCGTCTACGGGCGCAACGTGGTGCAGCACGACAATCCCGGAGCAATGACGCGAGCGCTCATGGCGATCGTGCACGACGGCGTCTCGGCGGAAGAAGCCGACAAGCGCCTGCGCGCCGGTGGCTAGCCGAATCGTCCGCTTCGGCCTGATCGGCGGCGGTCTCATGGGCCGGGAGTTCGCGAGCGCGGCGGCCCGCTGGATCCACCTCGACGACCTGGGAGTCTCACCCGAGCTTGCCGTCGTCTGTGACGCCAACCCCGATGTCCTCTCCTGGTACGAGCGGCTCACTCCGCGGCCGCGGCTCACCGGCGATTACCGCGAGGTGCTCGAGGACGAAACTGTCGAGGCCGTGTACTGCGCGGTACCTCACCATCTGCACCAAGAGATCTACGTCGCCGCCATTCAGGCCGGCAAGCACCTGCTCGGAGAGAAGCCGTTCGGAATCGATCTGGCGGCGAACGACGCAATCTCGGCGGCGGTGGAGTCACGTTCCGATCTCCTCGTCCGCTGCTCCTCGGAGCTCCCGTTCTACCCCGGCGGGCAAGAGGTCACGCGCTGGATTCAGGACGCCCGCTTCGGCCGGGTGCTCGAAGTCCGCTCGCTCTTTCTCCACTCGAGCGACCTCGATCCTCAGAAACCGATCAACTGGAAGCGCCGTGCCCGCTTCAACGGGGAGTACGGGTGCATGGGCGACCTCGGCATGCACGCCCTTCATCTGCCCCTCCGCGCCGGCTGGATGCCGGCGAACGTCCGCGCGATCCTCTCCGACGTCTTTCCGGAGCGTCCCGACGGCGCCGGCGGCACCGAACCGTGCGACACTTGGGACAACGCAGTGCTGCTGTGCGAGGTGCGGACCGACGGCTACGCGTTCCCTCTGCGCGTCGAGACGAAGCGGATCGCCCCGGGGGACACCAACACCTGGTCGATCGAGATCGACGGCACCGAGGGGTCGATCGCCTACACGAGCAAGCTTCCGAAGACTCTCCGCTTCATGAAGTACGAGCCCGGGAAGCCTCAGGCCTGGGAGATGCTCGATCTCGGCTCCCAGTCGGCGTATCCCACGATCACGGGAGCGATCTTCGAGTTCGGGTTCTCGGACGCGATCCTGCAGATGTGGGCCGCCTACCTCGACGAGCTCGCTCACGGGAAGGAGGGGATGAGGCAACCGTTCCACTGCGCCACGCCCGCCGAGGCCGCTCAGACGCACCGCATCTTCACGGCCGCTCTCCAGTCGCAGCGGGACGTGGCCACGGTCACGATCACGTGACGGACGAGGTGCAAAGCGATCTGCGCTCGTTCCTCCCGCCGGGATCGGTCCTCGACGGCACTCCGGCCGCCTACCTGGCGGACGAGACCGAGACGCGAGGGGTCAACGGCCGCGCCGACGCCGTGGTCCTGCCGGAGACCGTCGAGGAAGTCGCCAAGGTCGTCGCGTGGTGCTACGAACGTGGTGTAGCGATCGTCCCCCGCGGGGGCGGGACCGGCTTCGCCGCAGGGGCGGTTCCGCTCGACGGAGGAGTCGTTGTCTCGCTCGAGCGCCTCGCGCGCGTCCGCTCGTTCGATCCACTCCTCTGGCGCATCTGGGTAGAGGCAGGCCTCAGGACGGCTGAGCTTCGCCGCATCGTTCGCCAGAGCGGTCTGTTCTTCCCTCCGGATCCCGGAGCGGCCGAGCAATCGCAGATCGGCGGAAACATCGCCACCAACGCCGGCGGCCCGCATGCCTTCAAGTACGGCGTCACCGGCGCATGGGTCACCGGACTCGAAGCGGTCTTGCCGCCGGGGGAGATCGTCTCGCTCGGCGGTGCGATCCGAAAAGACGTGGCCGGCTACGACTTGAAGAGTCTGCTCATCGGGTCAGAGGGCACCCTCGGGATCGTGACGGCGGCCTGGCTGAGGTTGCTCCCGGCTCCAGAAGCGTCGTACCCGGTTGCTGCCTTCTATCCCTCGGCGGAGCAGGGCTGTGCGGCGATCGAAGCCGTGCTCGGGAACGGCCTCGTCGTGGCCGCGCTGGAGTACCTCGACGGGTCGACACTCCAGGCGGCGGGGCCGGCCTTTCCCGCACCGGTTCCTTCCGCTGCGGGCTTTCTCGTAGTGGCAGAAGCGGACGGGTCGGAAGCGGAGGCGGCAGGCGTGCGGGCCGTGCTGCTGGACGTCCTCGGCGACCAAGCGCTCAGTCTCCATGCGCCCGAGGAAACCGCCGCAATCGAAGCGCTCTGGCGTTGGCGAGACGGCGTCTCGATCGCCGTCAGCGCTCAGCTCGGCGGGAAGGTGAGCGAGGACATCGTCGTCCCGCTCGACCGCCTCGCTGAAGCGATCGACCAGACGCTCGCCATCGGCAGCCGCCATGGCCTTTCCGCCTGCAGCTGGGGGCATGCTGGGGACGGCAACTTGCATGCCACCTTCCTCGTGTCGCCCGAGAGCGCCGACGAGCTCGAACGCGCCCAAGCGGCCTCGGAGGAGCTCTTCGTGCTCGCCGTCTCGCTCGGCGGCTCGGTCTCCGGCGAACACGGCGTCGGCGTCGTGAAGCGCGGCCGCCAGGGGTGGTCCCCCAAGACTGCAGCGCTCATGACCGCCGTGAAGGACGCCTTCGACCCTCGGGGCCTCATGAATCCCGGAAAGAAAATCTAAGGGGACGCCGTCAGTCCGTACGCCCGGTCCGCGGCTCCCTGCCGCAGCGCAGGGCGCCGACATCATGTCGAGGCCCCACCGTACGACTGGCTCCGCGGGTCTTCTGTCCGTCAACTCATTTCAGGACGCGGAACTTGATGTGCGTCGCGAACGGCGAGTCGAGGACGCGAGTGCGTTCGAGCCGCAAGCGTGTGCCGAGCTCGCCGAACAGGGGTCGGCCCGCTCCAAGGATGACTGGGGCGATGTGGATCTGGAGCTCGTCGACCAGCTCAGCCTGAAGTGCCTGTTGGGCAATGCTGGCGCCGCCGCCGATGCCGACTGGTCGGTCGCCGGCGATCTGCCGGGCCCGGTCGACGGCGGCCTCGATGCCGTCGACGAACTCGAAGCCGGACGCGGGCTCGGGCTGATCGCCGACTCGGTGGGTGACCACGACGCAAGGGACGCCAAAGGGCGACGTACCGCCCCAGCCGTCGGTGACGTCGTACATCCGGCGCCCCACGACGGCGGCACCGGCCGCCATCAGTTCGTCGAGCACCTCGCGGTCGACTCCCGTCGCGCCCGGCCGCTCCTGCTGAGATTCTCCATATGTCCACGGCCCACCGAAGACCCAGTAGTGCAGGCATTCGCCGTCGTCACCGAGCCCACGACCGGGTCCATCGTTCGGTGCGGTCACGAATCCGTCGAGCGACATCGTGATGTCCAGAACGACCTGGCTCATCGGTTTCCTCGGTCAGCGACGGGGGGTGAACTTGTCGCAGGTAGCCGAGCCGCGGATCAGCCCACGGACCAAACGACAGCCGCCGAGCGCCAGTGGTGGAAACATGAACTTGCAGTGGTCGCAGCGGACCTCGGCCTGGGGAGCGGGCCGGTAGTTCGCCCCCTTCTTCGAGAGACCCCAGACCCTCGTCGCCATCCGATCCCTCCCGAGCAGATCCTAGTACGCCGGATCATAAACGGGCGGCTTCAGAGCCGATCTGGGTGGAGAGGCCGCCACGTCTGCTCCATATGTAGAATACGACTTATGAGAGTCACCCATTCGCTGGTTCAGGTCATCATCGCGTTGATGGACGACCCTGGCGGCCGCCACTGGGGTTATGACCTGTCCAGGCGGTCGGGGGTCAGGTCTGGCGTTCTGTACCCGATCCTGCATCGGATGCTGGCAGAGGGATGGCTTACTGACGGATGGGAGGATGTCTTGGAGGTCAGGGAGGGGAGGCCGCCGCGCCGCTACTACGTGGTGACCGAGGAGGGCATTTCCCAGCTCGGAGCGATCCTCCAAATGGCCCGATCCGATTCGCGATTCGGCGCGTTGGTCGAGAGGTTCGCGTAGGTGTTCATCGCCCTGGAAGCGTGGCCTATCTTCCTCGTCGCCCTGCTGGTATTCGGGTTTGCTCCGGGAGCTCTCCTACGTGTGGTCGTACTCGCGTTTCGCCGAGACGACCCTCGGAGGAGCGAGTTGCTCGCTGAGCTCCACGCCGTTCCACGCCTGGAGAGGCCATTCTGGGTCCTCGAGCAACTCGAAGTGGCGTTGTTCGAGGGCGTCCGGGACCGCATCGTCTGGGTCGCCACAGGGCGCGTCATTTACCGTTGGCACCTCGAATCAGGCGTCAAGCGGAACCTGGTTTACCCTGAGACGTTCGAGATTCCCACCGACGAGGAGAGGCTCGGTATCGCGCCGGGAGCGGTCGTCAAGCTCATGTTCGAGATGAAAGATGGCTGGGGCGAGCGGATGTGGGTGAACGTGTCGAGTGTGGGGAAGCGCCATCTCACTGGAACGCTCGTGAATTGCCCCCTCGGCATTCCTCGTCTCAGTCCTGGCGACAAGATCAAATTCAGGCCCGACGATGTGATCGACATCGACTGGCCCACTTGGGAGTCATGTCAGGAGACTGCTCTGGATGGCGAACGTTCGTAAGCATTCGAGCGATCTCTCGCCGAAGCTCTGACCGGTCTGCATGCCCCTGGCGGCACGTCAACGGGTCACCGCGTCTTGGTGTCTACGCGGCTGGACGCAGGCGCCCGGCCTCCTTGACGAGCGCCGCGTACTCCTCGGCGCTTAGGAGGATGCCGCGCAGTCTTTTCGCCGGTCGAGCAGGACGTACTTCGCCGCCTCACCGCTTCAGACACTCCACGGTCCCATGGAGATCCCGCGAGCCCTCAAGCGCCGCTTCATTCGCGCCGATCTTCGCTACGGCATGCATCTTCCAGGAATCCGCCGCGTGGAACGGCCTGCCGTCACGATCGAAGAGGTCTTGCAGCATCGAACCGATCTCTCCACCTTCGTCGTTCATCTGACTCGCGACACGGACGGAGGCGCCGCGCGCGAGAACCTCACGTCGATCATCCACGAGCGAAGATTGCGCGCCGTCTCGCCGAAGGGATGGGCGACCTGGGAGCGGTTCGAGCTCGATGACGACGCTCTCGAGACTCAAAGGGTCATCTGCTTCAGCGAGACGCCGCTCGAGCACGTCCATGGCCTGTTCGCCGACATTGCAGGTCGCAACGTCCATTTCCAGGGCTACGGGGTCGCGTTTCCAAAGATGGTGGCTCGGTGGATGAGCACCAACCCCGTTTGGTACGTCGACCTCTCGCGTGCGCCAGGTGAGTGGCGCGACTGGCCGATCAAGGAGGCGCTAAATGCTCTCGTTAGGGAAGCGGCAGACGACTTCGCAGGTCACCCGATCAGCCGGTTGACACCCTTCATCGAAGGAATGGGGAGTTGGCCTGACGGCAACGGCGGCCTTCGTCTGCGCGAGGTCGCCTGGGAACGGGAATGGCGGCACATTGGCGACCTGGATCTCACACCGTGGTGGTCGAAGGCGCTCTGGCTCTGTCCAGAGGTCAATCTGGAGGCGTTCTCGGCTCTCGTCGGCGAGGGAGCACACTGCATCGACCCGGCTTGGGGGCTCGAGCGGATCATCGGTCATCTGCTCGGCATGGGTGGCGCTGAGATGACGCCCTTCGCAGCGCACTGAGGTTTGCGCGCGGTTCGGGCCGCGTCGAGCTCGAGCGCTGGGAAGAGAGGAGCGCGAGCCGCTGGATCGGGCAGCGCGCCTGAGCTCGAACTTGACCCACTGAGCGAGTGAATAAATCGAACAGGTCCAACTGGTAAAGTGGACCGAGATCATGGTCGGACGCGGAAATAGGTCGAATGTCTCCTAGGGGTCGTGGGCGCCCGAGCCGCGAGGAGGTCCTGCGCGGTCTTGACGGGGCGATCGATGACCTCCGCAGCGTCGGCGGGTTGCCGCTCCCGGTTGAGGCGGATGCGATCTGGGAGGGGATCTGGTACGAGGAGGCCCACCACTCGACGGCGATCGAGGGCAACACGCTCGTTCTCAAGGAGGTCGAGAGACTTCTACGCGAGGGCAAGGCGGTTGGGAGCAAAGAGCTCGCCGAGTACCTCGAGGTCGAGGGCTACGCGAAGGCTGCGCAGTGGATCTACGCCCAGGCCGTTCAGCAGACTCCCGATTGGTCGCCAGGGGAGTTGATCAGCCTCACCGAGCTTCGCCAGATCCACAAGCTCGTCGTCGAGCCGGTGTGGCTCCATTCACCGCCGGATGGTCTCCATCCCGGAGAGGGGCCGGGCTCGTTTCGCAAACACGACATTCGTCCTTTCACCGGTGGGATGACGCCTCCGCCGTTCCCCGACGTGCCATCGCTCGTGACCGACTGGTTGCGCGACGCCGGCCGAGGGCCGGTCGAGAACCAGCATCCGATGGTGTTCATCGCCGACCTTCACGCACGCTTGGAGCAGATCCATCCCTTCCGCGACGGGAATGGGAGAGCCGGTCGGTTGGCGACGAACCTCTTGCTCGTTCGGCACGGATATCCCCCCGCCGTCATCTACAAGCGCGACCGAACGCGCTACCTCAACGCACTCAGAAGTGCGGACCGAGGCGATCCGGGTCCACTCGCCGAGATCTTTGCGAGGGCGGTGACGGACGCCATCTATCGCTTCCTCCTTCCTGGCCTCGCTGGGCCGCATCGGCTCGTTCCGCTCCGCTCGCTCGCTGATTCTGTGCTCTCAGGGAACGCGCTCGCGGTCGCCGCCAAGCGCAGCCGGCTGCGGGCCGTTCGACGGACGGATCAGTGGTACTCGACCAGGCAATGGGTGCAGCAGTACAAAGAGAGCCGCTACAAGCGGCGCGTCGGTTCCTGATCTTGACCTACCAGCACGCTGGGTAAATCGAACAGGTCAACCTCGCGCTTTCATCCGCATCACGAGTGTCGTGGTTTAGGAAACCGCTCAGCCGCCGAAAGTCCGTACGGCTTACGCCTCGAACTTTCGGCGGGAAGCTCTCGGAGGTACCCCCGGCAGGAGTCGAACCTGCGCACGCGGTTTAGGAAACCGGCCTACTTTGGCTCAACCGTGCGGCCTTCGGGGCCTTGCGCCCCAGTCCGCACCCAGTCCGCGCGGCCCGGAGCATCGCTGGCCCCATATCCGACGGTTCCGTCACCGCGCCAAGAACGGTGTCATGTCGTCGGCGGCGAGTCCCGACAGGTGGCCGATGATCTGCTCCAGTCCCCAATTGGGGTCGATACAGGTGCCGGGAACTCCGCCCACGGCTTCCACCAAGGCGCTGAACTCGCCGATTGCTCCTCAGGACAAAGCCAAACTGCCTTATCCCACCAGGGTGCAAGGTCGATTTGGCCATGGTGCCGCCACTCCCTTTCCCACCAGAACTCTCGCTGCTCGGGATCTCCGCCCGCCCATGTTCCCATGCCCTCAATGAACGGCGTCATTTTTCCGATGTTCGCGACGTTCAAGGTTCCTGCCGCCGCGCGAACCAGCCCATTGAGCGCCTCCGATACGACCCACGCCCGCCCGGGCGTCATGTCCACGTACCAAACAGGCTGGATCCCCATCCGCCTTGCGACCATCTTTGTGAACGCCACCCCGTAGGGCTTCAGCTTGACGGCCCGGTTTCGAATGTCTGAAAAGAGCGAGTAGGCATGTTCTAGCGGCGTTTCGCTAAAGCAGACGACGCGCTGAGATTCTCGCTCGGCGTCGTTCAGGGCTAGTCCCGGAACCCCGAGTGCCCATCCCATCGCCCGACCCGCCGACAAGGCCCTTCCTTCGATGATCGAGCGGAGGTTCGCTCGCGCATCGGGAAGGGGGAGAGGAAAGGCGTCAGGCGCGTAGTCGTTCGGGGTGTCATCGCGCGTCAGATGGACGACGAACGTGGAGAGATCCGTGCGGCGATTGAGGACTTCGCGAATCTCGACGGACATGGGAAGAGATCCTGAACCGCCGAGCGGAGGGCATCCTCTGAGCCCACCAGGCCCTCGGAATCTGACATCGCCCGGCGGGCGATGGGCCGACGATCGGACTTGGGGGGCGGCGGGCTAGGGAAGCGCCTTGAAGTGATCGCACTCGACCGTTTCTGTTCCTGGGCAGCCCGCGCCAACGTCTAAGCCGACCAACTGGTCGTAGCCCCACGGGCCAGCGTAGACGCGGCCGTCCCTCAGCCCGAGGCCCCAGGGCCGCCCCCCGTCTCGGAGCCAGATCCGCTCGATGCCGGAGACGCCGATGACCGTGCGTGTCATCTGGGTGATGATCCGTGCCTTCTGCATCACGTTGGCGTTCTGCGGTAGCCCTGCGAGGTTCAGCGTTTCATCCGCTCCGTCGCCCTTGTAAGTCATCGAGAGGAGGCGTGTCCCTTTCGGAATGGCGCTCGTGATTCCCTTTCTCTCTTCCTCGCGGGTCGGCCCCGCCAACAACGCTGTGAGCGCCTCGCGGGCATACGGCGACTTCCTCTTGATCGTGCGTCGTACTCCGATGGGCGCTGACCCGTCGTTCGTCAGGAAGTAGATCGTTGTCGTGATCGTGGGCCTCGTCTCTGTCACGAAGCCCGCCGAGGTGCTGATCCGGGTCTCTCCAGCCCCGGAGTGGCCCCCCGACTGACTTCCGCAGGCAGCAGCAGCCGCTATCACGACGCAGAGAAGCGGCGGAGTGAACAGTTGACTCGTCCGATTCAAAGCTCTTGCTTCATACGCCTACCGAGACCCTTCAGTTCCAGGGCAGGGCCGGAGCGGAAGGGCTTGCCGGAGGGCGGCGGCGGGCTAGGGTAGTCGGATGGCCCGCTGGCGATGGGAAGGCGCTTTTTCGATCGATGTTCCCGATGGCTGGGACGTAAATGACTTCTCGGATGGAGTTGAAGTGGTGCCGCCTGACCCGAGCGGTGCGGCTCACTTTTCCACCTACAAGCGCGTACCACCGCGTCCGGTCGAGCCTGGGGAGGCGTCGGGATGGCTTTGCGGGTTCGCCGATCAGCAGCTAGGTGTACCCGTTGACGACCCTCCTGAGATTGCCGCTCCGCTTGGACGAGAGGCACGGCTGGCGTGTGTCCAGCAGACGAACGAGGGGCCGCGTCCTTGGGAGATCGCTGTCCAGGTCTGGCCAGAGCGAGCCGTCTTCTTCACCTACAACCACGACGGCTCGCGTCCTGACCATCGAGATGCAGCGCTAACTATGTTCGCCAGTGTGGAACCTGACCGCGGGCGCTAACCCCCACTTCACGGGCGACGGAGCGGGAAGCCTTGCGGGAGGGCGGCGGCGGGCTAGGGTGGGCGCTTGTACTCGAACGTGGGCGGACTCGGCAGACCGAAATGCTCGACGAGCAAACGAACGTCGTGTTCATCCCGCTCGCTCCATTCGAAGCCCATCCGGAAGCGGAACTGGAGTTGCGGGCTTAAGCAGCGCACCTGCCGCCCGCCGATGACGCCGATCGCGTCTAGATCATCTGCCGGGTAGCGGCCCCAGGCCTTTGCGCTCTCGGAAAGCTGCTGCCAACCATCGCCCCCCCGATCAAAGAAGAGCGGATGGAAGTCAACCTGCCGTCCCTGCTCGTCTCGCAGTACAAGGCGTGCCGGAAGCCCCGGCTCAATCGTCCCGTCGCATCGGAAGCCGTGTTCCTCCAAAGCCCCTCGCGCCCCGTCGAGTTCGTCGCGGTCAAGAGCCAAATCGAGGTCTGTGTGGCGTCGCGTCTGCTCGCCAATAAGTGCATCTACGCCCCATCCCCCGTCCACATGGACGTGGATGCCTGCCGCATCGAGCCAGTCCAGCAACTCGGTTACATCCTTTGCGGTCATCGCCAATCCGAACGCATTAAATGCTGTCTGCGGCGTCCAAGCGAAGTCGCCGGAGCGGGAACGCTTGCGGAAGGGCGGCGGCGGGCTATGTGGGGTTGGGCGCTACCCTTTTTCCGTGGGCGAGATCGTGACCGAGGCTCGAATCACCTGCCCCGAGTGCGGCAATTCTCGGGTCGAGACGATGCCTTTCGATGCCTGCCAGCACTTCTACCACTGCGAGGCGTGCCAGACCTTGCTGACGCCGCGAACCGGTGATTGCTGCGTCTTCTGCTCGTACTCGGATTCGGTCTGTCCGCCACGGTGGCAGGAGGCTAAGCTCTGACAGTGGCCGAGCGCTCGCTGCTCCAGCGCATCCATAACCCTGCGAATTACGAGTGCGGCTGCGATCCCGATTGCTGGTGCCGCCGAACAACGATTGGTCGGGCGGTCAAGTGGTGGTTCCCCGCTCGGTTCTTCCGCATCCGCCACAAGAACAGCTTCTTCGACGGCATGTCGTGGGATGAGATCAGCGAATGGAAGCGCGACCAGGAGCAGAAGGGGCTGTATCCCTAGCCTTGAGGTGCGGCACACCTCTATCCCGGTTTCGCCGCCTTCTTCTGCGCCTGAAGCCGTGGCGGGAGCGGCCTTGCGGCGATTTCTTTCTCGACGAACCGCCGCCGCCCGACAGCTTCGTTCGAGAGCCTCGGAGACCAAGGCCCCACGCGCCCGGCGGGAGTATCGCGCTCGACTTGCCGCCGGAGACCTGGCCGCGGCGTTAGCTGCTGTGAGCCGTCCTGTCGAGACGAGCCTTCCGCTCGGGCGGAACAGGCATGTGAAACCGGCCGGGGATGTACCCGCGGAACGCGCGACCTAGAGCGCTTCGCTGGCAAATGCACTCAGGCGGGCAGCCGCGCTTCAGTCCCAGCGGGTTGTAAAGCCGTTCGATCAGGGCCATACCGCGAGTGTACGTCGCACGAGGTGGCCGTTCCTCCCAGGGGCCTGCGGAGTGGAGCCGGAACGCTTGCGGGAGGGCGGCGGCGGGCTAGGGTAAGCGGGTTGTAGCCCTCTGGACTCTCGCGGCGCTGGTCAAGAGCACGTCCCGCTCAGGAAATGCGCGACTCGGCTGACTTGGGATCGCCCCGGGCGATGGGGCTACACAGATGACGGAGTTGGAGGTGGCTGGAGACGACCGAGCCGATACTTAGGACATGACGCCCGCCACGACGACCCCGACCGCCACGAGAAGCAGCAGCTTCCTGACGCTCCGCGAGGCCGCGGACGTGCTCGATGTCAGCGTCTCGACCGCGCGCCGACTCGTCGCCTCCGGCTCGCTGCCGAGTAGCAGGTACGGACGCCTCTCGGTCATTCGCGTCGATCGCCGCGACCTGATCGAGTTCCTCGAAGCCTCCCGGAGGTGGAACGGTCATGCCTAAGCCCGCTCCGATCGAACTGCCTCCCATCCTGCCGCGCCCGGACATCTGTCCCACACCGGGGCCACGCCGATGAGTGAGAAGTGGAGCGACTGGCACCAGGAGCCGGAGCCCGTGAGACCTGGGACTTCCGGCGCTACGAGTCCGACCCGGCCATCGACGCCCTCGCCGAGCAGATGGGCGTCCATCCCGAGGACGTGACCCCCGAGACGATCCTCGGTTACGTGGAAGAAGTCCGCGCGGCCGGGGTAGCGCCCGCCGCTCCGGCCGCGCGCTCCTTCGCCCAGGACTACGCGAAGCCGCGTCGTCGGCAAGCGAGACCCGAACTCCTTGGACGGCTATAAGGGCGCTGTATTCGATCGGGTGATCACCGCCCGCGCCGCTCTCCTTCGCTGAGCGTTGGTCGTCCTGGCAGCAGCGGCTCCAACGCCAGGCCATGCGCAAGGCACGCGTGACCGCCCGGAGTTCGCTAGCAGACGGATGCCGAGGCGGAAGCGATGAGATGCCCCCGCCAGGAGTCGAACCTGGGCGCCCGGTTTAGGAAACCGGCGCTCTATCCGCTGAGCTACGGGGGCGAGGTCGAGAATCCCTTTGCTGGCCTCACGTCGGGTTTACATAACCGCCGCTCTATCCACTGAGCTACGGGGGCCTGAGCAGTCAGAGTACCGCGCAACGGCGCGGTCGTAGGATTCTCCCATGGAGATCTTCAACTTCTTCGGCGAGCAGGACTGGGACGACGAGAACGACCGGGAGGGGTTCCGCCACAGGGCGACAGCGATCGGCAAGCGCCTCGGGGCCGAGCTGCTCGGCGGCAGCCTCTACGAGCTACCTCCGGGGGAGAAGACCTGGCCGTATCACTACGAGCTTGGCTGCGAGGAGTGGCTGATCGCCGTCTCCGGTCGGCCCACGCTTCGCGGGCCAGACGGTGAACGCGAGCTGGAGCCGGGAGACGTCGCCGTGTTTCCGGAAGGCCCGGCCGGTGCACACCAGGTCTTGAACCGCTCGGAGGAGCCGTGCAGGGTGCTGATCCTTTCGTCCAAATCGCCGGTGGCGATCGTCCACTACCCGGACAGCGCGAAGGTCGGCCTCTGGACCGAGTCGGACGGGTACCAGGCGATGCTGCGGGGCGAGCCGGACCTTGACTACTGGGAAGGCGAGAGCTGACGCTCGAGTGAGGCGAGCCACGCTGCTCGCTGTTTTGGTCGCATCGCTCGCAGCCTGCAACGGCGGCACGGTCGACCGGCACGCGCTCAAGCAGGACTCCGAGGCCATCGATTCGCTCGCCTGCGAAGGCGCGCTGCTCGCAAACGACGCCGGAAAGGGCGCGACGACCCACAACTTCGTCGAAGTGCATGCCGGCGAGCTGGCGCAGAGGGCTTCGAACTTCGCCGACGCGCTCTCCGAGCGTCCGACTCTGCCGGCGATCGAGCGCGACGTGCGGGCGGAAGGGAGGAAAGCCGGAGTGATCGCCGGCCTCCTCGACCAGCTCCATGAAGACCCGGACAGGCCGGTCGCCGAGAGCCTGCGCGACCGGCTCGAGAAGCAGGGCGGCTGCTCGTGAAGATCTTCAAGATCGCGCTGGGGATCCTCGCCGCCATCGGCGGCTTCGTGGACATCGGCGATCTCGTCTTCAATGTCGCGGCGGGAGCGATGTTCGGCTACCAGCTTCTGTGGGTCGTCGTCGTCGGAGTCGTGGGGATCATCGTCTACTCAGAGATGTGCGGACGGGTGGCGGCGATCTCGAACAAGGCGGTGTTCGACGCAGTCCGTGAGCGCGACGGCTTCCGTGCGGGCCTCGTCACGCTCGTGGCAGCTCAGGTGGTGAACCTGATGACGCTTGCGGCTGAGGTCGGCGGAGTCGCGATCTGTCTGCGTCTCCTCTCGGGACTGCCGTACCGGTGGCTGATCCTGGCGGCGATCGTCGGGCTCGGGATCGTCGTCTGGGTCATGTCCTTCGAGTGGATCGAGCGGATCTTCGGATACGGCGGCCTCTGCCTCCTCGTCTTCGCGGTCGCCGCGGTCAAGCTGCACCCAGACTGGGGGGCGGTGGCTCATGGGTACGTGCCGCACCTGAACACCGAGAACACCCCGCTCTACCTCTTCTTCGCCGTCGGCCTGCTCGGGGCTGCCATGACTCCCTACGAGGTCTACTTCTACTCTTCGGGAGGCGTCGAGGAGGGCTGGAAGGCCAAGGATCTCGGCCTCAACCGGGCTAACGCGATTATCGGCTACAGCCTGGGCGGCTTCTTTTCCTTCGCTCTCATGATCACTGGCGGAGCGCTCTTCCTCGAGCAGGGCATTCAGCCCGACTTCCTCGGTTCGATCGCGCTCGGGGCGGAAGTCCCCATCGGGGAAGTCGGCCTCCTCCTGGCGCTCACCGGCATTCTGTTCGCGGTCGGAGGAGCCTCGATCGACACCCTCTTCGCGGGCGCCTACAACCTCGCGCAGTTCTTCGGCTGGGAGTGGGGCCGCTACCGCCACGCGTCAGGCGCGCCTCGGTTCACGCTGACCTGGATGGTGCTCCTCGGGCTCGCACTCGCGATCGTCATGACCGGCGTCGACCCCGTCCAGCTCACGGAGTATGCGGTCATCTTCTCGGTCGTGGCGCTGCCGCTCACATACCTTCCGATCTTGCTCGTCGCAAACGACCGGGCCTACATGGGGAAGTACGTGAACGGCCGGGTCTCGAACGTCCTCGGCGTCGCGTATCTGGTCGTCATCCTCGCGGTCTCGCTGACCGCGATTCCTTTGATGATCATCACGAACGTGGGCCAGGGATGAGCGAAGAGGTCGATATCGGCCTCGCCGTGCTCGACCACCAGCTGCTCGATCGCGAGGGGCGGCGCTGTGGCAACGTCGACGACCTGGAGATCGAGGGCGGTCCCGGCGAGACTCCGCGCGTGGTCGCCATCCTCAGCGGTCCAGACGTCTGGCGCTCCCGCTCCCGCTGGCTGGGGGCACTTGCCGCCAGGATCGGCGGTGGCGGCCGCATTCGCATCCCCTGGGAAGAAGTGGCCGAGGTGAAATCGCACGTCCGCCTGAAGAAAGCCGCCGCCGAGTACGGGCTCGGCCGCGGGGACGACCGGGTCCGGCCCTGGGTCGCATGGCTGCCGGGAGCCGATCGATGAGGACGTTCTCGTCCCTCAAGAACCGGCAGGTCGTGACGGACGGTGGACGAAAGCTGGGCCGCTGCCACGATTTACGCGGCGAGCTGAGCTCGTCCTCGCTCCGAGTCACGGCCTTGGTCGTCGGTCGCCAGGGCTTCCTCGAGCATTTCGGGGTGGGCGCGCAGGCGAGCGCTACGCCCGCGCGGGTGCGGGATGTCAACACCGTGCCGTGGGGCGCGGTAGTCAGGATCGAGAGCGATCGCGTGGTGGTTCGCGATGACGCGGCGCCGGGAGTTAGGGCGTGAGGTTGCTGCGCTCGCCGATCGTGTCGTGCGCCCAGTCGGCGACGATGGGCATCAGCTCCCCCTCGCGCCCGTCGGCGGAGTCTGGCAGCACGACGTGGATCTGGTGCACGGTCGCCTCTACCTCGGCGTCGCACTCGTAGCGCCGCTCGGAGACGATCTCAACGGAATCGAGCTCCTCGAGCAGTCTCTGCGCGAGCCGATAAATCTCCGCTTCGGTGGCTTCTCGGCCCGAGAAGACACCGAAGTTGACGATGAGCTCAGGACGTCCCTCTCGCTCGCCAGTAAAAACCAGTGTCGGATAGGTCATGCTCCGCTCATACCCTCGCGGGGCTCCCATCTGAACATCCGAGCCGCGACGACGAGCCCGAACAGGCCCCAGACCAGCACCGCGGCGAGCGCTCCCGGCGAGGAGGTAAGCGTCTCGCCCTCGATGAAGGTCGACCGGATCAGACGCAAGAGGTAGGTCAGCGGCAGCGCCTCCGAGAGCACCTCGAGGAAGCGAGGCAGGTCGCGCGGCGAGAAGAACGCGCCGGAGATGAAGGCCATGGGCAGGTAGATGGCGTTCACGACCGCGGACGAGCCCTCGCCCGTCCGAACGAGCGTCGTCACCGCGAGGCCGAGGGCGGCAAACGACGCCGCTCCGATCACGAGCACGGCGACGAAGGACGCGGGCGACGCCGGCCAGTCGGCGTCGAGGAGGAACCGACCGATCAGAACCTGAGCGGCGGCCTGCAACGCGATCACGATCACCATCGAGGCGATGACGGCCGCGAGGTAGGTCGCCGGACTGAGCGGCGTGCCACGCACGCGCTTCAATAGCCCGGCCTCCCGTCGGACTACGAGTGTGATCGCGAGGGACGCGAAGGCGGTCGCCGCCACGCCGTACCCGATCAAGCCGGCGAGGAGGAACGTCGAGCCACTGACGCCCTCGATCTCGTCGTCGCCGTACACCGAGCCGAGGAGGACGAGCAGGATGATCGGGAAGAGGAAACTGAAGAACGCCGCCTCGCGATTGCGCCAGAAAAGCAGCTGCTGCGCCCGCAGCTCGTGCACGAAGAGGCGCATCAGACCTCGGCCCGCTCGCGGGTCAGCTCGAGATAGACGTCTTCGAGCGTTCGACGGTGCACTTCCAAGCCTTCGAGCTCGACACCCTCCGCGAGCGCCTGCGAGGTGAGCTCGTTCAGGACGCGCGTCGGCTCCGTCGTGGCGATGACGGTCTCCTCGCCGTTGCGGCGGAAGCGAATCTCGACGACGCCTTGGCCCGAGAGGAGTTCGTCGGGTGAGCCGGTCGCGACGATGCGGCCGTCGCCGAGGATGGCGATCCGATCCGAGAGCCGTTGGGCCTCCTCCATGTAATGCGTCGTCAGGAGGATGCTCTTACCGAGCTCACGGAGGCCGCGGATCGTGTCCCAAGCCTGGCGGCGCGCCGCAGGATCGAAGCCGGTTGTGGGCTCGTCGAGAAAGATGAGCTCGGGATCGCCGACGAGCGCGAGTGCCAGATCGAGCCTGCGCAGCTGCCCCCCGGAGAGGGTGCGCACCCGCGCCTCGATCTTCTCGGTGAGGCCGACGAGCTCGATCACCTCTTCAGGTCGCCGCGGGTGGGGGTAGTAGCCGGCGAAGAGGTCGATCGTCTCCCGTACCGAAAGGAGCGGGTAGACGGCGGACGACTGGAGGACGATGCCGATGCGGGCACGGAACTCCGGACCCGCCCGCCCGGGATCCTGGCCGAGAACGCGAACCTCGCCGCCGTCGCGGGTGCGGTAGCCCTCGAGAATCTCGACGGTGGTCGTCTTGCCGGCGCCGTTTGGGCCCAGGAGCCCGAACACCTCTCCGGGCTCCACGGCAAGGGAGATTCCGCGCAGTACCTCGTTGCGCCCGTAGGACTTGACCAGCCCCGAGACCTCGATCACGCTCACGTCGGCCGAGAATAGCCTGGGGTCGGTTGACCGGCGCAGGGCCTGCCATTATCTGTCCATGCGCTCGAGGCTCCTGGCCCTGACCGCTCTACTCGCCGCTCTCGCCGTCCCAGGGCAGGCACGCGCCGCCGACCCGGTCTTCCACGGCTCGATCTCGGTCATCGACGCGCAGCTCAGAGAGCGGATGACGGGCTCGTCGTGGCACCGAGGCTGCCCGGTGCGAATCCGCGATCTGAGGCTGTTGAGGCTCGACCGCTGGGGCTTCGACGGAACGGTTCGGCGCGGACGCCTGATCGTCCACGAAGACCAGGCTCGCCGCGTGAAGCGAGTCTTCTCGAAGCTCTTCGACGCCCACTTCCGGATCAGGCGCATGCGTCTGATCGATGCCTACAACGGCAGCGACGATCGCTCCATGGACGCGAACAACACTTCGGCTTTCAACTGCCGCTTCGTCGCGGGGACGACGAGGTGGTCGCAACACGCTTACGGGCGCGCCATCGACATCAATCCGATCCGGAATCCGTACGTCGCGGGAAGCCACGTCTCACCCGAAGCCGGCCGGCCCTACGCGGACCGCTCGCGGCACGCGATCGGGATGATTCACGGCGGTGACGCGGTCGTCCGCGCCTTCGCCGCAGCAAACTGGAAATGGGGCGGCTACTGGAGCTACCCCAAGGACTACATGCACTTCTCGCGCAACGGCCATTGATCAGGTTCGCGCTCGTCGTCGGGGCGCTCGCGGTCCTGTGTGGGGGCTGCGGCGGTTCCAAGGAGACACGCACCACGGTCGTCACCGTGACGAACGTGTCCACGGTCACGTCAGCAGCTCCTCAGCCCACGGCGCACCACTACCGGCGGTTCCAGATGCCTTCGAAGAACATCGGCTGCGGCGTCGATGCAGGCGTACTGCGCTGCGACATCCTCAGCGGCCTGCAGCCCGAGCCGGGCGGGCCGTGCGAGCTCGACTGGACGGGAATCGTCCTCGAAGCGGAGGGCCCCGCATCGCCCCAGTGTGCCGGTGACACCATCTACGAGGCGTCTGCCCCCGTGCTTGCTTATGGCGAGACCTGGTCTCGCCAAGGGATAACGTGCGTTTCCGCCAGGTCCGGCCTGGACTGCCGAAGCGCCGAGGGCCACGGCTTCAAGCTCGCCCGCGCCGCCTGGGTCGTCTTCTAGGGTTCCGCCGATGGGTTACAGCTACGTCGACGTCGCCGACCTCGAAGGTGAAGGCCCCGGGGGCGCCGTCCGCAAGGTGCGGCGTGCGCTGGGTGCCCGCGCCTTTGGGTTCAACTACTTCGAGCTGCCGGCGAACGTCGAGGGCAGGGAGCACGATCACGCCGAGGGGAATCAGGAGGAGATCTACGTCGTCCTGGAAGGATCAGGGGTCATGCGCGTCGACGGCGAGGAGGTGGAGCTCAAGCAGGGCCGTTTCCTCCGCGTCGATCCCGCGACCACGCGCTGCCCCGTCGCCGGCCCGGACGGCCTCGTCTTCCTGGCGATCGGGGCTCCGCTCGACCGGCTCTACGAGCCCCCTTCCTGGGGCTAGTGGTGCCGAGCTTCCGCTACGTCGTCGCGGACGTCTTCACGGACTGCCCGCTCGAAGGCAACCAGCTCGCCGTCTTCACCGACGCGCGGGAGTTGCCTGAGGACCGCCTGCAGCCTCTTGCGCGCGAGCTGAACCTCTCGGAGACGGTGTACGTCTACCCGCGGGAGCGCGGTGGGCACGCGAAGATCCGCATCTTCACGCCGACGACCGAAGTCCCGTTCGCAGGACATCCGACTCTCGGAACCGCATTCGTCCTCGGAGGTCCGCTGCAGCTCGAGGAGATCAGGCTCGAGACCGGTGCCGGAGTCATTCCCGTGCGACTGGAGCGCGAGGGCGCGCGGATCACGTTCGGCTGGATGACCCAACCTGTTCCGACCGTCTCGGAATACGCGGCGGCCGACGAGCTCCTGGCGGCTCTCGGAGTCGAGGGTTCCACTCTGCCGATCGAGGTGTACGACAACGGCCTCCAGCACGTCTTCGTAGCACTCGGAAGCGAAGAAGAGGTCGCCGCGCTCGAGCCGGACATGACCGCCTTGGCCCGCCTGCCGGACGTGCTCGGAGTCAACTGCTTTGCTGGTGAAGGGACGCGCTGGAAGACACGTATGTTTGCGCCAGGGGGAGGAGTTCCGGAGGATCCTGCCACTGGCTCGGCCGCGGGACCGCTCGCGTGTCACCTTGCGCGGCACGGCCGCGTCGCGTTCGGCGACGAGATAGAGATCTCGCAAGGCGCGGAGATCAAGCGTCCCAGCAAGCTCTATGCCCGCGTCGAGGGCTCGCCGGGACAGATCTCGAAGGTAGAAGTGGGCGGCTCAGCCGTCATCGTCGCGCGCGGCGAGTTCAAGCTCGACTGAGGACGCGCCCCCAGACGCTTGTGTTCCACACGCACAATGTTCACCGACGTCCTTTTCGGTCGTGCTTCGCTGGCAAGATCCAGGTTCTCTAGGCCAGATGAAGTTTGTGCTCGTGAAACACAAGCTCGGCTGACAGGAGGCGGTGGACCACCTCCGACGCGAGGTGGGCCGCCGAGTGCGGGGCATGCCGTCTGCGACGGTACGAGAGATACGCGGCCATGAACTCGTCGCCGGCGCCGGTCGGATCGGCAACGTCCAGGGGCCGGGTCGGGATGTGCTCGGCCAGGCCGTCCGCGTAGACCACACAGCCTTTCCGCCCCAGGGTGACGACGATCTCCGGCACCCCGAGCGACCGCAGAGAGCGCTCGTCGAGCCTGAGTCCGAGGGCGTCGGCCTCGTCCTGGGAAAGCTTCAGGAGGTCCACATGGCGGAGCACCGACGGGTCGTACTCGCCGTCGAGCTCGACCGGTCCGGTGCGGCCCGGCCGGACGAGGCCCTGCCCGTCCAGACTTAGCTTCCGCCCGCGGCCAAGCGTGGCGAGCGTCTCCGGCGGAAAGTCGTCGCGCGTGAGGGCACCCGCATGAACCCAGTCCGCCTGCGAAAGGGCCTCGCCCACCCAGCCCCGAGCGTCCTCGGCTGACCAGGGTTCCCCCCGCTCTTCGAGCTCGAGGCTACGCCGGCTGCCGTTCTCGTTCTCGATCCGGAAGGAGATCGTTCGCGCCGCGGTCCGGGCGACGACCGGGACGCCGAGCGCGTGCAGACCCCGTCCGGAATCCTCCGCGGCGAGCTTCGTGACGAGAACGGCGGGGTGTCCCAGGAGGCGGAGGGCTCGCGCCGCATAGAAGGGCGCGCCGCCGAGCCGCGGCAGACCGCCGTCAACGCGATCCAGCGTAACGAGCCCGACGACGCCCAAGAGGCGCACGTGCATACCGTAAGGCCACGTAGAGAGCGAAGGCGAGCGCGAACGAGGGCAGCGAGGCCCCACCCGTGAAGTGGCCCGCGCCCGGCGCGCCGTCTACGAGGTCCGTCCACCAACCCGGGCCGGTGGGCTGGATCCACTGGTAGGCCGCGAAGCCCGCGAACCACGCGACGAATCCGCTCCAACGAACAGCGACCTGCGGTATAGCGCCGTGGAGGAAGTCCGCGGCGAGGACGCCGAAGAGCGGGATGAAAAAGGACCCGAGCAGGAAGAGGAAGCTCTGATAGCGCCCGAGATCGACCGCCAACGCGCCGCCTGTCGCGGCGGCGCCGACGAGAACGATCAGAAATCGCTGCGGCGCGGCGGGCAAGAGGTTCTGAAGCGAAACGGCAGCCGAATAGACGTTCGCGAAAGGCTCGTCGGTCTCGTCCACCGTGAGCGCGAGCAAGGCCAGGGCGCTGGCGACGCCCCCTCCGGCAACAGCGGTCAGCAGAGCGGTCGTGTCGTCGAGACCCCGCGAGAGGAAGAGCAGCGCGCCGAGGACGTACAGCCAGGCGAGCGGTACGAGATACCCGACTGCCGTACCCCAGAACGCGCCACGCCCCGAGCGTGCGAAGCGCGTGTAGTCCGCCGCTAGCGGTAGCCACGAGGCGGCCATGGCGACGGTCAGGTCGACGCCTTGCCAGAAGCTCAGTCCGCCCGACCCTTCCGCCGACCAGAGCTTCCCGGCATGCGCGCCGTTCAGAGCCCACCACGTGAGGTAACCGGTCGAGGCCACCACGGCCCAGACCGCGAAGCGGCGCACGTAGCGGCGGACGAACGAGATCGGCCCGGCGAGAGCCAGCGCGACGGTGACCGCGGCGAAGATGAGCACCCAGACCCAGCGCTCGCGAAACCCGAAGACGCGGTCCGCGAGCGCATTCGCGGCCGTGGAGATCACGATCAGCTCGAAGGTCGCCCAGCCGAGGTTCTGCAGGACGTTGAGGCCCGTAGGGACGTAGGAGCCGCGGCGCCCCAGCGGGTCGCGCAAAAGCACCATGCCGGGAACGCGCCGCTCCGCTCCTATGAGGCCCGCGAGCCCGAGCAACGCGCACCCGATCACAGCCCCGACGAGAGTCGCGAACAGCGCGTCCTTGAGACCGAGCGCGGCGAGGAACGTGCCCGCGACGAGGACGAGCAGGCTGATGCCTAGGCTTCCCCAGAGCAGCCCGACGTCCAGGCCCGTGAGCGTTCGCAGCCGCTCCGGCACGGGCGTCACGCCCCAGCTCCGCTCTTCAGTCTCCATGCGCTCTCCCTTCGCTGGAATGACCCAGATCAGGTTCGGCGGGTCGGGGCCTCGAGCCCCCTCTCAGCCGCTGCAGCGACTCCCCGGTTCCAGAGATCTACGCGGGAACTGTACCCACGAGGCGATCGATACCCGCCACCGCGCGCTGCAGTCCGTCCTCGTCGAACAGGAAGGGCGCGGCGTTCGGAAGCTCGTGCGCCGGCCCGTCGAGCGTGTCGGAGCCCGCGGCCGCGTTCAGCGCGTAGCGGATGGGGATCTCGTGCGTCACCACCAGCACCGAGGTATGCGGAGCCGCCAGGAGCCGGCGGAAAGCCTCTGCGTAGCGTCGCGCCGCGTCATCCAGGCTCTCGCCGCCAGGGAAGGCGTCGCTGTGGGAGTGGCCATGCTTCCAGGCGCGGTAGTTCTCGATCCGCGCGCCCTCGAGCTCACCCACGTTGATGTCGTCGAAGAGCGGCTCGACTTCGAGGGGCACGTCCCTGCCCGCGAGGGCGATCTCGGCCGTGCGCGCCGCACGCGGGAAGCGCGTGTGCAGGCACACGTCCAGGTGCAGGCCGGCGAGCTGTTCCCCCAGCCGGGCCGCCTCGAAACGGCCGCGCTCGGTCAAGTCGACTTCCTTGGCCGGATCGCCGTTGATGCGGCGCTCGAGATTGAGGACGGATTCGCCGTGCCGAGCGAAGACGAAAAGACGCAATGACCGAGGCATTTAGGAGGGCTTAGCGAAACATAGTCTGTGTCGTCGGAGGCGCGCTGCTCGCCCCAACGCATCCGCGTTCAATGACGAGTCGCCCCCAACGCATCCGCGTTCAGAGTGACACGGGGCTCCCTGCGTCCTGGCCTCGGAACGACCAGCGCGTCCCGACGACGAGCAACGTTCCGCCAACCCCTCCTAGATGACGAACTGCTCTTCGCGGGACTGCCCGCGAGCGAAACGGTCCGCGGAGAAGGCGGAGAGGTTCAGGGTGGGAATGATGCCGACGACCCGCTCCGCGAGGTATTCGCCTACGGCCGGGCATTGCTGGAAGCCGTGCCCCGAGAAGCCCGCCGCATAGAGGAACCGGCCCGGATCGGCAGCCTCGCCGACCAGCGCGTTGTGATCGGGGCTCATCTCGTAATAGCCCCACCAGGAGGACTGGATGGGCAGGTCGGTGAGGAGCGGCAGGCGCCGCGTCGCATGGGTCGCAACGCCCTCGATCGTCGGCTCGCGCCCGCCGAAGACCAGCCCGGGCCCCTCGCGGTGGAAGTAGAAGCCGCTGGAGAAGTCGATCGTGAGCGGCAGCTTCTCCGGGAGAGGGCCGGACTCGGGTGTGTAGTGCATCCAGCGCGGCTCCCCGGTCACGGGCAGGTCGACGCCGACGAGTGCGGCCACCTCCCGTGACCAGATCCCTGCCGTGCAGACGACCGTGTCAGTCTTGATGCGCCCCGCGGAAGTCTCCACGCCGAGGATCTTGTTCCCGAGGACGAGGATGCGCTTCACCTCGACCCCCTGCTGAATGCGGACTCCCTTCTCGGCCGCGGCGGCGGCATAGCCGCGAACGACCGCCTCGGGCGTCGCGTGCCCGTCCCGCGGGCAGTACGTGGCGCCGCGCAGGCCTTCCGTCTCGAGCTGAGGCACGAGCTCCAGCACCTCGTCCAGTGTCAGCTCCGTCGAAAGGACTCCAAGCGACCCCTGGAGAGCGACCGCCTGGCCGAACCGCCTCACGTCGTCGTCCGAGTCGAGCAGGAACAGGTAGCCGACCTCGCGGAAGTCGATGTCCACGCCGAAGCGCTCCTTGAAGTTCCGGAACTCGACGAGCGAGAGCAGCGCGATGCGGATGTTCAGCTCGTCCGTGAACTGCGCGCGGATGCCGCCGGCTGCCTTGCTGGTGGAGCCGCTGCCGAGGGTGTTTCGCTCGCACAGCACGACGTCGGTCACGCCGAGCTCGGCGAGGTGATGGGCCGTGCTCGTGCCCATTGCACCTCCGCCGATGATGACGACCGAAGCCGACTCGCCGTTCACTGGGCTCCAGCTGGATTCTGAATCTGCGTCTGCTTCATTCGAATCTGGGAGGATTCTCGCCCATGAGCGGGATGGCCCAGGAGGTATTCGACCTCACGAACGAGCAACGTGAGATCCGCGAGGTCTGCCGCGACTTCGCAGCCCGCGAGATCCGCCCGATTGCGCTGGAGGTCGATGAGGCGGACACCGAGATGCCGTGGGAGGTTTGGTACAAGGCTGCGGGGCTCGGGCTCACGTCCTTCATGCTGCCGTCCGAATACGGCGGCGCCGGTCTCACGGACTGCCTCACCGGCTGCATCGTCCAGGAGGAGCTCTGCTACGGCTGCTCCGGGATCGGCAACCTGATCACCTCCGGCGGCTTCTTCGCCGAGCCGATCCTCGTCCTCGGCTCCGAGGAGCAGAAGCGCCGCTGGATCGAGCCGCTTGTCGGGGATCGGCCTCCCCTCGGAGCGCTGGCGACGACGGAGCCGGCGTCGGGATCCGATGCCGCTTCGATTCAGACGGTGGCCGAGCGGAAGGGCGAGGGTTACGTCCTGCGGGGCCAGAAGACGTGGATCTCCAACGGCGGCCTCGCCGAGTACTACGTCGTCTTCGCGACGATCGCGCCGGGGACGGGCGCGCGCGGAGTGACGGCGTTCGTCGTCGAGCGCGGCGACGGAGGGGTCACCTTCGGTCCGCCGATGAAGAAGATGGGCCAGCGCGCGATCCTAAACGCCGAGATGTTCCTCGAGGACGTCGAGGTTCCTGCGGACCGGAGGCTGGGCGAGGAAGGAGAGGGCTTCTCCGGCCTCATGCAGACGTTCGACCGCTCCCGCATCACGCTGGGGGCCGCCGCGACGGGGCTCGCGCGCGCAGCGCTCGAGTATGCCGTCGAATACGCGAAGACCCGCGAGCAGTTCGGCAAGCTGATCGGCGAGCATCAGGCGGTCGCCTTCCGGCTTGCCGACATGGCGACGCGCGTCGACGCAGCGCGGTTGCTCGTCTGGCGGGCGGCGAGGCTTGTGGATGCCGGCCAGGAGGTGGCGAAGGAGGCCGCCATGGCCAAGGTGTTCGCTTCCGAGACCGCGATGTGGTGTACGTGGGCCGCCGTCCAGACGCTCGGTGGGTGGGGATACTCGCGCGAATATCCAGTCGAGAAGTGGATGCGGGACGCCAAGCTCGAGGAGATCGAGGAAGGGACGTCCGACATCCAGCGCCTCATCATCTCTCGTCGGCTCCTCCGACACCAATCTTGACGCGCGATCTGAGACCACTCTTCGACCCCCGCTCGGTCGCGATCGTCGGCGCCTCGGCGACGCCTGGCAAGTGGGGGTACTGGCTCGCTCAGGGCGCTCTTCAGGCCGAAGAGAGGCGCGCCGTCTTCCTCGTGAACCGAAACGGCGGCGAAATCCTCGGTCGGACGGCGTATCGCTCGCTGGCTGAGCTGCCCGAGTCGCCCGAGCTGGTGGTAATCACCGTGCCCGCCGATGGCTTCGAGGAAGCCGTTGAGGGAGCGCTGGATTCGGGCGCCAAGGCGCTCGTGGTGATCAGCGCAGGACTGGGTGAAGGGGGAACCGAGGGCCGGGAGCGCGAGCGGGCAGCCGTGGAGCGGATCCGCAGCGCCGGCGCGCTCCTCGTCGGGCCGAATTGTCTCGGCCTGTTCGACGCCGAAACGAACCTTCACCTGAGCTCGAACTCTGTGCCGAGCGGGCCCATCGGCCTCATCTCTCAGAGTGGGAACCTGGCGCTCGAGGTCGGCATGCTCGCGGGAGACGCGGGGCTGGGCTTCTCTCGCTTCGTCTCGCTGGGGAACCAGGCCGACCTCGAGGCGGCCGAGTTGATCGACGATTTCCGGGAGCACGAGCCCACGCGGGTCATCGCCGTCTATTGCGAGGACTTCAGGGACGGGCGCGCGTTCGCCCGGGCCGCGCAGCGGGCGGTCGAGGCGGGAAAGCCCGTACTGCTGCTCGCTGGGGGAGGCACTCCGGCAAGCGCCCGTGCAGCGCGGTCGCACACGGGGGCGCTGGTGAGCGATCTCGTGGCCGTCGAGGCCGCTTGCGCGGCGGCCGGCATCGAGCGAGTTTCGACGCCGAAGGAGCTCGTGGATGTGGCGGTCGCAAGGCTCGGAGCGCCTCCGGCGCGTGGCCGTAGAGTCGGCATCGCAGCCGACGGAGGTGGCTCGACGGTGATCGCAGCCGACCTCGCAGCCGCGCACGGCCTCGACTTGCCGCGGGTTTCGCGGCAGACCTCGTCAGGGCTCCAGGCCATCCTTCCGTCTACCGCAGCGACCGAGAATCCGGTCGACCTCGCCGGTGGAGGCGAGTACGACGTCTTCAACTTCGCCCGCGTCGTCGAGCTATTGCTCCGCTCCGACGAGCTCGATTCGGTCTTCCTCACCGGGTACTTCGGCGGCTACAGCACGTACTCGGAAGAGCACGCGGCCCGCGAGGTCGAGGCGGCCGCCGCCATGGCCAAATACGCAGCGGACCGGGGCAAACCCTTCATCGTGCAGACGATGTACTGGCGTTCCGCCGCCGCGGAGGCGCTTCGAGACGGCGGGATGCCCGTCTACCGGGATCTCGAGGGAGCGCTCCGGGGTATCTCCGCCCTGGTCGGCGCAGGCTCCGCTCGCCCACGAGGGGTTCCGAACCTGCCTCAGCCCGCGCCGCCCGTCAAGGCTGCGGGGTACTGGGAGGCCCGCTGGCTCCTCGAGGCCGCGGGAGTCGAGTTCGTCGAGGCGCGCAGGGTCAAGCACGACCAAGAGGCCTTGGCGGCTGCGGACGAGCTCGGCTACCCGGTCGTGCTCAAGGCGCTCGGGCACGTGCACAAGTCGGACGCCGGCGGTGTCGCGGTAGGCCTGGCGGATGCGGTTGCTTTGCAGCGGTGGTTGTCGGAAATGGCAACATTGGCTTCAGAGTACTCCGTGGAGCGGACGGCGCCGGTCGAGGACGGGATCGAGCTGATCGTGGGAAGCCGGCGCGATCCTCGCTTCGGGCCGGTTACGCTCGTCGGCATGGGCGGGCTGTACACCGAGGTTCTCCGCGACGTGGCCGTCGCGCTCGCGCCCATCGGCGAAGCCGACGCCGAGCGGCTGATCGGCTCGCTGCGCGGCGCGCCGCTGCTCCTGGGAGCACGCGGGCGCCCAGCGCTGGACGTCCCCGCTGCCGCTCGGGCCACGGCGGCGCTCTCGAGAGCGGCTGCAGAACACCCTGAGATCGACGAGTTGGAGATCAATCCGCTGCTCGTCCTCCCCGAGGGAGCGCTCGGCCTCGACGCCCGGATCGTCCTGGGACGAGGGGACCGCGATGCTGCCTGAGGGCACGTTCGACGGCAGGGTGGCGATTGTGACCGGGGGCGGAAGCGGTCTTGGGCGGGCGATGGCGCTCGAGCTCGCGCGGCTCGGCTCGGTTGTGGTCGTCGCGGGGCGGCGAGAGGAGCCGCTGGCGGAGACGGCGAGCCTCATCGAGGAGCGCGGAGGCCAGGCGCACCAAAAGCCCACCGACGTGCGCGAGCCCGATGCCGTGGACGCGCTCGTCGCCGCCGCGGTCGAGCGCTTTGGCCGTGTCGACGTGCTCGTCAACAACGCCGCGGGCAACTTCGTCGTCAAGGCGGAAGAGCTCTCCCCCAACGGCTGGCGGGCCGTGGTCGCCATCGTCCTCGACGGCACGTTCCTCTGCTCCCGGGCGGCCGGACGGCGCATGATCGAGCAGGGCGAAGGCGGCGCGATCCTCAGCGTGATCGCGAGCTACGCGTGGACAGGCGGGCCCGGGACGATCCACTCTGCAGCCGCCAAGGCGGGGGTGCTCGCGCTGACGAGAACGCTCGCCGTCGAATGGGCGGAGCACGGGATCCGGGTGAACTGCATTTGTCCCGGGCCCACCGACACGGAGGGCGCGGGGCAAGCGCTCTGGCCGACTCAGGAAGATCGCGCGCGCGTCGCCTCGACGGTGCCGCTGGGCCGGCTGGCGAGCCCGGAGGAAGTCGCCGTCTGGGCTGCCGCGCTGTGCTCCCCGTACGCCGGCTACATCACCGGCGAGAACCTGACGATTGACGGCGGGCACTGGCTCGAGCAGGAGTCCTATCTGCCCGCGCTCGACAAGAACCGGGACTAGCGGCCGTGACCTTCCGGTTCAAGGTGATGAGCCAGGAGGACGCCGAGACGATCGCGCTGTGGCACTACCCTGAGCCATTCTCGTTCTACGATTGGGCAGCGGATCAGGATGACCTCGCGGAGCTCCTCGACTCCGAGGCGCGCGGGGAGGCATACGCTGCCGTTGAGGACGAGGCGGGAGCTCTGGTCGGCTACTTCTCGTTCAAACCGAGGCCCGCTGGGATCCTTGAGATCGGGCTCGGTCTCCACCCCGACAAGACTGGACGGGGTCACGGCGGAGCCTTTCTAGGCGCAGGGCTCGAGTACGCCCGCCGCCGCTTCGCGCCCGAGCAGTTCTCCCTCTCGGTGGCCACCTTCAACCGTCGAGCGATCACAGTGTACGAGCGGGCCGGTTTCGCGCCCGTTCGCGTGTACATGCACTCGACGAACGGGGGCGAGTGGGAGTTCGTCGAGATGCGGCGCTCGGCTAGCGGCGCCTAGGCCTCGGCGAGCGCTTCGAAGACGAGCCGCTGGAAGTGCTGGATGAGGTGCTCGCTGGAGAGGAGTAGGCGGCCCTGCGGCACCATCCCGGTGTCGAGGCCGCGCTGAACCGCTTCCACGAGCGCGCTGTCCTCGAGCCCGACCTGGTTGGCGAAGTCCATCATCTCCCGTGCCTGCTCGTCCGAGACCTCCTCGTAGAAGAAGTAGTCGGTCGCGCCGCTTGACCGGCCTGGGCCGTTCGGCCTCGTGGAGTCGACCGAAAGGTTGCCCGGCCCGGCCTCGACGTTGATCGTCGTGTTGGGCCACAGGAGGTGGTACTGGGCCTGCGCGACCTCGCCGCGCGGGTTGTATGGAGCCTTGCCGTCTCCGGCCAGGGCTGCGGGGCGCGGCGTTCCGAACTGGCTGGCCACGAGCCCGTCCGAGCTGAGGAGGTACGCGTCCGGATCCACGTCGATCACCTTGCTGAAGCCCGGGTGGGCAACCGGGCAGTGGTAGCACTCGAGGTAGTTCTCGACGGCGACCTTCCAGTCGGCCGCAATCTCCCACTCCCGCCGCTCGCGGAAGCGCAGGCGGCTCAAATCGACTCCGGCAGCCTCGACGTGCCCGGGCAAGGGCCCGAGAGCCTCGACGAGCGTTGGGCCATCCAGGTCGGGGTTGACGAAGACGAGCGGCCCCCAGGTGTCCACCTGGACCGGCACGAGGGAAAAGGCGTCGGCGTCGAAGTCGGGCTCTCGCTCCGAGCGCGGCGCCGTTCGCAGCGCTCCGTCGAGCCCGTAGGTCCAAGCGTGGTAGGGGCACTGGAGCGTCTCGCGGTGCCCGGCTCCCGTCGCGACGATGTGCCCCCGGTGGCGGCAGACGTTCACGAACGCGTTGACGGTTCCGGAGCGGTCGCGTGTGACGACGACCGGAATCGTCCCTGCGACGGTGGTGAACCAGTCTCCTGGCTCCGCGACCTGGTCGAGCCGGCCGGCGTACTGCCACGTGCGCCTGAAGATCGCCTCCTGCTCGCGGCGGAGGACAGCCGCGTCCGAGTACCAGCTCGCGGGGAGCGTGGCGCCTCCGGCGAGGGCGTCGCGCAGTTCCTGGACGTCGTCGATCACGGCGCTTCCCAGCCCGCGTAGGGCCCGATCCCGCGTTTGAAGAGCCCTCCCGCGACGATCACGCGCTGAATCTCGCTGGTGCCCTCCCAGATGCGATCGACACGAAGCTCGCGGAAGTGGCGCTCGGCGGGGTTTTCCTGCATGTAGCCGCGCCCGCCCAGGATCTGGACCGCCCTGTCGGCGACTCGTCCCGCCATCTCGGATGCGTAGAGCTTCGCCATCGCCGCCTTCCCGTGGACGATCTTGGCGTCCGGGTTCACGTCGAACTCGTGCGCGGCGTGGTAGGTGATCAGGCGCGCCGCGAGAAGCTCGGTGAGCGAGTCCGCCAAGGGGAATTGTACTCCCTGATACTGGGAGATCGGCTGCTCGAAGGCGCGGCGCTCGAGCGCCCAGGCCCGAGACAGGTCGAGGAGGCGCTCGGCGGCGCCGCAGCAGCGGGCCGCAATCATTAGGCGCTCGACCGTGAACCACTTCCGGGCGCCCTCGCCGCCGCCGCCGACGATCCGGTTTGCCTCGGGCACGCGGCAGCCATCCAACCGGAACTCCGGGTGAGCGTAGAGATAGGGGTCGTGCATGAAGCGGGGAGTGCGCGTAAGCGTGAGCCCGGGAGCGTCCTTGTCCACGAAGAAGAGAGTCTGCTCGCCGTCCGCGAGGGCGAGCACGACGAGGTAGTCGGCCTGGTCTCCGGCGGTGACGAACCACTTCTCGCCGTTGAGGATCCAGTCGTCCCCGTCGCGCTCGGCAGTCGCCGCGACGGCGCCCACATCCGACCCGGCGCCGGGCTCGGTGATCGCCCACGCCTCCATGCGCTCGTGTCGGAGGGTCGGCAGGACGTAGCGCTCGAGCTGATCAGGGCTCGCCAGCTCGAGGAGCTCCCGCGGGGCCCGCTCGCAGACGATGAAGCCGAGCCCGTTCGTCGCCTTGCCGCCTTCCTCCTCGATCGCCACCTGGGCGAGCATCGGGAGGTCGGGGCCGCCGTGCTCGGCGGGGACGTTGTAGTTCGAGAAGCCGGCGGCCCGGGCCTTGTCCTTCAGGTCATGGATCTCATGGCGGTCGATCTCGCCCCGCTCGGCGATGCGCGCCTCGGCCGGGTAGAGCTCCTCCTCGACGAAGCGGGCGGCGCGCGCCTTCAGGTCGCGAATCTCGGCCGGAAGCTCGGGGACGACCACGCTAGCCTTCCTCCAGTGCTCGCCGCTCGTCCTCCGAGAGCGGGCGGGTCTTTCTGGACTCACGGTCCTGGGCGACGAGCACGGCCTCCGCCTCGGCGGCGAGCTCTCCGTTAGCGGTTCTCAGCTCCTCGCGGGTGGTGACACTCGAGGTGCCGAGCTGCGCCAGCGCACAGCTGGCCACGACCTCATCGTCCTCCTGTCGAAGCTCTCGCCGGAAGTCGATCGCCACACGTGCGAGAACATAACCCCAGGCGGCTCCCTCCCGACCTAGGGTGCGTTCCAGCCATTCGTCGCGGGCCTCCTCGAGGTACGTGAGGTAGACGGCATTGTTGACGTGGTCGTAGGCGTCGAGGTCTCGCCAGCGGATCTCAATGCGCTTCGTGTGCACGCCTATCCTTGCGCAGGTGCCGTTTCTGCCTGGCCCTTTTGGGGCTTGGCCGCGGGCAGGACTCGCAATGCGTCCGCAGGAAGATGGACTTGCACGGGCATCCCCTGCTCGTACGAGACGCCCTTGCCCGTGTTTTGCACGAGCGCCTGGAGTGCCTCGCCGGTTGCAGCGCGGACGATCACCTGAACCGCCGAGCCCACATAGACGAGGCGCTCGACCATCCCGGGGAGCCGGTTCGGGCCGGATGGCGATCCATGAGGCTCGAGCTCGACGCGCTCGGGACGGATGACGATCTTCGCCGGTCCCGTCACCTCCGTCTCGCCGGTGTGGGCGTCGAACTCGAACCGCTCGACAGAGACCCGGCAGCTCCCGTCCTTCGTACCTCGGGCGGTGGCGTCCATGAGGTTCGACACGCCCAGGAAGTCTGCGACGAAGAGAGTCACCGGATCCTCGTACACGTCGCGCGGAGCGCCCACCTGCTCCACGTGGCCCGCGTTCATGACCGCGAGTCGGTCGGACATCGTCAGCGCCTCCTCCTGGTCATGGGTGACGTAGAGGAACGTGATGCCCACCTCCTGCTGCAGCGCCTTCAGCTCGATCTGCAGGGTCTTGCGCAGCTTGGCATCGAGGGCGCCGAGAGGCTCGTCGAGGAGCAGCACCGCCGGGTTGAGAATGAGCGCGCGAGCGAGGGCGACCCGTTGCTGCTGACCGCCCGAGAGCTGCGAAGACTTCCTCTTCTCGAAGCCGGTCAGCTGGACGAGTTCGAGCGCTTTCGCAACCCGCCGCTTGATCTCGTCCTTGGGACATTTCGCGCGCCGGAGCCCGAACGCGACATTGTCGAACACGTTCAGGTGCGGAAAGAGCGCGTAGTTCTGGAAAACCGTGTTGACGTTCCTCTTGTGAGGAGGCGTGTAGGCGACGTCAGCGCCGTCCAGCTGGATCCGTCCTCCCGAAGGCTGCTCGAACCCGGCAATCAGGCGTAGCGTCGTCGTCTTGCCGCAACCGGAGGGCCCGAGCAGGGAGAAGAACTCCCCCCCGGGAATCTCGAGGTCGACGGAATCGACCGCGGTCACGTCCGCGAACCGCTTCGTGAGCTCGATCAGCCGTATCTCGCCGCGGGCCATCTCGGAGCTACCTTAGATCTCGAAGACGCTGAGGTCTTGAGCAGCCCTGGCCCGCCGCTCGCCTCGGGTGAAGGTGCGCCAGGCGACGAACGCGAGCACGAGGGAAAGGAGCGTCACAAGCAGCATCACGGTCGCGATCGCATTCGTCGACGGGAGTGGTGCCGCCCGGGCGGCGCTGTAGATCCGGATCGGGACGGTATCGGTGTCCCCTCCGCTCGAGAGCCACTGGCTGATGACGAAGTCGTCGATCGAGATGGCGAAGACGACGGCGGCCGAGGCGACGATGGCCGGGGTCAGGAGCGGCAGGAGAACGCGGGTCAGAGCGACAGTTGGGGAAGCCCCTAGGTCGGCCGCTGCTTCCTCGTATTGCTTCCCGATCGAGAACAGGCGTCCGCGGACGATCACGACGACGTAGGAGATCGAGAACGTGACGTGGCCAAAGATCTGGGCGGTCGTGCCGGTGCCGATGAACGTGAAGACCTGCGTGAAGACGAGGAGGAGGGACACCCCCATGACGATCTCGGGGGTCACGAGCGGGAAGAGCATGAGGAAGTTGGAGGGCCGCGACCCCCAGCCCTGCCAGCGGGCGAGCCCGATCGCGAGGAGCACGCCGATCGGTGTCGCGATGACGACGTCCGCGCTCGCGAGCTTGAGGCTCTGCACCATGGCGTGGCGGAGGGTCGGGTCGTGCCAGACCGAGTCGACGGGGTCGCCCAAGTACCAGCGCGTCGAGAACCCGGCCCAAGCGGTGCGTGACCGCGTCGCATTGAACGAGAACTGGATCGCGATCAGGACGGGCACGATCGCCCAGAGCATGTAGGCCCAGGTGAACACGAGGAGAAAGCGCGGCCGCCCCCACGGGTTGGCCAGCCATCCCCCAAAACGGCTCCACGCGGAGAAGCGCGCGGGCGCCTCCGACGCGGTCGCGCTCATGTGGTTCGGAGCTCCTTCGACGCTCGCTGAATCGTCCACATGTAGTACGCCATGAGCACCGTCAGGAAGGCTGCGAGCAAGACGGTGATCGCGGCGCCGATCGTCGGCTGTGGGCCCCCGTGAAAGTAGAAGTCGATCTGGTTCCCGATCATGGACGTGCGGGGGGCGCCGGAGACGATGTCGGGGGTGTAGTAGTCACCGAACATCGGGAGCGCGATCAGGACTGCACCCCCGAGAATTCCGATCTTCGAGAGGGGCAGCGTCACGTGCAGGAAACCGCGGAACGGGCTCGCGCCCAGGTCGCGGGCGGCCTCGAGGTGGCTGCGGTCGATCCGGTCGAGGGCGGCGTAGAGCGGCAGGATCAGGTATGGGATGTAGCCGTAGACGAGCGCAAGGATGACGGTCGACGGCTGGCCGCCCAGCCAGTCGCGTGGCTGAGCGAGCACGTGCGTCGAGACGAGAAACCTGTTCACGAAACCGTCCGGGGCGAGCAGGTTCTTCCACGCGAGCATCCGCATCAGGTAGTTGATCCAGAAGGGAAGGATCAGGAGGATCAGGAGCAGGTGCTTCGTGCGTCCTGCCTGCCGCGCTATGTAGTAGGCGACGGGATACCCGATCAGAAGGCAGAGTGCGAGCGAAATCGCGACGTACATGATCGTTCGCACGGCTACACCGAAGAAGATGCCGCCCGGCGCCAGCCGGTGCAAGACCTCGACGATCCAACCGACGTTCCACTCGAGCGGGCTCCAGATCGGGACAGGTCCCGACAGGATCGGATCGACGGTGCCGAACGCCACGGCGACGACCGCGTAGAACGGAACCACGAAGAGAAGGACGAGCCAGACTACGCCCGGAAGGGCGAACCCGGGCCAGAGCCAGCGCCGGTACACCGCTTGCCCCTAGCTGACTCCTGCGAGGAACTCGGAGTACCCATCCTCCCAGAGCTGCTGGCCCCGCGTGGTGAGTGTCATCTCCTGCAGCGAGCCCGGACCGAAGTCGTCGTTTGTGAGGACGCTATTGGCGAGATGCTCAGGCACGATTCCGTCCTCGATCAGGGCGTCGGGATCGATCTCGTTCAGCGGCGGCTGGTAGCCGTTGAAGTCGACGAAGTTCGAGTACGCGACGCCGTTGTCGAGGAGGTAGTTCAGCCACAGGTGTGAGAGCACCGGCTTGTCCGTCGTCTTGCAGATCGCCCAGCAATCGTTCTGGACCGGAACCTTGCCCTTTTCGGCCTTCCAGAAGCCCAGAGCGGTCGCTGGCGTCCCCTTGGGCAGATAGTAGATGTAGCCGGCGATCATGTCGCCCGACCAGGCCTGATGGAGCCAGCTCGTCCCTTCCGGAATCGCCTCGTACTGAATGTCGTCGACCTTGATGTTGCAGATATCGGAGAGCTGCTTCAGGTCGGCGACCGCCTGGTCGATCAGCTTCGGATCTTCCGTGTTGACGTCGAGGTGCCCCTTGCGCAGGAGGGCCATCGCGATCGTCTCGCGCGGCTCCGTGAGCAGAGCAGTCTTGCCCTTGTACGCGCTCGCTTCCCAGAAGATGTCCCACGGCTGGGGCATGGAGGCGATGTCCTCGGTCACCTTGTCGGTGCGCCACGCGATACCGGTCGCGTAGCAGGTGTACGGCACGGTGTAGTGAGAATCCACGTCGTAGAACGGGCTCACGAGCTCAGGCCAGACGTTCTTCTGCAGGTTCGGGATGTAGTCGAGGTTGAGCGGCTTGATTAATTTGCCGGCCACCGCCAGGTCGAGGAGGTCAGGCGTGATGTTCGTAGCGTCGGGCTTGACGCCGCCGGACGCGAGGCGCCGGATTCCGGAGGTGACGTCCTGGAAGGCTCCGTAGTGGACCTCGACCTTGTACTTCTTGCCGAAGTCCTTGAGGAGCTTCTTGTAGAGGTAGTCGGGGTAGTTGAAGATCGTAAAGGTCCCGCCGGTCTCCGGCTCGAGCCCTGACGCGATCGGGTCTTCCCAGAGGGGCATGGTGACGCGCTTGTCGGGCCTCGCAAGGGGGAGCCCGCCGGGGCCGAGAGGCTCTCCGCTCTTGCCGGTCGTCGTTCCTTCGGCTGTCGTTGAAGAGCTGCACGCCGCGAGGATGCTCCCGGCTCCTGAGACGACAGTCGCGGCTCCTGCCGTACGAAGAAGGAAGTCTCGACGGGTAAAGCCGTCGGGTCGCTCCTTGGGATGCAGCGTCATCTTCAGCCTCCTTGGCGACGGGTCGGGAAGCCTCTCACGCCTGGCCCGCCCCTTCAAGTGGCTCCTCGCTGTCCTCTTCGAGGATGCGCGCGAGCTCGTCTGCGAGTCGGTTCATCACAGGTACTGGGCCGATCGTGGCTCGGATGTAGCCGGGCATCCCGAAGTCGTGCCCCGGACGGATCAGGAGCCCTCGGCGAACAAGCTCCTCGGCGAGCGCGAGATCGTCCGTGTCGACGCGGACCAGCAGGAAGTTCGCCTCGGAGGGAATCGTTTCGAGCCCGAGCCCGCGTAGCCGGCCGGCGAGCGTCTCCCGAGCGTGCTCGTTCTCCAGGCGCCGCTCGTCCACCAGTTCCGGCCGGCGGAGGCTCGCGCGCCCGGCGGCGAGCGCCGCGCGATTGACGTTGAAAGGCTCCTGGACGACGTCGAGGAATGGCGCAAGCCGCTCGTCGACGATCGCGTAACCGAGTCGCAGGCCCGCCAGGCCGAAGATCTTCGAGAAGCTGCGGAGGACGATCACGGGCCGGCCGGCCTCGACATCGGCCTCGCGGCGCAGCCTTCTCTCCGGGTGGACGTATTCGGCGTAGGCCTCGTCCACGACGACAGCACAGCGCTCCGGCAGCTCGTTGAGAAGTGCCTCCCATTCGTTACGCGTCACCAGCGAACCGGTCGGGTTGTTGGGGTCGCAAAGCCAGATCAGCCGCGCTCCGACGCGCCCGGCCGCGTCCGCTAGGGCTTCGAGGTCGTGGCGATGCTCTCGGCCGGAGACCCGTTCGACCCGTGCGCCTGCCGCGGTGGACACCTGCGCGTACAGACCGTAGGTCGTGCTCGGCACGACCACCGCGTCTCCGGGATCGAGGAATGCATGCGCAACGGTGGCGATGAGCGCCTGGATGCCGTGGCCGGGGACGATCAGCTCGGGGCGTGTTCCGAGCCACGCGGCGACGGCCTCTCTGAAGTCCGAATAGGCGTGCTCCGGGTACATCCACGCCCGGTCGAGTTCGCCGAGCACCGCGTCTCGAACGTTGGGAAACGGGCCGAGCAAGCCCTCGTTCCAGTTCAGCTTGACGAGGTCCTGCAAGCCGTAGCTCGCTTTCAGCTCGTCGACGCTCGGGCCGGGACGGTACGGGTCGACCCCGATGAGGGAAGGCCGCACGAGCCGGCTCCAGTCGGTCACGAAGTGGGAGCCCACATCCGAAGCAGGACGGGAAGATGGACGAGCGCCGGGCCGTCCTGAGCGAACGCCCGCTCGAGCGCCTCGCCCAGGTCGTCGGGAGTCGTCCGCTCGGCCGGCACGCCGAAGGCCTCCGCGACCGCGACGAAGTCGGGCTCCGCCAGGTCGACGGCGGTGGTCTCCCCGAAGGAGTGGCGCTGGTACTCCCGCAGGATCCCGTAGCCGCCGTCGTCGATCACGAGCACGACTGTGTCGAGGCCGTGCTGGCGCGCCGTTGCCAGCTCCTGGATCCCGTAGAGGAAGCCGCCGTCGCCGACGACCGCCAAGGTGTGCGAGCCGGCCGCCGACGCGCCCAGGGCCGCCGGCCATGCGTAGCCGAGCGTGCCGGATCCGAGGGGGTAGAGGAAGCGCCGCGGCTCCGAGACTGGGAAGTGGGCGGCCGCCCAGTAGGCAAGGATGGTCATGTCCCAGGCGGTTACGGTTTGGGGGGGAACCGCGGCGCGGATGGTTTTCAGGAGACTGCGCTCGAGTTCGCGGTCCTGCTCGACGAGGCCGTTCTCGACCCGCTCCCGGGCTCGCGCGGCCCTCGAAGCGCCGTCGCGGGCCTTCCCCTCGACGTGAGGGAGGAGGGCGTTCAGCGTCCACTTGGCGTCGCCGACAAGAGCGAGCGCCGGGTACGTCGAGCCGATGCGCTCGCTCGCCGCGTCGATCTGCACCAGCTTCCCTGACAGCGCCAGCTGGTATTGCGCCGTCGTCTCGGCGCCCAGCTCCGTGCCGACCGCCAGAACCACGTCGGCGTTCTCGAGGACCTCCTTGAAGGCGGCCTCGTCGCAGGCGGAGCCGAGCGAGAGCGGATCGTCGGCCGGAAACGCCCCCTTGCCCATGTAGGTCGTGGCGACTGGAGCATCGAGCGCCCGGGCGAGCTCCGCCAGCTCCTCCCACGCATCGGAGCGCAGCGCGCCGCCCCCCGCCCAGATCACCGGCCGCTCGGACTCGTTCAGCAGCCGTGCCGCCTCTTCGAGCGTGTGAGGAGGAACGGCCGGGTCCGGTGAGATCGGGGCGAGCCCCTTCACGGAAGCGACGTCAGTTTCTTCGGTGAGCAAGTCGACCGGGATCTCGACGAACACGGGCCCGCTCGGCGGGAGAAGGGCCGTGGCCCAGGCGTTGCTCAGCAGCTCGGGAACCTCCTCGGCGGAGGTTGCTCGGGCGGCCCACTTCACGACCGGGGAGAACGACGCAAGCTGATCGCCGAGCTCGTGAAGATAACCGCGGCCTCGCCCGATCAGCTCGCGTGGGATCTGGCTTGCGATCGCGACGACGGGGACGTGGGCGCTCGCGGCCTCCATGAGCGCCGCAAGCGAGACGAGCGCGCCTGGGCCCGTCGAGAGCAGGAGCACGGCGGGCGAGCCCTTTGTGCGGGCGTATCCGTCGGCGGCGAAGCCGGCGTTCAGCTCGGTACGGAAGCCGATCGTCCGGATCGAGCTGGTCCGCAGACCCTCCCAGACAGCCAGCGCATGAATGCCCGGAACGCCGAAGGCGACCTCGGCGCCGAGTGCCTCGAGCGTCTCCGCGACGAGCACTCCGCCCGTACGCGCTTTGACCGCTTGCGCCACAGGCGCGATCCTATCCCGGCCGATGCCGCGTGATCCCCGCCACGACATCCTCTTCGAGCCCCTTCAGGTTGGCCCGAAGACGCTCCGGAACCGCTTCTACGCGGTCCCGCACTGCACGGGCTTCGGTAGCGAGAAGCCGGCTTCGCAGGCTCGCTTCCGCGCAACGAAGGCCGAAGGAGGCTGGGCCGCCGTCTGCACCGAGGAGGCGCTCGTCAGCGTGGATTCGGATTTCTGGCCGGTCTTCTCGACGCGAATCTGGGACGACGACGACCTCCGCAATCTCTCGGTCATGTGCGAGGAAGCCCACGCGCACGGCTCGCTCGCCGGGATCGAGCTCGCCCACGGCGGCGCGCACGCCCGCGCGCGCGACGCCCGTGTGCCGGCCGTTGCGCCCTCGCAGCTCGCGAGCGACTACGAGCCCTTCGTGATTCCGAAGGCGATGCAGCTGGAGGACATCCGCCGCGTCCGAGACGACTGGGTTGCGGCCGCGCGGCGCTCCCGCGACGCGGGCTTCGACATCGTCTACGTCTACGGTGGGCACAGCTACCTCCCGCTCCAGTTTCTCTCGCCCTACTACAACCACCGCAGCGACGAATACGGGGGCTCACTCGAGAACCGCGCCCGCTTCTGGCTGGAGACCCTCGAAGCCGTTCGCGAGGCGATCGGCGACGAATGCGCGATCGCCGTCCGCTTCTGCATCGAAGCGCTCGGCCCGGCAGGCGTCGAGCTGGAGGAGGGCCTCGGCTTCGTCGGCCTCGCCGATCACCTGGTCGACCTGTGGGACGTCAACATCGGCTCGATCACCGAATGGTCGAAGGACTCGGGGTCTTCGCGCTTCTTTGCCGAGGGCTACCAGCTCGAGTGGACGAGTCGCGTCCGCGAGGTCACCGCCAAGCCGATCGTCGGCGTCGGCCGCCTGACGAATCCCGATCGCATGGCCGAGATCGTCGCGAGCGGCGCCTGGGACCTGATCGGCGCGGCGCGGCCTTCGATCTCCGACCCCTTCCTCCCCAAGAAGATCGAGGAGGGCCGCTACGGAGAGATCCGGGAGTGCATCGGCTGCAACATCTGCGCCGCCGGAGCCGAGTACGGCAACCAGATCCGCTGCACGCAGAACGCGACCGCGGGAGAGGAGTATCGCCGTAGCTGGCACCCGGAGCGGTTCGAGCCCGCGGCGAACGCGGACCGGGACGTCCTCGTCGTCGGGGCGGGTCCAGCCGGGATGGAATGCGCGATCGTGCTCGGCAAGCGCGGCATGCGGCGCGTGCACCTTCTCGAGGCCGAGGAGGAGATCGGCGGGATCATGCGCTGGATCCCGCGGCTCCCCGGTCTGGGTGAGTGGGGCCGCGTCCTCAACTGGCGCGCCGTGCAGCTGCAGAACCTTCGGAACGTCGAGGTGATCACCGGCACCCGGCTCGATGCCACAGCGATACGTGAGTACGGCGCCGAGATCGTCGTTGTGGCGACGGGCGCCCGCTGGGCCGGCGACGGAATCAACTTCCTCACGCACGAGCCGATCCCCGGGGCCGATCCGTCCCTCCCTCACGTGCTGACGCCGGAGCAGGTGATGCTGGAGGGGAAAGTCCCGTCCGGGAAGCGCGTCGTCGTCTTCGACGCGGACGGCTACTTCATGGCCCCGGGGCTCGCGGAGAAGCTGGTCGCTGACGGCTTCGAGGTGGAGCTCGTCACGTGCCACGATCTCGTCTCGCCGCTCTCCGACGAGACCCTCGAGGGCGCGCTCCTGCGCCAACATCTCCATGACACGGGCATCGGGATGCGGACCGGCACGCTGTTGACGGGTATCCAGCCGGGCCAGCTGACGGCACGAGATCACGTGGGCGACCCGCTTGAGCTTGAAGCCGACGCGGTCGTCCTCGTGACGCAGCGGCTCTCGAATGAGGGCCTCTTCCTCAGCCTGAAAAAGAACGAAGACGCGCTTACCGCGGAAGGGATCGAGGCGGTGTACCGGATCGGAGATTGCGTCGCCCCCCGACTGATCGCCGAGGCGGTCTTCGAGGGCCACCGGCTCGCCCGCGAGATCGACTGTGACGATCCGGCGATTCCCCTTCCCTACAGGCGCGAGCGTCTCGTCCTCGAGCGGGTCGCTACGTGATCGACTGCGATATCCACCCGCAGATCGGAGATCCCGAGGAGCTCCTTGCCCACGTGGAGACGGGGCAGCGGGACTGGTTCCGCGGCCAGCCGTACGTCGGGCTCCCGGGCTACTCGTGGAGCCATCCGTCGTCCTGGTACCGGCAGGACCTCGCTGCCGACGGCCGCCCGCCGGGAGCGGATGTGGAGGCCGTGCAGAGAGAGCTGCTCGATCCCAGCGGGACCGCCGCCGGAGTGCTGAACGCCGACGACGCCGTGCTCGTCTCGCTGATGCCGAGCCCCTACCGCGCGGCAGCGCTCGCCCGGGCGCACAACGACTGGATCCGGGAGCGCTGGCTCGAGCGCGATGCGCGCCTGCGCGGGGCGATCGTCTGCCCGGCCCAAGACCCCGAGGAGGCTGCGCGGGAGATCCGTCGAGCCGGCGAGGACTCGCGCTTCGTCCAGGTCGTTCTCTGTGGCGGCTCCGAACGGCCCTACGGCGAGCCTCGCTACCTCCCGATCTTCGAGGCCGCGACCGAGCTCGGTCTGCCGGTGGCGATCCACGCCGGCGGCGAGGGGATGGGGATCGCTGCGCCTCCGGGCGGCGCCGGCCCGGTCACCTTCTACATCGAGTGGCACACCCTCGGCTCTGCCTGCAGCATCATGGCTCACCTCGTCTCCCTGCTCGTCCACGGGACCTTCGAGCGGCTGCCGTCGCTCAACGTGCTCCTGATCGAGGGAGGGATCGCCTGGCTGCCGGGGATCCTCTGGCGGCTGGACACCAACTGGCGGGCGCTCCGCTCTGACACCCCTTGGCTAGAGCGCAAGCCCAGCGAGGTGGCGCGGGAGTACGTCCGCTTTTCCACGCAGCCGCTCGAGCACACCGACGGCCACGACGAGCTGCTCTGGGAGATGCTCGAGGCCGCCGGCGCTCCCGACGTCCTCTGCTTTGCCTCGGACTATCCGCACTGGGATTTCGACGACCCGGGCTTCTTGCTCAAGCGGCTGCCCGAGGCCTGGCGCGAGCGCATCCTGCACGAGAACGCGGCGTCGCTCTACGGCGAACGCCTTGGCCTCGTCGCGGCATGAGCGGCTGGCACGACGTCGGCTCGCTCGCCGATCTCGAGCGAGACGGCCACGTCGTAGCCCGAGTGGAAGGGCGTGAGGTCGGCGTCGTGGCGGTGGGTGGGGAGCTTCGCGGCGTGCGCAACCGCTGTCCGCACCATGGCGGTCCGCTCTGTCTCGGGACCGTCGAGCAGCGCGTCACGGGGCGGCCGGGTGGCTACGACCTCACTGGGGAGCTGGTCCTGCGCTGTCCCTGGCACGGCTGGGAGTTCGACCCGGTCACGGGTGCCTGCCTCGACGATCCGGCGTTCCGCGTCGCTGTCTACCCGGCCAAGGTCGACGGCGAGCGTGTTCTCGTTGACTTGTAAGGTAGTCCCAGGTACCTTGTAGTACATGGTAGCTCAGCAAGACGCCCTTCTTGCGCAAATGCGGCGGGGCACACTCCAGTACTGCGTGCTCTCGTTGCTCGCGGATGAGGAGCGGTACGGGTTCGATCTCGTCCGCGGTCTCGCCGAAACGGACGGGATGGTCACGAGCGAGGGCACGATCTATCCCCTGCTGAGCCGCCTGCGCCGGGACGGGCTCGTCGAGTCCACCTGGCAGGAATCGCCTGCCGGCCCGCCGCGCCGCTATTACCGCTTGACCGACAGCGGGCGGGCGGCGCTCGAAGGGTTCCGGCTGGAATGGCGCCGGTTCCGTGACGCAGTCGATCACTTCGTAGAGAGGACGGCATGACCATGAAATCGACGGCTGACAGGCTGGTCGAGGACTACCTCAAGCGCTTGAATCGTGAGCTCGAGGGTGTTCCGCGGACGCGCCGAAACGAGCTCGTCGAGGAGATCTCCGAGCACATCGCCGAAGCGCGGGCGGGACTCGAGGATGAACGCGAAGCGGAAATTCGGACGCTGCTCGATCGGCTCGGAGATCCGGCCGAGATCGCCGCGGAAGCCCGCGAGCGCTTCGGAGTGCAAAGGCGGCAGAGCAACTGGCTCGACATCGCAGCGCTCGTCTTTCTCCTGGTCGGAGGCCTCATTCTCCCCGTGATCGGCTGGTTCATCGGTGTCGTCCTCCTGTGGGCCTCGTCGGCGTGGACGACCGGCGAGAAGCTGATCGGTACGCTGGTCGTGCCGGGCGGTCTTGTACTACCTCTGGGCCTTGCGGTGGCGGCGTCCTCCACGGCCCTCACCCCAATCCTGAGCGCGGCCCTCGGGATCGTTCTGCTTCTTGCTCCACTTCTGACGACGGCGTTTCTCGCCCATCGGATGCGGAGCCGAGAGGTAGCGGTCGCCTAGAGCGCGTCGAACACGACCTCGCCCTCGACGAGGGTGAGGAGGACCCTGGCGTCCCCGACCGGCCCGGCGCCTGGATCGAAGAGATCCCGGTCGAGCACGACGAGGTCGGCGAACTTCCCGGGCTCGATCGAGCCGGTTTCGTCCTCCAGAAAGTTCACATAGGCCGAGCCTCGGGTGGAGGCCGCGACAGCGGTCTCGAGGTCGAGGGCTTCGTCGGGCAGCATGGGTTGGGTGTCGCGGTTCGGATGCTCGACGCGGGTGACGGCGACCTCGACGATCTCGAGCGGATTCGGAGTCGAGACCGTCCAGTCGCTTCCGAAGGCGAGTCGCGCACCCGCGCGGTGGAGACTGCCGAACGGGTAGTGGTACGAGGCCCGCTCCTCCCCGATGAAAGGGAGGGTCAGATCGGTCACGTAGCGGCTGGTGGCGGCCCAATAGGGCTGCGCGTTCGCCACGACTGCGAGCTCGGCGAAGCGGGGCTGGTCGTCGGGATGGACGAGCTGGATGTGGGCCAGGTGGTGGCGGGCGTCGCGGCGGCCGTTCGCCTTCCGCGCCGCTTCGATCGCGTCGAGCGACTCGCGCACGGCGCGATCGCCGATCGTGTGCAGGTGGACTTGAAAACCGTGGCCGTCGAGGAGAGTGACGATGGACGAGAGCTCATCCGGCTCGTGCATGCCGATACCGCGGTTGTCAGTATCCACATACGGCTCCAGAAGCGCTCCGGTGAAGTTCTCGAGCACGCCGTCCTGGAAGATCTTCGCTCCTCGGATGCGTAGGCGCCCGAGGCTCCCCTGCTCGCGCATCGCAAGCAGCTCGTCGATCTGCTCCTCTCCCCGAGTACGGTCCCAGAGAAGGTTCCCCTCCGCCCTCATCGTCAACTCGCCTCGTTCGGCAAGCGTCCGGTAGGCGCTCAGGGTGTGCGGGAGGACGGTCGCGTCCTGCCAGGCGGTGATCCCGAGCGCGTGCAGCTGCGCCTGCGCGTTCAAGATGGCCTGCTCCCATTCGGCCGCGGTGGTTGCAGGTACGAGCTCCTGAACGGCGCGCATCGCTCCTTCGTGAAGCGTTCCGGACGGCTCTCCACCGGGGCCTCGCTCGATCCGTCCGTCGGGCGGATCCGAGGGCGACGAGTCGATGCTCGCGAGCTCGAGCGCCCTGCTGTTCACCCAGGCGCCATGGCCGTCCCGGTTCGTGACGAACACTGGCCGGTCGGGAACGATCGCGTCGAGGCTCTCCTTGTCCGGCGTTCCACCCGGAAAGGAGTCCATCGACCAGCCACTGCCCGCGATCCATTCCCGTTCAGGGTGCTCGGCTGCGTAGCGGGCTATCGCGTCGAGGCATTCCTCCGCGGTCTTGGCCTCGTGGAGGTTGCACTCGATCGCCAGGAGGCCTCCGTGCGGCGGATGCACGTGGGCGTCCTGGAAGCCCGATAGGATCGTGCGGCCCTCGAGCTCGACGACTCGCGTCGTCGCCCCCGCAGTGGTCGCGAGGTCCGATGCCGAGCCGACGGCCGTAATCCGGCCGCCCCGGACCGCGACCGCTTCGGCGATTCCGCTCGACACCGTGTGCACGGCGCCGCCTGTGAGGAGGAGATCGGCCGGGTTAGGGTCCATCGGCGATGGCGATCTTCTCATCCCTGGAAGCGCGGAAGGCGGTCGAGCGCGCGTTGCCCGAGACGATCTCCTTCCTGCAAGACCTGGTCAGGGTGTCGAGCCTGCTCGGCAACGAGGAGCCGGCGCAAGCGCTCGTCGAGCAACGCCTGCGGGACGTCGGCTTCGACGTCCGCTCGCTCGTGCCTGACGAGGCCGAGCTTGTCGAGAACCCTGACTCGGGGATCCCGCTCCTTTCCTACGAGGGTCGTCGCTGCCTCGTCGGCACGCAGGGAAGCGGTAGCGGACGCTCGCTCCTCCTGAACGGGCACGTCGACGTCGTCAGCGAGGAGCCCGCCGACCGCTGGACGAAGCCGCCCTACGGTGCCGCGATCGAGGACGGGCGGCTATACGGTCGGGGAGCCTGCGACATGAAGGGCGGGATCGCGGCCATGCTCCTCGCCGTCGAAGCCGC